>Ga0070665_100006535_pt1 | contig 11845 bp, 7 predicted proteins | sample KBSS13metaG_FD_65862 | JGI IMG/M metagenome (GOLD analysis project Ga0070665, IMG submission 65862) | Switchgrass rhizosphere microbial communities from Kellogg Biological Station, Michigan, USA - KBS S1-3 metaG | ecosystem: Host-associated > Plants > Roots > Rhizosphere > Soil ...
TGGTCATGAAACGGAGACCAGGTGTAGACCCAGGCATCCCCCTCGGTCCAACCGGAAACGGAGCGATTCCGGTTGTCGTCTCCGCCGCCGCCAATGGGTGCCCACCTTCCATCGGACGTTTTGCCGTTCATCAATCCCAGCGCCGGATTGTAGAGCTTGCGATCGTTCAAAGATCGCTTCAGGAAAAATTGATAATCATCTGTCTTTCCGAGGTATTTGGCGATCTGCGCAACGCACCAGTCGTCATAGCTGTCCTCCAAGGTGCGGGAGGCGGCTTCATCGGTTTTATCGGTGGGAATGTAGCCAAGCTGCTTGTAGTAGGTCAGGCCTGCGCGGGCTTCATACGGAGTGTGTTCTTCGCGATCGAGCCAACGACGCGTGGTATCACCATCCGGCGGCGTCATTGCATCTTTGTAGACGGCTCGCCACGCGAGGTCGCGATCGAAACCATGGAAACCTTTGCGGATCGCTTCAGCAACGAGCGAGTCCGCATGCGTAGCGATCATGATGTTGGTGTAGCTGGGATTCGGCCATTTGGGCATCCAGCCGCCTTCTTTGAAGTTCTGAAGGAGGGCAGTGATCATGCCGTCGATCCGTTCCGGGGCAAGAAACGTGAGCATGCTGTTCTCGGCACGAAACGTATCCCAGATGGAATAAGCCGTATAACTTTCGCCATCGTGGATTTTATCGTCGAATGCGCTGTAGTAGCGTCCGTACTCTGAAAACGTTCGCGGGTAAAGCAGCGCGTGATACATCGCGGTATACACAAGCCGCTTGTCATTGTCCGGCGCTCCCGGGAGCTGAATACGAGCAAGCTTGTCATTCCATTGCGCGCGAAGTCTGGACTGCACGGCGTTGAAGTCCCATAAGGCGATTTCTCGTTTCAGGTTTTCCCGTGCCTGATCGATGTTGATGAACGAAGTGGCGACACGCACCTGTACAGTCTGACCAGGCTTGAACTCCGCATAGGCGCCGCGACTCGATGTGGCTTTCGCATCATCCATGCCATAGGTTTTCATGTTCACGGGCGGCTGCTCGAACTGAACCACGAAATAGCCCTTGAAGTTTGGCAAGGCGAGCGGCCCCAGATGAGCGTCCATGCGGTGTGGGTTGTAGCCAGTGATCTCGCGCGCTTCAGAATCAATGGAGGCGGACCCGGCGACTCCAGGCCGCGACGCCTCGATGATAACCCGGGCAACAGCGCCTTTTGGAAATGTGAATCGGAAGAGCCCGCAACGCTCCGAAGCTGTCAACTCTGCTTGAATGTTTCCTTGAGTGCCGGCGTTCAACGAAACGCGGTAGTAGTCAGGGCGGGCTAGTTCCGTGGCGTGCGTGAAAGGCAGTTTCCGCGACTCAGGCGAGGTGCGTAGCATTCCAACCTGCGGAATGACGGTAACGTAGCCGTAATCTCCCATCCAGATTGCAGGCTGGTGAGTCCCAATGAAGCCGGAGATCGTCGGGTCATCATAGTTGTACGAGACGACGCTGATCTTGTTCTGCCGTGTTTGAGGCGTCCAGTTCGTCATACCGAACGGAGGCGTGACGAAAGGCATGGTACCGCCGTATCCGATGGCGCTTTTCTGCGTGCCTATGAGCGGACTGACATAGGAGACAGGGTCACTATCCGCCGCCATAGATGGAAGCGCACCGATCGCAAGAACGACGAGCGCAGCGAATCTTTTCATACGGGGCAATTGTAATTGCCGGACTCACCGCTACCGACGCTAGTACCTGAGCCCAAGGCGCATCGGAAACTCGTCTTCACCCTCTTCCACTTCGGTTTGCTGGCTATTGATCCGCACCGACTCGCGATGGCGGTAGCGGAACCAGAGGTGCACGACCAGCACAGTGAGCGCTGCCGCGGAGAAGTGAGCCCAGCTCTGTTCTATCCAGATATCTGCCGCCACAGCTCCTGTCGTGACAAATGGAAAGAAGGTGAAGAACTTCAGCAGGGTGAATGCAATGTTCGGTGCTTCACCTGACGACTCGCCCGTGAAGGGCACGATCAAGACCTGTGCAAAGACGGCGTCGGTGAGAAGCACACAGAGACCTGCTCCCACGAGCAGCTGGGCCGCGGTTGCCCGCAAAGTGAGAAGCTCCGCCGGCGCGACGACTCTAAGCACCGCGACGACGAAGGCCGTCATCAACATTGCGCTTGTGAAGACCCAGGCCTTCACGGCTCTCAGTCCATCGATGGCGGCGGCAAAATGCGCAGGGCGTCCGTGAGTAAATCTGAAAATCCATCCGCCGCGCTGATTCCCCGAGGATACAAAGGCGGTCCGAAGGCCGATGGTCGCCCAGAAAGCGACAATGCCGACAGCGGCACGGATGCCGTCATTGGAAGCCTGGGCCCGCAGCTGTCCATAATCGACACTTAGCCGAAGGACTGATGCAATCAGAACAGATAGGCCGACTCCGCCGTATAGAACAAGGTAAATGCGGTAGCGCGGCAGCCGCATCAGCGTCTGGTTGATGAAATGGAAAACGGCGCGGCCAACAGGTTTGCGCACGAGCACTGCGTGAGCCATTGCATTTGCAGGCATAGGCGCCTTGCTGCGATTGCGTCGCGTTACGGCGCCTTCGACGAGGTTCTTCACTCGCCGCAGATATGCGATTGGATATGCGATAACCGAAATCGCCATCATTGAGCCCAGAGCTATCCAGGCAATCGTCTGCAAGTTGTGGAACTCCGAGACAGCTGAAGGCCCACCGAGTGCCTGCTGATAGATGCCCAAAAACCAATAAGGAGGAAACAGGTAGATCATTCGGTTTCCCGATTGCAGTAGGGATGGCGTCACTCCGGAGAGCACCGGGAACAACAGCAAGAGCATTACCAGGCCAGTTACCGCTGCTCCCTGCAAAAGGAGCGAGACCTTGCGAAACAGACGCTCGCCAAAGAGGGCCAGCAGAACGCTTTGAACTGCAAGGATCGAGGACGCTCCGAACAATCCGCTTGCCGTCACCGCTGCCACATGTCCCATTTCCAGGCGCATCAGGCTGGGCGGATCCGTGGACATGGGCAGAATGATTGGTGCGAGAAAGTTGGCGTCGAACAGGAAGCCAAGGATGATCAAACTGATCGCCGCTACTCTGCTCATAAATACGCGACGCTGCGAAACCGGCAAGGTGCCCATCACCTGAACGTCGAGGAGGTCGGGGAAAAACAAATCCCACTCGAAGACCGTGATCAGTCCCATGGCGACAAAAGAGTAAATCACGAAGAAGAAGTGATGATTTACCTGAAGCCAGTAAGGTGGAGGACCAGGCATTGTGCCTGGATGTGGCGGGAAGACGATCACTGGATGGTATATCGGCCACAGGTATACCGCGACCATGAGACCCGGCAGTCCCGCCGCGAAGGCGAGTTGCACCAGCCGTGTCTTTCCGTCTCCGTCAGGAGATGCAGACTCGTGATTGAAGAAGCGCTCAAGGAAGTGCCTGACCAACAGGTTGAACTGACTGCGCTGTGGTTGCCGCACCGGTCCCATTGCGGCCTGCACACTCAGGGACAGGACAGAGGGCGGCGCGTCAACAATGAGTCTTTGGAATCCGTCACCCATGGGCGATCCTCATCACTTCCACGATTCTTTCCGCTACGACACGAGTATCCTGCTGCTCGACGAGTTGAGCGAAGACACTCTCCAGACTGGGAAGACCTTTCAACGCGATCAGCTCTTGAGGTGGCGCGTCGGCGAGTACCCGCCCTTTGCCAATTACGATCACCCGATCGCAGACCTGTTCCACGGTCTCGAGAACGTGCGAGATATACAACACGGCTTTGCCCTGAGCAGCCAGCATTTCGAGCAGATCCTTGAAAAGGCGGGACGAAACAACGTCCAATCCCGACAGCGGCTCGTCGAAGATCAAAACCCGTGGATCGTGCAAAAGAGCCGCGGCGATCAATACCCTCTGCCGCATTCCTTTTGAATACGAAGAGATTGGCGAATACTGCCAGGACTGGAGATTGAGCAGCATCAGGAGTTCTGTCGCCTTCTGCTCGATCAATGCTTCATCCATGCCGCGCAGACGGCCGATGAGTTGCAGGTATTCGAGACCCGAGAGGTACGTATATAGATATGCCTCTTCGGGGACATAGCCCAGAACAGCTCGATAGCTCTCCATATCGTCGCGTATGTTTCGCCCTTCAAACAGCACTTTGCCGTCGTCGGGCCGGAGCATGCCGGTGATCATCTTTACCGTGGTCGACTTCCCCGCCCCGTTGGGTCCGAGGAAGCCGACGATTTCCCCAGCGGCGACCTTAAAGCTGACGTCAACGACAGCTGGAATGGTTCGAAAGCTGCGAAAAAGATGCTGAACCTCAAGCAAGGCCGCACCCCCTATGTAGTGATCAGCATACGCCGATAATTTTGGTTGTCAAGTAGATTGCTACATAGCTACAATTCCGCTCATGGCTGTCGAGGCGAAACTATCCCATACCGCCGCCATGATCCTGCAGGCGATCTCAGCCGGCTACGTCTACGGCTTCAGCATCATGGAGGTTACCGGGCTGCCGAGCGGCACCGTCTACCCTGCCATGCGCCGCCTTGAGCGCGACGATCTGATTCGATCCCAGTGGGAGAAACAGTCAATCGCCGATGCGGAGCAGCGTCCGCCTCGCAAGTATTACAAGATCACAGCGGGCGGAAGGTCCACGCTCGAAGCTTCCCGTAAGCGGTATCCCCTGCTCGAGCGGCTCATGCCAGTTGAGGAGGCTCGCTCCCTATGAAATCTCATTCCGATTTCGCCTTTTTTGCAATACAGCGGACGGCGCTGCACACCGCTTCGCTTCTGGTGCCTGCCTCCGATCGCGCCGACTGGAGCAGCGAGTGGCTATCAGAACTCTGGCATGTGCGTCGGTCGTATGTTCGGGTCGATGAGACGATCGCCCTTGAGTCGCAGGGAGAGATCATTCTGTTCTGCCTGGGAGCGTATACCGATGCGCTCTGCGTTCGTGAGCTGGCGGCAAGATCCGGGCCGCGCAGGCCTCATATCCATGGATCGGCAGCACAGGCGCTAATGTGGCTTTCCGCAGTTCTTCTTCTGTGCTTCTTGATTACCAGCCTTCTTCCCGGGGTGCAGGCGGAGCGAGAAGCCTCTCGATTCCTGGCCAATCCCAATGCTCTTATCATCTCGGAGGCCACCGATCGCAGTTACAGGCCCTCCATACCTTCCGGACTTTATCTGAACTGGAAGTACACGCATCAGCGTTTTTTTCAGGATCTGGCTTTTTATCACGTCAAGAGGGAGAGCGCGGAGGCCGTATCCTCATCCCCGGTTTGGTGGAACGTTGCGCGCTCTTCGACAAACCTATTCAGTCTCCTTGGAATTCCCCTGAAGTTCGCCGTTGAGGATAATTCCGGCCTACCCTCTGTTGTTCTGAGCCACGAAGCGTGGATGCGTTCGTATGGAGGAGATCCGAATGTTGCGGGCAGGCTCGTCCGCATCGCAAACAAAAATGCCCGGATCGCCGGCGTAGCACCCGCAACCGCGTGGCGGCTTCCCGGCGCGCCGGACGTCTGGCTTCTTCAGGCTGATACGCAGCTGGCGACCGAACTTCCATTCAGGACTCAAGGGTTCCTGATTGCCCAGCTCTCGCCGAGAGGGCAGGACGTAATGCAATCGTCTGAGGAAGGGATCTCTGCCCACAATCTCGAAGGCATGCTGATCGATCTCTCCGGCACGCCAATCGTAGCGCCCGTTGAAGGGATGTGGAATCTCTTCGGCTTTTCCCTCTTTCTGGCGCTAGTTGCCCTTCCGGCCGTGTCTTCAGTGTCGCTAGGGGAGACTCACATGACCTCGCACAGGCCATCAGCCAGAGAAGGCTTTCGGCGCTTTCTATTCCTTGCCGGCAAATTTGTCCTGGTCGCGGGGATTGGTCTGTTTGCATCGATTGACATCGCCTACTGCTGCACTTCGAGCTTCTCGCCGGCAGCCGAATGTTTGCAGCTTGTTTCGTGCTTCGGCATTTGCCTGGCCGGATTTCGCTGGGCCCTGGCCGACCAGCGCCATCGGTGCCCTGTCTGTCTTCGTAGGGTTACTAACCCAGCCAGCGTAGGACTGGCCTCGCGAACATTTCTCGGCTGGAATGGAACCGAGATGATCTGCATGGGCGGACACACTTTGCTGCATGTTCCGTCGCTGCCTACAAGTTGGTTCGGCGATCAGCGCTGGCTCTATCTCGATAGCTCGTGGGAATTCCTTTTCGCTGATTCAACCGTCTATTGAGGATCGAAGAAGAATCGCTCCGCTTGACGATCAGGTATTTGATCGAAAGACGTTCTACAATCAGCGTGATTTTCACTACAACGTCGAGTCACTTTTCCCGGGCGGCTTTGAGCGCTTCGTTGGCTGCAATGTGCAGGTAGCGCTTTCGCCGTTCGCCTGTTAGCGCCTCAGGATTGAACAAGGAATTCAGCGCGAGACCGTCGATGACTGCGCCGACCTCCATTGAGAGCTGGAGTCTCTTCTCAAGGGCCGCACCAACAAGCTCAGGGAACAGTGTGTTGATTTTCATCATGGAGCACCGAAGCGACATCTCCTGATGAAGCTGGATGAGGCGCTTCCTCTTCTGGGGATGCTGGATCACATACATCTTGAATTCCAGATTCAGTAGAATGCGCTGTCTGTCGCGGAGAAGTTCATCAAGATGTCTGGCGAGTACATCGATACGCTGCTCGAGACCTGCCGCGGCTGACATTTCTTCGATCACCCGTTCCTGGTCACGCGCGATGTCCTCTTCAAAGATCGCGAAGAACACGTCCTCTTTGTCTTTGAAATTGTCGTAAAAAGCGCCGCGTGTCTTCCCGGCACGTGCCGCGATCTCTTCGATTCGAGTGGACTCAAACCCGTCGCGGGTGAAGACCTCCCGAGCAGCTTTCATGAGCTGCCGGCGCGTAAGTACTGCACGCTCTTGTTTATGGCTGGCGGACTTCGTCACAAATATCCGTTCGCGCTAGATTTAATGAATCGGCGGTGAACCTTGGCGCGTCTGTGAGAAATATACAGGTCTGTATCTTTTCTGTACAGATTTGCTGTTCGTGACGCGGAGGTCAACGGATGCAGCGCTCCATTCCCCACCGGCAAAACAACTTTCGTTTTTGGTATCTATTTCCCGCTCTCGGTGCTCTCATTTTTACCGCCCCCTTTCTAAACGGATGCGCCACCACCCAAGCAAGTACCGGCAGTGGCAAGCCCATGGCCTTGCCAGTCTCGGTTGTGAAGGTCAGGCAGGCAGACGTTCCTTTGACCGGCGAATGGGTGGGCACACTCGATGGGTACGTGAACGCGCAGATTCAGCCGCAAGTGAGCGGATATCTGGTCCGGCAGAATTACCGCGAGGGCACTCCAGTCGGAAAGAATGCAGTGCTCTTTCAGATCGATCCAAGGCCTTTTCAGGCTGTGGTCGACCAGGCAGACGCGGAGGTTGGACGCGCAAAGGGCCAACTTGCCCAGGCCGAAGCGCAGCAGGGCCTGACCCAAATCAATTTGAAGCGTGACACGCCCCTGGCTCAGGCACGTGCTATCGCGCAGAGCCAGCTTGATAACGACAAACAGCAGGCTGCGCAAGCAGATGCTGCGGTTGCAGCGGCCAAAGCAGCCGTGGGTTCAGCGCAGGCGGCTCTTACTACCGCGAAGCTGAATCTCGGCTTCACGCAGGTGAGATCGTTGATCGGCGGCGTGGCCGGGCAGGCTACGACGCAAGTCGGCAACCTCGTGAGCCCTCAGTCAGTCTTGACTTCCGTTTCGCAGCTTGATCCGATCAAGGTCTACTTCTCAATCAGCGATGCGGAATACCTGAGTCTCACGTCGAGAGCGAGACAGGCAGGCGGCGATCTGCTCAGTAGCAAATCTGACCTTCCGCTAACGCTCACGCTCGCAGACGGGACCCCCTATCCGCACAAAGGGCGTATAGCATTTGTCGACCGGCAGATGAACCAGCAAACCGGCGCCATCCGCATTGCCGCATCGTTTCCAAATCCTGGGAACGTGCTCCGTCCCGGTCAGTTTGGACGCGTCGCAGCTGCAACCGAAGTCAGGCACGGAGCGCTTCTGGTTCCGCAGGTAGCGGTTCAGGAACTGCAAGGGATGGAACAGATCTACATTGCAGGCGAGGATGATCATGTACACGTTGTAAACGTTAAGCTTGGCCCTCAGTCGGGTAGCGATTGGATCATCGAGAACGGCGTCAAGGCGGGCGATCGCGTGATCACCGATAACGTCCAGAAGTTGAAAGATGGCGCGCCCATCACCCCACACGAGGTTTCGGCGGAAGCGGCAGTCCTTACCTCCAACCCAACCGGCGGGAGGTGACCCGTGTCGAAGTTCTTCATTCGTCGCCCGATCGTGGCGATTGTCATTGCTATTCTCACGGTCATCATCGGTGTTGTTGCGATGCTGACTTTGCCGACGTCGCAATACCCTGACATCGTTCCTCCGGAGATTATGGTGCAGGCCACCTATCCGGGAGCCGATGCGCGCACCCTGACGCAAGCTGTAGCTACGCCTATCGAACAGCAAATGAACGGCGTGGACAACATGCTGTACATGTACTCGGTCAACGCGAACAATGGACAGGCGACCGTCTACGTCGATTTCGACGTCAAGACTAATCCCGATACTGACCAGGTGCTTTCGCAGCTTCGAGTCTCGCAGGCGCAGGCGCAGTTGCCGGCGCAGGTCAATACGGCGGGAGTGACCGTACAGAAGTCCCTCACGTCGCCACTGATGTTGGTTGGACTTTCATCGCCAGACAACAAGTACAGCGTCGATTTCCTTACCAACTACGAAATCATTAACCTGCAGGACGAGCTGACACGCGTCCCTGGCGTGGCGCGTATCCAGGTCTTCGGCGGCCAGTACGCACTGCGAGTCTGGGTAAAGCCGGATCAGCTGGCAAAGCTCGGCGTTACCGCAACGGACGTGATCAATGCGCTGCAGGTTCAGAACAATGTGAACCCGGCGGGACAGATTGGCGGCGAGCCGGTACCGAACGGGCAGCAATTCACCTTCACGGTACGTACGCAAGGTCGACTTGTTACGCCTGAAGAGTTCGGCAACATCGTAATTCGCGCAAACGCCGATGGATCGATTCTGCATCTGCGCGATGTGGCACGAGTTGAGCTTGGAACCCAGACTTACAACCTTACGGCCCGCTATAACAATGCACCCGCGGGCATCATGGCCGTGTATCAGCTTCCCGGCTCGAACGCCGTCAAGACAGCTGCTGCTGTGACAAAACGACTGCAGGAGCTGTCAACAACCTTTCCGGCTGGAATGCGTTATGACATTCCCCTCGACACGACGAAGGCAGTGACAGCGGGTATTCACGAGATTGTCGTCACGCTGCTCATCGCGCTGGCGCTCGTCATCCTGGTTGTGTATATATTCCTGCAGGGCTGGCGTGCAACGCTGATTCCGCTAATGGCGGTGCCGGTTTCGCTGATCGGCACGTTCACCCTCTTTCCCCTTCTCGGGTTCTCGATCAATACTCTCTCGCTGTTCGGGCTGGTGCTTGCGATCGGCTTGGTGGTTGACGACGCCATCATCGTGGTCGAGGCCGTTGAGCATCATATCGATGAAGGCATGACGCCGCGTGATGCTGCCTTTAAAGCGATGGAGGAAGTTGGCGGTCCGGTTGTAGCAATTGCGTTGATCTTGGCCGCAGTATTTATACCCACGGCCGCGATTCCCGGTATCACGGGGCGTCTGTACCAGCAGTTCGCAATCACGATCGCGATTTCGGTGCTGATTTCTGCATTCAATGCGCTCACGCTGAGCCCTGCCCTGGCCGCAGTATTGCTGAAGCCGAAAGACACAACTCGGCGCGCAGGGCCGCTCCGCCGCTTCTTCAACTGGTTCAACCGGCTCTTCGGACGTACGACCGACAAGTATGTTTCAACCTCGGGCGTGCTGATTCACAAATCCGGCTTAACGATGCTGGCCCTTCTTGGAGTCGCGGTGCTCGCCGTTTTCGTCGGCGGACGACTGCCGACGGGATTTCTTCCCCAGGAAGACCAAGGCTACTTGTTCGTAGCTATGCAGTTGCCTGACGCTGCATCGCTGCAAAGGACGGACTCGGCAGTACAGCGTGTGAGCAAAGCGCTCCTCGAAACGCCTGGTATCGCCGGTGTGGTTGGCGTTGACGGCTTCAGCCTGTTGACGCAGACACAGAGCACGAATTCAGCATTTTTCTTCGTTTCACTGAAGCCGTGGGAGGTGCGAAAGAGCCGTGCGGAGCAGATCGAGGCGATTCAAGCCAGCGTGCAACAAAAGTTAAGCGGAGTCAGCGAGGGCCTGGCCTTCTCGTTCCCGCCACCGCAAATCCCGGGTATAGGCACCTCGGGCGGTGTCACGATGATCCTCCAGGACCGCTCCGGAAATGACGATCCCACGTTTCTGACCAAGAATGTATTCGGTTTTCTCGGCGCGGTATCGAAACGGCCGGAAATTGCGGCTGCCGTGCCATCGTATCTGCCCGCCGTTCCGCAGCTCTATGCTGACGTGGATCGCGACAAGGCCTCTCAGCAGCAGGTTGAGTTGAGTTCGGTTTACACCACGCTGCAGACGTTCATGGGCGGATACCTGGTGAACTACTTCAACCGTTTCGGCCGCCAATGGCAGACGTTTGTTGAAGCCGAGGGAGATTCTCGCACGAACATCGAGAACATAAACCAGTTCTATGTTCGCAGCGCCAATGGAAGCCAGGTACCCCTCGGTTCGCTTGTGCATGTCAAGCAAATCACCGGGCCTGAATTCATCCTGCGGTTCAACGAGTACAACTCGGCGCAGATCAACATTTCGGGGGCGCCGGGCTACAGTTCGGGACAGGTGCGCGCCGCTCTGGAAGATGCATTCCACCAGAGCATGCCCGCCGGAATGGGTTTCTCGTACCAAGGCATGAGCTACCAGGAACAGCGCGCGGCGGAAGGCGTGCCTGCATGGATGGTATTCAGTCTCTCGCTGCTCTTCGTGTTCCTGATCCTGGCCGCTCTGTATGAAAGCTGGACACTGCCCTTCAGCGTGTTGCTCAGTACTCCGGTGGCCATTCTGGGTGCCTATCTGGCACTGACAATGCGCTCGCTCGAGAACGATATCTTCGCGACCGTCGGTCTGATCATGCTGATCGGGCTGTCGGCGAAGAACGCAATCCTCATTGTCGAGTTTGCAGTGGTCAACTACCGCAAGGGCCAGAGCATCGCGGAATCTGCGCTGCAAGCGGCTCGCCTGCGCTTCCGGCCGATTGTGATGACGGCGTTTGCGTTTATCTTTGGTTGCTTGCCGCTTTGGACAGCATCGGGCTCGGGAGCTGTATCCCGGCGCATTCTCGGAACGGTCGTCATTGGCGGCATGACCCTGGCGACGGTGATTGGAATCCTTATGGTTCCCGTTACATTCTCCGTCGTTGAGTATCTGTCGCACCGCCTGCGTGGCGGAGGCGCCGACACAACCATGGACTCACCTCATCCACCCGAAACATCAGGCAAGCACGCTCCAGCCATGGCACGTGAAGCGCAGGAGGGACAGGCATGACAACGGAAAGAGTGTTCAAGAGCTTCGCGCTTTTACTTGGTATTGCCTTGCTCCTGGCCGGATGCAAAGTCGGGCCGAACTACGTGCGCCCGCAAGTCACAGCTCCGCCCTCTTATCGCGGTGCCGATGGCGCGGCAATTACGAGCGCTGATCCCGAGTCTCTCGGCGATCAGGACTTCGCAAGGGTGTTCCGCGAGCCCGAATTGCAGCAGCTGATTCGGACCGCGCTCGAGAATAACTACGACGCTCGGATCGCAGCAAAGAGAGTGCTCGAGCAAGAGGCACAACTCCGCATAACGCGCTCCCAGCTGTTCCC
>Ga0070665_100006536_pt1 | contig 11844 bp, 11 predicted proteins | sample KBSS13metaG_FD_65862 | JGI IMG/M metagenome (GOLD analysis project Ga0070665, IMG submission 65862) | Switchgrass rhizosphere microbial communities from Kellogg Biological Station, Michigan, USA - KBS S1-3 metaG | ecosystem: Host-associated > Plants > Roots > Rhizosphere > Soil ...
TGGGCGGTGGCTGGAGCTTCAGCGTGCTGTATTCGATCGTGCCGTGGATCGGCGTGATGGCAGCGGGCTACGCCTTCGGGCTGGTGCTGCGGTTCGAGCCGGCACGGCGCGATCGCGCGTGCTACGCGGTGGGCCTTGGAGCCATCGCGCTGTTCATCATCTTGCGAGCCTTCAACCTCTACGGAGATCCAGGCGCGTTCGAAGCGGGAGACGGCGCGGTTCCCACGCTGCTCTCGTTCCTGAAGACCACGAAATATCCGGCGTCGCTGCAGTTCCTGTTGATGACGCTCGGTCCCGTGATCGCGCTGATCCCGCTCGCGGAGCGCGCCCGCGGCGCGCTGGCCCGCGCCATCTCCGTGTTTGGCCGCGTGCCGTTCTTCTACTATCTACTGCACATCCCGCTGATCCACCTGCTGGCGCTGATGGTGTCGAAGTTCCGCGAGGGCAGCATCAACCGCTGGCTGTTCGACAACCACCCGATGAATCCGGGGCCGGTTCCGGAAGGGTACATGTGGAGCCTGGGCCTGCTTTACCTGGTGTTCGCCATTGCGGTGATGTTGCTTTACCTGCCGAGTCGCTGGTTCGCGGCTCTGAAAGCACGACGGCGCGACGGCTGGCTGAGCTATCTGTGAGGTGATGAATGAAACAGTGGACCGTGTTCGCGGCGGGCTTCGCGCTCGCCGCGGTGATCTTCGGCGCGCCGCGCCTGTTCGCGGCCGAGGACGTGAAGCCCGTGCAGGCCAAACCGGTGTTCAGCGAGAAGCTGCCGAACGTGCCGGGCAAGACGCTGACCGGCGTGCTGGTGAAATACGCGCCCGGCGCCAGGTCGGCGAGCCACGCGCACGCGGGCAGCGTCTATGCCTACGTGCTCTCGGGCAAGGTCCGCTCGGAGAACTCGGTCACCGGCCCGGTGCGCGTGTACTCGGCCGGCGAGGGATTCTTCGAGCCGCCGGGCAGCACCCACACCATCAGCGAGAATGCCAGCGACACCGAGCCGGCCAGCCTGCTTGCCATATTCGTGGCCGACGACGGCGTGCAACTGACCCGGGGCGCCGCCGACAAATAGTTCGGCGGCGTGAACCAGCCGCGCATCGACGCCACGCTCCAACTTCCATGATCGACTCTCAGGGCGCCTTCGCGCCCCACGCGTCGGACTTGCCGTCGATGACGCGCATCAGCGTGTTCGCGATCGTGTCGTCATCGGCAGTCGAGGGATGCCAGTGGCAACCCGTCATCGCGAGCCCGGCGATCGGCACGAAGGTGATGCGCGCGTCTCCGTCAGCCTGAAAGCGGCTCACGGCCTTGCCCGCTTCGGAGGAGATCTCGCCCTCGGCCATGTCGGTGGCCCACACGACGATGAATGCCTGCGGATTCCGTGCGCGCAGGCTGCCGAGGAAGCGCAGGTAACTCTCCTCGAAGTCCGCGTGCAGCTCGTCGCGCGACTTCCACTTCTCGCCGGGATTGAGCGCCGTCGAAAAGTCGTTGGTACCGAGCGCGATCACGATGACCTGCGGCTGCCACGCGCGGTCTTCGAACCGCGCCGCGTGATTCAGCAGCACGAATGGATATGCCACGGGCAAAGGATCGCCTGCACTTCCGCCATAGTTGCGCACGATGCCGCGGCCCGAGATGGCATTGACCTGGTATTCCGCGTCGTAGTGCTGCGCCACTTTCGGGCCGAAGGCGCGGGAACTGTCGGTGGTCGCCCAAACCTGCTGCTCGGTGCACTCGCGTGAGGGCGAGGTATTGCCGTAACCGACCGTGTGCGAGTCGCCGATGAATTCGATTTGCCTCGTTCGCTTCGGCGCCGCCAAAGGACGGGTCTCCTTCGAATACAGAAATCCTCCGAATACATTTGGTCCCGCCTGGCTTTCGGTCAGCGCTTCGACGCGTACGGTGTGTTCCTGTTTGGCGAGATTCCCGATCTCGAAGAAGCCAGGTGCAGGCTTGACCAGCGTCGCCACCGGTTGGTCATCGACGAGTACGCGCAGGATCACGTCGCCCGTCCCCAGCTTGAAATACACGGACGGGCCGTCGAAACGCGCTTCGAAGTACAGACCCGGCCACTGGTAGGTGTCGTCGCCGGACGCGCTCAGCGATCTTCCGGGGCTGTTCGCCTCGAGGATCTTCACGGCGGGGAGTTTGGACACGGGTCCGACGCGGGCCGCGTTCCCGGCGGAACAGGCCAGCGCAAAAGAGCCGAGTACGACGAGCAGGAGACAGGAGCGGATGTTTTTCACGTTCTCTTCCGGGTCAGGGCTGGCCGGAAGGGTACGATGCCGTTGTAAGGAATCCCAAGTCCCGTCGACTACCTAGGCATGGGCATCACGGAAACCGACGCTGAATTCACCGCGCCTCCGGTGGAACACACCGACGCGGGTCGCGATGCCCTTTTCGAACGTATCGCCGCCGAGTTTTCGGCGCCGCTGGCGCGCCTGGCGCGTGCCCACGAAGCCGATCCCTCGCTGCAGCAGGACTTGCTGCAGGACATCCACGTTGCGTTGTGGCGCAGCCTGTCGGCCTTCGGTGGCCGCTGTTCGCTGCGCACCTGGGTTTATCGCGTGGCTCACAACGTCGCGGCCACCCACGTACTGCGCAGACGCCGGCGCTTCGACAAGAATCTCGTCGACCTCGACGAGGTCGCGATCCCCGCCGATAGCCCGGATGTCGGCAAGGCAGTCGACGAAGCCCGCATGCTCGCGCGCATCAATGATCTCGTGCAGCGGCTCAAACCCACCGATCGCGAAGTGTTCGTGCTCTACCTCGAGGGATTGGGCGTCGACGAAATCGCCGAGATCGCCGGCCTCTCGCACACCAATACCGGCACCAAGATCCATCGCATCAAGCGGCTGCTTTCGGAGCGGCTCGCTCCCGGAGAACCCTCATGAACGCGCAGCAGGTGTGGCAGTCGCAGGCAATCGATGCACCGCGCGTCTCCCTTGAATACATCCGTTACCGGACGAGCAGCCTCGAGCGCGGAACCCGTTTTCGCGCGGCTCTCAACTACGTCATTTGCGTGGTGGGCTGCGGAATCTACTTCCGGGCTGCCTTGACGCAGTTCGCGGGGCTGCCGTTGCTGCAAGCTGCGGTGACGTGGTACGGACTCTTCACCGTCTACTGCATGTATCGGCTGAACCGGCATGTCGCCGCGCAGATGAATACGGAGGACGCCGGCGTGCTCGACACATTGCGCTTCCATCGCCTGCAGCTCGAGCGGCAGCGCGACTTCCGTCGCGACAGCTGGCGCTGGCAGTTCCTGGGAATCCTGCCCGGCTTGTTGCTGCAGGCGGCGGCGATGTACGTCTATTCGATGCCGCGGCAAAACTTCGTGATCTTCGGCGTGGTGTTGGCACTGGCTTTCGTAACCCAGTACTACGTGGGAGAAATCCGGGCACGCCGTTCCCAGCGCGAAATCGACGCCCTGGATTCACTGGCCAAGGGAGGCTAAGTACTTGACGTACAAGCCGTAAAACTGGATCGGGGGGATTTGCGATACCCTAGCGGCCCTCGATTTCCCCCCGTTCCGATGCCCGGCCGCTACTACATCAAGACCTTCGGCTGCCAGATGAACGAGTACGACTCCACCCGCATGGGTGACGTGCTCGGCGCTGGCGCCGGACTCCAGCCCACGGACAACCCGGCCGACGCCGACGTCCTGCTCATGAACACCTGTTCAGTCCGCGAGAAGGCGGAGGACAAGGTGTATTCGCTGCTGGGTGAATGGCGGGAACTGAAAAAACTCCGGCCGCACCTGCTCATTGGCGTGGGTGGTTGCGTGGCCAGCCAGGAAGGCGACGCCATCACCCGGCGCGCGCCCTACGTGGACCTGGTGTTCGGACCCCAGACCCTGCATCGCCTGCCGGACATGATCAACGAGCTGAAGCGCACCGGCCGCTCGGTCGTCGACGTATCGTTCCCGGAAATCGAAAAATTCGACCACCTGCCGCCGGCACGCGCCGAGGGCTCGAGCGCGTATGTCTCGATCATGGAAGGCTGCAGCAAGTACTGCACCTTCTGCGTGGTGCCGTACACGCGCGGCGATGAAGTCAGTCGTGGTTTCGATTCGGTGATGAACGAAGTGCGCGAGCTCGCGTCGCAGGGCGTGGGCGAGATCACCTTGTTAGGCCAGAACGTCAACGCCTACGCGGGCGGAATGGCCGACGGCTCGGTGGTGGACCTCGCCACGCTGATCCACTACGTCGCGGAAGTGCGCGGCGTCGAACGCATCCGCTTCACCACCTCGCACCCGGTGGAGTTCGGCGATTCGCTGATCGAGGCCTACGCCAACGTGCCCAGGCTCGCCAATCACCTGCACCTGGCGGTGCAGTCGGGCTCGGACCGCATCCTCTCGGCCATGAAGCGCGGCTACACGGCGCTGGAATTCAAGGAAAAGCTGCGGCGCCTGCGCGCCGTGCGCCCGGACATCGCGGTGTCCACTGACATCATCGTTGGGTTTCCGGGAGAGACGGAACGCGATTTCGAGGCCACACTGAAACTCGTGCGCGAGGCGAATTTCGACCAGTCGTTTTCCTTCATCTACAGCCAGCGGCCGGGAACGCCCGCGGCCTCGTTGCCGGACGACGTGCCGCTCGAAACCAAGCAGGCGCGGCTGCACCGGCTGCAGGCGCAGCTCAACGAACAGGCCCGCGCCATCAGCGAATCCATGGTGGGCAGCGTGCAGCGCGTGCTGGTCGAGCGCCCGTCGAAGAAGGACAAGCAGGAACTGGCCGGCAAGACCGAGAACAACCGCTGGGTGAATTTCCCGGGTCCCGCCAGCCTCATCGGCCGGTTCGTGGACGTGGCGATCGTCGAGGCGCGGCCGCAGAGCCTGCGCGGACGAATCGTGGAAGAACGCGGGCAACGACTCGCCGTGAATAGCTAGATGTCGACGCCGGCTCCAGTCGAACCCGTTCGCGAATTCGATCTCGTGCCGCCCGACAATGCGCGGCTGGCGAATCTCTGCGGGCCGCTCGACGAGAACATCCGCCTCATCGAAGACCGCATGGGCGTCACGGTGAAGCGTCGTGGCGCCACCTTCCGTATCGTCGGGCAGCGCGCGGCGGCCGCCGAAGACCTGGTGCGCGACCTGTTCGAGACCGCGCACCGCGAGGAAGTCACCCTCGAGCGCGTGCACCTGGCGCTGCGCGATTCGCGCGACATGCCGGGCGCGCTGCAGGGCGACGAGTCGGCCGAAGGCGGCGCGGTGCGCGTCGCGCGCGGCACGATCCGCGCGCGTGGCCGCAACCAGAAGGAATACCTCGCCAACATCCACGCCAGGGACCTGACGTTCGGCATCGGTCCCGCGGGCACCGGCAAGACCTACCTCGCGGTGGCCTGCGCGGTCGAAGCGCTGCAGGCTGACAAGATCCGCCGCATCATCCTGGTGAGACCGGCGGTGGAGGCGGGCGAACGGCTCGGCTTCCTGCCCGGCGACCTCACGCAGAAGGTCGACCCCTATCTACGCCCGATGTACGACGCCCTGTACGAGATGCTGGGTTTCGACCGCGTGGCGCGTTTCATCGAACGCAATGTCATCGAGGTGGCGCCGCTGGCCTTCATGCGCGGCCGTTCGCTCAACGACTCCTTCATCATCCTGGACGAGGCGCAGAACACCACGCCCGAGCAGATGAAGATGTTCCTGACCCGCATCGGCTTCGGTTCGCGCGCCGTGGTCACCGGTGACGTCACGCAGACCGACCTGCCGGCGGGCAAACCGTCGGGCCTCAAGCACGTGGTCAACATCCTGAAGAACACCGATGGCGTCGCGTTCACGTTCTTCGAGGCGGCCGACGTGGTGCGCCACCCGCTGGTGCAGCGCATCGTGAAGGCCTACGAGGCCTATGCGCCTTCCGACAACACATGAGTCGTGCGCACGGCCTGAAGCTGGACCTCGCGCGTGGCACCCGGGCCTGGGCGCCGGCGCGGGCGCGCATGAATCGCTGGGCCGCGGCGGCGCTGGGCCGGCGCGGTGATGGCCGCGAAATCGCGGTGCGCGTCGTGGGCAAGGGCGAAAGCCGCGAGCTCAATCGCCTGTGGCGTGGCAAGGACAAGCCCACCAACGTGCTTTCTTTCCCGGCGCCCGAGCAATCGAAGCGCGGCATGCCCGTCGATGCGTACCTGCCACTCGGTGACCTGGTGATCTGCGCCGACGTGGTCCGCCGCGAGGCGGTACGCGACGGCAAGCCGGTCGATGCCCACTGGGCCCACATGGTGGTGCACGGCGCGCTGCATCTCGCAGGCTACGACCACGAGACCGGCGAACGTGATCGCATGAAAATGGAGCGCCGCGAGATCGCCGTGCTCAAGAGTTTCGGAATCGGGAATCCCTACACATGAGCGCCAAGGAAAAACCCAGCGACACCGGGGCCAGCGGCAAGTGGCTGCGCAAGCTGTCGCGCCGCATGACCGGCGAGGTGCAGGACCGCGAGGAGATCGTCGAATTCCTGCGCGATGCCACGCTGCGCGGCGTGATCGAAGGCGACGCGCTGCCCATGCTCGAAGGCGTGCTCGGCGTGAGCGATATCCAGGTGCGCGACATCATGGTGCCGCGCGCGCAGATGACCTTCCTCAACCGCGACGACGATTCGAACGTGCTGCTCAAGACCGTGGTCGAGAGCGGCCATTCGCGTTTCCCGGTGATGGACGAGGACCGCGAGAAGGTGGTCGGCATCCTGCTGGCCAAGGACCTGCTGCGCCTGGCGGCGCAGGACCCGGATCTGAAAGACGGCGTGCAGTTCGACATCAAGGAGTTCATGCGACCGACGGTGTTCGTGCCGGAGTCCAAGCGCCTCAACGTGCTGCTGCGCGAAATGCGCCGTTCGCGCGTGCACATGGCGGTGGTGGCGGATGAATACGGCGGCATCGCCGGCCTAGTGACCATCGAAGATGTCATCGAGCAGATCGTCGGCGACATCGACGACGAACACGATGTCGACGAGGACGTGAACATCCGCAAGGACGGCGACCGCCAGTACATCGTGCGCGGCCAGACGCCCATCGACGAGTTCAACGAGTACTTCCAGACCGAGCTGTCCGACGACGAGTTCGACACGGTGGCGGGGCTGGTGATGAAACAGCTCGGCCGGCTGCCGCGTCGCGGCGAGACGCTGCAACTCGACGATTGCGAGATCAAGGTCATGCGCTTCGACCGCCGACGCATCGACACGCTGCGCCTCACGGCTCCGCGCGACATCGTGCCGCCCGAAGACCGGCCGCTAGTAGAAGAGTGAACTTCCCCGAATTCGTGAATCGCCGCTACGTCGGCAGCGCGCTCGCGTTCATCGCGGGCGCTTCGCTGTCGCTGTCGTTCGCGCCGTTCGAGTGGTGGCCGGTGGCCATCCTCGCGCCCGCCGTGTTGATCGCGCTCTGGAACAACGCCGCGCCGCGCCGCGCCGCGGTGCTCGGCTTCTGGTTCAACTTCGGCACCTTCTCGGTGGGCACATATTGGCTGTACATCAGCCTGCAGATCATCGGGCACGCGCCGATTCCCCTGGCGCTGGCGTTGATGTTCTGCCTCGCCGCGATCATGGGGAGCTACCATGCGCTGCTGGGATGGCTGCTCGCCAGATACGCGCCACGCAGCGGCGCGCTGCGCTGGATGGTGGCGATCCCGGGCGCGTGGCTGCTGGTCGAATGGTTCCGCAGCTGGTTCCTCACCGGCTTCGGCTGGCTGGCGCTGGGCTACGCGCACACCGACAACTGGTTAGGCGTCGGCCTGGCGCCGATCATCGGGCAGTACGGGCTCGGGCTGCTCACGCTGGTCATGGCGGGCGGACTGGTCACGCTGCTGCACGGCCAGGCGCGCGAACGCATCGTCGCGGCAGCGGTGATCGCCATCGCCTGGATCGCGGCGTTCGCGGCGCGCGGCGTCGAGTGGACGCAGCCGTATTCACGCCCGATCACCGTGGCGGTGGTGCAGGGCGCGATCCCGCAGGACGAGAAGTGGATAGACGGCAACCTCGACGCCATCCTCGACAAGTTCAAGACGCTCTCGCGCGAGGCGCACGGCGCGGACCTCATCGTGTGGCCCGAGTCGGCGATTCCCGACCTGGTCAACAATCACGTGGCGTATTTTCGCGACGTCTACCAGGAGGCGAGTGCGCACGGTTCGTCGCTGGTCATGGGCACGCTGCGCGCGGAGGAAAATCCGCAGACGCACGAAGAGGAGTTCTACAACGCCGTGCTGGCCATGGACCGCGGCACACCGGGCATCAGCTGGCACAACAAGCATCACCTGGTGCCGTTCTCGGAATTCTTCCCGGTGCCGGAGTTCATCCGCAGCTGGCTCAAGCTGCAGGGCCTGCCTTACTCGAGTTTCAATCGCGGCGCAGCGCAGCAGGAGCCGCTCGAGGCCGCCGGCCAGCGCATCGCCGCCGGCGTGTGTTACGAAGACGCCTACGGGTCGACGCTCTTGCCGGTGATGGGCCGCGCGACCATGCTGCTCAACGTGACCAATGATTCATGGTTCGCGCGTTCCACGGCTCGCTACCAGCACCTGCAGATCAGCCGGCTGCGGGCCATGGAAACCGGCAGGCCCATGGTGCGTGCCGCCAACGACGGCGTGTCGGCGGCCATCGGCCCGCACGGCGAATTGATCGCGAAGGCGCCGGAATATGAAGCGAATGTAATGCGCGCCACGGTGCAGCCGCGCAGCGGTTTGACCCCTTATGCACGCACGGGGAACTGGCCCGTGCTGTTATTGGCCTTGTTTTCTGCGCTGTTCAGCGCATATTTCGCCAGGCGCGCTCCCACATCCTGAGCGTGCCTGCAGGAGCTTGCGAATGCTGAACTTCGCCACAGCCGCCGGGTCTATTCCGGCATCGTCGTCGACTCACTCACGAGGATTCGCTGATATGTCGCTTTTTGTTGCGAAACGCCTGGGCCTGGTTGCCGCGGTGGCCATCGCCGTAGGCGCATGCTCACCGCAGTCATCCGCCGCGCCGCAGGCGCAAACTACCGCTCCCGTCGAACAGGTGCCCACCGCGGCGCCGGCCGTCGGCACCTTGAATGGCCGCGCGCTCCCGGACTTCGCGAATCTCGTCGAGCAGGTGGGTCCTGCCGTGGTCAACGTCGGTGTGGTCGAGAAGGCACACCGCAACGTGCGCGGCCAGTCTTCCGAGGAAGACGGGGACGATCCCTTCCAGGAATTCTTCAAACGCTTCGGCATTCCTGCGCCGGATGGCGGCGGCCGCCGCCAGTACGACACGCCGCAGCGGCAGGGTGAAGGCTCGGGCTTCATCGTCAGCTCCGACGGCTACATCCTCACCAACGCGCACGTGGTCGCCGACGCCGACGAAGTCACGGTGCGCATGACGGATCGCCGCGAATATCCCGCCAAGGTGATCGGCGTGGATCGCCGCAGCGACGTCGCGGTCATCAAGATCGATGGCAAGAATCTGCCCGTGGTGAAGATCGGCGACCCGTCGAAGCTGCGCCCCGGTGAGTGGGTGCTGGCCATCGGTTCGCCGTTCACGTTCGAGAACAGCGTGACCGCGGGCATCGTCAGCGCCACCGGCCGTTCCATGCCGGGTGAAGACGGCCTCGTGCCGTTCATCCAGACCGATGTGGCCGTGAACCCGGGCAACTCCGGCGGCCCGCTGTTCAACCTGGCCGGCGAGGTGGTGGGCATCAACTCGCAGATCTACAGCCGCAGCGGCGGCTACATGGGCATCTCCTTCGCCATCCCGATCGACGTGGCCAACAACGTGCGCACGCAGCTCGTGAGCACCGGCAAGGTCACGCGCGGCCGCATCGGCGTGCAGATCCAGGAAGTGAACGCGCAGTTCGCCGACGCCTTCGGCCTCGATCGTCCGCGCGGCGCGCTGGTCGGCCAGGTCATCGAAGGCGGTCCGGCCGAGAAGGCCGGTATCAAGACCGGCGACGTGATCCTGAGCGTCGACGGCAGGCCGGTGGAGCGTTCCACGCAGTTACCCTCGGTGATCTCCGCGATCAAGCCCGGCGAAAGCGCCAAGCTCGAAGTGTGGCGTGACCGCTCGATCAAGAACGTCAGCGTCAAAGTCGACGAGTTCAAGGAAGAGATCCAGAAGGTCTCGAACACGCGCCCCGGCGGTGACGAACCCGCCAAGGCCGACAAGCTCGGCTTGTCGGTGCGGCCGCTGGGCGAAGACGAACGCAAGAGCGCCGACACGCGCGGCTATCTACTGGTCGAGGACGTGGACGGGCCTGCCGCGCAGGCCGGCGTGCGCCCCGGCGACGTGATCCTTGGCGTCAACGGCAAGACGGTGAAGTCCGTCGCCGAGCTGCGCAATGCCACGGCCAGCGGTTCGAAGACCGTGGCCATCCTGCTGGAGCGCGACGGCAACCAGCTGTTCCTGCCCATCCGCATCAGCTGACCTGGAGTCAGTGGTGAGACGAGAACGCCCGGCCCCGAGCCGGGCGTTTTCTTTGGCCTGCACCTTAAGCGCGCGTTTAAGGTAACCCCGACCGAAGTCGGACCGTATCCGGACGACTCGCGGCGCGCCGGTTCCTAAGCTGTTCCTCGTACCAACACATGAGGAACTTATGAAGAGACTGACTGGATTTCTGGCCCTGGCCACCTTGACCGCCCTCGCTGGCTGCGCCAGCGCGCCGCCCCAAGCCCAGGCCCCCATCGACTTCGCCCGTTACCACGGCGCCATTGCCGTCGAGCAGGTGGAGCTCGCACCCACGGTGGCGGCGGATCTGCCCGAGGCCGAGCGTGCCGCGCTGGCGCGCAAGCTTCAGGTAGCGCTGGTCGGCGCATTGTCCGAAACCGCCACGGTGCGCGAGCCGGCACCCGGGGTGCTGCGGCTCGCGATCACGGTGACCCACATCGACACCGCCAACCCGACGGCGAATGGCATCAGCTCGGCGTTGGTGCTCGTGCCGGTGGACCGCGGCGGCATCGCGTTCGAGGCACGCTTCTTCGACGGGCAGGGCGGCCAACCCTTTGCATCCATCACCGAGCAGCGCAAGGGCTCGCTGTTCGACATCAAGGGCAACTTCAGCCACTACGGACACGCGATCCGCGAGCTCGGCGAGTGGGGTGAATGGCTGGCGCAGGAACTCGAACGCACCTGAGGCACACTCACGGCTCGTGCAAGGCTGGCGCGGGGGCAGGTGAACCGACTTTTACGCAAGTGGCTGACAGGCATCGGCACCAGACAGGAATACCTGTGCCTGGCGCTGGAAGACCTGGCCGACACTTTCACGGTTCACCTTACGCGCAGTGGCGCGCCAACGCGGGCCTGCGGACGGAGTACCTCCTGCGTTAGCGCGCCGAACCGTGTAAGCTTGCGCGCCTCATAAATCACTGAAAATCCAGCCTTTCCCGATGCAAGAACGATACGAGCCGGCCGCCGTCGAGCGGGCCGCGCAGGCTTACTGGGACGAGAACAAGGTCTTCGAGGCGCGCGAGGGCGTGACCCAGGACAAGTTCTACTGCCTGTCGATGTTCCCGTATCCGTCGGGTCGTCTGCACATGGGCCACGTTCGCAACTACACCATTGGCGACGTGCTTTCGCGCTTCCACATGATGCAGGGCAAGAGCGTGCTGCAGCCCATGGGTTGGGACGCCTTCGGCCTGCCCGCCGAGAACGCGGCGATGAAGAACGGCGTGCCGCCGGCCAAGTGGACGCGCGACAACATCGCGTACATGAAGAAGCAGATGAAGTCGCTGGGCCTGGCCTTCGACTGGTCGCGCGAATTCGCCACCTGCGACGCGCCTTACTACCGCTGGAACCAGTGGCTGTTCCTCAAGATGCTCGAGAAGGGCATCGCGTACCGCAAGACCGGCGTCGTCAACTGGGATCCGGTCGACCAGACCGTGCTGGCCAACGAGCAGGTCATCGACGGCCGCGGCTGGCG
>Ga0070665_100006537_pt1 | contig 11844 bp, 12 predicted proteins | sample KBSS13metaG_FD_65862 | JGI IMG/M metagenome (GOLD analysis project Ga0070665, IMG submission 65862) | Switchgrass rhizosphere microbial communities from Kellogg Biological Station, Michigan, USA - KBS S1-3 metaG | ecosystem: Host-associated > Plants > Roots > Rhizosphere > Soil ...
GGCCAGCGAGCGAGAGCGAGCGCCCGCCTGCGCGACCCCAAAATACTCGAATGGCTGCGCAGACCTACTCTTTGGCTTTGGGCGTAAAATCGAGGGCGCAGCCAGGGAGCGACAGGCCAGGGAGCGAAAGCGAGCGCCCGCCTGCGCGACCCCAAAATGCTCGAATGGCTGCGCAGACCTACTCTTTGGCTTTGGGCGTAAAATCGAGGGCGCAGCCATTCGTGCAGTAGCGCAAGCCCGTTGGTCCCGGACCGTCATTGAAGACATGACCCAGATGGCCGCCGCAGTTGGCGCAGTGAAATTCGGTCCGCACCATGCCGTGGCTGCTGTCGGTACGGGTTTCCACTGCACCCGGCTTGACGTCGTTGAAGCTGGGCCAACCCGTGCCGCTATCGTATTTGGCCGAAGCCTCAAACAATTCGGCGCCGCAGCCCGCGCATTGGAACTCGCCAGGCCGTTTTTCATGGTTCAGAGGGCTGGAACCCGGGCGTTCGGTGGCATGCTCGCGCAGCACGCGATGTTGTTCTGGGGTCAGTTCACGGAGTTTTGTCTCGGTCATCCTGTTTCCTTTCCTCCGGCCCATATAGGTACGATTTTCAGGGATTGGAGGCGATGACCATATTGAGCATTTCGGACAGACGCCCCGTATTGCCGAAGGCAAAGCCGGCGTCATAGACCACATCGTCGACCTTCCAGCCTTGCGGCGTTGCCGCCAGCACCATCGTGTCGGTCCAGTTGGCCGGCTTTGCCTTGCCGCCCGCCGTCGCTGGCGGCGCATAGCTCAGGGCCACACTGCAGCGGGCCGTCTTGTCCCTCTGCTGGCAGCTTCCGACTTTCCAGGCGGTGGGGCCTTCAAAGAGGGAAGAGAAAATGTCCCCCTCCAGCACCGGCGGCACCGCATTCTTCACCTTGGCCGTCAGGCGCGCCTGCGCGGCGGCGGCTGTGGCCAGCTGTTTGTTGAGACGCGGCGATAGCACAGGCTGAAGCCGCAGCCGCACCGTGGCGTCGGGAATGCCGAGACCCTGGGCATGCTGGCCGCTGTATACTGCATAGAAAGCGTTCACAGCGGCGGCCGGATCATCCACCTGCGCCAAAGCCGCGCCCGGCGCCGCGAGCAGAAGAATCCCGGTCAGGAACCACTTCATCCGCGGGTCTTCAGGCCGTCGCGGATTTCACGCAGCAGCAGCACTTCCTCGGAGGGCGGCGGCGCTGCTTCGGTCGTCGGACTGGGCGCCACCAACTTGTTGAGCTGGCGCAGCAGCATGAACAGGGCGAAGGCCACGATCACGAAATTGATGATGGCGTTGATGAAGAGTCCGTAATTGATGGTGACGGCCTTAGCCGCCTTGGCTGCCGCCAGGGTGTCCACCGCCCGGTCGCCTTTCAGCACCACAAAGAAATTGGCGAAATCCACCCCGCCCAAGGCCAGGCCAATGGGTGGCATCAGGACGTCATTGACCAGCGAATTGACGATGCCGGTGAAGGAGGCGCCGATGATCACACCGACCGCCAGGTCCACCACATTGCCGCGCACCGCGAACTTCTTGAATTCCGAGATCAGGGACATGAGGAGCCAGCCTTTCGTGGGATCGAAAGGCTAAACGGACCGCCCGCCGTCAACAAGGCGTGCCTTGGGCCGGCGGATCAGGCCAGCCTGGCGCCACACATAGCACCTGCCTGAAGCGACAGCCGGATGGACAGGCCCAGATGGGTGGACCGGATATCGAGATGGGCGCCGATTTCCGCCGCCAGGCTGCGCATGACCTTGAAACCCATGCCGCCACCCTTTTGGGTGTCGAAGTTTTCGGGCAGGCCGATACCATCGTCGCTGATGGTCAGCGTCAGCCGTCCGTCTTGGGTCGTGGTGCAATCCACCATCATGATCAGCGGCACCCCGGTGGGATGGGCGTATTTCATGGCGTTGATGAAGATTTCGCTCAGGATCAGGATGATGGGCTGGACTTGGCGCATCATCACCAGGCAGTCACCGCCCGTATGCATCACCTTGACCGACTGTTCACCCGTTGACAGCGCCGCCACCAGAGCATCGCTGACCTCGTGCAATTGCGGCCTGAGGCTGATGACGCCACCGCCGATATTGCGAGAAAGAATGCGGTGGAGCTGGCCGATGGTGTTGATGCGTGCGGCAATGCCGTCCAGCAGAAGGCGCGCTTCGGCGTTGCTGAGGCCTCCGGCCTTTTTATGAACCGAGACGGCCTGCATGCGGACCATGCCAACCAGCAGGCTGAGGCTGTTGGCAATCCGGTGATTGGCCTCGGCCGCCAAGTCGGGGGATGGGGGGACGGCTATGAAGGTATCGGGTTCGAGGATGGCGTCCATGGGAGCGTCCTCCTTTCTGTGAGGCACAATGCGCCTGTTTAAAGGTTCCCGCAATCAAAATAAAATAGTATTTTCAATGAGTTAGTTGAGCAATCGCCCCCTTTTGTACAGAGAAAGCGCTTGTCGCATGGAACTAATGCCCGCTAAAATGAGTTTTAACAGCTCAAGTAGCAGAATGAGTAAGCGACTAAATCACAGTTAACATAAGTTATTTCGCCGTACCTCATTGAAATGAAAGAAAAAGAGACGGCCATGACTGATTTGACGCGCGGTGAACGCCTTCAGATCATGCTCACCGGTGATGAGCTGGAGGCATTGGACAATTGGCGTTTTGCCAAGCGCATGCCCAGTCGGGCTGCGGCGATCCGGGAACTGCTAAAGCGCGGTCTGGCTGCTGAGGGCTTCGACCAGGCTTCGGGCGGAAGCAAATCCGAAGACTTCGGTGTAACGGGCAGATCCTCCGCCTCTCCCACCCGTGACCGCGGCGACGGCGGCAGCGAGCCGGCCGAATAGCAGGGCAGATTGGGCGCTGGGTCTTGCGCTCAGCGCCCCTGCCTTATAGAAGGCGCCCCTCTTGGGCGGCCCGGCCGGACATGCCGTGGCAGCCCCAAATGCGACCCCTCGTGCGCCGATCTGCACAATCAACCAAGGGGGGACCGGATACGTCCGGGTGCCGTGAAGGATAGCAAAATGTCCAAGATGAAGACCAAGTCGGGCGCCAAAAAGCGCTTCAAAATCACCGCCAAAGGCAAGATCAAGACCCACCAGGTCGGCAAGCGCCACCGGTTGATCAACAATTCGCCGGCCCGTACTCGCGACCTGCGCGGCATGGACACGCTGTCCGAATCCGAAACCCGGCGCGTGAAGCGCTGGATGCCGTATGGCGGGGGGATCTAACCATGAGCCGTGCACCGCGTTCCGTACCCAGCCACGCCCGCCGCAAGAAGGTCTTCAAGCAGACCAAGGGCATGCGCGGCCGCCGCAAGAACAACATCACCACGGCCAATGCCGCGGCCGACAAGTCGCTGCAGCACAACTATATCGGCCGCAAGGAGCGTAAGCGTAACTTCCGCGCTCTCTGGATCCAGCGCATCAACGCCGCCGTGCGCGAGCATGGCCTGACCTACAGCCGATTTATCGCCGGGCTCGCCGGCGCCGGCATCGTGGTGGACCGCAAGGTCCTGTCCGATCTGGCGATCCACGAGCCCGCAGCGTTCAAGGCTCTGGTGGATCAGGCGAGCAAGGCCTAAGCACACTCCACCGGAGATTCGGCCGGGCGCCCTGCCCGGCCATTCCCATCCGGAGTTTGCATGACCGACATCGCCGCCCTTCAATCCGAGATCATGGCCGAAATTTCCGGCGCGGCCGATGAGGCGGCGCTGGAAGCCGTGCGCGTGGCCACGCTTGGCAAGAAGGGCTCAGTCAGCGTCCTGCTCGCCACCATGGGCAAGCTCGATCCCGAAGAGCGCAAGGTCAAAGGCCCCCAGTTCAACGGCCTGAAAGACGCCGTCACCGAAGCCATTGCCGCGCGCAAGGCGCAGCTGGGAGATGCCGCGTTGGAGGCACGTCTGGCTTCCGAGAGGCTGGACGTCACCCTGCCGGCGCGGCCCGAGAATAGCGGCACCGTCCATCCCATCGCCCAGGTGCTGGAGGAAGTCGTTGCCATCTTCGCCGACCTGGGCTTTGGCGTGGCGGAAGGCCCGGACGTCGAATATGACGATTACAACTTCACCAAGCTGAACATTCCGCCCGATCATCCTGCCCGCCAGATGCAGGATACCTTCTACGTAGCACCCCAAGCCGACGGCGCGTCCCATGTGCTGCGCACCCACACCTCGCCGGTGCAGGTGCGGGTGATGCTGAAGCAGAAGCCGCCGATCCGGGTGATCTCGCCCGGCCGCACCTATCGGGTGGATTCCGACGCCACCCATTCGCCCATGTTCCACCAGGTGGAAGCCTTGGTGGTGGAGGAAGGCATCAATCTCGGCCACCTGAAATGGACGGTGGAAGAATTCTGCAAGGCCTTCTTCGAGATCGACAAGATCGAGCTGCGCGCGCGCCCCAGCTTCTTTCCCTTCACCGAACCGTCTCTGGAATGGGACATGCGCTGCGACCGCAGCGTGCCGGGCAAGATCACTTTCGGCACCGGCAACGACTGGCTGGAGCTGGGTGGCAGCGGCATGGTCCATCGCAAGGTGCTGGAGAATTGCGGCATCGATTCCATCAAGTATCAGGGCTTTGCCTTCGGCTTCGGCCTGGACCGGATGGCGATGCTGAAATACGGCATGCCCGACATTCGCGGCTTCTTTGAAGCTGATCTGCGCTGGCTGAAGCATTACGGCTTCGCGGCGCTGGACATGCCCACGCTTGATGGTGGGTTGTCGCGATGAAGTTCACCCTGAGCTGGCTGAAAGAGCATCTGGATACCGATGCCAGTGCCGCGACCATCGCCGAGAAGCTGACCGCCATCGGCCTGGAAGTCGAAAGCGTCACCGATCCGGGCGCAGGCCTGAAGGATTTCGTGGTCGGCGAGGTGATCACCGCCGAGAAACATCCCAATGCCGACAAGCTGCGGCTGTGCACGGTCAATGACGGCAAGGATGCGCTTAAGATCGTCTGCGGCGCGCCCAATGCGCGCGCCGGCATCAAGGTGGTGCTGGCCCGGCCCGGCACCGTCATCCCAGCCAGCGGCGAAGCGCTGAAGATCGGCAAGATCCGGGACGTGGAATCGCGCGGCATGATGTGCAGCGCGCGCGAGCTTCTGTTGGGCGAAGATCATGACGGCATCATCGAGCTGAAGCCCGGCGCCCAGGCGGGCGCGCCGGTGACGGCGGCGCTGGTCGAGGCCGGCCTGTTGGCAGACGATCCGCTGTTCGATGTCTCCATCACGCCCAATCGCGGCGACGCGGCGTCCGTCTATGGTATCGCGCGCGATCTGGCCGCCGCGGGCCTCGGCACCCTCAAGACCGACAAGGTCGTGCCGGTGGCGGGCAAATTCCCCTGCCCCCAGAAGATCACGCTGGACTTCGCGCCCGAGGACAAAACCGCCTGTCCGCTTTTCGCCGGCCGGCTGATCCGCGGCGTCAAAAATGGCCCGGCCCCAAAATGGGTGCAGGAGCGCTTCAAGGCGGTGGGCCTGAAATCCATTTCCGCGCTGGTGGATGTGACCAACCTGGTCAGCCATGAGCGCGGCCGGCCGCTGCATGTTTTCGACGCCGATAAGCTGACAGGCGATATGCATGCCCGGCTGGCCAAGGAGGGCGAGCAGGTGCTGGCCCTGGACGATCAGACCTACACTTTGGATGCCGCCACCGTCGTCATCGCCGATGACGCCAAGGCGCTGGGCATCGCTGGGGTCATGGGCGGCAAGGAAAGCGGCTCCTACGACGACACCGTCAACGTCTTTATCGAATCCGCCTATTTCGACCCGGCGCGTATTGCCCGCGCCGGCCGCAAGCAAGCCATCATCTCCGACGCGCGCTATCGCTTCGAGCGTGGCGTCGACCCGCAATGGGTGCTGCCGGGGCTGGAGCTTGCGACCCAGTTGATCCTGGAATGGTGCGGCGGAGAAGCCAGCGATGTGTTCATCGCCGGCGCCCTGCCGCCGCCGCACAAGCCCATCGCCTTCGATCCCGCGACGGTCGAAAGTTTCGGCGCCATCCGCCTCTCCCGCGCGCGCATCATCGCCATCCTGCAAGGCCTGGGCTTTGTGGTGGAAGACCATGGCGCCGCGCTGCAGGTGGTGCCGCCGTCCTGGCGTCATGACGTGGACGGCCCCGCCGATCTTGTGGAAGAAGTGGTCCGCATCCATGGCCTGACCGATGTGCCGTCGCTGGCCTTGGCGCGGCCCAGCGCCGTGGCCAAGCCGGTTCTTTCCGGCAAGCAGCGCCGGACGCGGACGGCCCGGCGGGCGCTGGCAGCGCGCGGCTTCAACGAGTGCGTGACTTTCTCCTTCATCGCCCAGGGCCAGGCCAAACTGTTCGGCGGTGGCGATGACGCGCGCCAGCTTGCCAATCCCATCGCCTCCGACCTCGATGCCCTGCGGCCGAGCGTGCTGCCGTCCTTGCTGGCGGCCGCCTCGCGCAATGCCGCGCGCGGCTTTGCCAATCTGCAGTTCTTCGAAATAGGCGCCGCTTTCGACAGCGGCGTGCCGGAAGCCCAGAGGACGGTGGCCGCCGCCATCCGCACCGGCCATGCCGAGCGCAACTGGCTTAAGGCGGGCGAGGATACGGGCCTGTTCGCGGCCAAGGCTGACTTGATGGCGGCGCTGGAAGCGATCACCGGCGGGCCGATGTCGGCGCCGATCACGCAAGGCGCGCCCGGCTGGTATCACCCGGGGCGCAGCGGCACCATTGCCATGGGCCCCAAAGTGATCGCCCAGTTCGGCGAACTGCATCCCAAAGTGCTGGCCGCCTTCGACCTCAAAGGTCCCGCGGCCGGTTTCGAGATTTTCATGGACGCGATCCCCGAGGCCAAAGCCAAGGGCAGGGCGCGGCCGCTGTTTCAGCCTTCGCCCTATCAGGCGATCGAGCGCGACTTCGCCTTTGTGGTCGATGCGGGTGTGCCGGCGGGCGATATAGTTAAAGCGGTCAAGCTGGCCGATCGTGCCCTGATCGAGGCTGTCTCGGTCTTCGATCTTTACGAAGGCAAAGGCGTGCCAGAAGGCAAGAAATCCATTGCCGTGGCCGTGCGCATCCAGCCGCAAGCCGCCACCTTGACCGACGCCGAGATCGAAGCCCTGGCCCAGAAAATCGTCGCGGCGGCGCTGAAGCTGGGCGCGGCTCTGCGCGGTTAGACCTCCGGCCGCTCACTTTGGCTCGCGGCGTTCGTCGCTCGAAATGGTCCGCGGGACCATTTCGTTGGCCTTGCGGCCAACCGCTCCTCACCGTCACAATCCCGCCATTACGCAGTCTGACAGTATTGCGACGGCGGAGGGCGCATGGTTCAGCGGTTCGACCTGGCGATTGTCGGTGGCAGCTTTGCGGGCCTGGCCTGTGCCCGAAGCGCCGCGCTGCGCGGCCTGAAAGTGGCCGTGCTGGACGCCAAGCCCGATCCCGGTCTGCGGGTCCGCACCACCGGCATCCTGGTCAAGGAAGCCAGCGACGCCTTCGACCTGCCAGCCGGCTTGATGCGCAAGGTGCCGGGGGTCCGGCTCTATGCGCCCGACAACCGCTCCATCGATCTGTCGGCGCCGGGTTATTTCTTCCAGGCCACCGACATGCCTTCCCTGATGCACTGGATGGCCGAAGAGGCAGCCCGCGCCGGCGCAACGCTCATGTATGGCCGCAAGTTCGAGGGCGGCCTGGAATATGAGCGCGGCGTGGCGATGGGCGATCTGCACGCTTCGTTCCTGATTGGAGCCGACGGCGCCAAATCCCAGGTGGCGGAAGCTTTCGGGCTGAGCCAGAACCAGTGCTTCCTCGCCGGGCTGGAAATCGAATGCGAGCCGCTGCAAAGCGTGGATAGCCGCTTCCTGCACTGTTTCGCCGACAGCAAAATCGCGCCCGGCTATATCGCCTGGATGGTGCCCGGCGTCGGCGCCACCCAGATCGGCCTGGCGGCCAGCCGCCCTGCCCGCCCCGATCTTGGCGCGCTGCTGCGGCGGCTGAAATCGGTGATGGACGTGCGCGATATCCGGGTCACATCCCGGCGCAGCGGCCTGATCCCATGCGGCGGGGTGGTGCGCAATCTGGGTACGCGCCGCGTCATGCTGGTGGGCGATGCCGCGGGGATGGTGTCGCCGGTGACGGGCGGCGGCATTCACACCGCACTGCATTTCGGCCGCCGCGCCGCGGTTCTGGTCGCCAACTATCTTGGCTGCCGGGGTCCGGCGCCCGCGCCCGTGATGGCGGCGGAAGCCCCGCGCTATGGCGCCAAGCTGTGGCTGCGCCGGGCGCTGGATCTGGCGCCGCCCAATGCCCTGATCAATGTCGCGCTGATGACCGCGCCGATGCGCCGGCTGGCACAGCGGCTTTATTTCCATTCCCGCGGCGATGGCGGCGAATCCTTCGAAGCCTGGTCACACGCCTTGGAACAGCAAGCGCAGCCGGCGCAGGCCGACCTGCGGCTGGTCTAATTGAACGTCAGAAGGCCAGGCGCCACACCGATTTCCTGAGCCAGCTTTTCGAACTCTGCCCGCGCGCGCGGGTTGGAGCGCTGATGGCGTTCGGCGAACAGCATCTCGTTCTTCTGGGTGTGTTCGAAGCCGGTGAATTCCGTCACCCGAACCTTGTAGCCATGGGCTTCCAGATAGAGCCCACGCAGCACGTTGGTCAGATGAGCGCCGAACTCCCGCCGCTGGATGGGATGGCGCCAGAGCTGCGCCAGCGGGCCTTTCACGTCATCAAGCCCGCGCGCCAGCTCCGCCTGGCAGCAGGGCACCAGCGCCACGAATTTGGCTTCGTGCTTCAACGCAAAGAGAATGGCTTCGTCGGTGGCGGTGTCACAGGCGTGGAGCGCTGTCACGATATCCACCGCGCCGACCTCCGCACCGGCGATCTTGCCCTCGACAAAGCGCATGCGATCGAACCCGCTTTCAGATGCGATTTTCCGGCTGGTCTCAATCAACTCGGGGCGTGTTTCCACCGCGATCACCTCTCCCCTGCCCGCCGGCGCGAAATAGAGATCGTAGAGAACCAGCCCCAGATAGGACTTACCCGCGCCCAGATCGGCCAGTACGGGCTGGTCTTTTTCTTTCAGGCTTTCGTCGATCGCGGGTTTGATCAGCTGCGCCAGGTGCTGCACCTGCTTCAGCTTGCGGCGTGAATCCGCGTTCAGTCCGCCATTGTGCGTGAGAATGTGCAGCGCCTTGAGCAGCGCTACCGACTGACCCGGCCACAAATCGCCCACCGCCTCTTTTTTCATGAGCGCAGCATCTCGAAAGGATGGGTGATCCCGTACCAGTAATTGTAGGCCCGCACCGCCCAATAATTCATTTTGGTCCAGTGTTTGGGCGGGGAGAGATCGTCCCAGTTGGGCGACAGGTCCCGCTCGATCACATGGGTCATGTAGATGCGCCGCCGCCCTTGCCAGTAATGCAGGAAGGTGTCGCGAACTTCGGCGATCGGGGTCTGGGACAGCCGCGCCACTTCGCTGATGGCGAACTGCTCAACGGTGATGAACTTGCGCGCCCGCCCGATCAGGGCGTCGATGAAGGCCAGCGCGTCTTCCAGCACCGGCACATGCACCGGGGAGGCGCCGATCAGGCCGGAATTGAACATCCAGCTGTTGGCCGTGTCGTAATGATAGTTGCCGAGGTGCGGCAGCCGGGTGCGAAAGCCCTTCAGCGGCGGAAAAGGATTGCGCAGCTCGAACCGGTTCATCACCAGCGGCGTCTTGGTGGCCGACCAGACTTCCTGCGGCGCCATCTTGGCGCTGACCTCGGCATGAAAGCCGGGGCGGATGACGGAGTCTGAATCCACAAAGCAGACCGGGCCCTCGAAGCGCCGCAGGGCATCCAGCACCACGGCCGGCTTGATGCGATGATGGTAAAGGCCGGCGCCCGACCAGGCTTGGGTCTGGGCCGCGATATCCACCACCTCGACCGGCCAGTTGGCATAGGTCGCCGGCACATCGGTATAGACCGCAATGCGTGCCCCGGGTTCCGACCCCAGGTCCTGGCGCAGCGAAATCAGGCTGTAGCGCAGCTCCCGCCGGACTTCCGGCCGGCCGCCATAATCGAGGTAAAGGTAGTGCAACATGGCCGGGTTATAGCCGGAAAAGCCTGTGGAATGGGGGTGGCCGTTCTGCTAACACCCCCGCAAATGCCCGAACTCTCCAAAATCCGCAACTTCTCCATCGTCGCCCATATCGACCATGGCAAGTCCACCCTGGCTGACCGGCTGATCCAGTTCACCGGCACCGTCGCCGCCCGGGAGATGACCAACCAGATCCTGGATTCGATGGATATCGAGCGGGAGCGCGGCATCACCATCAAGGCTCAGACCGTGCGCCTGGATTACAAGGCCCAGGACGGTGAGGACTATGTCCTGAACCTGATGGACACGCCGGGCCATGTGGACTTCGGCTACGAGGTTTCGCGCTGCCTGGCCGCCTGCGAAGGGGCACTGCTGGTGGTCGATGCAAGCCAGGGCGTCGAGGCCCAGACCCTGGCCAATGTCTATCAGGCGATCGATGCCGGCTTGGAGATCGTGCCGGTGCTGAACAAGATCGACCTGCCCGCCGCCGAGCCCGACCGGGTCAAGCAGCAGATCGAGGATGTGATCGGCTTGGATGCCTCCGAGGCCGTGCCGATTTCCGCCAAGACCGGGCTGAACATCGACCAGGTGCTGGAGGCGGTGGTCACACGCCTGCCCCCGCCCAAGGGCACTTTGGATGCGCCGCTGAAGGCGCTGCTGATCGATTCCTATTACGACGCCTATCTGGGCGTGGTGGTGCTGGTGCGGATCATCGACGGCGAGCTGAAGAAGGGCCAGAAGATTCGGATGATGGCGACCGACGCCGTCTATCAGGTGGAACAGATCGGCGTCTTCAAACCCAAGAAAGTGGGCGTGGAGAAACTGGGCCCTGGCGAGGTCGGTTACATCACCGCCCAGATCAAGCAGGTGGCCGACACCAAGGTGGGCGACACCATTACCGATGAGCGCAAGGGCACACCGACGCCCCTGCCCGGCTTCAAGCCGGCGCAACAGGTGGTGTTCTGTGGACTGTTCCCCGTGGATGCGGCCAAGTTCGAGGAATTGCGCGATGCGCTGTCCAAGTTGCATCTCAACGATGCCAGCTTCACCTATGAGACTGAATCCAGCGCGGCGCTGGGCTTCGGCTTCCGCTGCGGCTTTTTAGGGCTGCTGCATCTGGAAATTGTGCGCGAGCGGCTGGAGCGGGAATTCAATCTGGACCTTATCACCACCGCGCCATCGGTGATCTACCACATCTATCTCACCAACGGCACGATGAAGGAATTGCACAATCCGGCCGACATGCCGGAGGTGACCTATATCGATCACATCGACGAACCCTGGATCAAGGCGACCATCCTGGTGCCGGACGAATATCTGGGCTCGGTGCTGAAGCTGTGCGAGGACCGCCGCGGCCGCCAGGTCGAGCTCACCTATGCCGGCAACCGCGCCATGGTGATCTACATGCTGCCGCTGAACGAAGTCGTGTTCGACTTCTATGACCGGCTGAAGAGCGTTTCGCGCGGCTATGCCAGCTTCGACTATCACATCGAGAAGTACGAGGAAGGCGATCTGGTGAAGATGTCCATCCTGGTCAATGACGAAGCGGTGGATGCGCTTTCCATGATCGTCAACCGCCAGCGCGCCGAGGGGCGCGGCCGGGCCATGTGCGAGAAGCTGAAAGACCTGATCCCGCGGCACATGTTCAAGATTCCAATCCAGGCCGCCATCGGCGGCAAGGTGATTGCCCGCGAAACGCTTTCTGCCTTGAGAAAGGACGTCACCGCCAAATGCTATGGCGGCGACATCTCCCGCAAGCGCAAGCTCTTGGACAAGCAGAAAGAGGGCAAGAAGAAGATGCGCCAGT
>Ga0070665_100006540_pt1 | contig 11842 bp, 10 predicted proteins | sample KBSS13metaG_FD_65862 | JGI IMG/M metagenome (GOLD analysis project Ga0070665, IMG submission 65862) | Switchgrass rhizosphere microbial communities from Kellogg Biological Station, Michigan, USA - KBS S1-3 metaG | ecosystem: Host-associated > Plants > Roots > Rhizosphere > Soil ...
GCGGTGCTCGCTGAGCTGGTGCTTGTGCAGGAACTGATCGGCCGGCGGCATCTCTCCCAGATCGAGAAAGAGCGCGAGACGCTCGCTCGCGCACATGCGGCAATTCTTTACAAACATCAGTCAGCCCGTCATTTCGGATGGAAGCCATGGCCGACCCGCCAGTCCGCCAAAGGCAGGTTCTAAGAACATACTTTCCAGCGAAAATCGAGGGGGAGGGGCCATCTGAACTAATGAGGAAAGGCCTCCAGAACGTCACTGAATCGGAACAGCCAGCCGTATTCGATCCCCTGTTGCCGATCGACGAATACAGCTTTGTCTTGTACTTGTTTCAGAATGGTATTCAAACACCATTGTCGATTGCTCATGTTCTTGCTGATGATCTGGAAGTCCACTGACCGTGATTTCAATTCCTGCAACTGCACCTTCAGATCGTCGATCGTGCGGCATTTCGCGAAATCGGCCGACAGCCAATTCAGCCCTGGTGCCTGATAGAACGGCGCCCAATAGTCGAACGCGATCGTGACGGGCTTCGCAACGACGTTCTTCTCGATGTATTGGCCGATCGGGTAAGCGGTCTCACCCCATCCTGGCCAAGTCCACCAGATGTACTGATTCATATCCAGTGCCGCGGCATTCTCCAGTGGCCGGTCCCGCAGGACGTTTTTATACCGCAGATAGGACGGTGCCGCGGACACCGCGACCAGTACCATTAGCGCGGCGACGGCAAACTGCACGGCAGAGGCTGCCGGGACGGAGATATGGTCGAGCCAGAGCAACGTCGAATAGACGCCGTAGATCGTCAGCAGCAGACTCACCAGAACGAGATATTTCGGCTCGAACGGCAGGTCTGCCAGGCTGTATGCGGCCAGCATCGCCACCGGAAACAGCAGCACCAGAATAAGCGGCGCGGCATGTGTCTTGAGGACTGACGGGTCCCTTCGCGCCACAAACAGGAACAGCGGCGCGGCCCCCGCTATCATCACCAGCGTGATCTCCGGCAGAGTATAGAAAATCGCGCGAACCATGCTCCAGAATATCTTCAGGTGCTGGAGCAGGGGGCTGTGATCCATGGTCGTGATCGCGCTATAGGCGATCGGCCTCGCAACATAGATCGACTGTGCACGCAGCTTTTCGATATCGATGTCGTTGCCGGCAATCGTCGGATCGAACAGGACGTTCGACTGGAACAATATCGCGGACGCTCCAAATGCGATGACCAGCAACGAGATCGCGGTAAAGCAAATGGTTGCGGCAGATGGCGGAACGTTCGTCGGAACGAGAGCCGGCCATCGTCGCCGTGCCGCCGGCAAACCGAAATAGGTCAGCGCAAGAAGGCCGGCGAGGAATATCGCCAGAGAAGGCTTGATATTGACGAAATACAGCGGCGCGCTCGAGAACGCCTTGAGCATCGCGCCGGGGTTTAGCCAGACCTTCGGCACCAGCAGTGCAAACACAATCAGAAACGTCAGCACGAAGGTCCGGAAAAACTGCATGGCTGATGCTGCTGCCGCAGCCGGCGTCGGCACCAGGAAGGGTATCAGTAGCAGTTCGATCCAGCAGATCAGAAGCGTGATCGCAAGCGTCGTATCTTTTTCGAGATAGGCGAGTGCGCAAAATGCCGCGACAACGGCAGGACCGTTACGCCCGAACGCGCGATATCCCACATAATGCAGGATGGCGATGGCGGCGAACAGCGTCGAGAGAATATCGTATTTCAGAACCTTTGCGATGCCCTTGAGCATCGGAAAGTTCATGATGATCAAAGCCGCGAACAGGAACGCGTTGAGATGCCAGCCGCGCGGCAATGCAAGTCGTACAACGAGCGCCGCCAGATAGGCGATGAATGCCAGCGCGACGACGACCTGGAACAGTGCAAACGGCAACAACTGCGTGTAGTGAATATCCCAAACGATCAGGTCATTGAGTTGATAGGAATGAGCCAGTGCCCGGTCCAGCCAATACCCCGGATATGCGATCAACAGCTGGGAGATCAACGAGCCGTCGGTGAGCTGGATCGACCGCACATCGGCGATAAACGCGCCCAGGCGCTTCATCGTCGTGATCTGATCGGCCGTCGGGTATTGCGAGAGCGCCGAGAAATACGTCGCTATTGAAACCAGCGTAGCGGCGGCAAGTCCGAGTGTCGCAAATGCCCGGAGCGCACCGCGCGACCTGTGCTTTGCCGGCGCTGAGATTGGTGGTGACAATGATGCAAAATCCCTGATGGATTAAATACAGTAGTCGCTTCTCAGGCAGACAGGGAGCGATCGCCGGATCCGTAGCGATCTCGCACCTGCTTCCAGAATTCCACATATTTCTCTGCCATGCTCTTCCACGACAGGGATTGGACGCGCTTCAACGCCCACTCCCGCAATTCGGCATAGCGTTGCCGGTCGGTCAGAAGCAGCGATATCCGGGCGGCCAATTCTGCAGGCGAATTCGGGTCGACCAACGACAGTTCGTGGGTAAAGAAATCGGTGGAATCAAGGGTTCGGCCCGTGATGGCGGGTGTTCCACAGGCCATGGCCTCAACAGCGCTCAAGCCGAACCCGTACCTCGACGGAAATAAAAACAGATCCAGTTCGGAATAGAACTGCCTCATGTTTTCTTCCGGAACGAAGCCGACAAATTCGTACCGGCCAGGCGGAATGTGTTTACGCGCCAGATCCTTCATCTCTTCCAGTTCATTTCCGCCGCTTGCGATCGCCAGGAACGCTTCCGGATTCTGCCTGGCAACCTCGGCGAAGGCGAGGATCGCGGTATCGAGCCCCTTCGCCCGCTTGGCTTCGCCCAAAAATCCGATGCGGAATTTGCGCTTGGGAATCGCAGCGTCATACCAGAACCTGCCGTGATCGATGCCGAGCGGGATCACGCCGATACGATCCGGCTGCACCCCGAACATGCTGACCACCTGTTCGGCCGTCGACGGAAACGGCACGATCAGGCCGTCGCTGTGCCGGCAGGCGAATTCGATGCAGCGGCGCTTGATGGAATATTTCAGGAAGTTGTCGTAGCCCCGCGCCAGAAAGGGAATGAGATCATAGACCCCGGTTACGACCGGCCGCTTGCGCGCCAGGATCGTGAAGATCGACGACACCGAATAAACGCCGAACCAGACGTCGTGGTGAACGCCGCGTAAATCCCACAGGAAACGCGGCACTTGCTGAAGCACGGCGGCTTCGGTGAGGAGCATGCCGCGATCGTGGAAGACGTAAGGCTGGCCGATGGCATCGAGGCCTGTGACCAGTTCCGCAATCACCCGTTCCAGCCCTCGCCCGGTGTCGCGGCCCATCGACAACGGAAACGCACTGATGCCGACCTGTTTCAGCGGAGCCGATATCGGAGAGGCTTCGTGGGTCATTTGCTGCGCGTTCGCCGCGATCATGGGACGTCCGTCGACGCGCACCCGGGACGCCCTTCGCCCACCTTGTTCGGGAGGTCGGCTGCCTTGATGACTAGCCCGTTCTTTACGATCTCGCGAACCGAATAATAGCGCTCGGCGGATATGGCATAGTAGATCTTGATCAGGATGTCGGTCAGGATTCCCAAGGACACGAACAACAGCCCCGCGATGAAGCTGAAGACGGTCAGCAGCGGCTCCAGGGTGCTTGACAATTTTCGGTCGGTGACGAACAGCCACACCGTGCGGCAGCCGAAAATCGCCGCCACGACGAAGAACAGGACGCCGATTCCGCCGAGCAGATGGATCGGCCGGACCGAATAGCTGCGCCAGAACCAGAGCAGCACGATATCGGCGAGTCCCTTGATGGTGCGGACCGCGTTGTATTTCGAGGCTCCGCTCCGACGAGGCCGGTGGTTGACGGGGAGCTCTCCGACGGAGAACCCCCGCATTTCGAGCAGCGCCGGGATGAACCGGTGCATTTCGCCGTAGAGGTGAACGTTGTCGAAACACTCTCGTCGGTAGACCTTCAACGAGCAGCCGCTGTCGTGAATGGTGTCGTTGAGAAACAGCTTACGCAGCAGGTTGGCGCCGCGCGAGACGAAGCGTTTGGCGAACGTGTCCTGCCGGTGGACGCGCCATCCCGAGACCACGTCCAGATTGTTGGCCTCCAGATGCGCGATCAAATTGGGGATGTCGGCGGGATCGTTTTGCCCGTCGCCGTCCATGGTGATGACGTATTCGTACTGGGCAGCGTGACAACCGGCATCGAAGGCGGCGGTCTGGCCAAAATTGCGTCGGAAGCGGAATACCGTGACGTTCGGCATGGAGCCGGCGACGCGCGCGCTGTTGTCGGTCGAGCCGTCGTCGACCACGATGATCTCGCGCACCCAGCGGCGCGCATCGCAGACGGCGTTGATCTCGTCGATGAGCGCCGAGAGGTTGTTCTCCTCATTGAAGACCGCGATAACAACGCTCAGCCGCGGCTCAACGGATACAACAACGCTGCTCGTCATCTTTGCCCCTCAGAACGGTAATCGAGATCGAAAGTATCTGGCTCGGCGAAACCAGGATACTTGACCGGATCCATGCTCGCTTTCTGCAAACTGAAAGCCGAGGCATCGCAACGACAGAAGGCCGTCGGCGCCTCCCGGGCTGTCAACACCATTTCCCCTCGCGGGGAAGCCCCCAAAAGACTTCGCTAGCCTAATCCGGCGAAAGAGGGAAGTGCCGGCCGGCACTATCAGCAGCGACGCTGGCATCCGTGGCCATAACGCATCACTCGGCAGTTTTCCGCACACGTCCCGGGCGCATTTGGCCGTTTGAACGCTCTTTATCTCCCTAAAAGGCCGATAGCCACGGTAGTCTCGATTTGTTAGAGCATCGTCCGCATTGACACGCGTTGCGCCTTCCGTTCGGACTCGGGGCAAGACATAAACGGACGTTGCAAAATCGACGGCAATGGTTCCGGGCGGCCCATGGCGGGCCGGCAAAGGATCTGGATTTACATTTATCTGATGACGGAAACGCTCAACACGTGGCTTCAGCATTTTGGTAGTTTGACGCCTGTTTCCGCGGCAGCGCTTTGCCTGGTATTTTTGTTGACCGCCTTCGTTGTCTTTCCTCGCACCTTGCTGATCATTGCGGCGGGCGTGACGTTCGGGGTGGCTGCGGCTCCGATCATTCTGATAAGCGGGACGATCGGCGGTATCCTGGCGTTCTGTTCGTCCCGGTACCTTGCTTCGAACTGGTTCCGCAGAAAGTTGGAGACAAGGCCGACGCTGAAGATTGTTGCGCAGGCCGTGGACCACGAAGGTTGGCGTATCATCGCCCTGACGCGCCTCGGGGCGCCTGTTCCCAGCGCCTTGCAGAACTATCTATTCGGGCTGACGGAGATTGACATCGTAAGCTATTCGATCGCCACCTTCGTGTTCAGCGCTCCGCAAGTATTCCTGTTTTCCTTTCTGGGCGCGACCGGGAGGGCTTCGCTGCTTCACGATGGGTCCTCGCGCGTGTCGCTGGTGTTTTCGCTGGTGGCGATCGTGCTTACCGGAACGATCATTGCCCTTATTTCGCGTCGCGTGAAAGTGCTGCTGTTGCAGCTCAAGCACTGACCGTATTTTCGCTTGATCAGGAGCTCCATGGCCAGCCGGCTGGAGTCGGCCGCATCGGCGAGACCTCCGACAGGAATCTGCGCCCCACGTGTGAGATATTGGTTTGAGGCCGCTCCTCGTGCGTATGGATCAGAGCCCAAAGGACCGTAGAGCCTTTCCCTTGAAAAGCGCCATGACGGCGAAGTGGTGGTTACATATCGGTACGCCGTCAGCTATTGTTCCATGAAGATCGTCCACGCAGGAACGAGGGCCGCGGCGGAACGCGATATCACAGGCCGGGATCATTGATGCGAAGGTTTTTACTGTTCCTGAAATTCGTGACGGTCCCGGTCATCATAGGGGGCGTTGTCTGGTTCAGCGGCATTCGCGAAATTTACGCCGTCATTCTCCGCTCGAGCTTTGGCGTCATCGCGGGAGCTTTCGCGCTGTCCATGCTGGCCGTCGGCCTTACTGCCGTGAAATGGCGCTTCGTCATCCCGACGATTTCGGTTGCCGCGCTTTTCAAAACGGCACTGATCGGCCAGTTCTACAGCTTCTTCTTTCTGGGGCAGGCGAGCGGGGAGGCTGCGAAGATCTACCTGATCTCCCGTCAATCAGGCAATGTCGGCGGTGCAACCGTTTCCGTCATTACCGATCGGCTTACCTCTTTCATCGGGATGTTGGCGATTTCGGTGATAGGCTTTGCGCTATCCTCAAGTCAGTATCCGCCGCAACTCCAGCAGATTGCGCTGATCGGGCTGACGTTGCTGGTCGCCGTGTTGATTGCGCTGCGTCACGATGTTGTTTTTCTTCGTGCCGAGCGGCTTGCATCGTGGGTGGAGGGCAGGACATCGGCCTATTCATCGGTCGTCGCACGTGAGTTGCGCACTGCGATTCAGCAATGGCATGTGGCGACCAGCAACCCGTGGCGCGTCCTGGCCGGGGTGATGGTTGGCGCGCTGGTGCACATCGTAAATGTTCTGACTTTCATGATTTTGGCGTATGGGGTTGGGGTCCATGTCGATTTCTTCGACTGGTGCTGGATCGGAGGGCTAACAAGCGTAGCAGGACTCATTCCGATCACGATCGGTCAATTGGCTTCGGGCGGCGCGCTCGTGGCGCTGCTACGTCTTCAGAACGTTTCAATGGTCGACGCACTGGCGCTTTCGGCCCTTATGATAGCGGTCAATGGCATGCTGGCAATCGTCGGCGGCCTTCTGGAGTGGCACCGGCTGCGCGTTCGGGTCGCGGCGCCGGCGCAAGCCGCGACAGACGGAATATCAAATCCAACATGATCTCCGGCACGCAACCGTCCACCGACCGCAAGCAGGCGCTGATGTCGAGCGAACACGCATCGGACCCAGCATCGGGTCCGACCGGAAAGCTCATCGGCAAGGCAGGTGATCGTTTCGCCTTGCCGATCCTGATCGTCTGCCTGCTGTTTGCCGTCTGCCAGCTCGCCTTCAACGCATTCACGCTCGATACGTGGATGGACGAGGGAAAATACCTGATGAAGGGGTATTGGTACCTGACTGGCCAGGTCCCGCCCTATTCACCGATCGATCCGACGTTCTACATGCCGCTGCCGTTCTACAGCGTCGGCGCGATGGAGTGGCTGTTCGGCATCGGTTACCTTCCGGGCCGGGCACTGGCGATCTTCTTTGCGATCGCATGTCTGGTGCTGGTCTATCTGACCGGCGCGCGCATCGGCCATTCGCGCCTCGCAGGCGCGGGCGCGGCGGTTCTTGTCGCAGGCTATCCCGTCACGCTGACTTACTTTGCGACGGCGACGCCCTACGCAATGGTGAGCTTCCTGTCACTGGCACTCATACTGGTGCTGCTTGCTGTGCGCGCACGACGGATTGCGTGGGCTGCATCGGGGATCATCCTGTGGGCTTTGCTGTTTACCCGGCCGAACATGCTGCCGATCGCCATGATCCCGGCTGGCTGGGCGCTTCTGATCGAGCCCCGCGGAAAGATCGAGTGCCTGACGATTGCCTTTCTGACGTTCCTGGCCGCCTCGCTTGCGACGCTGTGGATATTCGGGCATGGCCTGTTGGAGGTCGTTCTCGATGTGCCCGGACTGTCGCAGATTGCAGCCCTGCTGGGTGCGCCACCTGCACCAATCTCCAAAATCCTGCCGCTGACTGTTTCTCCCCTTGATCCCGTGCTGTCGCTTCGGCAGGTCCCAACTATTTTTTATCTCTATTTCTTTCGGCCCTACTTTGCCGTATCGGCTATTACGCTCGCCGTGATCGCGTTGCGGATTTTTGCCGCCTGGCGCGAGCCTGACGAGCGACGCGTCAAGCCGATCGATCTGATCCTCATCTATTTCTGGATCACGGCGGTGCTGCACTACCTGCTGTCGTTGTCCTACTGCGTCGACTGCATCATTCCCTACACGAACTACTTCCTGCCGGTAGGAGCGCTCGGCGTAGCAGCTTTGCTCGGCGAGGTTTCCCGGCTGACGCATGGCTCACGCTCGACGTTGGCGGTATTCACTTGCGTATGCGTCGTGGCGGTGGTGATGCATGCCTCTCCCTCGTTCCCGACCCTGTTGCGCCCCAACACCGAAAAAGTCCAAACGGCGGCGACAGAGCTGGCGGCGCAATTGCGGCCGAATCTTCCCGAGACAGGCCGCGTGCTGGTGCTGAGCGACCGCGTCGAGGCCGCACAAGCCGTCTGGCTGGCGGGCGGCGTCATCGAGGCGCGGTCGCTATATCTTCCGACCAATTTTCGCGAGCCAAGGCCCGGAGTAACGCCAGAGGAGCGCGCAAGAATCGACGCGATCACCTGGGAAGCGGGCTTCTGGAACGAGGACAATATGCGACGGGCGCTCGACCGGGATTATCGCACGCTGCTGGTCGAGCGACGCGCGAGTTACGGCGATGCGCTTGGCCGCACCGTACGCGATGGCATTCCATTCGGCGACGTAGTGGCGAAGCGCTTCAGGCTTACATCGACCGCCAAGTTGGGAGATCGGACGTTCGAACTGTACCGGCGCCGCGACTGATTTCGACGCGAATCCGACGCGGCCGGCACGATCCCCAACCGCGCGGTTGGTTGTGCATTTTCGAGCCGTGTGGCAAGCTTGGAAGCAAGTTCCAGAATTCAGACATGGCCTCAGAGGGACGCGACTTTATGTCCGCACGCCAAGACAATCTCGACCATTACGAAACCATCGCCGATCATTTCGACGTAACCTACAATCGCGAGAATTCGAACCATCTTTACAAGATCGATCAGATCTCGAAGGTGATGTTCGATAACCTGCCTGCGCTCGAACGCTACGACATCATGGAACTGGGCGGAGGAACGGGCATTCACGCCTACCATTTCCTCGAGGCTAACGCGCATCGCAATATTCACTACACCCTGTCCGACATATCGCCCAAGATGCTGGAAAAGGCAAAGGTCCGGCTCGCCAGGTTCAATGTCGACTACGTGGTCTCGGCTGCGGAAAACATCGCTACCGACAGGACCTTTGATGCGATCTTTTGCAGCGGCGCGATGCATCATTTCGAAGACGCACGGGCGTCCATCGAATCCATGCGCGACCATTTGAAACCTGGCGGCGCGATCGTGGTGTGCGAGCCGATCGTCTGGAACCCGGTCAACTTCATCAAGGCCGCGAAGGATCGGCTGGAATGGAGCCAGTTCACGGCCACGCGCACGAACGTTGCGCGCATGCTGCAGGAATCCGGCATGAGCGTGAAGGTGAATCGCGTGCTTCACTGGCGCGCCGGCCCGGAATTCGTCCGAACGCTTTGGCCGTTTGAAAAGCTAGAGGCGTATCCTTTGCTCGATCTGGCGGCTGTGATGTATCTGCAGGCCGCTACGAAGCCGAAGTAATCCGACTGATCGGGAAATCAGACTGCGACCGCGACGACCGCTGCAGCCCATTTGCGCGCGCTCGCGGGCGCGTCGATTTCAGGGAAGCCGGTCAGCGCCAACAGCTGAAATCCGCTGACGCGAAGCATCAATTCGAGCTCCAGCGGAAAGAAATACCGAACCCGGTGGGTTTCCTCTGCCTGATCGAGGACGCGATCACCCTGCAGGCGCGTGACCTTGACCGTGATCTCGCAGCGCTGGCTGTCAGGCAGATGCAGGCCTGAAGACGACCTGATGATGCGCGCATCGCCAGTCTCGAACTCTCGGGTATTTTCACCCGGCGGATCCACGACCACGGCCGGCCCGTACCAGAAATCCGCAATCAGCAATCCGTCCCGCCGCAAATTTTTTCGCGCCGCGCCGAGCGCGCCCAAGGCGTCGTCATTGCTGATCATATAGCCGATGACGTTGAAATTCATCGCGGCCACGTCAAACGGTGACCTGCCCGAGAAATTCCTGATATCCCCGCAGAGAAATTCTGGATTGGCACCGAGCTTCATCAGCGTTGCGCGCTCACGCGCGCGCACCACCATCGGTTCGGACTGATCAACGCCCGTTACGTCAAGGCCGTTGCTTGCGAATATCACGGCATGCCTGCCGGTTCCGCAGCCGAGGTCCAGCATTTTCCTGATGTCGCCGCGCCCGAATTTTGCGATCAGATTCTGCACCGCCTGGCATTCGGCAGCGTAGTTCTTTTCGGCATATACCGTGTCGTAGGTCGCCGCATAGGAGTCGTTGAAGACGCCCGTCACGAAAGGACCTCGCGAACCCCAGCGCTGACGCGATCGATCTGCGCCTCGGTCAAGCCGAGTCCGGATGGAACATACAGGCCACGACGCGCGAGCCGCTCCGTCACTGGATAGCTGCTCCCGGCAAAAAGGCCGCGTTCACGCAAGACCGGTTGCTCGTGCATGCCGAGGAAAAGCGGCCGCGTGTCGATCCCCTTGGCGCGCAGGCGCTTTGCAAACTCGACGGCGTCAAAGCCAACGTCATCGGCAAGTATGAGGCAATACATCCAGTAGACGTTCTTTGCCCATTCGCGCTCGACCGGCAATGCAATCTGCGACAGATCGGACAGCCTTTCATGATAGGCGGTAGCCATCTTGCGCTTGCGCCGGATATGGTCTTCGACGCGATCGACCTGCGCCACGCCGATCGCGGCCTGCAGATTGGTCAGACGATAATTGTGACCGATTTCGGTGTGATAGAATCGCCGCTCCGGGCGGAAGCAAAGGTTGCGCAGCGAGCGCAGCCGGCCGGCATAGTGGTCACTGCTGGTGACGACCATCCCGCCTTCGCCTGTTGTCACGATCTTGTTGGCGTAGAAGCTGTAGCAGGCCATGTCGCCGAAACTGCCGACGCGACGACCCTCAACCTCAGCGCCGTGGGCCTCCGCGGCGTCCTCGATAATGCGCAGATCGTGCTTGGCTGCGAGCTTCATGACGCGCCGCATGTCGACGGGATGCCCGAACATGTGCACTGGCATGATCGCCCGCGTCCGCGGCGTGATCGCGGCTTCAACCTGATCGAGATCCATGCACCAGGTTTCGGGATCGCAATCCACCAGCACCGGCACGCAATCGGCTTCCAGTATCGCAATGGCGCAGGAGATGATGGTGTAGGAAGGCATGATGACTTCGGAGCCGGGCTCGAGGCTCAGTGCCTTCATCGCAACCTGAAGCGCCGTGGTGCCATTGCTGACGGCCACGCCGTGTGCAGCCCCGCAGAACTGCGAAAATTTGCGCTCGAATTCCGGAATGAAGCGTCCTTCCGAGGAAACCCAGTTGGTTTCGACGCACTCGCTGACGAGGGGGAGCGTGTTGTCGCCGATCAGGGGCTCAGAGACTGGAATGAATGGGGCCGCTTCCATTACGACCTCGGCGCGATCAGGGGGACTTCGAGACGAAAAGTATCCTTCTCGTAGTCCTCGCCGCCGCGCGGGCCGCGCGTCAGGACCAGAAACGTGGTGTCTTCCAGCGCCTCAAAGGCATGCCGCTCGTGGGGAACGCTGAGGATGAGATCGTTGGGACCCATGATCGCCTCGGTTGGCGCCTGGCCCGGCATTTGCGAAACCGTGCGAAGCTTGCCCGACAGCACATAGAGCCACTGCCAGGTTTCCTTGTGATAGTGGTTGGCGCGAACCGAGTCCTTCCTGCTATGAATGATGGTCGCGTATTCGATGGGCTCCCTTTGCAGCACGTCGATGATTTCCCCGCGCTTGTCGGCAAAGGCAATCGGAAGCGTTCTTAGATCCATCTCATAACTCCCCGCTGCCGAAGACAAGCTAACCAGAGCTTCCCGGCAGAGCTATTTGGAACGACGTCAGCCGACGATTCTCGGCGTCGGAATCGGGATGATGAACTTGCCACCCCGATCCGAAAACTCCTTCAGATTGTTCATGATCTCTTCAGCGAAATTCCAGGCCAGCAGAAGCGCATAATCAGGCTGATGCGTCAGT
>Ga0070665_100006541_pt1 | contig 11841 bp, 16 predicted proteins | sample KBSS13metaG_FD_65862 | JGI IMG/M metagenome (GOLD analysis project Ga0070665, IMG submission 65862) | Switchgrass rhizosphere microbial communities from Kellogg Biological Station, Michigan, USA - KBS S1-3 metaG | ecosystem: Host-associated > Plants > Roots > Rhizosphere > Soil ...
CGCGCTTCGAGTTCTCGATCAAGCTCTATCAGAAGTTCACCCACCCGCGCATGTTCAAGGAGCGGCTGGCGGGGGGCCTGCCCGATGATGAGGCCGCGCGCGAATCAGCGCTGCTCGATGCGCTGGCGAAGCCCAACGATGCCGACCTCGACGCGTTCCGCCGCGGCATCGATCCCCTCGCGTCGAGCGGCCGCCTCGGCGCGCTGCTGGCGCAGTTTCCAGCAAGCTTCAAGGACAGCCCGGCCTCGCGCGACTACCTCGCAGGTTTACTCGGCGCCTTCGCCGGCTATCCGATCGCCGTCGAGCTGCGTCACAAGACCTGGAGCGATCAGATCGGCGGCACGCTCGATCTGCTGAACGGGTTCGGCGCCGCCTGGGTCCAGATCGACGAGCCGAAGTTCCGCTTTTCCATCCGGCAGAATTACCTGCCGAACGTGCAGGGGTTCTACTACATGCGGCTGCACGGGCGGAACGCCGAACAATGGTGGCAGCACGAGAAATCGGAGGATCGGTACAACTACCTGTACTCCGCCGGCGAGCTGAAGGAATTCACCGACACCGCGGACGCTGCCAGAGCGCTCGTCAAGAAGCTCTATCTCTACACCAACAATCATTTCTCGGCGAAATCGGTCGCCAACGCTGCGATGATCAAGCAGCAGCTCGGCGAGCCGCTCGAAGGCGAGTACTCGCCCGAGTTTCTCGCCCGCTACCCGGAGCTGGCAGGCGCCGTGAAGGCCGCCGTGCCGTCACTCCTTCACATACATCCTCCTGATTAGGTCGCCGCGTTCGAGCCGCGCCGGCACATCGTCGCCCGCCACGATATGCCCGAAGACGGTGTACCGGTTGTTGAGATCCGGACGATTGGCCAACGTCACATAGATCTGGCTGTCGGCGAGCGCGGGATTCCCCAGGTGGGCCATCGCCACGGCGCCGCGCGTGTGCAACCGCTTCCGCCGCAGCTCCGACGCGCCAATCGGATGGCCGCTCGACGCCTCCGGCCCGCGTCCCCAATCGGCTTCACGCGACGGATCGCGCGAGCGCGGGTCGCCCCATTGCACGACAAACCCCGGGAGCGCGCGATGGATCCGCTGGCCGTCGTAAAAGCCGCGCTTCACCAGCTCGACGATGTGCGCCACGGTCTTGGGGGCATCCATCGGATAGGTCTCGAACTCGAAGGACCCCTTCGTCGTCTCGACGACGATCACCGGTCCCGCCGGCTGCGCGGACGCCGACGACGACAAGAAGGAACCGCCGAGAACGCAGAGACCGCAGAAAACGTACAACAAGATCTTCTCTGCGATCGTTGCGGTCTCCGCGGTTTCTTCCGGTCGTGTCATCATCGCGCCGACACCTGTGTGACGCCGATCTGCGGACAGTGGGGACGGATCACGCACATGCCGCAGCGCGGGTAGATGGGGCGGCACACGTTCTGGCCCCAGGTTACGAGATACAGGTTGATGTACGGCCACCAGCGCTCGGCCGTGGTCGCGTAGAGCGCCCGCTCGGTTTCCTCTGGCGTTCGCGTCTTCACCCACCCGAGCCGGTTCGCGATCCGGTGCACGTGCGTGTCGACGCAGATGTTCTTCCGGCTGCGGAACGACAGAATCAGCACCAGGTTCGCGGTCTTGCGTCCCACGCCCGGCAGCGTCAAGAGCTCGTCCATCGTCGCGGGCACGCGACCGTGATGCGTGTCGACCAGGATCCGGCACGTCTGCTTCACGTGCGCGGCCTTGTTGCGATAGAAGCTCACCGGATAAATCTGCTTGATGATCTGCTTTTCCGTCAGCGCCGCCATCGTCTTCGGCGTCCGCGCCGCGCGGAACAGCCGGGCCGACGCCGCCGCGGTCACCGCGTCGCGGGTCTGCGCCGAGAGCATGGTGGCGATCAGCACCTCGAACGGACTGTCCTGGCTGTTCTCGGCGATCTTCTCGACCGCCGGAAGTTCGAGGTGGTCGATCGCCCGCGCGAGCGCCTGCATGACCGTCAAGACGGTTCGTGACGAAGGCCGTGTTCCTTCTGAACCTTCGCGGATGCGTCGAGTCACGGGACCGGCGTCAGCGGCGAACGACCGTCGAGGATCGCCAGCACGTTGTCCGCCGCCAGGTCCGCCATCGCCGTCCGCGTTTCGGTGGTCCCGCTGGCCAGGTGCGGCACCAGCAGCACGTTCTCCAATGACAGCAGGTCGGGATGCACCGCCGGTTCGTTCTCGTAGACGTCGAGCGCGGCGCCGGCGAGGAGGTGGTGCTGCAGCGCCCACGCCAGCGCCGCTTCGTCGACCACCGGCCCGCGCGCGGTGTTGATCAAATAGGCCGATCGCTTCATCCGGGTCAGCGCGCGCTTGTCGATCAGGTACCGCGTTTCCGGCGTCAGCGGCACGTGCAGCGACACGATGTCCGACGTCAGCAGCAGCCGATCGAGCTGCATGGGCTCGGCGCCGGGAAAGTCGATTTCGCGCCGCGACGTGTAGGCGACCCGCATGCCGAACGCGCCGGCTCGCGCCGCCACCGCGCGGCCGATCCGGCCGACACCGACCAGCCCGAGCTGCTTGCCCCGCAACTCCGTGCCGAGCAGCAGGTCCAGCGCCCAGCCCTTCCATTCGCCGCGGCGCACCAGCCGCTCGCCTTCCGACAGCCGCCGGGTAATCGCGAGGATCAGCGCCCACGTGAAATCGGCGACCGACTCGGTCAGGACGTCCGGAGTATTGGTGACGACGATGCCGCGGGACCTCGCGTAGGGGACGTCGATGTTGTTGTAGCCGACCGCGACGTTGGCGATCGCCTTCAGCTTCGGCGCCGCGTCGATCACCGTCCGATCGACGGCGTCGGTGAGCAGACATACCAACGCGTCTTTGTCGGCGACGCGCGCGCGCAGCTCATCGGCGGGAATGGCGGCGTCGCCGATGTACAGGTCGACGTCCGCGACGGCGCTGAGTTTCGCGAGGACCGACGCCGGGAGCTTGCGGGTGATCAGAATCTTAGGCATGAGCTTCGTTGGCTGGATGGGCTGCCCTTCCTGCCCCTCCTGCCTAATGTCCTAGCGACTGGCAAAAGCCGCAATGGTTGCAGCGCACCGCCGGCTCGATGATGCACGCGCCCTCGTCATCGGCGCCGCGGACCACCGGGAGACGCAGGTGGCTGACATGCGCGCTGAACGCGGATACCGGATCGGGCGCAGCGCGTCCGCCTCCGCCCGCGTGGCGGACGATCGAGTCGCGAATCATCGCGCGAAGCTCCTGGTCAGTCACCTTGGCCGTCAGCCGATCGTGATCGTGTCGATGATGCCGATGATCGCGGCATCCACCGGGGCGCCTTTCCTGCCGAGCGCCTCGCCCGCCGCCCGCCCTTCGAGGACGACGAGCACCTTTTCGTCCACGCCCGCGCCGACGCCGTCGACCGCGAGCAGCGCATTGCCGCGCGGCGTGTCGTCCATGTTCAGCGGCTGCACGAGCATCAGCTTGGCGCCCTCGAATTTGCGGTTCTTCTGCGTCGAGACGACCGTGCCAATCACTTTAGCAATCTGCATTGTGCCGTTTGCAATTAGCCGAGGTCCCAGCGATCGACGATGCCGACGATGCCAGCGTCGACCGGCGGCTCGGCCGGATAGAAGGGGAAGCTGGCCTCTTTGCCGCGCACGAAAAACACTTCCTCGCCGACACCCGCGCCGACCGAGTCGACTGCGACCAGCGGACGTCCGGCCGGCTCGCGTTCCGGCGTCAGCGGCTGGACGAGCAGCAGCTTGATGCCGGCAAGGTTCTCGTCCTTGTGGCTCATCACGACGTCGCCAATCACTCTCGCTAACTGCATCGGGTAATCGGGTGATTGGGTAATCGGGTAATGGGATTGATCGATTGAGCGATCTCGCAATCAATTACCCAATTACCAGATTCCCCGATTACCCGATCTCCGCTATTCATTGATGTCGATATTGTCGATGATGCCGACGACGGCGGCGTCGACCGGACAGTCTTTGAGGCCGGCCGCCATCCGCGCCGAGCTGCCGCTGACGATCAGGACCGTCTCGCCGACGCCGGCGTCGACCGTATCGATGGCCACCAGGTAGCTGCCTTCGGCTTTTCCACGCGGATCCATCGGACGGACGACGAGGAGCTTGCAGCTGACAAGGCGCGGATCCTTGCGGGTGGCGACGACGGTTCCCACGATCTTGGCTAACAGCATGAAGGAGTCTGCCTGAACCCGGCACCCTGAACGGCGAACCCGACAGGATCGGCGTGTTATGCCTTGGATGAAGTGGTCTTGCCGATCGGAAGAACATCTTCGAGACTGACGTGCGGCCGCGGAATGACGTGCACCGAGACGAGCTCGCCCACGCGGCGCGCGGCGGCGGCGCCGGCATCGGTGGCCGCCTTGACGGCCGCGACATCGCCGCGCACGATCGCCGTCACGTAGCCGGCGCCGATCTTCTCCCACCCGACGAGCGTCACCTTCGCCGCCTTCACCATCGCGTCGGCGGCTTCGATCATCGCGACCAGACCCTTGGTTTCAATCATGCCTAACGCTTCACCCATAACTGTCTCCTCAAAGGGCGGAGGGTCGAGCGCCGAGGGCGCGATAGCCCTGAGCCCTAAGCCCTATCACCGTAAGCTCCTGATCGCCTCTTCGATGAGGGCCGAAAGCTCCCGGTATGTTAGCCGAATTTCTCCTTCGCTATTCGATTCAGCGGCTTGCCGCACCAGCTCCGGCACGAGCCGCCGGCCACCGCCGGAGGGCGCCTGGACGACCTGACACGACTCGTCCTCGGCCGTCTCGGCGCAAATCGGCGCCGGCGCCTTGATGCCGTAGGCACCGCGCAAGTCCTGCAACCGCGTCACCTCTTCCCGCGACAGCAGGTTCTCGCGCCCGAGCATGCGGGCCACCAGACTGATCTTCGCGAAGTGCTCGATCGTCTCCATCTTGTAGTACGCGCCGAACAGATCGGCGCCCACCGTCAGCGCGCCGTGGTTCGCGAGCAGCATGCCGTCGTGCGCCCTGATGTACTTCCTCACCGCGTCGGGCAGCTCCCTGGTCGACGGCGTGGCGTACTCGGCGATCGGAATGCTGCCGAGCGTCGTCAGCACCTCCGCGAGCACCGCGCGGTCGAGCGGGATGCCGGCGACGGCGAATCCCGTTGCGGTCGGCGGGTGCGCGTGCACGACCGCCTGGACGTCGGGCCGCTGCCGGTAGACCTCGAGGTGCATCAAGGTCTCGGACGACGGATCGCGATCACCTTGCAGTTTCTTTCCCTCGAGATCCGTGATGCACATCATGTCCGGCGTCATGAACCCCTTGCAGACGCTCTTCGGGGTCATGAGCAAGCGGCCGGCGTCGAGCCTGACGCTGATGTTGCCGTCGTTGGAGGCGGTGTAGCCGCGCGCGTACATGCGGCGGCCGACTTCGACGATGTCGGCGCGGAGCGAGGACTCCGCGCTCATGCGGTTCGGGCCCGATATTTGTCGCGGCAGGTGTCGGAGCAGAAGAACAGGCGCGCGCGGCCGTCCACCAGCGTCAGCGCGTGATCGGGCAGCACGAAGGTGCCGCAGACAGGGTCGCGCACCATCTGCACGCCGCGGGTCGGCACCTGGCCTTTGCCGCGTGGCGGACGGCCGCTGACGCCTTCGACGATGCCATCAATGAGCCGCCAGAACGCGCGGGCGACGATGATCCCCAGGACGATGAAGAGCGCGAGGCGCAGCAGCATCACGCACCGGGTTTCTTGGCCACGCCCGAATGCGCCGAGGTCAGGCTGTCGAGCGCCCGCTTGGCAGCCTGACCTTCAGGAGCGTCAGGGGCAATCGCGACCACCTGCCTCCAGGCGGCCTCGGCTCCTTCGAGATCCTGTTTGCCGAACGCCTTCACGATACCGACGTTCAGGAGGGTCTTCGCGTGCTTGGGATCCAGCTTGAGCGAGCGATCGAACTGCGTCAGCGCCTTGTCCGGCTGGTTCGAGTAGTAGAACGACACGCCGAGATCGGTGCTGACGTTGACGTCGTTCGGCGCCAGCTTCAACGCGTCGCCGTACCACTTGATCGCATCCTCATACCGTTCGGCGTCGAAGTAGAGGTTGCCGAGCTGCACGCGCGGCGTCGGGTTGGCGGTCTCCTTCTCGGCCACGGTCTTGAGCGCGTTGACCTGCGTCTCGTCGAGCACCGCCGCGCGCGGCGCCGCGCCCGAGGCGGGCGCCGCCTGCTGCGCGACCGGGGCAGCGGCCGGGGGACGTACCACGGCCTGCTGCGACCCGATAATCCAGCCGGCGATGAGGCCAAACAGGACCCCGGCGATTCCGAAGGCGACGGCGTCAGATTTCATGATGAAGGACTGCTTCCGATCATATCGCAGCGTCGCTCCGGCCTGCGAGCACCTGCAGGTACTCGCGGACCACGGTCGAGAGGCCGACGTAGAGAGCGCGCGACATGATCGCGTGGCCGATGGAAACCTCGTCGAGGAACGGCAGACCGCGGAAGAGCGTCAGGTTGGCGAGATCCAGGTCGTGCCCCGCATTGACGCCGAGGCCCAGGGCATGCGCGAGCTCGGCTGCCTCCACGAAGGGCGTGAACGCGAGGCGGCCCGCCTCCTGGCCCTGTTCGAACGCCCGCGCGAACGGTTCGGTGTACAGCTCGACGCGATCGGCGCCGGTCGACGCGGCCCAGCGAATCGGTGCCGGCGACGCCTCGACGAACAGGCTGACCCGCACGCCGGCGGCGTGCAGCCGCCGGATCGCCTCGGGCAGGCGTTCGGCGTCTTCGCGCCCCGGCTGCCACCCAGCCTGGCTGGTGACTTCGCCGGGCACGACCGGAACCAGCGTGCACTGATCCGGCCGCACCTCGTCGACGAGATCGAGGAGCTCCGGGCGAGGATCGCCCTCGATGTTGTACTCGATCGCCGGCGCCCGGCTGCGCAGCGCCAGCGCAATCGCGCGCACATCGTCCGGGGTGATGTGGCGCCGATCGGCGCGCGGATGCACCGTGATGCCGGGCGCGCCGGCCGCGAGACAGACTTCAACGGCCTCGAGCAGGTTCGGCTCGCGCCCGCCGCGCGAGTTGCGCAGGGTCGCGACTTTGTTGACGTTGACGGAGAGGCGAGTCATAGACGTTCGGCGTTCGACGTTCCCCGAACCACGAACGTCATCAACCCAGGTGCTCCTTCACCACGTCCACGATCTCCTGCGCCCAGCCGCGAATCTCGTCCTGCTTTTGCCCTTCCAGCATGACGCGCAGGAGCGGCTCGGTGCCGGAGTACCGGATCAGGAGCCGGCCCTGGCCGGCGACGCGCGCTTCGACGCGCGCGATCGCATCGGCGACTGCCGGTACCGTCTGCAATTCCACGCGTTCGCGCACGCGCACGTTCAGCAGCACCTGGGGGAAGGTCGTCAGGTCCGCCGCGAGATCGGCCAGGGTGCGGCCGGTGAGCGCGACGGTCCGCAGAACGTTCAGCGCGGTGCACAGACCGTCGCCCGTGAAGAGATAGTCGGAGAAGATGATGTGGCCCGACTGCTCGCCGCCGAGCGACAGGTTCCGCTTCAGCATCTCCTCCATCACGTACTTGTCGCCGACCGAGGTGCGCACCAGCTCGATGCCGAGCGGCTTGAGCGCCAGCTCGAGCCCGATGTTGCTCATCACGGTCGCGACGATCGCGTCGCCGCGAAGCCGGCCCTCGCGCTGCAGCTGATGGCCGCACATCAGCAGCACCGCATCGCCGTCGACGATCTGGCCGCGATGATCGACGAAGATCGCACGATCGCCATCGCCGTCGAAGGCGACGCCCAGCGCGCAGCCGCGCGCCACCACCAGCTGCGCCAGCTGTTCCGGATGGGTCGAGCCGCAGCCGAGGTTGATGTTGCGGCCGTCGGGCCGATTGCCCATGACGATGGTCTCGAAGCCGAGGCTGTTGAAGAGCTCCGGCCCCACCGTGGTCGTCGCGCCGTTGGCGCAGTCGAGCACGATCGGGAAGCGCTCGATCTTGGAGGCCTCGGGAAAGACGACGCGGAGGTGATCGAGGTAAGCGTCGACCAGGTCGGCACGCGGCACCGGGCCCGCCTCACCGGCGTGCGCGCTCCAGGAGCGGTCGGCCATGATCGCCTCGACTTCGCGCTCCACCTCCTCGGTGAACTTCTCACCCTTGCCTGAGAACACCTTGATGCCGTTGTCCTCGTATGGGTTGTGCGACGCGGAAATGACCACGCCGGCGTCGTATGTCCCGGTGCGGGTCAGGAAGGCCACCGCCGGCGTCGGCACGACCCCGGCGCTGGTCACCGACGCGCCTTCGCCGCAGGCCCCGTGGGCGAGCTCCGCCTCGATCCACGAACCGGACTCGCGGGTGTCGCGGCCGACGAGGAACTGCGGCGTCTCCGTGCCGTGCGGGAGGGCGCGCACGAGCGCCGCACCGAGCCGCCGGACGGTTGGGGGATCGAGCGGCGCCTTGCCCGCCGTGCCACGAACGCCGTCGGTACCGAACAACCTGTTATTTGCCACTGCTAATCCGTACCTGCACCGTTTCCGGCGTCACGTGGGTCACCCCCGCATCGCGCGAGGAGTCGGCGTGAACCGTCAGAGAGTATTGACCGGGACCGAGCCCGGCGAGATCGACGAACGCCGTGAGATCGTCGGCCGCGATCCGGCCCAGCGCGTCGCGATTCCCGCGCACCGTGAGATCGACGGCCGACGGCACCGCCTCAGCCTGCAGGTTGGGCCCGAGGTTTCGCAAATGGACCGGCTGGTTCCGCAGCATCCGCTCGAGCGGCGCCTGGAGGATCTGAACGGTCACCATCGCCGATCGTGCAGTCTTCAGCCGCAGCGACGGATCCAGCAGGCCGAGGATCACCGACTGCTTGACGGGCGCCCGGGCGCCAGCCACCGACACCGGTTCGGTGAGCACTTCAGTGGCGCGCTTGACGGCGCTCTCGGGCCCAATCACTTCGACCACCCTCGGCTCGGCCGACAGCGGGCCGACGACGAACCCCGGCGCCGGACGGCCGTCGACTGCAGGCACGATCGGCACCTCGCGGGAGGCCGACGGCTCGAACGCCATCGTCACGGCCGACGGCAGCACCTGTACGATTTCCACGCCGAACGGCACGCGCACCTGATCGGGCGTCAGCGGGAAGAGGCGGCGGCCCGACAGCGCGGTGTGCAGATCAAGGACCGCCACCACATCGCCGTTGCCGACCCGGCTCAGCGTGCCTGATGCGCCGCGCACGCGCACATCGACGGTCGCCGGCACGTCGCCGAGCACTTCGAGGTCGGCGGGTACCTGCGTCAACTCCAGCGGCACGCGCAGGCCGCGCTCGACGGTCTCCTCGCCGGAAACCACCATCCACAACAGCATCGCGAGCCCGAGCGACAGCACCTTCAGCCAGAGATTGCCGAAGATCCATCCCGCGATCCGCTTCGACAGCGTCACGTGTACTGGACCTCCGGCTTCGGCGTCTTTTCCCGCCGCTGGAGCACCAGCGCCCGGAGGCGGACCCGAAGCTGATCGCTGTCGAGCCCGCGCTCGATCTGCCCGTCGACCACGATCGAGACGCTCCCGGTCTCTTCGGACACGACGATGGCCACCGAATCGTTCTCCTCGGTGAGGCCGATCGCGGCGCGGTGGCGCGAGCCGAGGGCCTTGCTCAACTTCGGGTTCACGGTCAGCGGCAGGAAACAGGCGGCGGCAGCGACCCGATCGTCCTGCACGATGACCGCGCCGTCGTGCAGCGGCGATCTCGGCAGGAAAATGCTCTGCAGCAGATCGTAGGTCAGGATCGCGTCGAGACGGATGCCGCCCTCGATGTAGTTGCGCAAGCCGATTTGCCGCTCGATCGCGATGATCGCGCCGATGCGCTCGGACGACAGCAGGCTCGACGCGACCACCAGCTCTTCGATCGCGTCCTCCTTGGTCTCTGCCTTGGCGAGGTAGCGGAAAAACGGCGCCCGGCCGAAGTGCGCGAGCGCGCGGCGGATGTCGGACTGAAAGAGCACGATGCCGGCAAACACGACGTAGCCGATCATGTTGCGGACCAGCCAGTTCACGGTCTCGAGATGCACCCAGCGGGAGCCGTAGAGAAGGCCGACGAGCACGCAGCCGCCCAAGGCCATCTGCACCGCGCGCGTGCCGCGAATCAGCTTGAGGACCTCGTAGATCAGGATCGACACCACGAGGATGTCGGCCAGATCCCACCAGCTAATCGGAGGACGGCGCAAAAAGGCTGTGAACCAGTTCATGGCTTATGGCTGATGGCGACGAATCTCCTCCGCCACCCGTACGACCTGCGCCATCTCGGCCACGGCGTGCACCCGGACGATGTGCGCGCCGGCCAGAACGGCGGCGGTCACCGCCGCGGCGGTGCCCCAGTCCCGTTGCGGCGCCGGGCGGCCGCCGACCGCCTCTCGGAGGAACGACTTGCGAGACGGCCCGGCGAGCACCGGACGGTCGAATGCCGACGCGACCTCCGACAACCGGGCCAGCACACCATAACTGTGCGACGGCCGTTTGGCAAACCCGACGCCGGGGTCGACGATGAGGCGCTCGACCGGGACACCGGCCTCCAGCGCGGTTCGCACACTGCCGCGCAACTCGTCGATCACCTCAGCCACCACGTCGCCGTAGTCCGCCTCGGCGTACATCGTCTTCGAGGACCCGCGGGTGTGCATCACGATCAGGGCGGCCCCGGTGCGGGCGACGACCCCCGCCAGGGACGGATCGTGCCGAAGGCCGCTGACGTCGTTGACCATGGCCGCGCCGGCATCAATCGCGGCGCGCGCCACGTCGGCCTTGGAGGTGTCGATCGAGATCGGCACGCCGAGGCGTCCGTGCAGGCCGTTGAGGACCGGCATGACGCGCGACAGTTCCTCGTCGGCAGACACCGGGTCGGCGCCGGGCCGGGTCGATTCGCCGCCGATGTCGATCACGTCGGCGCCGTCCGCCTCCATCTGCAGCGCAGAGGCGACCGCGTCATCCGGGTCCAGATGGAGACCGGAATCGGCAAAGGAGTCGGGGGTGACGTTCAGGATGCCCATCAACAGGCAGCGGTCGCCCAGACGAAGCATCCCGTAGCCGGGGAGGGGGACGGTGTAGAGCTGGCGGGCGGGAAAGGTCACAGAATTAAGAATTCAGAAGTTGGAATTTGGAATGCGTGTTCGAGACCCACGCTCGACTTCCAAATTCCAAATTCCCAATTCCTAATTCTCTACTCCTGGGGCAGCGGCTTGTTCAGCGCCGGCACGATGGGGGCGCGCTCTTTCGAACGCGGCCGCGGCTCGTCTTCCTCGACGGCGGTCCGCGCCGCAACCGGCTTCGGATCGTCGAGCGGCAGGCCGGCGGCGAGCCGTTTGACCTGGTCGGCGTCGAGCACTTCGCGCGCGAGCAGGGCTTCCGCCATCTTCACCAGCGTGTCCTTGGCGCCGGACAGGAGGTGATGAGCGCGCTGGTAGTTGTCGGTCACGAAGCGCTTCACTTCCTGGTCGATCTTGAGCGCGGTATCCTCGCTGTAGTCCTGATGCTGGGCGATCTCCCGGCCGAGGAAGATCTGTTCTTCCTTCTTGCCGAAGGTGAGCGGCCCCATCGCGTCGCTCATGCCCCACTCGCAGACCATCTTGCGCGACAGCTCAGTGGCGCGCTCGAGATCGTTGCCGGCGCCGGTCGTCAGGCTGTCCATCGTGATCTCTTCGGCGATGCGGCCGCCGAGGAGGATCGCAATCTGATCGTTGAGGTAGTCGCGCGAGTAGTTGTGCTTTTCCTCCGCCGGCAGCTGCTGCGTGAGACCCAGCGCCATGCCGCGCGGGATGATCGTCACCTTGTGGATCGGGTCCGCGTGCGGCAGCAGGACGGTGAGCAGCGCGTGCCCGGCTTCGTGAATCGCCGTGAC
>Ga0070665_100006547_pt1 | contig 11835 bp, 6 predicted proteins | sample KBSS13metaG_FD_65862 | JGI IMG/M metagenome (GOLD analysis project Ga0070665, IMG submission 65862) | Switchgrass rhizosphere microbial communities from Kellogg Biological Station, Michigan, USA - KBS S1-3 metaG | ecosystem: Host-associated > Plants > Roots > Rhizosphere > Soil ...
ACAATTAAGTACGATTCGTCCGGCCAGGAACAATGGCTCGCCCGTTACGATGGCCCAGGGAACACTGAAGACCATGTGGCAGCTCTCGCCCTTGATCTTTCGGGAAATGTCTACGTAACGGGAGCGAGCAATCTACCGGGCGTCTATTACGAATACGCCACTGTAAAGTACAATTCCGACGGCCAGCAACAATGGGCCAGCAGATATGGGCAAGCCGACGGAGTATATGGCGCAGGAGCTGCGATTGCTGTCGATAAGGCAGGCAACGTTTATGTCACCGGAAAGATTAACAACCCCGACATGTATCCCGATTATGGCACAATTAAGTACAACTCAGCCGGTCAACAGCAATGGGTGGCGCGCTACAACGGGCCACCCGCCAATGCATCTGATTACGCCGTTGGGATTGCCCTCGATGGCTCAGGCAATGTTTATGTGACGGGGTCCAGCCAACGATTCGCGTTCTACAGTGACTACGATTACGCGACGATCAAGTATGACTCAGCCGGCCAGCAACAATGGGTAGCCCGCTACGACGGATTCGGAGGTGAAGATCAGGCCAGGGGTATCGCCGTTGACGGCTCGGACAACGTCTATGTGTCGGGAACTAGCAACGGGTTTTACGCCACCGTCAAGTACGGGCAGGGTCCCACGCCCACGCCTACTCCAACGGCAACGGCAAGTCCTACAAGTACGGCAACAAGCACCCCGACTCCGTCAGTGACGGCGAGTCCTACTCCCACACCAATATGCTCCCCTACCCCGACGCCTACAGCTTCACCGACAGCCACTCCATCCGAGCCATCATGCCCTCCCTTCTGTTCGCCGACCGCCACTGCTACTGTTACTCCAACCACTCCACCGCCTAGCCCGAGTCCCACTGTTACATTTCCACCGCCCTCTCCAACGCCGACTCCGCCAACAATTACTCCCACACCATCTGACCCCGGCGGCACAGCCACCTCTACTCCAACGGCTACAGCTACGGCCACAAGGGTCACTCCGACTCCGCGACCTCGCCATAGCCCACTACCACGCCCATAACTTCGCTCTATGAAAACGAAACACACTGCTCAATCCGGCTTGTTCGCCCTGCGCTCACTACTCGCTCTGTTTTTCTGCACAGTCGGAGTCTGCGCGATGATTACCGGAACGCTGTTCGCTTTCTGGCGCCCGGATGCGCAGGTGCAGGCATCCCAACGCACCTTAACGTTTGCAGAACGCGTAGCGTATCAGCGAGCAATCGAAGAAGTTTACTGGCGTCATCGCATCTGGCCCAAACAGCGACCTGATCCCAAGCCATCGCTCGACGCCGTGATGTCTCAGGCGCAGATCGAAAGCAAAGTCCAAGATTATCTGCGCGAGTCGCAGGCGCTGGAGGATTACTGGCAGCGGCCGATCACCGCTGAGCAATTGCAGGTTGAAATGAATCGCATGGCGGAGCACACGAAACAGCCCGAGGTATTGCGAGAACTCATTCAGGCGCTAGGCAACGATCCGTTAGTGGTCGCTGAGTGCCTGGCCAGGCCAACGCTTGCCGAGCGGCTGTTTACGTCTGCCCTGGCTTACCAAGATGTCAGCTGGGTGGTGAGTCGACGAACTCAGTCTCGGAAAACAGATAGGCCGTTCCCGGGTTACACTCTTCCGGCGATCCCGAACGCATTGAAGCCGCAAGGCGCATGTTTTGACGCTTGGGGAGCTACAGGCTCCCACAACGCGCCCTACGCACGAGCATACCACACGGCGGTCTGGACCGGCAGTGAAATGATCATTTGGGGTGGTTATGATGACGCCAGAGGCTATTTGAATTCCGGCGGCAAATACAACCCTACGACCGATACGTGGACGTCGACCGCCATCACCAACGCGCCCTCTGGACGACGATTTCACACCGCAGTCTGGACCGGCACTGAAATGATTGTCTGGAGCGGTGGCAACACCAGCTTCTTGAATTCCGGCGGGAGATATAATCCGGCGACCGACAGCTGGGCAGCCACCAGCACCACCAACGCGCCTGATGGCCGGGATCTTCACACAGCGGTGTGGACTGGCAGTGAAATGATTGTCTGGGGCGGAGAGACCGGCAGCGGCTTTCAAAACACCGGCGGGAGATATAATCCCAAGACGAATAGTTGGACAGCGACCAGCACAACGAATGCGCCAATTGGCCGGGTCCTTCACACAGCCGTATGGACGGGCACTGAGATGATCGCGTGGGGAGGCTATTATTACGACGGTAACTATCATTATTTACAAAGCGGCGGGAGATACAATCCCAGCACTAACAGCTGGGTCACCACCAGCACTACTAATGCGCCTGAGGCCCGAGACCTTCACACGGCTGTTTGGACTGGCAGCGAGATGATCGTCTGGGGCGGATACAACGACACGAACACCGGCGGCAGATACAATCCCCTGACGGACAGTTGGACAACAACGGACACTAGTAATGCACCGGCTGGCCGACAGCTTCACACGGCAATCTGGAGCGGCAGTGAAATGATTGTCTGGGGAGGCAGTGGTGTTAGCGGCAACCTGATGACGGGAGGAAGATACGATCCCGGTGCCGATAGCTGGATAGCTACCAGCCCGATTAACGCACCATCTGCCCGTTCTTACCATACGGCAGTGTGGACCGGCAGTGAAATGATTGTGTGGGGAGGGCTGGCCAGCCCAAACTTTTTGGACACTGGCGGACGATACTGCGGGACATATCCGCCGCCTACTCCTACGCCGTCCCCAACACCGCTCATCGTCACTAACACAAACGACAGCGGTCCCGGTTCATTGCGTCAGGCGCTCCTTGACGCCGATGACGGCGACGTAATTGGGTTTGCAGTCACTGGGACAATCGGATTGACCAGCGGCGAGCTGTTAGTGGCCAGAAACATCACGATTTCTGGACCGGGCGCTGAGAATCTTGCGGTGAATGGCAATGGCAAAACTACTGTATTTCACATAGCTCCTGGTGAGACCGTCACCATCTCTGACCTGACCATCACGAATGGCGACAGCAGCAGCTCTGGCGGCGGCATCCATAACGAGCATGCGGCACTGACACTTAATAATTGTACGGTTACCGGCAACCACGCTGGCGGGATCTACAATGATGCGGAAAACAGCGGTCACGCAACCCTGCAGGTAAACAACTCTTTAATCACGAACAACTCCGGCGGGGGCATTTACAACGACGCAATACCAGGCGGCACTGCGACGCTCGAGATAACCGACAGCAGCCTTACCAACAACTCTGGCGATGCTGTCCGTAATCACGGCTTCCTCTGTATATTTTGCGGAAACGGTGCCGCAACGCTTCACATAACTAACAGCTCCATCACGGATAATCTTGGCAACGCGATCAACAGTGACACCGGGCCGGAGGGAGGGGGGGTATCAGTCGCGAACAGCACCATCAGCGGAAATACGGGGGCCATCTATAACTCCGCCGTCTCGAGTTTGGGAGTGAGTAATAGTACGATCAGCGACAACGGCAGCGGCATTTACAACGTTGGTTTACGCGAAACGGACGTCTTTAACAGCACTATGAGCGATAATGGAGTGGAGATTCGGAACACCAACGGTTCACTCGTGACCATCTGGAATACTATCTTTAAGATCAGCCCTGGAGGACATAGCATTGTCAACGATTCTGGCACGAGCACGTCGCGTGGCTATAACATTAGCAACGATGATGGCGGCGGTTATTTGAATGGCCCTAGTGATCAAATCAATACCGATCCGTTGCTTGGGCCGTTGGAGGACAATGGTGGTCCTACATTCACGCGCGCCTTGTTATTGGGCAGCCCGGCTATTAATACCGGCGATCCTAACTTTAATCCGCCACCGTTCTACGACCAGCGCGGCCCAGGGTTTAATCGTGTAAGAGGCGGCCGGATCGATGTTGGCTCGTTTGAAGTGCAAAACCCTGCTTCACCTTCTCCGACCCCTAGGGCCACATTAACTCCGAGATCTCATCCCACTCCAGCACCACGCCCGTAACTTCACTCTATGAAAACGAAACATACTGACCAATCCGGCTTATTCGCCCCGCCCTCACTACTCGCTCTGTTTTTCTGCACAGTCGGAATCTGCGCTATGATTACGGGAACGCCGCTCGCTTTCTGGCGCCCGGATGCGCAGGTGCAGGCATCTCAACGCACTTTAACGTTTGCAGAGCGTGTAGCCTATCAGCGAGCGATTGAAGACGTTTACTGGCGTCATCGCATCTGGCCGAAAGAAAATGCGAAACCCAAGCCGTTACTCGATGCAGTGATCTCTCAGGCGCAGATCGAAAGCAAAGTTCAAGACTATCTGCGCAACTCGCAAGTGCTGGACCATTACTGGCAACACCCGATCACCGCTGAGCAGTTGCAGGCTGAGATGGATCGCATGGCACAGCACACAAAACAGCCCGAGGTGTTGCGCGAGCTTTTTGAAGCGCTCGGGAACGATCCCATTATTATCGCTGAGTGTGTGGCAAGGCCAGCACTAGTCGAGCGGTTGATGGCAAACTTGGATCGCCGCGATCAGAAGCAGTTGGGTTCCTCGCGACCTAAAGCCAAAACGCAGGTGCCGAGGGAGGTAGCGGCGATTGACTCAATCGCCAGGGCGGTTCAGGTGAATCGCCCCTACCACCTGCCCAGAATATCGGAGCAACCGAGCGGATGCGTTGACAATTGGGCAGCGACTAGCACCATCAACGCGCCCACTGGTCGATACGAACACACGGCGGTGTGGACCGGCAGTGAAATGATCGTTTGGGGCGGAGAATTCCCACCTTTAAACACCGGCGGGAGATACAATCCCAGCACGGATAGTTGGACAGCCACCAGCACGACCAACGCGCCCAGTGCCCGATACGATCACACGGCGGTGTGGACCGGCAGTGAAATGATCGTCTGGGGTGCCGGCGCCGGCAACACTGGCGGGAGATACAATCCCATGACGGATAGTTGGACAGCCACCAGCACGGTCAATGCACCCTCAGGCCGGGCATGGAACACCGCGGTGTGGACCGGCAGTGAAATGATTGTATGGGGCGGATTTGATGGCAGTGAGTTGAACACCGGCGGGAGATACGATCCCAGTACGGATATTTGGACAGCCACCAGCACCACCAATGCGCCCATTGGCCGATTCTATCACACGGCAGTGTGGACCGGCAGTGAAATGATTGTATGGGGTGGAAGGGCTAACAATAGCCCTTTGGGCACCGGCGGGAGATACAATCCTGGCACGGATAGTTGGACAGCCACCATCGGAACCAACGCGCCCTCTTCCCGAAACTTACACACGGCGGTGTGGACCGGCAGTGAAATGATTGTATGGGGTGGACAGGATAACCAATTTATTTTGAACACCGGCGGGGGATATGATCCCAGCACGGATAGTTGGACACCCACCAGCCCCACCAGCGCGCCCGCTGCCCGAGAGTTTCACACGGCAGTGTGGACCGGCAGCGAAATGATCATCTGGGGTGGATTCAGCGGCGGCAGTGTTTTCAACACCGGCGGCAAATACGATCCTGGCACAAATAGTTGGACAGCCACCAGCACCACCAACGCGCCCTCTGCCCGAGACTTACTCACGGCAGTCTGGACCGGCAGTGAATTGATCGTTTGGGGCGGCGAAGATCGCATGAACCTTTTGAACACCGGCGGGAGATACTGCGCCCAATCCAGTCCAACGCCAACCGCGACCCCGACTTCTACGACATCGCCGACACCCACTGCTACTGCAACGCCGACAGCGACGGCGACTCAAACCCCTACTTCGACGCCGAGACCGGCGCTAACGCCCCGGCCTCGCCCCACCCCAGCACCACGCCCATAACTCAACCCTATGAAAACAAAACACACTGCACAATCCGCACCTGCCCGCTGTAGCTTCGGCCAAGGTGGGTTCTGTAACCTGCGCACTTTAACTGGACTAATTCCGGTCGCTGCGTTTGCCTTCCTCGCTTTCTTCGCCGCCGCAAATCCACCTACACGCGTCGAGAACATTCGTGCTGGCGAAATAACACGCCAATCATCCATGAGAGTTACGCCACAAGGCATCATCCAACGTACGCACCTCAGTCATTCGAAAGCACCACCAGCAACGCGCAGAATGCCTGGGAGTCGCGTATCAGGACCCTTGGGGACCACACTGTGGGATTATGACGACCCGAACGCGATTGCCGATGGCGTGTCGATCGACGCCAATAATGTTTGGGGGGCCTGGCTTCTTAGCGGTGCGCGCCTAACCATACATGCGATCACGGGCAACGGCACGCCGGCATGGAGCTTCTCATCCTTCAACAGCGGCAACTCCGGCGTCGCTGCCGCCAAAGGCGCCGATCGCAGCGGCTTTATGGAGTCGAACGCAGCGGGTGACGACTTTCGCCAACATGGCTTCAGGTCGACCAGCAACGGCACACCGGACTGGTCGTTCCCCTATCCAGTTAGTGATCCAAATCTACCAGCCAGCTCCAGGAAGCTCGCCACTTCGCGTGACGGCTCGACGATTGCGGCTGTTGTTAGCGATTCTGTAACTCAGAATTCGACGCTATATGTCTTTAACGCTAACACGGGAGCAGTCACGCTCATGTGGACGGATCCACTTCGTATGGACGGGGTGGCTTTAACCGATAACGGTTCGCTGGCCCTTGTGACACAAGACAATCGCGCTACTCTCGTGGATACCAGCAGTGGCAACATCGTATTCACCGCCACAGGTTCCGGCGCCGGATCCAGTTCCTACCCGATGTCCGGCGACGGCAGCGTATTCGCAGTGGGCGGGTTTAATTTCGACGTGTATGCATATAACGGCACAACCTATAACCGGGTAATCCATTTAACCCGGGCGAGCTTCTGGTTCGGCGGAGCCTGCACCGTCTCGCATGATGGTTCGACTGCAGGCACGTTCGGCGGCAATTACGCGAACGGCTGGCTTAGTGGCGAAGTCTACCTGTTTGATGTTCCAAGCGCCAGCATGATTGGGTCCTATCCTGTTAGCGGCACGGGAATGTATCAGGGAACGCCCATTGGCGCCGGCTCGAACGACAACGGTACGGTCACGGCCTTTGCTTCCTGGGGAACACAAAATCATGACTGGCCAGAAGTGATGGTATTTAACCGCAGCGTCCAGTTAATCGGGCAGATCAATTTTCCTGGCTCAGCGTTTTCAGTGGACGTTTCAACGGACGGGCAGTACGTGGTAGGCGGCGCCAAGGCGGTCCACGCTAATCAGTTTGGCAGTGGTGGACGCATCGAGTTAATCCAGCTTCCGCCTGGTTCTAGTCCTACCCCAACCCCAACAGCGACGGCAACTCCTACAGCGACCGCGACCGCTACGCCGACTGCGACGGCAATTCCGCGAGCTACTCCCACGCCACGGCCTCGCCCTAGCCCTGCACCGCGGCCATAACAGTCTATGAAAAAGATAGACACTACTGGATCAGCTCCTGCCCGCCGTAGCCGCCTACTCCGCCGAAGCAGCTGCGAAGGCCGGATCCGCGAAGGTGGGTTCTTTCGTCCGCGTGTCTTACTAAGTCTGCTTGTCTGCGCAGTGGCAGCATGTTTCGTCGCAAGTGACGGACTGCTGGCTTTCTTCCGGTCCGATGCACCTTCGACAGCTTCCGACAGGACTCTGACGTTTGCCGAGCGCGTAGTTTATCAACGAGCGATTGAAGATGTTTACTGGCATCACCGGATCTGGCCAAAAGAGCGTCCTGATCCCAAGCCATCGCTAGATGCGGTTATATCGAAGGCGCAGCTCGAAAGAAAAGTCGAAGATTATCTGCGTAACTCACAGGCGTTGGAGGATCAGTTGCAAGGGCCGCTTCGTGCTGAGCAGTTACAGGCTGAGATGAATCGCATGGCGAAGCAGACGCGACAGCCTGAAATGTTACGTGAACTCTTTGAAGCACTCGGAAACGATGCCTTTGTTATTGCCGAGTGTCTAGCAAGGCCAGTATTAACCGAACGTTTGATTGGCGACTTGTCAGAGCGGGACAACAAAGCGCGCTTCGACTCCTCGCGCATCAAACGCCTGGGAAGCGTGTCGATGGAAACGACTGTTGCAAACCGCGCCTACAATCTTCCGCGGATTGCCGAAGGCAATTCTTCATGCGCAGACGATAACTGGGCAACCACCTGCGTTACCAACGCGCCCGTGGGCCGAATCGACCACAGCGCAGTCTGGACGGGCAGTGAAATGATCATCTGGGGTGGGGAAAATTATCCCTTCGTCCTTAACACCGGCGGAAGATACAATCCCAGCACGGACAGTTGGACGGCCACCAGCACCACTAACGCGCCTGATGCTCGATACCGGCACACGGCGGTCTGGACTGGCACTGAGATGATCGTATGGGGCGGAAGAGATGCTTTCTCCCGTGCTCTGAATACTGGAGGAAGGTACGATCCCGCCATGGATCGTTGGACACACACGAGCATTAGGAACAACCCGCCATTGGGACGAGAAGGTCACACCGCAGTATGGACTGGGAGTCAAATGATTATCTGGGGCGGTGCTTATCATGGTGTAGGCCCTCCCGTTTACTTCAACACTGGAGGGAGATACAATCCCGGCACCGACAGTTGGACGGCCACCAGCACCCCCGGCGCGCCTTCTGGTCGCGAGCTTCATACGGCAGTGTGGACGGGCAACGAAATGATCATCTGGGGCGGATCGAACGGAAGCAGCGATTTGAACACCGGCGCGAGATACAATCCCACTACTGATACATGGGCAGCGACCAGCACCAGTAATGCGCCCTTGCCACGATCGTCTCACACGGCAGTGTGGACCGGCATCGAAATGATCATCTGGGGCTCATTTAACGGCTCGTTTCTGAACACCGGCGGGAGATACAATCCCAGCACCGATACTTGGACAGCTACCAATACTAACAACGCACCCTCGGCACGAAAGTTTCATACTTCAGTGTGGTGTGGCAGTGAAATGATCGTCTGGGGCGGCTATGATGGCATCAGCGTTTTGGATACTGGCGGGCGATACAATCCCACTACTGATACATGGGCAGCGACCAGCACCAGCAACTCGCCTACCGAGCGCCAGCTTCACACGGCAGTGTGGACCGGCAACGAGATGATCGTCTGGGGAGGTAACAACAACACCTCGTTAAACACCGGCGGGAGATATGGTCCGACACCGCCGATCATGTGCCCGCCGACCCCTACGGCGATACCTACAATCACGCCAAGGCGGCCGATACCTACACCGAGGCCGCGTCCCACGTTTCCCCCTCCGCCACCACATCCCTAGCTTTGCGGATGAAAAAGAAACGCGCTGCTCAACTTCGACATCGGTTCGCGGGCACGCGACGAATTTCGTTGCCCGCTTTCGTTAGTCTGTCCGCTCGAATTTGTTTCGTGCTGGTTTGCGCAGCGACTATATCGGCCTACGCAGACATCATCACGGTCACAAACACAAATGACAGCGGCCCCGGCTCCCTACGTCAGGCGCTCGCCGACGCGAATAACGGCGACACGATTAACTTTGCAGTCACTGGCACAATTGGATTGACCACTGGCGAACTACTGGTGGACAAGGCCATCTCGATCTCAGGACCGGGCGCTGATATCCTGGCTATAAATGGAAACGCCGCTCATCGTGTATTCCACATCGCACCCAGTAAGATTGTTGCTATCTCGGACCTGACCATCACCAACGGCAACGCCAATAAACAACCTGTTCCGGATGGTGGCGGAATCTACAACGATCATGCCACGTTGACTCTTGGGAATTGCATAATCAACAATAACGCAGCCTTTCGTGACGGCGGCGGCGTGCATAACGCCGGCGCCGCGACACTAATGCTTAACGGCTGCATAATTAGCGGCAACATGACAGGAAATGATGGCGGTGGTGTTTGCAACGATGGCACCGGAGGGGCCGCGATTATGGGGATTAACAACAGCACAGTCAGCAACAACTCTGCTACGCATGGAGCCGGCATTTGCAATGATGGCCGTATGAAAGGAGCCACCCTGCTAGAGATCAGCAACACGACCCTCAGTAACAATTCTGCAGGATATGATGCCGGCGCCATCCTCAATATCGCAGACACCAAAGGCACCGCGACGCTTAGCAACTGCACGATTAGTGGCAACTCAGCTCCGAACTACGGGGGCGGAATCAATAATGTTGCGGGATTAACAATTACCAATAGCACGTTCGCTTTTAATTCAGCGAGTTCCGGCGGCAGTATCGCCAACGGCAATCCTGTAACTGTATCCATCGGAAACACCATCTTCCAAACAGGCAAAGTAGGAGAAAATATCTACAACTGCTGCGGTGGCACAATCAATTCACGTGGATATAATCTTAGCAGCGATAACGGTGGAGGTTACTTGAATGGTCCCGGCGATCAGACGAATACCAATCCGCTGCTCGGCCCATTACAGGACAATGGCGGCGCGACTCTGACTCACGCGTTATCACCGGGAAGCCTGGCGATTAATACCGGTGACCCTAACTTCACGCCGCCGCCTTTTGATGATCAACGCGGCCCCGGTTACCCTCGCGTCGTGAACGGTCGTATCGACAAAGGCTCGTTTGAAGTGCAAGGACCAACACCGACGCCAACTGTAACATCTACGCCTACAGCGACGGCTACCACGACCGCAACCGCAACGCCGACGCCTACACTTACGGCGACCGTAACGCCGACCGCGACCGTGACTCCAACAGCTACACCTACTTCGACACCGAGACCTTCACCGACGCCGAGAGTTACGCCAACGCCCAGGTCGGCACCTACTCCGGCACCTCGTCCCTAGTCCTCTCGACGCCCTGCACGATTTTCTCGCTTAGAGCCGACGTGTAAGCGCTATGCAGGTGAATACCCAAACCACCCAGAAGCGGTGCGAACACGTCCCACACTCCGAAGGCCCTTCGTCGCGAACTTCTCGAGGCAGCGGAATTCTGTTTCGCGAAGTTTTGTGAGCGGGCGATTGAGATCAATCGCCCCTACCTTAGCGCCCGGCTGATGCGGTTCAGGCCTTCGGCGAACATTTCGGTGTTTACGCCCATGCCCATGCGGAAGTGATTGGGCATTTCAAAGAAGCGACCTGGAACCGCGGAGGTGTCGAATTGAGACCGTAAGCGCTCGAGAAAAGCATCGGCGTTTCCGAGGAGCAATCGGGGGAACGATGTGGTCCCCCACTCTGTCGAAACGGCGGAAACGCTTGATTGTTGCTCTAGAAAATCGCGCAGCAATTTGCGATCCGCCTCAACGATCGGGCGCGCTCGTTCGCGAAGAAGATCGAGATGCTTGAACGCAGCAACGGCAAGCAGTTCGCCGGGATGAACCGGAGTGGCACTGTAAAGATCATTCAGGCGACGCATTTTCCACGCAAGATCAGGCTGCGCCAGGATCCATCCGCATCGTAGACCGCTGACGCCGTATATCTTCGTTAGGCTGCTGGTCACCACGAACTCCGGCCCGAGACGAAATGATGTTCGTGGTGTGTCGTCATAAACTGCATCCAGATAAACTTCATCAACCAGCACAAGCGCGCCGGCGCTCCGGGCGATATCGCCGATTTCGCGCAGGACCGAGTCCGGCGTCAGCACGCTCGTGGGATTATGAAGATTCGTGATCACGATGAGGCGCGTCTTAGGCGTGACGCAAGGACGAACCTCATCTGGGTCGATTGCCCATCCATTTTCTTCGACGCGCCCGAAGCGTTTTACGTTTGCTTGAAGATATTGGGCGATGTCGAGAATCGGTCCGTACGCTGGATGCTCGATCAAAACTTCGTCTCCTGGTTCCATGATTGCAGCCATGGCGAGATGGTTCGCCATGGAAGTGCCGGCAGATTCCAC
>Ga0070665_100006550_pt1 | contig 11834 bp, 14 predicted proteins | sample KBSS13metaG_FD_65862 | JGI IMG/M metagenome (GOLD analysis project Ga0070665, IMG submission 65862) | Switchgrass rhizosphere microbial communities from Kellogg Biological Station, Michigan, USA - KBS S1-3 metaG | ecosystem: Host-associated > Plants > Roots > Rhizosphere > Soil ...
GGTGACTCCGGGGAGCACGGCGCCGGACGTATCTCTTACGGTGCCCGCGATGACGGCCTGCGCCAGGGCAGCCGTTGGAATCAGAACCACCCACGCCAGCAACACCAGAACCTTCGCAAGTGCGCGCATCTGAACCTCGCTTCGTTTCAGGGCATACGACGACTGCTTGGGTATACGCTCGGCCCCGGAGGCTGTCAACACGTAAGCAGCCACGAATGTCATCATTTCCAGTCGAATCCAGCTGATTGGATCGAGCAGTCGAACGATTGGATATGATGTGCCCGGAAATGGCACGAACGAAATGAGGGCTGCATGCGGAAACGTGTAAAGAAACAGAAGCGCGCCCCAGCGAAAAAGAAGGCTCGCGCCACGAAGGCGAAACGACCTGATCCGGTGCTGGCCCCCGTGCGCGGCGCGGAACGCCGCCAGGTGGGTCACGTGAAACTGGAGGTGGGACGCGCCGGGGCCGCGCGCGTCAAACGGATGATCTACCCCGCCGGATTCCACTGGGCGAAGGACATGAAGGCCGCCGTCGGCACCGACCTGTGCATGCACGCCCACGTCGGCTTCCTGGTACGCGGCGAGATCCACATCGAGTACCAGGACGGCTGCATCGTGGAATTCAAGGCGCCGCAGGTGGTCGCGATCGAGCCCGGCCACGACGGCTGGGTGGTCGGCAAGGAATCAGTCGTGATGATCGAGTTCGATTTCGAGCGCGACACGATCAGCCGCACGGGCATGCCCGATTCGCATCGACACTGAACCACCAAGCCACAGAGGCGCAGAGACCACAGAGGATTGAGAGGTAATTCCTCCGTGTCCTCTGTGCCTCTGTGGCTACGTACGTGTCTGGGTGCGGCCTAGGCCGACCGGCGGGGAATCCGCATCTTGAGCGCGACACCGCCGTTCTGCGGCGTCGTCATCGTCACTTCGCCGCCGAGACGTTCGGCCGCGGCCCTGGCCGAGACCGCGCCGAGCAGCGCCTGCCAGCCGCCCGGCCGGTCGAACCACGATTCGTCGAATACGCGCCGCATCCAGTCCTTCGGCATCGAGACGCTCGTGCACGAGATCTCGACCGTCGTGGACGACTGCTGGCGGGCCGAGCGGATCTGGATGACGGGCCGGTCGGTGAGATCGGCGATTGGGAGCAGGGCCACGAGCGCGCCGGTCAGGCCGACGCCGAGCACCTGTTCATCGACCGAGTCGGACCCGACACCGTCGGCGAACGTGACGTGGAGGGCAACGCCCGCCAGGCGGAACTCCGGCGCGAGCGACTTCCTGACCTGATCGATCACCGTGGCGACGGCGACCGAGCCGGTGCCGCGCAACGGCGCCTGCTCGGTCAGTTGCTGCGCATCCACCATCCACGCTGCGCGGTAGGTATTGGCCTGCGCGAGATCGAAGCCCACACGCCTCGTGACGGCATCGTCGCCGGCCGAGAGCGTCATCGCCGTCTGGATGGTCGTCATGTGCCGGCGCAGGCTCTGGCGGAACGCTTCGACGCTCGCCGCGCGGGAGTCCGAATCGCCTTCCGAGGGGTCGCCGCACCGCAGGTTGTCGGCTTCCGCCAGCGCGTCGGCCTGGCCGCTGTCGACGGCGGAGAGGATGACGCATGGCACCGTGGTCAGGCCGGCCAGCCTCGCGGCTTCGAGACGGCTGCGGCCCGCGACGGCGATATACGACGGGCCGTCGCCCCGGACCAGCAGCGGCTGCAGGACGCCGTGCGCGGCGATCGAGCGCACGAGCGGCTCGAGCTCGGCGCGGTTGCGGACCTGATCGGACTGAATCGCATGGGTGGAGAGCATGCGGATGACCGGCCCGACCGAGCGCTCGGCCAGATCGTCCACGTAGTGCGCTTCGGCGCGCATCCGGTAGCCGGCCGGAAGCCCCTCGCGCACCGGCGGGAGATCGGTCAGCAGGCTTTCGTCGGACAGTGAGGAATCACGCGCGCTCGCATTCGGTTGGAGTTCAGACACGTCGACGCTCCGTCAGCCAGTGGAAAATTTTGTGTGCACACGGACGAGGAGCCTAAGTTATAGCAGAGCTTTCTGATGAGTAGCAAGCAATTGCGGAACTGGAAAAGGGATCATCGTCGCTGAAATTTTCCGGCGGGAAGAGCAGCAGCGGGTCCGGCGGTTCGGCGGATGTCTCGGTGCGAGATTGGGCCGGATGCCCCAGGCTCTTCACGACCGTCGCGACGGCCCCGAAGAAGCCCAGCATCAATGCTGACAGCGTGACAGCGCCAAGAGTTGAGTAGGGCTCCTCACGAAACGCCCATCGCCAGGTGAGCGTGATCATCAGCACGGCGTGAACGACCATCGTCATCCACGCGAGCGCCGCGATGGCCGTATTTCTCGACCGGCTCGGACGCGATGCGAGCTGCGCCTGCGATCGCATGCGACAGATTGTGCGCCGGCCCGGCGGCGCATTCTGCATGGTCCTGCACTGGTTTTTCGGCGCGTTGCACGCCGATTGGCCAGGGCCGTTACTTGCTGGCGGCCGGAGTCACCTTCGAGACCTTGAAGACATCGCCGGCGAGCGTCCCGGTCATCTTCACCGTCTGTGCGGCGAACGTGGCCAGGCTTGCGTGGTCCTGGTTCTCGATCCGGTACGTCTTTCCGTCGGCAACGAGCACGTATTTCTGGCCGCGGCGCATGACGCAGCCCACCGTGCACTCCTGGTTCGTCATCGTCCGGCCGGAAGTCTCTTTGGCGTGCTCGATGTTCGACTCGTGGCCCATCGCGCACATGGTGTCGCTGATGACGCCGGTCAGGGTGGTTTCGGCCGCGAAGGTCGCGGCGGCAGAGGAGAAGAAGACGGCGGCAGCGATCGCAAGCAGCTGTTTCATGTCGTTACTCATAGTAGGCCGGAGACTTCCTGAGCTTCGCGTTGGCGCCGAAGTCGTGCTGGATCCAGATCGGTGTTTTCGTGCGGGCCAGGTATTCCTCGATCGTCACCCGCGAGGCAGCCGACGCCTGGACGTTGAACTCGTTGTCCGGCGGTGTGCGGTGCAGCGCGCGCTCGGGCGGATAGTGATAGAGGTCGCCGCCGAGCATGACGCGGCCGGTTCGGGCCAGCCGCAGGATCAGCACCTGATGGCCCGGTGTGTGCCCGGGCGCGGCCTTGATGACGGCCTGGCCATCGCCGAAGACGTCGTACTCGTCCGTGTCGATCAGCTTGATCGGGCTCGCCTTGAGCCTGGTGTAGAACGACGGGTTCACGCGCGGGTTGTTCTCGGCCCACATGAAGTCGCGCTCGGCGGGCGGCGTCAGCCACGTGGACGCGGCGAACTCGTTCAGGTTCGCGGTGTGATCGATGTGCGCGTGGGAAACCGCGACATACGTGATGTCGGCGGGCGCATAGCCGATCTGCGAGAGCTGGCTCTTGAGCGTGCGCGTCACGAAAGCGGCGACGGTCGGGTTGACGTTCGCGCGGGCGCCCTGCGGCTGCGCCTCGACCACCTCGTCGGGGATGACGCCCGTGTCCCACAACAGCGTCCCGCGCGGGTGCGCGACGAGGAAGCACGGCACGGGCATCCGCGTCTCGCCCGCCTCGGCAATCGTGATGTGATAGCGCTCGACGCCTTCCCGGGTCGGCGTGAGCATGCCGCAATCGAACACGTACAGGCGCATGGACTTCGGCGCGGCCGGCGCAGCCGTCCCGGCGGGCGATCCGAGCGCGATGGCGGCGAGCGTCAGGAGGGCGGCCGTTCGCATGTTCATTTCACCTCGACCTGAATTTCCACGGCCGTGCGGGGGCCGACGTTTTCCGTGATGTGCTTCAGCGCGTCGCGCCACGCGACCTCGCCGGGCCGGCGGGGGTTGTCCACGACGCGGCCGTCCGCCATCTGCATCGTGGTGTGCAGTTCCGTCAGGTAGACGACGACGTAATGCGGGTGCTCGTGCTGCGGGCTCTTCACGCGCGGCTCGAGCACCGTCCGCAGCACACGGACGCGATCGTTCTCGAGCGGCACGGTGTGGTACTTCGGATCGAGCCGGACCGGATCGAGCGCAACGGGCGGCGACGGCGGCGCGCCGGGCTTGAGCTCGATCACGATGACTTCAGCCGGCCGGCCTGAGACGTTCTCCTCGCCGTAGGTGCCGCCGTCCCGGTACGCCACCGATCCGGCCTTCTGCCGCGAGTCCCGGACGCCGCCGGCGGCCGCGACCCGGTCGTGGGCATCGGTCAGGTAGACGAGCACGGTGGGCGGATGTTCGCGCGCCGGCCTTTTCTCGTGCGGCGCCCGCGTGGATCGCCATACACGGACCCACGCGTTCTCCAGTTCGGGCTTGTCGACCGCGGCCTGCGCGGCCTGCGCGGCGGGCGCGAGGGCCGCGACGATCATCGATACGAGCAGCAGTCCCATGGCGCGCCTCATTCTAGAGCGTTTCGAGAATGACGGAACGGCCCGCTTCGGCCGGCCGGCGAACGTCCGCCTGAAGGCGGACGCTACGGCAATCGCTATTCCCATCGAAATACTCTCGTCGAGATTGCCGTGAGGACGATGAATGCGAGGGAGAGGGCGGCGATGTCGCCCAGGTGGGCCGACCAGGCCTCGTGCGTCCAGATGCCCTGCAGCAGCGAAACGGCGTAGGTGAGGGGCAGGAACCGCGCGAGGCCCCGCAGCAGGGGCGGCAAAGAGGCGATCGGCACGAAGAGGCCCGAGACGGCGATCATCGGGTAGAGAATGATCGCGCCGAGCGGCTGGGCGAAACGCGCCGTGGGCACGATGCTCGAGATCAGGAAGCCGAGCGACAGGATGCTCAGGGTGCTGATGAGCAAGGCGAGCGTGAAGCCGGCCAGCGGCGCGTCCACTCCCACCGGGTAGTAGCGCTTTCCCACCAGGACCATCAACACCAGCGTGGTCGCCGTCAGCAGCAGCTTCACGAGCACGTGCGCCGTGAGAATCGTCAGCGGGCTGAGCGGCGTGGCACGCAGGCGTTTGAGGATGCCGCCCTCGCGGTAGATCGAGATGATGGTCACGAGCGACAGGACCGCGCTGATGGCGATGAGCACCGTGGAAAAGACCGGGAAGCTGACCGCGACGAGCGTGCCGCCCCTCGAGGTCGGAGACAGGCGCGCCAGGCTGCCGCCGGCGATCCGCCCGAGCACCACGAAGGCGATCACCGGCATCGCGATCGTCCCGAAGGCCCCCAGCGGTTCCCGCAGGAAGATCTTGATTTCGAGCCAGGTCAGCTTGAGGAGTCCGCGCATGGGGTTCATGTATTCAGTCGCGGATCGAGTGGCCGGTCAGCTTCAGGAACACGTCTTCGAGATTCGGCGTGCCGGTCCGGAAGTCCGTGACCCGGATCCGGTGCTCGGACAGACACGTGATGACCTCGGCGACGAGATCCTCGCCGCGGCCGTGCACCGTGATCCGATCGTCTTCTCGCGTCACGTCGTTCACGCGCGGGATCGCGCGAAGCCGCTCGTGCGCCGCGGCGTCCGCCGTGACGAGGACGACGCTTCGCTCGGGGCAGTGCCGGTCGATGAGGCGCGCCGGCCGGTCCACGTCCACGATTCGCCCGTGCTCGATGATTGCCACGCGGTCGCACAGCCGCTCGGCCTCTTCCATGAGATGTGTCGTCAGGAAGACGGTCTTCCCGCGGTCGCGGATGCCGCGGATCAACTCCCAGATCGCGCGGCGCGCCTGCGGGTCGAGGCCGGTCGTCAGCTCGTCGAGGAAGACGACCTCCGGATCGTTGATCAGCGCGAGGGCGATGAACAGCCGCTGCTTCTGCCCGCCCGAGAGCGTCATGAACCAGGCGTTCCGCTTTTCGGAGAGGCCCAGCTGCTCCAGCAGGCGGTTGCCGTCCACTGTCGTCTTGTAGAGCGACGCCCAGAGATCGACCGCCTCCCACACCTTGATGCGCTTCTGCAGCTGCGCTTCCTGCAGTTGAACGCCGATGCGCGCGTTCAGCGCCGTCGCGTCGCGCGCCGGATCGAGCCCCAGGACCGCGATTGTGCCGCGATCCGGCGTGCGCAGTCCCTCGATGCACTCCAGCGTGGTGGTCTTGCCGGCGCCGTTGGGTCCGATCAGGCCGAAGATCTCGCCGTCCTGGACGTCGAACGACACGTCGTCGACGGCCACCATCCGGCCGTAGGTCTTCCGGATGTTCGAAACGTGAATGACGTGACCGACGGGGCTGACGGGGCGGGCCATCCGGCCCAGATTATGGGCCGACTGGCCTCAGGCGGTCACGTTCAGATCGACGCAGACCGTGTTCAGGCGGTAGTAGAGCCGCGCGAGGAACGTGCCGGCCTGCACGAGCGGCAGCAGCGCCGTCGGCGTGGTGCTGACGACTTGTGTGCGGCCCGCCGCGCGCTCCAGCCACTCGACGAGATAGCGCTGGTCGAGCAGCGAGAGAGCGCCGACGTTGTGAAGCAGGAGCGTGCCTGTCTGCGCAGGCTGCGGCAGCATCAGCCGCTCGCCCGGCCGCCACGCGACGACAGGCGTCGCGAGTTCAGCCATGAGGAGGTCCGCGAAACCGTTGGCCCGTTCAGGGACAACGATCAGCAGGTTGACGCCCGCGGAGCGGGCCAGGCGGCAATCCTCAGGAAGCTGTGAGAACACCATCGAACCAGCCAGCTGCGTTGCGTTCGCGAAGTCTGTGGTCGGATTCTCCATGGAAGCCTCGCCATCGCGAACTCTATGCTTCGGGCGCGGACGTGGCTATCGGGAAAAGCGCGGGGGCGGGTAGGGAAGATCCCTACGAACGACAAAATCAGGAGTTGTACAACCAGCCTTGTAAGAGCGCGTACTTGACGATGTCAATACGGCCGTTCAGTCCGAGTTTACGCATGGCGTTGGCTTTGTGCGCCTCCACCGTCTTGACACTCAGCGTCAGCCTCCCCGCGATTTCTTTATTACTGTAGCCGGACGCGATCAACCTCAGCACTTCCGCCTCGCGCTGGCTCAGCGTCGCGGCCGGCTTGTCGACCGTCCGGCCTTCGCGCGCGAGGAATCCGGCCGTGATTCGCGCCGTCAACGCGGAATCCAGGTACTGTCTACCGGCCGCCGCCGCGCGGATGGCCTGCAGGAGCTCGGTGGGAGCGCTCTGCTTCAGCACGTAGCCCGACACGCCGGCTCTCAGCAACTCCTGCAGATAGGCATCGTCGCTGTGGCGCGTCAACGTGATGACGGCGATGCCGGGCTGCTGCTTCTTCAGCGCCCGTGTCGCCACGAGCCCGTTGGTGCCGGGCATCGAAATATCCATGACGACCACGTCGGGCTTGAGCGCGACGGCGTTCTTGACGGCCGTGTCGCCGTCACTCGCTTCGGACACGACCTTCATGTCCGCCTGCGCGTCGATGAGCAGCTTGAGGCCGTGACGCACCGTCACGTGATCGTCGGCCAGGAGGACGCGCAGCGGCGCGGTGCGGTCAGCCACGGCCGGCCGCCTCGCCTGCGGGAGCCGCCATCCGCACGAAAATGGTCGTGCCCGATCCGGCTGACGATTCGATCTGCAGCGTCGCGCCAATCAGCGCCGCTCGCTCCTGCATCCCCAGCAGTCCGAACCCCTGACCGCCCGCGCCAGGCGCTTCCCCCGGCTCGAATCCCACGCCGTCGTCCTCGACGATCAGGACGACGTGATCGGCACGGCGCTCGAGGATGATCTCGACGTTCTTCGCCTGTGAGTGCTTGGCGACGTTGGTCAGCGCTTCCTGCGCGATGCGGTACAGCGCCGTTTCCGTTTCCGACGGCAGCCGGTCGTCGAGCAGGCCCGTCGTGTGCAGCTCGGCCGACACGTGCGCGCGCGCCGACCAGTCCTTGATGTAGTTGGCCAGGGCCGCGCGCAGGCCGAGGTCGTCGAGCGCCGTCGGCCGGAGCTCCCAGACGAGATGATCGACGTCGCGGTCCAGGCGCTGCGCCACTTGCTCGAGGGCCGTGACCTGCTCGGTGAGGCCGGCGCGGCCCGCGCAGGCGTCCCTCAGCAGCCCGATGCGCAAGTTCAGCGCCGTGAGCTGCTCGCCGAACTGATCGTGCATCTCGCGCGCGATGCGGCGCCGCTCGTCCTCCTGCGCGAAGACGAGCCGCGAGAGGAGCTCCGTGCGGGCCCGTTCGGCATCCGCCTGCTTGCGCTCGGTGAGGTCGAAGTGCGTCCCGACGATGCGGACCACCGGTTCGCCGGGGCCGAGGCGCACCGGAAAACCGCGCGACAGCACGTGGATGTAGTGGCCGTTCTTGTGACGCAGGCGGAATTCGCCCTCGTAGGTCGACGCGCCGTTCACGACGCTGTCGTTCACTTCCTGCGCGCGCCGCTTGTCGTCCGGGTGGAGGAGCTGTTCCCACGCGCCGACGTGCGGCTCGATTTCATCGTCGCCGTAGCCGAGCATCTGCTTCCAGCGGGAAGAATACACGACCGCGCCCGTTTCGAGGTTCCAATCCCAGACGCCTTCCTGCGCGCCGGCGAACGCCAGGGTCAGCCGCTCTTCGCTCTCGCGCAGGGCCGCTTCGGTCCGCTTGCGATCGGTGATGTCGAGGTGCGTGCCGACGATCCGCACCACCGGCCCGCTCTCCCGGTGGACCGGGAAGCCGCGGCTCAGCACGTGAATGTAGTGGCCGTCCTTGTGCCGCAGCCGGAACTCGCCTTCGTAGGAGCGTTCGCCGCGCCGCACGCCTTCGTTCAGCCGACGCGCCAGCGCCTTGTCGTCGGGGTGCAGCACGCGCTCCCAGGCGCTGACGTGGGCTTCGATTTCGTGGTCGGCGTAGCCGAGCATCTGTTTCCAGCGCGCCGAGTAGAAGACCGCATCGGTCTCGAGGTTCCAGTCCCAGATGCCTTCCTGCGCGCCGGCGAACGCGAGCGTCAGCCGTTCTTCGCTCTCGCGAAGCGCGGCCTCTCTGCGCCGCCGCTCGGTGATGTCGCGCGCGACGAGCTGGACGTCGTGCCCCGCGCCGTCGTCCAGCCGCGAGCCGGCAATCTCGACGTGCTTGTCCTGCTTGTCCTTGTCCGACGCCTGAGCGCGCGAGATTCGCGCCTCGACGGGAGGCGCGCTCTGCCCGGCCAGCCACCGGTCCATGTTTTCGCGGAGGCGGCTGCGGCTGTCGGGGTGTACCAGGTCGAGCGGCGATCGCCCCAGTAATTCGTCGGGGGCGGATGCCCCGCAGAGCCGCACCGCTGCGGGGTTGAGAAAGGTGATGCGGAATTCCCGGCTGATGAAGATGGCGTCCGGCGCTTGCTCCACCAGACGCCAGTATTGCTCGGACATCAGTTCAATCTTACCGTCCCCCTTGCCTCAACTCCGCGAACATCGCGTCGGATTGCTGAAACTGAAGACATCCGGGAGTCGGAGGGCTTGGAGGACATCCTTTGGCCCGCCAGCCGTAATCGGCTTCGAGGGTGTTCACCATGTCGTCCTTCGTCTTGCCCTGTTTGATCATGTCCGCGAGACGGGTGCGCATGGTCTCGACATCCGCCCGGAACTGCACGACGTCGGCTTTCGTCGAGAGCGGGCCGTGGCCCGGGATGACGGTGTCGAAGTCGAGCGCCAGCGCGCCGTCGAGCGTCTTTGTCCAGTCGTAGAAGCTGCCGCCCTGCGCGTAGTCGACGTAGATGTTCACGCCGGCCGGCCGCGGCCTGGGTGGGGCGCCGTCACGCGCCGGCGACGGCGCACGGCGGCCAAGGAAAAGGTCGCCGGTATGGATGACCTTCAAGTCGGGAAAATAGATGACCGCGTCGCCGCTCGTGTGGCCGCGGCCGAAATACTTCGCCCGGACCTCCTTCCCGCCGAGGAACACCGACGCTTCGTCGGTGAACGTGATGCGCGGAAGGCCGATCGGCGTGCCGGGCGTGTCCTCGTAGTACGGCTGCCTGATGTGCTCGAGGTTCGCGCGCGCGTTCTTGTGCGCGATGACCTCGGCGATCGGCAGCATCTTGAAGTCGCCGCCGGCATGATCGTCGTGCTGGTGCGTGTTGATGACGTACTTGAGCGGCTTGTCCGTGACCGATTTCACCTGCGCCAGGATGTCCGCGTGGTTCCGGTCGAACATGTCGTCGACGAGGACGACGCCCTCGGCCGTCACGTAGACGGCGACGTTGCCGCCTTCGCCGGAAATCATGTACAGGTCGCCCTTCACCTTCTCGATGCGCAGGGGCCCCGGCGGCTTCGCCGATTGCGTGTACACGACCCAGGCGCCCTGCAGCGACAGGGCGGCGGCGAACAGACCCGCGAGCGTCGTCCGTTTGATGGACATCCTATTTCGCCGGGGCGGTCGCCTGTGTCGAGGTGGCCGGCCCCATGCCGACGATCTGCAGCACGCACTCCTCGTCTTTGGCGCCGTCGTAGTGGATCTCCTTCGCGGTGTGGACGACGAAGCTGCCGGCCGGCACGGGCTTGAACCCGGCGGGATCGTAATTGGGGCCGGTGTTGACCCACCAGGTGCCCGAGATCACCGTGATGTAGCGATCGTTCGGATGGGAGTGCGGACGGCTGTTGTTGTGGGGCAGCCACTTCTGGAGCACGACGTAGAGGCCCGGCTTCGACGGATCGCCGACGAGGATGGCGCTCTCCGAGCCGTTGCCCTTCGTCCACTTAATCTCCTTGGGCAGGGACACGGTGATCGCCTTGGGGTCGAGATCTGCGGACACGCCGACGGTGCCGGCGAGCATCGCGGCGGCGGCTACCAGCAGCGACAGGCGGCCAATCCAGGACGTTGGGATGCGAAGCATGCGGTCCTCCATTTCAATTCTGCGGATTGTGCCATATCCTCTGGCGGGGTGGGCACATGACACTTCCACAACGTCGGATCTGGGTCGGGGCGTTCGCGATTGTGTCGGCCGTATCGGCAGGCCTGGGTTTCGCCCAGGGCCGGGGCGGCCCGCCGCGCACCCGCGAGGGGCGCCCGGACCTCCAGGGCATCTGGAGCTACGCGACGCTGACGCCGCTCGAACGCCCGGATGAGTTCGCTGGAAAGGCCTTCCTCACGGCCGCCGAGGCTGCGGCCTTCGAACGCCAGACGCTGACCGTCCAGAATCGTGACCGGCGCGACGGAGAAGGACCGACCGGGCGCGGGACCGACGGCCGCACCGATCTGGACCGCGCCTACAACCAGGTCTGGTGGGAGTACGGAGCGAAGGTGGTCGGCACCCGGCGGACGTCGTTGCTCATCGATCCGCCTGACGGCCGCATCCCGGCTCTCACCGCCGAGGGGCAGCGCGCCGCCGAGGACAAGCGCGGCTTGTGGACCGCCAATGGCGAGTACGAGGGCGGCGCCCGCGGCCTGAGCTTCGATTCCTACCTGGACCGTCCTCTTCAAGAGCGCTGCCTGGGATGGACCGTGACCGGGCCGCCCATGATTCCGGGCGCGTACAACAACAACATGGAAATCTTCCAGACGCCCGACGCGATCGCCATCGTCAACGAGATGGTGCACGAGCACCGCATCGTGCCGTTCGAGGACCGGTCGCATGTCGGGTCGCCCATCCGGCAGTGGATGGGCGTGTCTCGCGGGAGATGGGAAGGCGACACGCTCATCGTCGACACGACGAACTTCAGGCCGGCGGTGTTCCGGAGCGCGAGCGCATCGCTGCACCTCGTCGAGCGCTTCAAGCGGGTGGACGCCGAGACGCTGCTCTACGAGTTCACCGTGGACGATCCGGTTACGTGGGTCAAAGCGTGGACCGTGCAGTTTCCGATGACGCGGAGCCGCGAGCCGATCTTCGAGTATGCGTGTCACGAAGGCAATTACAGCCTGCCGAACATCCTCGCGGGCGCCCGCGCGGCGGAGCAGCAGAAGTAGTGCAGGCACTCCGCCCCGCAGAAGTAGTGCAGGCCTTCAGGCCTGCCGTGACAAGCAGGGCTGAAGCCCTGCACTACTCCTGAAGCGCGTGCAG
>Ga0070665_100006554_pt1 | contig 11832 bp, 11 predicted proteins | sample KBSS13metaG_FD_65862 | JGI IMG/M metagenome (GOLD analysis project Ga0070665, IMG submission 65862) | Switchgrass rhizosphere microbial communities from Kellogg Biological Station, Michigan, USA - KBS S1-3 metaG | ecosystem: Host-associated > Plants > Roots > Rhizosphere > Soil ...
GGCGTAGTCGTTGTCCACTTCGTGGTCGTCCCACGTGACGATCCACGGGCAGGCACGGTGGGCGAGCTGCAGGTCGGCATCGGTCTTGTATTGGGCATAGCGCGCGCGGTAGTCGGCCAGCGTGTGCGGCTCGCCGGTCGAGTGCTTGCGCACGTGCTCGCGGCCCCAGCTCGATTCGTAGATGTAGTCGCCGACGAAGGCGACGAGATCCGGATCCTCGGCGGCGAGGTGGCGGTGCGCGGCGAAGAAGCCCTGCTCGTACTGCTGGCAGGACGCGAGCGCGATGCGCAGCCGCTCGTCGCCCTGGCCGGCGGCGGGCGTGGTGCGCGTGCGGCCCACGGGGCTCGCGGCGCCGCCGGCGATGAAGCGGTAGAAGTACTTGCGCGAGGCCTCGAGGCCGTCGCACTCGACATGGACGGCGTGCGCGCGAGAGGGCGCCGCGATCGCGGTGCCGCGGCGGACGATCTTCGAGAATTTTTCGTCGTGCGCGACTTCCCAGGCGACGTCGACGCTGTCGGGGGCCATGCCGCCGCCCGTCTCGAGCGGCTTGGGCGCGAGGCGCGTCCACAGCACGACGCTCTCGGAGCGCGGCGAGCCCGAGGCGACGCCGAGCGTGAAGGGATTGTCCGCGAAGCGCAGCGGCGCCGGGGCCGCGAAGGCGGGCCGGAAGAACGACGCGGCCGCGAGGCCCACCGCGCGCGCGAGGAACGCGCGGCGCGCCGCGACCGGAGGCTTCAAGCGCGGGCCTTGCGGAAGAAGCCGACCCAGAGCGCGGTGGCGAGGAAGATCGCGAACCACACCAGCGCCCACTCGGGGATGGAGAGGCCCAGCATCGTCCAGTCGACCTTGGAGCAATCGCCCGAGCCCTGGAAGATCTTCGGCAGCGCTTCGGCGAGCGGGAAGGTGTTGACGAGGTAGTCGAGCTCCACGCCGCACGAGCCGCCTTCCGGCGGGAAATGCTGCACGTACGAGTGGCGGATGGAGGTGCCGCCGCCGATGAGGGCGAAGAGCGCCACGAGGCCCGCGTAGATCCGCACGCCCCACGGTCCCTTCGGGCCGTGGATCGTGCCCACGAGCGCCACGAGGCCGATCGCGGCGAACGCATAGCGCTGCAGGATGCACATCGGGCAGGGCGTGAGCGCGTAGGCCTCCGACATCCACACCGCGAGGCCGATGAGGCCCGCGCAGGCGAGGAAGATGGCGCCGAAGACGGCGCGCGGCGAGAGTCGGGCGAGCATCAGGCCTCCCGGAGCTTGCGCGCCTTCAGCGCGCCGGGACGCGCGAGGATGCGGTCGAGCCAGGCCTTCACGTTCGGCCAGCGCGAGAGGTCGGCCTTGTTGAACCACGCGGTGTAGAGCAGCGAGGCGACGTTGAGATCCGCGATCGTGAACGCATCGCCGACCATGTACTGGCGGCCCGCGAGGTGTGCGTCGAGCACGGCCATCGGGCGCGGGAGCTTCGCCTCGGCCTCGGTGGCGATCGTCTCGTTGCGCTTGTCCGGCGGCAGCACGTAGCGGTTGCCGATCCACTGCACGAGGGGGAGCTCGATCTCGTTGGCGCCCCACAGGCTCCATTGCCACAGGCACGCCTCGGCTTCGGGCGTGGCCGGATAGAGCTTCGCGCCGCCGTGCTTCTTCGCGAGGTACATCGTGATCGCGAGCGACTCGAAGAGGCGGAAGCCTCCGTCGTCGATCGCGGGGATGCGGCCGTTCGGATTGATCGCGAGGAACTCCGGCTTCTTGCTGCCTTCCTGGAAATCCGTGGGGATGTGCTCGTAGGGAATGCCGAGCTCCTCCGCCGCCCACAGGACGCGGAAGGCGCGGGAGCGGGGTGCGCCGTAGATTTTGAGGGTCATCCCGCCATTCTAGCGGGAGACCTTGGCGCGAACTTGACCGGGCGTTACCTAGTCGGCAGCGAGCATGGCCAGCGCCGCGAGGCCCAGGCCCACGGGTAGCACCAGGCGGCCCAGCTCCGCGGTATCCGTCGCGGGAACCACGCGCACCGGAACTCCGGAGTGCTCGAGCAGGCGCGAGCTGAGCGAGGCGCCCAGCATCCGCGCCCACGGGCTCTGGCGGCGGCTTCCGATCACGATCTCGTCGACGCGCAATTGCCGCGCGGTCTTCGCGATGGTCTCGGCCACGGGGCCGGCGGCGGCATGCGCTTCGTTGGCGATGCCCGCTTCGCGGAGGATGCGCTGCGCGGGTTCGAGGGCGCGGGCGGAACGTTCGGCGCGCCACGCATCTCGCTGCTCGAGCGCCGTCCACTGCGAGACACGGCGGTTGAAGAGCGGTGCCACGTGGAGCAGCTCCACGCGCAGCAGCGAGTCGCGGTCGTCGCGCGCGACACGGCGCACCGCCGCGAGGCCGTGCGCGCTGCCGTCGACGGGAATGAGGACGATGCGCTTGCTCACGAGCGGGCCATCCGGCGCGGCAGCATCACCGAGGCGAACACGCCGCCGATCACGAGGACGTAGAGCGCGATCGCGAATTCCTGGCGGGTCGCGAACCACGGCTGCAGCACGGGCTCGCTCACGATCATCTTCGCCGCGGTCCACGCGAGGACGGCCACGCCGATGTGCACGAGCCACGGGAATTTCTCCACCCACTTGAGGATCATCGTCGAGCCCCACACGACGATCGGCACGCTGATGAGCAGGCCGATCACGACGAGCGCGAACGAGCCGTGTGCCGCGCCTGCCACCGCGAGCACGTTGTCCAGGCCCATCGCCGCATCGGCGATCACGATCGTCTGCATCGCGCCCCAGAACGTGGTGGCGGACTTGATCTCGTGCTCGCCGCTGCCGCCCTTGAGGAGCTTCCAGGCGATCCACACCAGCACCGCGCCGCCGATCGCCATGAGGCCGGGAATGCCGAGCAGCCACACCACGGCCATCGTCATCGCGATTCGCACTGCGATGGCGCCCACCGTGCCCCAGAGGATCGCGCGCTTCTGTAGTGCGGGAGGAAGGTTGCGCGCTGCGAGGGCGATCACGATCGCGTTGTCGCCCGCAAGGGCGAGGTCGATCACGATGATGGCGACGAGCGCGGAGAGGAAGTCGGGCGAGAGGATGTCCATCGCTACGATTGTCGTGATGCGCGATGCATCGCGTGATGCGGAACGGCGATGCGCCGATTGATATTTGCGATTCGCGTGCATCAGCCCTTGCAATGGCGCGAGGCGGCGGGCTATAACGGAATCGCAATCCCTTCAAAGGGGAGTAGCTTTAGCGATCGCATCGTCAATACGGGCTTCGGCCCCGGTGCGGTCGGCAGACCGGGTGTTCCGGTTCGTTAGCGAGACCTTTGGCTAACGAACCCATGGAGAGACACCTTGGCTCGAGCTCAACGTCGCCGCTACTTCCGACACGGATTCCTTCCCCAACTGATGGCCTTCGAGGCATGCGTGCGCCACGGCAGCGTCACGCGCGCCGCCGAGGAGCTGTCGCTCGCGCAGCCCACGATCTCGGGGCACCTGCGCAAGCTCACCGACACGCTGGGCGAGCCGCTGCTGCAGCATCGCTGCGGCCGCATGGAGCCCACCGACACGGGCCGCCGGCTCGCGATCCTCTGCGAGGACATCTACGCGGCCTTCGATCGCTTCGAATCGCAGCGCGACCTCGCGCCGCAGCTCATGCCGGCCACCGCGCGCGTCGCGATGACCGGCGCGGGATTGCGCCTCACGCTCGACGTGGAGGGCATGCCCGGGGCGGTATCATCCGCGCTCCCGCCCCCCGAGGAAGCGAACGATGGAACTGCCCCTGAAGAAGACCCTCTCCCTGGAGGCGGCACGCGCGGCGATGGCGGCCTGCGAGGCGACGGCGGCGAAGAACGGCTGGAAGGTCGTGATCGCCATCGTCGATGACGGCGGCCACGCGATCCTCCTCCAGCGGCTGGACGGCGCGCAGTGGTCTTCCATCGAGACCGCGCTCGGCAAGGCGCGCGCCGCGGTCGCGTGGAAGCGGCCCACGCGCATCCTCGAGGAGATGGTGAACGGCGGGCGCACCGCGTTCCTCTCCGTGCCGGGGCCTTTCGCCATGCTGCAGGGCGGGGTGCCGCTGGAATCGGACGGAACGATCGTCGGCGCGATCGGCGTTTCGGGCGTGAAGGCCTCCGATGACGAGATCGTCGCGATGGCCGGCGCGGCTGTCATTGCCGGGTAAAAATCCAGCAATTTCAGTGTTTTAGGACCGCCGCGCAAAAACCCTCCGGCGCGCTGCCCTTTCGCGGTGCAGGCTTAACAGGCAAAATGCGCGCCATGGACCTCCACGCCCTTGGCCTTCTCGACGCGCTGCGCGCCCTCCGGGAGGGTCGCATCACGGTGATGGACCTCATCGGCGCGTGTTCCCGGCGCATTGCCGCCCTCGATTCCGAGATCCGGGCCTGGGAATGGTTCGAGCCTTCGCGTGCGATGGCCGAAGCGGAAGAGCGCGGCGGCGGCATCCTCGGCGACCTCCCGCTCTTCGGCATTCCCGTCGGCGTGAAGGACATCATCAACACCCGCGGCATCCCCACGCGCTACGGCACGCCGATCTTCGCGAGCCATGTGCCGACGACATCCGCGGCCGCCGTGCGCCGCCTCGAAGCGTTGGGCGGCATCGTGATGGGCAAGACCGTCACGACGGAGTTCGCCTTCCGCCATCCGGGCAAGACGCGCAATCCGTGGAACACCGCGCACACGCCCGGCGGCTCCTCCTCCGGCTCGGCCGCCGCGGTCGCCGCGGGCTTCGTGCCCGTCGCGATCGGCACGCAGACCCTGGGCTCGGTGATCCGCCCCGCGGCCTTCTGCGGCGTGGTGGGCTACAAGCCCACGTTCGGCGCGATCTCGCGCACCGGCGTGCATCCCTTCAGCTCGACGCTCGACACGGTCGGCGTCTTCGCGCGCAGCGTCGACGATGCCGCGTGGTTCGCCGCCTGCCTCATGGGGCCCGATTCGCGCGACGAGGCCACGCTCGTTCGCGGCGCCCAGCACACGCTGGCCGTGCCGTTGGAGCCGCTGGCGCAAGCTCCGCGCCTCGCGGTGGTGAAGACGGCGAAATGGCCGCTCGCCTCCGAGATCCAGCAGGCCAACTTCAACGAGGCGGTCGCCACGCTGAAGGACGCCGGCGCCCCGGTGCGCGAAGTGCCGCTGCCGCGGGCCTTCGAGGACGCGTGGGAGGTCGTGATGACCATCATGGCGAGCGACGCGGTGAAGAGCTTCGCGCTCGTCGAGTCGCGCCACCGCGTGCGCCTGTCGCCCGCGTTGACCGAGCTGCTCGATCGCGGCCACCGCGTGACACCCGAGCAGTACGCGAAGGCGCGCACCAAGCGCGAGGATTACAAGCGCTGGCTGGACGGCCTGTTCGACGGCGCCGACGCGATCCTCACCGTGCCCGCGCCGGGCGAAGCGCCCGAGGGCCACGCGAACACCGGCAACGCGAGCTTCAATTCGCTCTGGACGCAGACCGGATTGCCGGCGATCACGATTCCCTCCGGCCGCGGACCGCGCGGCTTGCCCCTGGGCCTGCAGATCGTCGGGCGCTACCGGGAAGACCAACGCGCGCTGCAAGTGGCGCGGTGGTGCGAGGCTACCCTGGGCGTGAACCTGGGGCTGGCCGGCGACTGAAATAAATGGGGTCAGACTCCAATTAAGTTAATCCGCTGCCCCGCCCTTCGGACGGGAAAAGCGGCCGATTAACTTAATTGGAGTCTGACCCCATTTATTTCCGGTCATCATCACCAGCAAATCCAGCACGCAGTAGAACGCTCCCGCGGCGACGGGCGGGTTGTCCGCCGTGAGGCCCAGCACCGGAACGTCGCGGTGCCACGCCCAGTTCCCCAGCCACGTCCCGTACAGCTCCATCGCGAGCGAGAGGACGAACATCACGGCGTAGAGCCGGCGCGAGGGCGACAGGACCATGCACAGCAGGAACATCGCGAAGAGCAGCGGGCCCAGCGTGTCGCGTCCGGTCCAGGCGAAGTACACGATCACCGGCGCGCAGGCGGCGGCGATCCACCATTCGGCTTTCGCGGGCAGGCGCTCCGCGAGCTGCATGCCCAGGCAGAAGAGCAGCACGTGGCCCGGCGGGACGAAGAGCGGGATGTTGTCGAGGCGGTAGGTGTAGAGGCCCCACACCAGCGAGAGGAAGACCTCGCCCGCGGTGGCGAAGAGCAGGCAGGCGAAGAGGAAGGGGCGGCGCTCGGCGTCGCTGCGGATCCACAGCAGCCCGAGGACCAGCCAGGCCGCGATGTTCACGGCGAGCTGGCCGTGGGCGGCCCATCGTTGGTCGACGAGCAGGCCCACGACGATCGTGGCGGCGATCAGGATTCCCATGTGCTGGGCATTGTCCCCGATCCCGTCCTGAAAAGGGCGGCGGCCAGCCGAGGGTATATCCCCTCGTACGGGACGCCGAATGTGCGCTCTTGCGGGTGTTTCCTGTTCACTACATGTGACAGCACTATGTGCCGCCCCCCCGGATCCGCCTGTGACCGGCTTCACTAAACCCGGGCGCGCCGGATTTCAGTTGCAACCCACCCCGGTTTCAGCTGCAACAGGGCTTGGGGGGCCCGGAGTATGCTGCTTACAAAAATGGACAACCTCCAGGCACGGCTCGCCGAATTCGAGGCGCTGGTCGACTCGGCCCAGGGCCAGCTCGACCTGGTGGTCGCGGCCATGGACCACCTCGAACCGGGCGTGGTCCTCTACGGGGCCGACGACCGCGTCGTCTTCTGCAACAAGCGCTTCCGCGAGATCTACGCGGAGGTGGCCGACCTCCTCGTTCCCGGCACGCCCTATTCGGAGATCGCCCGCGCGTACTACCGGCGCGGCTTCGAGTCGCGCACCGGGCTTTCCGAGGAGGAATACGTCCGGGCCCGCCTGGACTACCACCTGAATCCCGACGAGCGCGACTACGAGTTCCTGCACGGCGACAAGTACTGGCTGCTGATCTCCGACCGCAAGACGAAGGACGGCGGCGTGATCGGCTTTCGCGTCGACATCACCGCGAGGAAGCGCGCCGAGCAGCAGCGCGAGGCGAGCGAGGCGCGCTTCAAGAGCCTGCTCGAGATGTCGTCCGACTGGTACTGGGAGCAGGACGCGCAGTTCCGCTTCACGATGATGTCGCAGGGGCTCGCCAACCTGGGCGAGGTGCCCGAGAGCCTCGTGGGCCGCGCGCGCTGGGAGCAGGGCTACGGCGGCCTCACCGAGGACCAGTGGGAAGCCCACAAGCGCCAGCTCGCGGCGCGCGAACCGTTCCGCGGCTTCGAGTTCACGTTCATGCGCACGTCCGGCGAGGAGCGATGGGTCTCCGTGTCGGGCGAGCCGGTGTTCGACAACGCGGGGCGCTTCACCGGCTATCGCGGCGTGGGCACGGACGTCACGGAGCGCAAGCGCTACGAGGCGAAGATCCGCGAGCTCGCCGACTACGACTTCCTCACGGGGCTGCCCAACCGCAGCCTCCTCGCCGCGCGCTTCGGCCACGCGGTGCGCTCCTCGGACCGCACCGGACAACCGATGGCGCTCGCCTTCATCGACCTCGACCGCTTCAAGACCATCAACGATTCGCTCGGCCACCACGTGGGCGACCGCCTGCTGAGGCAGATCGCCACGCGGCTGGTGCACGTGGTGCGCGCCACCGACACGGTCTGCCGCCACGGGGGCGACGAGTTCCTCGTGCTGCTCCCCGAGGTCGGCAGCGCGGAGAAAGCGGCGCAGGTGGCCGCGGAGATCGCGCGCGAGCTCTCCAATCCCTACGACGTCGAAGGCTACGAGCTGGTGGTCACGCCCTCGATCGGCATCAGCCTCTATCCCGCGGACGGTGCGGAGCTGCCGGTGCTGATCCGCAACGCCGACGCGGCGATGTACCACTCGAAGGCGATGGGCCGGAACCAATGCACGTTCTTCAAGGAGGAGATGAACGCGCGCATCTCCGAGCGCCTCATCCTCGAGAACAGCATGCGCCGCGGCCTCGCGCGCGAGGAGTTCTACCTCGAGTACCAGCCGATCTATGCGCTGGGCGCGGGCCGTCCCGTGGTCGGCGCCGAGGCGCTCCTGCGCTGGCGCCACCCGGAGATGGGCATCGTGCCGCCCGCGCGCTTCATCCCCATCGCCGAGGATTCGGGCCTGATCCTCGACATCGGCGAGTGGGTGATCCGCGAGGCGTGCCGCCAGAGCCGCACGTGGACCGCGGCGGGCCTGCGCGAGATTCCGGTGCGCGTGAACCTCTCGGGCATCCAGCTGCGGCAGAAGAACCTGCTCGACGTGCTGCAGAGGGCGATGCAGGACTACGGCCGGAAGCCCGCGCAGATCGAGTTCGAGGTGACCGAGAGCGTGCTGCTCTCCGAGGTCGAGATGGCCACGGGCGTGCTGGAGGCGCTCTCGCGCCAGGGCTTCAAGCTTGCCATTGACGATTTCGGTACCGGGTACTCGAGCCTGTCGTACCTGAAGCGCCTGCACGTGGACAAGCTCAAGGTGGACAAGTCCTTCATCCACGACATCTCGATCGACGAGCGCGGAGCGGCGTTGACGCGCGGCATCATCGGCCTCGCGAAGAGCCTCAACCTGCGCGTGGTCGCCGAGGGCGTGGAGACGGCGCAGCAGCTGGCCTTCCTCACCGCCAACGGCTGCGACGAAGCCCAGGGCTTCTACTTCTCGGTGCCGCTCGGCGCGCCCGCGCTCGCCGAAAAGCTGCGCGAAGCCCGACCCTAGCCCAGGCTTGCGGCCACTTCGACCGCGAGGGCGACCAGGGCGCGGTCGGAGTTCGCCGGGCCGAGCAGCGAAACCCCGAGCGGCAAACCGGACGCTCCGCGAAGCGGAATGCTCACCTGCGGCAGGCGCGCATGGCCGGCAATGCTCGTGATCCGCAGCAAGCGCATGCGGAAGGCATCGACCTCCGCGGGCGATGCATCGATGCGGGGCGCGGGGCCCGCGGCACTGGGCAGGATCGCCACGCCGCCGGAGCCGATCACGGCCTGCACGTGCGTCGCGATGCGCTCGCGCTCGCGGGTCGCCGCGGCGAAGTCCGCGTCGCTCACGGTCTTGGCATACGCGAAGCGCTGCGCGATGGGCGGGCCGAAGACCGGCTTTGCCGAGTCGATCCACGCACCGTGCACTTTCCACGCCTCGTACGCGGACACGCCGAGATAGGTCTTGCGCCAGGACTCGAGGTCGGAGTCGCAGATCGTGATGCGCCGCGGCGGCGCCACGAGGCGCGCCACGGCCGCGGCCACCGATGCGAGCAGCGGCTGCGCTTCCGCGTCCGCGAGTGCCCACGCGTCCTCGAGGATGAAGGCCTGCGTGAAGGCGGGCGCCGCCGGCAGCAGCACGCTCGCCACGCGTTCGAACGGGGCGGCTTCGGCGGCGAGCCAGCCGCAGGTGTCGTAGCTGGGGGCGAGGTTCACGACGCCGGCGTCCGGCACCAGCCCGTGCGTGGGACGGATGCCCCACACGCCGCAGTACGAAGCGGGAATGCGGACCGATCCGCCGGTGTCCGTGCCGAGCGCGAAATCGGCGAGGCGGGCGGCCGCGGCCGCGCCCGAACCCGACGACGAGCCGCCCGGCACGCGGCCCGGCGCATTCACGTTCACCGGCGTCCCGTAGTGCACGTTGTCGCCATGCGTGCTGTAGGCGAGCTCGTCGGTGATCGTCTTGCCCACGAGCGTCGCGCCGGCCGCGAGCAGCCGCTCGACCATCGCGGCGTGCTTTGCGGGCACGGGGTGCGTCGCGAGCCACGTCGGATTGCCCGCGCCGGTCGGATGGCCCGCGACGTCGTAGAGATCCTTGGCGAGGAACGTGAGGCCCGAGAGCGGCCCGAGCCGGGCACCTTCCACGCGGAAGTGGCCGTGCGGGACGAAGGCACCCACGGGATCGTGCGCGCCAACGCTCATGCGATCACTCCGGCGGGCAGCGACTCGACGTGATCGAGGATCGCGCCGGGCGTCGTGATCCACGCGTTCTTCGTGCTCGCGATGTGCTGCAGCGCGCGGCGCAGGTGCCGCAGCCGGTAGGGCTGGCCGAGGATGTAGGCGTGCATGGCGATGCCCATCACGAGGGGTTGTCCTTTCGATTGCTCGAGCATCTCGTCGAAGTTGTCGACGATCATGTCGCAGAAATCGCTCGCGTCCATCTGGCGAGCCATGATCATCGGGATGTCGTTCAGCTCCTGCGGGTAGGGAATCGACCAGATCGGCCCGGAGCGCGTGGCGAAGCGCGTCGGCTGGTCGTCGTGGCACCAGTTGAGCGTGTAGCGATAGCCCGCCTCGGCGAGCAGGTCGGGCGTGAGGGCGCTCTCCGAGATCCACGGCGAGAGCCAGCCGCGCGGCGCCTTGCCGGAGGCCTGCCGGATCCGCTCGCGGCACGACACCAGCAGCGCGCGCTCCTCGGCCTCGGCGAGCGTGCCCTGGCGATGCGAGTTGGTGTGGCCGTGGCCGATCATCTCGTCGCCGCGCTTCACGAACGCCTCCACGAGCTCGGGCGCATGGTCGTACATCGACGTGTTGAGGATCACGCCCGTGGGGACCTTGAGCGTCTCGAAGAGATCGAGCATGCGCCACGCCCCGACGCGATTGCCGTACTCGCGCCACGAGTGATTGAGCACGTCCGGATGCGGCGAGGCGGGGCCGAGCGCCGCGCCCAGGCCCTCGCCGAACGAGAAGTGCTCGAGGTTCAAGCCGAGGTAGACCGCGAGGCGCTTGCCGCCGGGCCAGTCGTAGCCGGCGCGCTGGGTGATGGCGGAGTAGGGATAGCGCTCGTGCCCCGGAAGCTTGCTCATCGCTTGCGCACCAAAAACGTGCCCGCGCCCTGCGGCACGCACCGCGACGGACGGCTCATGCCGCGATTCCCGCGCGCAGCAGCAGGAGCTCGCCGCTGTCATTCCATACTTCCATGCGGACGATCAGCCCATCGGCGAGCGTGTAGCGGTCCACGTAGCGGTTGCCTTCGAAGGGCGATCCGTCCGGCCATTCGCCGTGCAGCGTGCCGGTGTTGTAGACGACCGTGTGCGCGGGCGTGCCGCCGGCGACCACATGCGTGTGCTCGAAGCGCTTCTTCACCCAGCGGTAGCGCTTCGCGTTGAATGCCGCGCAGTCGGCAGGATCGCGCATCGGCCGGGCGCCGGTGAAGACGATCTCGACGCCGGGCGCGATGAAGCGCCTCGCGCCGGCCGGGTCCGGGATCATCAGGGTGCGCAGGTAAGTCTCGACCAGCGCGGCGGGATCGGTGGGAATGTCGTTGGGCATGGGTCGATTGTTGCCCGTGGCACGGCGTTTGCAAAGTAAGAAGGCACCGAACCGGAGACCCGCCCCATGACAAGAGCCCTTTCCCGCCGCATCCTCCTCGCATCCTTCGGCCTCGCGGCCGCCGCCTTCGTGCTGGCGCCGCGTGCCCAGGCGCAGGAGCCCATCAAGATCGGCCTGGTGACCGCGCTCTCGGGCCAGTCCGCCCGCGCCGGGGAAGCCATCACGCGCGGCCTCACCATCGCCATCGACGAGATCAACGCCTCCGGCGGGCTGCTCGGCGGGCGGAAGGTCGTGCAGGTGCGCCGGGACGACGAGGCCAATCCGCAGAAGGGCGTCACCGCCGCGCGCGAGCTCGTGTTCAACGAGAAGGTCGCGGTCCTCTTCGGCGGCCTCGATACGCCCGTGTCGATGGCGATCGTGCCGCTCATGAACGCGGAGAAGAAGCCGTTCGTCGGTCCGTGGGCCGCGGGCACGCCGATCACGAAGAACGGCGCCAGCCCGAACTACGTGTTCCGCGTGTCGGCCGTCGACGAGATCGTCGACAAGGCGATGCTCAACTACGCGCAGAAGACCTTCGGCGCGAAGAACTGCGGGATGATCCTCGTGAACAACCCGTGGGGCG
>Ga0070665_100006555_pt1 | contig 11832 bp, 5 predicted proteins | sample KBSS13metaG_FD_65862 | JGI IMG/M metagenome (GOLD analysis project Ga0070665, IMG submission 65862) | Switchgrass rhizosphere microbial communities from Kellogg Biological Station, Michigan, USA - KBS S1-3 metaG | ecosystem: Host-associated > Plants > Roots > Rhizosphere > Soil ...
GCAGGAGTGAGCGGCACACGTGGCGCCAGTGCAGCCTCGGCCGGTATCGACAACAACGTCTGCAAGGCAGCAATGGCGCGATCCGGCTCTCCCAGCTGGGCCGCCACTCGCGCGAGAACGTCGATCGCGAGGGGGGCATTGACCGCGTCTTCCTCGAGCGGGACGACGGTCATCGCCTGCTCCGACAGAGCCAGCGCGGCGGCTTTGTCACCAAGGGCCATATTGGTCAGCGCGAGATCTCCAATGAGAAGATAATTATCGGGCTGTTCTTTGAGGAACGGTTCCAGTTCGCTACGGGCCTGCTGCCAGCTTTCTCTCGCGGCGTCGTGATCGTTGGCAACTTGTTGCGCCCAGCCTAACCAAAAGCGCAACTCGCCAATGTTAAAACCCAACGACGGATCAGGCTGGGTAAGCAACTCCTTTAGCCGAGGTATGACTTGAGCTGACCGCCGCTCCAGGATCGCCTGGTAGACTTGTATCTCCACGGCGCCCGTGTCGTCGGCGTTTGGATGCAACGGAGCCAGGAGTGCCGCCGCCCGCGGAAGGTCACCCTGCGCTTGAGCAATCGCTGCCTTCTGACTAAGCGTGTCCAGGTCGTCCGGTGTAATATTGAGCACCTGATCGAGTTTTCGCAGTGCTTCTGGAAAACGGCGAAGCATGATATAGGAAATCGCGTGCTCGGTGAGTAGGTTAACATTGCGCGGATCGAGTCGCTCGGCTTCGTTGAAGTAGGACTCGCTTTGCTGCCACCGGCCCCGTCGGCGTGCAACATAGGCTAGCAATTCAGGAATCTGACTGCTATTGGGCAGGAGCTGACGTCCTTGCTCAAAGTAACGCGCCGCAGTGTCGTAATCCTTTAGGCAGGCGTAGTGGTAATGACCCTTGGCCAATACAGCCTCTCCAAGGTCAGGTTGAAACGTGAGTGCGGTCTCGGCTGCTTGCCGTGCCTCTTCACGTAAGTTGAGTGTTGGTTGGAGACTCTGGGTGATGTAGCCAGTCGCGTCCACGTATGACAGGAGCGCCCAGCTAAGAGCGAACTTCGGGTCCAACCGGACCGCTTCTCTGAGATATTTCTGTGCGCCGAGGCAGTTAGCGGGTGTCAATTGCGTTCTTGAGAGATAAGCCAGGCCACGCAGGTAGGCATCGTAAGCCTCAGTATTTCTTGTTGGTCTGGCGGTGATGATTTGTTCTTCCTGGCGGGTAAGTTTCGCCCGCAATTGATCGGCGATGGCTTTGGCCACTTCACTCTCGACCGAAAAGGTGTCGGTCAGTCTGCGGTCGAAAGTCTCGGCCCAGAGGTGTGAATCATTCGCAGCTCTGATCAATTGCACATTGACGCGCACCTGATCATTTGTTTTCTGGATACTACCTTCCAAGAGGTTGGCGACACCGAGTTGGTGCGCAATCTCGGAGGGACTTTGAGAAGTGTGCTTGTAACGCTCAGTTGACGTGCGCGAGATCACTTTGAGATCCGCGATCTTTGAAAGTCGGGTCAGAATTTCGTCTTGGATCCCATCCGCAAGATAGGCATTGGATTTTTCCTCGCTCAGGTTCTCGAACGGCAGCACGGCGATGGATTTTTCATTTGTTCGTGGTCTCGGAACGACGAAGAAAGAAAAGTAGGCGAACGCCGCGCCCGCAAGGATTGACGCCCCCAAGATGAGTAACATGCCGCGCTTGTGGCGTTTGATTTGGCGGACGATAAGTCCGGGACGCGCGGGGCCTGCCAGTTCGCTTTTGAGAGTGCTAAGATTGGCGAGCATTTCCCTGCTCGTCTGGTAACGCTCATACCTATCTTTACGCAAAGCCTTTTGCAGGATGGCTTCGAGTTTCATCGGAACATCGGGCAAAATGTCAGATAAAGGCGGTGGCTCCTTCGTAAGGATGGATGCGATGCAGTCGCTCGGCGTCTCGCCTGGGAAAGGCGGGCTTCCTCCGATCATTTCGTAGAGAACCACACCAAGGCTCCAGATATCGGAGCGCGCGTCCACTTTCTGGCCCCGGGCCTGCTCCGGAGACATATAGCGCACCGTGCCTATTATTAAACCAGGCCGCGTTTGCAGCAGCGCCGTCGTCGCTAACTCATGATCTTCGGATGCCAGCCCCTCTTCGGCTAGTTTGGCAAGCCCAAAGTCGAGCACCTTCACGTATCCATCGGGCCGGAGCATGATGTTCTCCGGCTTAATGTCCCGATGCACGACACCCGCCTCGTGTGCGGCCGCTAACGCTGAGACCACTTGCACGGCAATGTCTAGCGCTGCACGTAAGTCTATTCTCCCGTCCGCGAGCGACGCCCGCAGTGTCGCACCTTCAACGAACTCCGTCGCGATGAATTGCCGGTTTCCATCAGCGCCGATCTCATGAACCGTTAGAATATTTGGATGATTCAGGGCCGAAGCAGCGCGCGCCTCGTTTTGGAAACGGCTCAGCTGCGTTCTATCTATCGTCAAACGCTCTGGTAGAAACTTCAGCGCGACTTTGCGCCCGAGTTGTTCGTCGCGCGCCAAATACACCTCGCCCATTCCGCCGATGCCGATAAGCGACTCGACTCGGTAATGCCCGACTAACTCTCCCACGCATGAACCTACACTGTCGATAGTCAGCAATTCCGGAGCAACTTCGTAGGCGGGCGATTCAATAAAATTCTCTGCTTGGCTATCAGCGACGATCAAACGCTCGACCGCGCGACGCAATTCTTCGTCGCCCTGACAAGCTTCTTTGAGAAAGGCCGGCCGTTCCTCAGGCGCCAGTTCGATGGTTGACTGAAAGAGATCGTTGAGCTGTTGCCAGCGCTCAAGTTTCATCTGGCTCTTCCCCGCTCAGCGCACAGTAAAGCCAGACCTTGGCCATCCTCCATTCTCGCCTCACCGTTCGGTGAGATATCTTCAGGAATGCAGCTGCCTCTTCTGTCGTCAAGCCGCCAAAGTAACGGAGTTCAACGATCTGACTTTTACGCGGATCCTGCGCGGCCAGCCTTTCCAAGGCTTCGTCCAGGGCAAGCAATTCCTCGGCTCGCTGTTCACTGACTAACGCGGCTTCTTCGAGGCCTACCTTGATCGCGTCGCCACCGCGTTTCAGAGCACGACGTTCACGAGCGCGGTCAACCATGATACGGCGCATCAGTTGTGCAGCCGCAGCGGTAAAATGGGTGCGACTCTGCCAGTCGCGCTTGGGATTATCAACCAACCGCAAGTAGGCCTCGTTTAAGAGCGCCGTCGTTTGCAATGTTTGGCCAGGGCGTTCTCGACTCATGTAATGATGCGCCAACCGATGCAATTCGGGCTGAATTAGCGGGATCAGCTTTTCGAGCGCGTCTTCGTCTCCGCCGCTCCAATCCTCTAGTAGTCGGGTGACCTCCTGCTGTGAAGGCGGCGGAATGCTCATAGGCCCTGCTCAGTAGAGCAAATTCTAGCACTTTTCGAAAGGTTTGTGCAGCACCGGATAGGACCAAAATGCGATTTGGTGGCCGGTTTTAAGCGCGATTTCCGCTTTAGCAGGTAGGACCGGTTCGAAAAACGCGCGCCGGAAAAAAGCCCCTCAAGTGAAACTTAACGACGGGAAGAGGATCAAATGAAGAAAATGAAAAGTGTATTCACAGTATTATGTGCAGCGTTCAGCGGCTTGTTTCTTGCCTCGGTTTTTGCAGGTGCGGGCGGCGTCGCAAAGTCGAGCGACAAGCTCGCCGAGGATGTTGCCGCGACCCCGGACGCATTAACCACCAGCAGCTCGTCGACACTGCCCAAATTCGTCGATCATCGCGATTATCTCGCCGCAGACGGCCCACACAGCATGGTCACGGCGGACCTGAACGGCGATGGCGTTCTCGACCTCGTGCTTGACGATGGCAACACCAGCGGCGTGAGCGTGCTGCTGGGCAATCGCGATGGCACCTTCCAGCTGTTCGCTCTGTTCGATTGCGGCTGCGCATTTCCCGTCGACGTGGCGGTCGCAGACTTTAACGGCGATGGCAAGAATGACGTCGCAGAAACCAGTTCCAGCGGCGTCTCCATCCTGCTGGGAGATGGCGCGGGGAACTTGGGCACTCCCCAGGTGTTGAAAGCAGGCGTGGCCCCGCAACGCATTGTCGCCGCGGACTTGAACGGCGACCGCAAAATCGATCTGGCCGTAACCAACCTTGGTTCCAACACGGTCTCGATTTTCCTCGGACGTGGAGACGGCACGTTTGGCGCCGCGAAAAATATCACGGTCGGCATGGGGCCAGATGGAATCGCCGCCGGCGATTTCAACGGTGACGGCAAGCTCGACTTGGCGGTGGCTAACTCCGGCATGGCCGTGGGACAAAACAGGGGACCCAACGCGAATACTCTGGCGATCCTGCTCGGGGATGGTAACGGCGGGGTGAGTTCTACAACATTCATTCCGACCGAGAAGACCCCGCAGCAGATTCTGGTAAAGGACCTAAATGAGGACAACAAGCTGGATGTGCTCGTAAGCACTTTCGCGAAGGGCGACGTTTCCGAACTGTTTGGAAACGGCGACGGCACCTTCCAAACCGCGCGCATTTTCCATGCTGGCACGAGCGCGGATGCCATGCGTTTGGCCGACTTCAATGCCGATGGCAAGGATGACTTGCTGGTGACCAACGGCAGCTTAAGCAATGTCGCCCTTCTCTTTGGCGATGGCACCGGCAACTTCGGCGCGGCAACCAGTGTGCCCTCCGGACGCACCCCCACGGCGCTTGCCGCGGGTGACTTCAATCATGATGGCAAGACCGACTACATCACGGCCAATTTCGACTCCAACACCGTTTCCGTTGTCTTGGGAAAAAGAAATGGCAAGTTTCTGGATATTGGGGCTGGCCTTCCGATCGCGACAGACTTTCCCAACCAGATCATCTCTGCTGACTTCAATGGAGACGGGTTGCCGGATTTGGCATTGGTCGATACCGGATCAAACAAGATCGGTCAAGCGGTGGAGATTTTGCTTGGTACGAACAAGGGCGGGTTCGGGCCGGCAAAGGCGTTCCCGACAGGCACTCAACCGGAAGGCCTGACTGCAACCGACTTTAATCACGATGGACATCTGGATCTTGTGGTTACGAATTTCGGGACCCTCGCGACGGATCATGGCGGGGTTTCTCTGCTCCTTGGCAACGGAGACGGATCGTTCCAGGCGCCAGGGAATTTTGCGGCGGGTGATTTCCCGGTTGGGATCGCCAGCGGTGATTTCAACGGTGACGGCAATCCCGATGTCGTGGTCGCAGATTTCGGAACCAGCGCCGGTGTTGCGGGGGTCACGTTACTGCTCGGCAACGGGAACAATGGATTCGCTCCGGCGCAAACCGTAGTGAGCTTCCCTCAATTTACGGTCTTCACGAATATTTTGAGCGGTGATTTCAACAATGATGGCAAGCAAGACATCGCTTATATTTCGGAGCTAAACGACAACCGTGTATCGGTGCAGTTCGGCAATGGTGATGGGACTTTCCAGGCGGCCATCCCCGCGCTCATACGCAGTGCCTTCACCACGATCTTCTTTGACTTCGAAGTGGGTGACTTCAACAACGATGGGATTCCGGACTTCGCGGTTGAAGAAGACGGCTTGACCGAGATCGTGCTGAATGATGGCAACGGACACTTCACGTCTTCGGGGGTCTTCTCCGAGGGGAACGGCGCCACGTTTACCTTCGTTCCCAAGCTGGTGCTGGCGGACTTCAACGGAGACGGAGCGCTTGACGTTGCCGCTCCCGATGGCTTTGCCCAGACCATGGCAGTGTTGCTTGGGAACGGTGACGGGACGCTGGGAACGGCCACAGTCTTCGGTGGTGGCATAAACGACTCTGCCACCGCCATCACCTTCGCGGGCTTCCAGCCGAGTATCGCGTTGGGAACTCACCTTAGCCAGGTGGTGCTGGTGAAGAACATGACCCGTTCGAAGTAAGCCTGTAGCTTGGGGAAAGGAGTAGTGCCCAGGCAAAGTCGAAGACTTTCTTGCACGAGAACAGGGTGATTATTGGCGATATTGTGTGCCGCGAGTGCGAGTCGCCGGGCCGAATCTCGTTAGGCTCTCGTTAGGCCGTTGTCACTCAAATCTGATACTGCTCATTTCATTTAAGGCAAACATGGGATCGCGTGGTTTACTGTTCTTCCGAGGAAGATTCTACCTATAAGAACGCGTTTTTGCCGGGCTTTCATTGGTAAAAACCGGAACTGGTAAAAATGCTTCCAGAACACGGTGTAAACGTGCCGCTCTACCGCTGAGCTAACCGCCCTAAGATCTCAAAAACAAACCGTCCGATGCGCGGTAATGCCACAACTTATGCCCAAAGAAAAATACAAAATCCAGAAAGCGTGAACCTGCCGCAGCTGGAATCGTTTCATTGAAATCGCCGAAGTCAGAAAGGCCCGCATAGACCTAAAGTCTTATGGGTTGTGACGCGCTCCTGTAATAATAACGTTTTGTTTGCACCGCACTTCCGTTTCCACATCCCATCGTGATGAAGTCTGAACAACCAAAGAGATTCATTCATCTTATCGCGACTTTAACGTGTCTCGCGTGTTTTGCGGGGTGCGCGACTACACCGCGAACAGCGGGACGGCTTCAATACGCACCTGCTGCGAGCATTTTGCGCGAAGCGCGGTCTCCAGGTGTTCCAGTTGAGACACGAGCCGCCGACTACGTCCAGGCTGCGGCCATGACTGCTCCCCTGCTGGGAACCGGCGCTCAAGAGACGCCTGCCCGCGAAACATACAACACGGCCTGCGGTGAACTTACGCTTTTGCTGCGCACCAATGAGGGAGGTCGACTTTGGAACCATCCGCTGACTCTCACGGCGAACAATCAGACTTATCATCTACGACTTGAACCTGCCGGTAACGCAGTCTGGTCGCCGAACTACTTCACCACTTTTCTGGATGCAGATCAGGTCAAAGAAACACTAATCAGGAAGCAAAACATTCAGGAGGGTGTTGGCGGCGCTCTTGTCGGAGTGCGAATCCTCAATCCACCTGAAAAGTTCGCGCCGGCGAAAGGAATCACAGCGCCAGTAACGGCCACCCTAGATTTTCATTCCACCGACGCCACACTCGCGCTTCGTCGCCCGGCCAAGCAACCGACGGCGACTGTGGAGGGAAAAATTCGCCCGCTCGCCGCCGATTTTTCCGCTCCGGTCAGCTACTACCAGCCACCGTCTAATCTAATGTTGGTTGGATTAATGGGGGCATTGCGAGCCTCTAGCTATCAGAACAAGACGGGTCTCTACTTTCTTCAACCTTATGATCCGGACCGGATCCCTGTGGTCTTTGTCCACGGACTCATTTCCACTCCGTTCACGTGGGTTGAGACGATTAACGGTCTGCAAGCCGACCCTGAAATTCGCAAACATTACCAATTCTGGGTATTCGCCTATCCCACCGGTAACCCGGTGCTCTATTCGGCGCTAACTCTGCGCGAAGAATTGGCCAAAGTAGATAAACTTTATCCAAAACACCGGGACTATGTCCTGGTTGGCCACAGTATGGGCGGATTGCTTTCGCAAGCGCAGGTCACGAACATGGACCGGGCCGACTGGGAGAATACGCTCGGCGAAACAGGCATGCAGATCTTCGCCTCACTGAAACCGGCCGACCTTGTTGCGAAGGCTACGAATTTCAAGGCCAACCCGCGAATCAAGCGGGTAGTCTTCGTTTGTACGCCCCATCGCGGCAGCGAGATGGCATCAGGCGGGATCGGCGGACTTGCGATTAAGTTGATATCGCTTCCGACCGACCTTGAAACGACGATGAAAAGCGAGATTCCTGAAGAATCCTTGAGGAAGCTAAACAATGGCCGGCTCCCGAATAGTGTCAGCAACCTTAAGCCGAGCGCGCCGTATCTCGCGGTTCTAAACAAAGAGTCAATCCAGGCACCCTGCCACTCGATCATCGGTAACCGCGGCAAGTCGGGCCCACTCGCGGATAGTAGTGACGGTGTGGTGCCCTACTGGAGCTCTCACCTCGATCGCGCGCAATCCGAGCTCATCGTTCCCGGCCCCCACGGTTCAACCGCGCTGCCCGAAACGATCGCCGAGCTTGACCGGATTTTGCGTTTACATCTGCGGGCGGGCAGCACTTCGAGAAGGACCGTCGCTCGGGCGAATCCTTGATCCTCTTCCTTTTCGCAACAGGTCCCGAGCGAACTCCGGAGTGCCTGATTGGAATTGCGTACGACCAAGGTCTAATTGGCACAGTCCTGCGGGATTGAAACGGTCTTCATCGAAACTTCAAACTCGAAAGCAAAAGAAACATGATTCAAATACGCAGACTCATTCTACTCACGCTGGCGTTTGGACTTGTGGTGGGCGTCACCGCAACGGCCCGCGCCCAGGCAAAGAAGCCCAACATCGTTATCATCTGGGGCGACGACGTCGGCCAGTCCGATATCAGCGCCTATACGATGGGACTGATGGGCTTCAAAACACCCAACATTGATCGAGTCGCCAGGGAAGGTGTGATCTTCACCGACTACTACGCCGAGCAAAGCTGTACGGCGGGGCGCTCCTCTTTCATCACCGGCCAATGCGGTCTGCGCACCGGTAACACCAAGGTCGGCATGCCCGGCGCCGCGCAAGGGCTCCAGGCGCGCGACGTGACCATCGCCCAGTTGCTCAAGGCCCAGGGCTACGCCACGGCCCAGTTTGGCAAGAACCACCTCGGCGATCGCAATGAATTCCTGCCCACCGTTCATGGGTTCGACGAATTCTACGGCCCGCTCTACCACTTGAACGCTTCCGAAGAGCCGGAATTGCCGGATTACCCGAAGGACCCGGCGTTCCTTAATGAGTTCGGCCCGCGCGGCGTGCTGGACTGCAAGGCGACCGACAAGGACGACGCGACGGTTGATCCGCGTTTCGGAAAGGTCGGCAAGCAGACCATTAAGGACACCGGTCCACTGACCAAGAAGCGGATGGAGACCTGTGATGACGACTTTGCCGATCGGTCGGTGGACTTCCTCAAGCGCCAGAAGGCCGCTGGTAAGCCCGTTTTCCTTTGGGTGAACTTCACCCACATGCACTTCCGCACCCACACCAAACCCGAGAGCGTCGGGCAGTCTGGTCGCTGGCAGAGCCCTTACCACGACACCATGATCGACCACGACAAAAACGTCGGCACGGTGCTCAAGGCGCTGGACGATCTCGGCATGGCAGACAACACCATCGTCATGTATTCGACCGATAACGGCCCGCATATGAATAGCTGGCCGGACGCCGCCATGACGCCGTTCCGCAATGAGAAGAACTCGAACTGGGAAGGTGCCTTTCGCGTGCCCGCCATGGTGAAATGGCCCGGCCACATTAAGGCTGGAATGGTCTCCAATGAGATCGTCTCGCACCTCGACTGGGCGCCCACGCTCCTAGCGGCCGCAGGCGTTCCCGACGTCAAAGATCAGCTTCTCAAGGGCATGAAAGTCGGCGACACAACCTTCAAAGTGCATCTCGATGGCTACAACCAGTTGCCCTACCTGACTGACCAGGCGCCGAAGAGTGCGCGCGAGGAGTTCTTCTATTTCAATGATGACTCCAACCTGGTTGGCTTGCGTTATGACAACTGGAAGTTTGTTTTTTCCGAACAGCGCGCCACGGGAACGTTGAAGGTATGGGGTGAACCCTTCACCACCCTGCGCTTTCCAAAGCTCTTCAATCTGCGGATGGATCCCTACGAGCGGGCCGACATCACGTCGAACACCTATTACGACTGGTGGCTCGACCACGCCTTTATCTGCGTGCCCGCGCAGAAGATCGTCGGCGAGTTCCTCGCGACGTTCAAGGAATTCCCGCCGAGTCAGAAGGCCGGAAGCTTCGGCATCGACCAGGTAATGGAACAGCTCAAGCAAGGCGCGACGAGCAAGTGAGTGGACACTGAGTAAAGCGCGAATTGAACGAACCGAGCCGCACCCGTTACAATCGGGTGCGGCCGACTTCGGTACGCGCGATTCATTTCGCCTAACGAACAAAGACAACCTGGGTGAGCACACCCGATCTCGGTCCGCTGCAGCGTTACCTGCGCGAGCTCGACCACACATGGCTCAAGATCCTCTTTTGACGATGCTTAACCAAATTCCGCCAGTGAACTATGAAAGCCACCCGCACACTGAATCTCATTGCCACCGCGCTCGCCAGCGCGCTCATTCTTACGGCCATAGCCCGCGCCGCCGATCCGCTCCCCTCGTGGAATGATACTGCGCCGAAGAAAGCCATTACTGCCTTCGTTGAGAAAGTGACCAAGGAAGGCTCGCCAGACTTCGTGCCGCCTAACGAACGCATCGCAACCTTCGACAATGACGGCACGCTCTGGTCGGAGCAGCCGGCCTATTTTCAATTCTTCTTTGCCATCGATCGCGTGAAGGCGCTCGCGCCCCAGCATCCCGAGTGGAAGACCAGGGAACCTTTCGCCTCGATCCTGAAAGGCGATATGAAAGGCGCGCTGGCGGGTGGCGAAAAGGGTCTCTTCGCTATCGTCATGGCTACCCACGCGGGCCTGACGACTGAGGAATTTGAGAAGATTGTTAACGACTGGATCACTACCGCGAAACACCCCAAGACAGGCAAGCTCTTCACCGAAATGGTCTACCAGCCGATGCTCGAAGTACTCGCCTACTTGCGCGCCAATGGGTTCAAGACCTACATCGTCTCCGGCGGCGGGATTGAGTTCATGCGTCCATGGGCTGAGCGGGTTTATGGCATCCCGCCCGAGCAGGTCGTGGGCAGCAGCGGCGGTCTCAAGTATGAACTGCGCGACGGCACGCCCGTTATCGTGAAGACACCCGAGCTCGTCCTCAACGACGACAAGGAAGGCAAGCCCGTCGGCATCCAGCGACACATTGGACGGCGTCCCGTGATGGCCTTTGGCAACTCCGACGGCGATTTCCAGATGCTCGAATGGACGACGAGCGGCAAAGGCCCGCGCTTTGGCCTCATTGTGCATCACACCGACGCTGAGCGCGAATGGGCCTACGACCGCACGTCGCACATCGGCAAACTCGACAAGGGCCTGGATGCCGCGAAGGCAAAAGGTTGGACGGTCGTGAGCATGAAGGACGATTGGAAGACAGTCTTCCCAGCGGCCGAGTCTGACATCACGGCGATCGACATCTTGCTACAGCCGGACACGACGATGCTCCAGCACGCCGCTGCCAACAACGACCGCCTGCTCAAGGTCTACCCGAAAGGTTTCGCCTTGGATGCGACGCATACTCCGCACATCACGATGCTGCAGTGCTTCGTCCGCACTGGCGATTTGGACAAGCTTTATGCTGCCGAAGAAAAGGTGTTCGCCACGTCCGATTTAAAGGCGATGAAACTGGAGGCTTTTAAATATTACTATGCCCCGGCAGACGCTACGACCGGCGTCGCCGGTATCTGCGCGAAGCCTTCGCCGGAGATCGTCAAGCTCCAGGCGGATATCATCGCTGCAGCAAAGCCGTTCATGCAGGGAACTGCCAGCGCGAGCGCTTTCACCGTCCCGCACGAAGATCCCGCCACTGACGCTGCGTTCATCAAATATATCTCGACGTTCGTGCCGAAGATGACCGGCGAACACTTCAACCCGCACGTCAGCATCGGCGTCGCAAAGAAGGACTATCTGAACGAGATGATCACCGAGGCCTTCGAACCATTCACCTTCTCCCCCGCTGGCGCGGCGGTCTATCAGCTGGGACCTTACGGCACAGCAGCGAAGAAATTGAAACAATTCGACCTCGAGCCCTCAATTGTCCGTCGCAGTAGCTGTTGTGAGCCACACGGCGCATCGTTTCTCCGAGGATTGCGACGATCCAGCCTTCCGACGCGCTAGGAAGCCCGTTGGGCGCTGTTCGAAAATCACCCGTTTAGGCTAT
>Ga0070665_100006557_pt1 | contig 11831 bp, 10 predicted proteins | sample KBSS13metaG_FD_65862 | JGI IMG/M metagenome (GOLD analysis project Ga0070665, IMG submission 65862) | Switchgrass rhizosphere microbial communities from Kellogg Biological Station, Michigan, USA - KBS S1-3 metaG | ecosystem: Host-associated > Plants > Roots > Rhizosphere > Soil ...
TGACGGACGCGCGCGGCACGACGCTACGCGTGACGAAGGGCACGCTCTGGGTCACGCAGGAGCGCGACCGGAATGACATCGTGCTTCGCACCGGCGACGTCTGGACCGTGGAGCGCGCGGGACTCACCGTGGCCGAAGCGCAGGGCGTTGCACGGATCTGCGTCGTGGGACCCGCGGCGGCGACCACGCGTTCACGCACCGAACGGCGCGCAGCTGCACGCCCCTGGTTCCGCCGCCTGAGCGATTTTCTGCGCCCGCTCGGCGACGCGCTACTGCGCCGCCGTTTCGTCCCGTACGTGTAAATTGCGATTCGCGAGAGCGTTCGTCGGCTGATGGCCATCGCCTCGAATTGCATCGTCCAAACCCGGGAGATCGCCGTGCCGCTCGTGACCGTCACCGTGCAAAAACCCAAATCCGCCGCATTCAAGGACGCCGTGCTGGCGGGGGTCCACAGTGCAATCGTCGCGGCGGGCGTCCCCCCGACAGATCGGTTCCAACGCGTGCTGGAGCTCGACGCCGGCGACTTCCGCAGCGACCCGAAGTATCCCGATCTCGAACGTCCGCGCGGCGCGGATTTCACGCTGATCGAGATCCTCTGGTCGGTCGGCCGCAGCGTGAAAGTCAAGCGCAAGGTGCTGGTCGACATCGTCGCGAACCTGGCGCGCGACCCGGGTCTCGACGCCGAGCAGGTGATGGTCGTGTTCATCGAGACCGCGTGGGAGAACTGGGCGTTCGGCGGAGGGCGCATCCTGCACGCCTGATCCAGTGCGGCCAGGTCGCCGCGAGATTGTTGTCGCCATGGCACAATGATTCGTGACCAACGACACGATCATGGCGATGGAGACTTGGCTCCCGTTTTGGGAGATCGCGTTCGGTGCGGGAGCGCTCGTCGTTTCGCTGATGTTCCACGGCGTCAGCATGTTCTGGATCCAGCGGCGCAATCCGCACTTCCAGCGATTTCCTGCCCTGCACTGGAAGCGCGAAGCCGCGTTCAGCGTCCTCATCTTCCTGATGCTGGTCACCCATCTGGTTGAAGTCCTGATGTGGGCGGCCGCGATCGTTTACACGGACGCGCTCAAGACGTTCCGCGAGGCGTACTACTATGCCGCGGTCACCTACACCACGCTGGGCTACGGCGAGGGCACGCTGCCGGCCAAGTGGCGCATCCTCGCGCCGATGATGGCAATGTCCGGCGTTTTTGCATTCGGCTGGACCACCAGCGTGCTCTTCAGCATCGTCGGCACCCCGGCTGCAATTGCCCCCTCGAACAGCCCGGCTGACGCGACGAGTCGCTCCCCGCACGACGCCGAGCCGCTTCGCTAAGCCGCGCGGATCGCTCCCTTCACGTCCGCCTTTGCGAACGTGATCTCGCCCAGCGTCGCCCCGACGTCGATGGTGTCGCCCGCGGCATAGTTCCCCGCCAGGATCTCGCGCGCCAGCGGATTTTCGATCTGCTGCTGGATTGCCCGCTTGAGCGGCCGCGCGCCGTAGACGGGATCGAAGCCCGCCTCCGCCACGACCTTGAGCGCCTCCTCCGATACGGACAACCGGATGTCGAGCTTGCCCAGGCGCTGCTCCAGGGCCTTGAGCTGGATGCGCGCGATGCGCGCGATCTGCGCCTTCGCGAGCGGCTGGAACACCACGATCTCGTCGATCCGGTTCACGAACTCGGGCCGGAAATTCGCCTTGACCTCGGCCATCACCGCGATCTTGATCAGCGCCTGCTCCGAGCCATCGTCGGTCATCTGCTGGATCTTGTGCGAGCCCAGGTTCGACGTCATGACGATGACGGTGTTCTTGAAGTCCACCGTGCGGCCCTGCCCGTCCGTCATGCGGCCGTCGTCCAGCACCTGCAGCAGCACATTGAACACATCGGGGTGCGCCTTCTCGACTTCGTCCAGCAGGATCAGCGAATACGGCTTGCGGCGCACGGCCTCGGTCAGGTAGCCGCCTTCCTCGTACCCCACATAGCCGGGTGGAGCACCGATGAGGCGCGCGACCGAATGCTTTTCCATGAATTCGGACATGTCGATGCGAATCATGGCGTGCTCGGTGTCGAACAGGAATTCCGACAGCGCCTTGCAGAGCTCGGTCTTGCCAACGCCGGTGGGTCCCAGGAAGAGAAACGAGCCGTACGGCCGGTTCGGATCGGCGAGGCCCGAGCGCGAGCGCCGGATCGCGTCCGACACGAGACGCACCGCTTCGGCCTGCCCGACCACGCGCTCCGTCAGCTTTTCTTCCATGTGCAGCAGCTTGTCGCGCTCTCCCTGCATCATCCGCGACACGGGAATGCCGGTGGCACGCGACACGACTTCCGCGATTTCCTCGGCACCTACCTGCGTGCGCAGCAATTGCGGCTTCTTCGCCTGCTCGGCGGAGAGCTTCTTGTCCGTCTTCTTTAGTTGCTCCTCGAGCTGCGGCAGCTTGCCGTACTGCAGCTCGGACATCTTCTGCCAGTCGCCCTTGCGCCGGGCCTCTTCCATCTGCAGCTTGATCTTGTCGATCTCCTCCTTGATGTGCTTGCTGCCCTCGACCTGCGATTTCTCGCTGCGCCAGACCTCGTCCAGATCGGCGTATTCCTTCTCGAGCCGCTTGATTTCCTCTTCGATCGCGGCCAGGCGCTTCTTCGAGCCTTCGTCCTTTTCCTTCTTGACCGCCTCGCGCTCGATCTTGAGCTGGATGGCGCGTCGCTCGAGCCGATCCATGACTTCCGGCTTGGAGTCGATTTCCATCTTGACCCGCGCCGCGGCCTCGTCGATCAGGTCGATTGCCTTGTCGGGCAGGAAACGATCGGTGATGTAGCGCTGCGAGAGCTCGGCCGCAGCGACAATCGCCGGGTCGGTGATGTCGACGCCGTGATGGATCTCGTAGCGCTCCTGCAACCCGCGCAGGATCGCAATCGTCGCCTCGACGGAAGGTTCGTCGACCAGCACCTTCTGGAAGCGCCGCTCGAGCGCGGCATCTTTTTCGATGTACTTGCGATATTCGTCCAGCGTGGTCGCGCCGACGCAGTGCAGTTCGCCGCGCGCGAGCGCCGGCTTCAGCATGTTGCCGGCATCGATCGCGCCCTCGGCCTTGCCGGCGCCGACCATCGTATGGAGCTCGTCGATAAAGACGATCGTGCGCCCTTCGTCGGCCGCGATGTCCTTGAGCACGGCCTTCAGGCGCTCCTCGAACTCGCCGCGATACTTCGCGCCCGCCAGCAGGGCCGCCATGTCGAGCGAAAGCACGCGCTTGTTCTTGAGCGTCTCGGGCACCTCGCCGTTGACGATGCGCTGCGCAAGGCCTTCCACGATGGCGGTCTTGCCCACGCCGGGCTCGCCAATCAGCACGGGATTGTTCTTGGTGCGCCGCTGGAGGATCTGGATCGAGCGGCGGATCTCGTCGTCGCGGCCGATCACCGGGTCGAGCTTGCCGCTTCGCGCACGCTCGGTCAGGTCGACCGTGTATTTCTTGAGCGCCTCGCGCTGTCCCTCGGCTTCCTGCGACGAGACGTTTTCGCCTCCCCGCACCGCCTCGATCGCCGCGTCGAGCGCTTTTCGCGCAAGGCCGTGATCGCGGAGCATGCGTCCGGTCGGGCCCTTGTCGTCGGCGAGCGCCACGAGGAACAGCTCGGTCGGTATGTATTCGTCGCCGCGCTTCTGCGCTTCCTTGTCGGTCAGGTTGAGCAGGTTGTTGAGATCGCGCGAGATGCCGATCTCGCCACCGGTGCCTTCGACCTTGGGGATCTGGTCGATGGCGGACTTGAGCGCCGCCTGCAGCTTCGGCACCGCGACGCCGGCCCGCGCCAGGAGCGACGCCGTCGAGCCGTCCTCCTGCGCAAGCAGGGCGGCCAGCAGGTGCTGCGGCTCGATGAAGCCGGCGTCGTTGCCGAGCGCAATGCTCTGCGCGTCGGCCAGCGCCTGCTGGAATTTGGTCGTCAGTTTGTCGAAGCGCATGGCTGATCCGTCTGGGCTGGTTCAAGAGAGGTAGTGCGGAAATGGGGTAATTCTGGGCGTTTTCAACGCAAAAATGGCGTTCTGGCTCACTTTTGCGTGGTGGTCGTGCGGATGACGGCGCCCGATCCGGTTGGCGCCGCCGCTCGAAACGCGGTGGCGTTGCACCCATGTACTATTGGTCTGCCGGGCACCTGGCTCACGGCCATGCCCGTCCCCATGTCCGAATCCCCACCCACCCACGACCCGCCGCCCGCAAGCTTCCTGCAAATCGTCAGGGCAGTCCTGTGGAGCTTCTTCGGCGTGCGCAAGCAGCGGATGCTGCAGCAGGACATCGCCACGATCAAGCCGTTGCACATTGTCGTGGCGGGTGTGATCGGCGGCCTCGTCTTCGTGCTTACCCTGATCCTCATCGTCCGCCTGATTCTCGCGAACGCATAATCCCCTCAGGCCAACAGACGCGCGAGCGCGTCCGCCGCGCTCGTCAGTTCCTCTGCCGTCGTCAACAAATCGGGGCACAGGCGCAGGTACGGTCCGCGGGCGTCGGTCACGATGTCCTGCCCGCGGAGCGCCTCCGCGAACGTCTTCGCCCGAGCGTCCGTGACGACCACGAACGCGCCGTGATCGGCGCGGGCGCCGCGCGCGGCGACCCCGCGGGCGGCCAGCAGATCGACCAGCCGCCGTTGCCGATCGAGCGAGTATTCGCGTATCCGCGCGACGCCGAGCGCGAGCGTGAGCACGAGACCCGCACGGGCCTGGTAGAAGGGCAACACGGCGGGCGTCGACTCCATCCAGCCGTCGCCGCCCGGTGCGTAGCGCGGTGGATCCGGTCGCGTGTAATCGAAGGGCGAGTCCTTGGCGAACCACCCGATGTCGAGCGTCCGCAGTCCGCCGTCGAGATGGCGGGGATGAATCCACAGAAAGCATGCGCCGGGCCCGCCGCGCAGATATTTGTAGCCCCCGCCGACCGCGAAGTCGGCGTGGTCCGCCGTCATGTCGACCGGCACGACGCCCAGCGCGTGATAGACATCCACCAGGAGCCACCCGCCCGCTGCATGGGTCGCGTCCGCCAATGGGGCGATATCCAACCGCTGGCCGGTGTTGAACATCACATGCGACACCACGACCAGATCGACGCGGGCGCCGATCCCCGCGACGATGTCGCCCAAGTCGAACAATCCCTCGGCGCGCGCTTCGACAAACGCCAGCTCGATCCGTCCGCGCGCCGCGTACTCGCGCAGGATCACGTCGAGCGAGTCGAATTCGCCGCGTGTCGCGACGACACGCGGCACGCGATCGTAGGTGTTGAGCACCGCTCGAAGCCCCTGCCCGGCGCTCGTCCGCGGCACGACGCAATCGGCGCGCACGTTGCCCAGGAGTCGTGCCAGGCGCGAACGGTACGCGTGGATCTCGGCATTCCATGCATTCCAAGCGCCACCTTGGTGGGCGTACCAGAGCGACAATCCTTCGGCCACGTCGTCCGCCGTTGCGTCGAGCGGGCGCCCGAGCGAGTGATTGGCGAGATAGACGCGATCGCCGAAGCCCAGCTTATGACGCGAGAACAGCGGCACGAGATGCCGCTGCAGCGTGTCCTCGGCCAGCGGAGCGTCGCCAAGCGCAGCAACAGCAGCCTCGATGCGCTCGCACGTCGTCGTCGGAGCGTTCATGGCTCGCCGATTCTACTGTGCGGCGTCCCGGTCGAGCGGCTGCGGGCCTCTATTGCGGCCATTTCGTGCCGGGTATACGCTTGGCCTCAAGTCGAGCGACGCGAGGACATCAACGCGCTTTCGCATGGCGCGCAGATGTCGTCGCGATAAGCGCGACCTCCCGAGCCCGCGCCGCCCGTGAGGCGGATGGCGAGCTTCCGGACCAATAACGGAGGCGTCATGAACAAAATCACGTCGATGCTCGTCTGGGGCGCAGTTGCGGTTGTCGGGGCGTTCTCGTTTGCGGCGCTCGCGCTCGGCCGCGGCGAGAACGTCAACGCCGTATGGCTCGTCACCGCTGCGCTCGCGACGTACTTCATCGCCTACCGTTTCTACGGCAAGTTCATTGCCGAGCGCGTCCTCGTCCTGGACGACAGGCGCCAGACGCCGGCCGAGCGTCACAACGACGGCATGGATTACGTGCCCACGAACAAATGGGTGCTCTACGGCCACCACTTCGCGGCGATCGCGGGCGCCGGTCCGCTGGTCGGCCCCGTGCTCGCGGCGCAGATGGGCTACCTGCCGGGCACGCTCTGGATTCTCGCGGGCGTCGTCCTGGCGGGTGCGGTGCAGGACTTCATCATTCTGTTCGCCTCGGTGCGCCGGGACGGCAAATCGCTGGGCGAGATGATCAAGATGGAGCTTGGGCCGATTCCAGGGTCGCTCGCGCTGGTTGGGGTGCTCGCGATCATGATCATCATCCTCGCGGTGCTGAGCCTCGTGGTGGTCAAGGCGCTGGCGGACAGCCCCTGGGGCCTCTTCACGATCGCCGCCACGATTCCGATCGCGCTCGCGATGGGCATCTACATGCGCGTCATTCGACCCGGCAAGGTCGGCGAGGCGTCGATCTTCGGCGTCATCCTGCTGCTCGCGTCGATCTTCGTCGGACAGGCCGTATCGCTGAGCCCGACGTGGGCGCCGGTCTTCACGCTCAAGGGAACCGAGCTGGCATGGGCGATCATCCTGTACGGCGCGATTGCCTCGAGCCTCCCGGTATGGCTCATGCTCGCCCCGCGCGACTACCTGAGCACTTTCCTCAAGATCGGCACCATCGTCGCGCTGGCGATCGGCATCTACGTGGTCGCGCCGTCGCTCTCTATGCCCGCGGTGACCAAGTTCGTCGACGGCAGCGGTCCCGTGTTTTCCGGTCCGCTCTTCCCGTTCCTGTTCATCACGATCGCGTGCGGGGCCGTGTCGGGCTTCCACTCCCTGATCTCGTCGGGCACGACGCCGAAAATGGTCGAGCGGGAATCGCACATGCGCCTGATCGGATTCGGCGGCATGCTGACCGAATCATTCGTGGCGATCATGGCGCTCACGGCAGCCTGCGTGCTGGATCCGGGCATCTATTTCGCAATGAACTCGCCGGGCGCGATCATCGGCACCACCGCCGCGCAGGCAGCGCAGACGATCTCGAGCTGGGGCTTCACGATCACGCCGGACATGCTGCAGCAGACCGCGAAGGACATCGGCGAAACCACGATCCTTTCGCGCGCGGGCGGCGCACCGACGCTCGCCGTCGGCATGGCGCAGATCCTCGCGCAGGCGGTGGGCGGCAAGTCGATGGAAGCCTTCTGGTATCACTTCGCAATCCTGTTCGAGGCACTGTTCATCCTGACCGCGGTGGACGCGGGCACCCGCGTGGGTCGCTTCATGATCCAGGACATGCTGGGCCACGTGTACAAGCCGCTGGGCGATACCGAGTACCTGCCCGCCAACCTGCTGGGAACGGGTCTCTGCGTGGCGATGTGGGGCTACTTCCTCTACCAGGGCGTGGTCGATCCGCTCGGCGGCATCAACACGCTGTGGCAGCTCTTCGGCGTCGGCAACCAGATGCTGGCCGGAATCGCGCTGCTGCTGTCCACGTCGATCCTGGTCAAGATGAAGCGCGAGCGCTACGTCTGGGTGACGCTCGTGCCGACGGTATGGCTCCTCGTCACGACGCTGACCGCCGGCGTGCAGAAGATTTTCCATCCCGATCCGAAGATCGGCTTCGTCGCGCTCGCGCGCCGGTTCAGCGATGCCGCCGCTCAAGGGACGGTGCTGGCGCCGGCCAAATCGATCGCCGAGATGCAGCGTGTGGCGTTCAACAACTATCTCGACGCAGTCGTGTGCGGCCTGTTTGTGCTGCTGGTGCTGGCGATGTGCTACTACACGGCGAAGATCTGCATGCAGGCACTGCGGCAGTCCAAGCCGACCGTCGTCGAGACACCGGCCGTGCGGATCGAGGGAAGCCCGGCATGAGCGCGCAGGGCCGCTCCCAAGCGCGAGTTACCCCGCAGCGCGTAGCGCGGAGGGACGTGCCATGAGCGCGCAGGGCCGCTCCCAAGCGCGAATTACCCCGCAGCGCGTAGCGCGGAGGGTAGTCCAATGAGCGCGCAGGGCCGCTCCCAAGCGCGAATTGCCCCGCAGCGCGTAGCGCGGAGGGCAGTCCAATGAGTACTTCCCCGTTAACCCCAAAAACGTCGCCGCAGGAGTGGGCACGGCGCGCGCGGCGGGCGTGCATGCAGGTATTCGGCATGCCCGACTATTCGCGCTATCTGGAGCACCTGGCCGCGCACCATCCGGAACAGAAGGCGATGTCGGAGCCGGAATTTCACAGGGCGGCGATCGACCGCAAGTACGGCAAGAGCGGACCGCGCTGCTGCTAGCCTGGCAATGAAGCGATCGGCGCGATCAGCGCGCGCCGATCCCGGTTCGCACGTCGATCAGTTCGGGAAAGAACGCCTGATCGACGGCGCGCTTCAGATACGCGACGCCGGAGGACCCGCCGGTGCCGCTCTTGTGGCCGATGATCCGCTCGACGGTTTTCATGTGGCGGAAGCGCCAGAGCTGGAAGCCTTCGTCCACGTCGACCAGCTTTTCGCACATGTCGTACGCGTCCCAGTAATTGCGCGGGTCGTCGTAGATTCGCTTGAAGACCGGTATCAGCTCCGGATGCGGTCGCCAGGGCTCGCGCACGTCGCGCGCGAGGCACGACTCCGGGACGGGCAGTCCGCGCCGCGCGAGATGGCGCAGGAACTCGTCGTAGAGGGTCGGCGCATCGAGCAGGGCCTGCAAACGGCGCTGCGTGTCGGGATCGTGGCCGAAGACCGGAATGATCGACGCATTCTTGTTGCCGAGCAGGAATTCGATCGCGCGGTATTGCGCGGACTGGAACCCGGACGACGTCCCGAGCGCCGGGCGGAACGTCTCGTACTCGGACGGCGTGAGCGTCTCCAGCACCGCCCACTGCTCGAACAGCTGCTTCTGGATCAGCTTGACGCGCGCCAGGATCTTGAAGGCCGGCTCGAGCGCGTCGTCGCGCACGCGCGCGCACGCGGCTTCGAGCTCATGCAGCATGAGCTTCATCCACAGCTCCGAAACCTGGTGCTGGATGATGAACAGCATCTCGTCGTGGCGCGGCGGCGCACCTGCGTGGCCCGACAACGGCTCCTGCGCCGCGAGCAGCCGATCGAGGCGCAGATAGCCGCCGTACGAAAGGCGGTCGCGAAAGTCGGTGACGATGCCGGGCTCGAGCGCGGACGACGGCGGGCCGGTCTCTGATTTCATGCGGATCGAGGGGGAAGCGTGAGCGCGGTGGCCGGTCGTGGGGCGTGGCGGCGGGTACAAAGCCACGCTGTCCTGATCGACTGTCTATTGTAGCGACGGCGAGCCTACCGTGGTTCGAAGCGCGCGCCGGCGCGGGTGTGTAAGGATCGTGCCGTCCCGGCAAGCCGCTGGCGTCTACGAGGGGCACATTTGATAGGATGCCCGCCCATGGCTCGATCGATGTCGCTGCGCTGCGCGACCTTCTTCTTTCTCGCAGCTGGCGGCCTCCTGGCGGCGGGCGGGTGCGGTGACGATGCCGCGCAGCGGCGCAGCCTTGCGCTGTCGGAATGCCGGCTTCCGCGGCTCGCGCAGCCGGCGCAATGCGGCACGCTCGAAGTCCCCGAAAACCGCGACATGGCGGATGGACGCAAGATCGGAATCTTCGTCGGCATTCTTCCTGCCAACACGCTTTCACCCGCGCGAGATCCCTTGTTCATCCTCGCGGGAGGACCGGGGCAGGCGGCATCGGCCCTGGCGCCGTTCGCCTCGCAGCTTGCGGCCATCCGGCGCACCCGCGACATCGTGCTGGTCGACCAGCGAGGGACCGGCCGCTCCTCGCCGCTCGACTGTGCGGCGCTGAAGCCCGATCGTAGCGCCGCATTCGACACCGATCCCCTTCCGCGCGCCAAGGCGTGCGCGGTGGAGCTGGCAGAGCGCGGCGTCGACGCTTCGCAGTACACGACCGCGGCGTGGGTCGCGGACCTGGAGGCCGTGCGAAGCGCGCTCGGCTATCCGCGCATCAACGTCTGGGGTGGCAGCTACGGCACCCGTGCCGCGCTCGAATATCTGCGCCGGCATCCGGACCGCGTTCGCGCGATGATTCTCGACGGCGTCGCGCCGCCGGCGATGAAAATCACGCTCGACGTATGGACCACGCGCGAAGCCGCCTTCGACGCGATCGTCGATGCCTGCAAGCGCGCACGCCCCTGCACGGCCGCGCATGCGGATCCGGCCGCGACCCTTGCGGCCATCGAAAAGGATCTGGGTTCCGCCCATCGCGTGGCGCGGATCAGCGATCCGCAGACGGGCGAGCCCGTCGACGTGCCGGTCACCTTCGACTTGATCCTTGCCGCGCTCCAGCCGCTCACCTATGCACCCGAGCTCGCGAGCCTGGTGCCGGAATTGCTCGATCGCGCGATGGCGGAGGATTACGCGCCGCTCGTCGCGGCGTCGCTCGTCATCACCTCCGATCTGGCGGAGCAGGTCAACACGGCGCTGCACTATTCCGTGACCTGCGCCGAGGACGTGCCGCGCATTGCACCGGGCGAGGCGTCGCAGAAACTGGGAGCGCTGCGCACGAAGGCATTGGCGGAGCGGCTGATCGGCGTGTGCGACATCTGGCCCAAGGGCTCGGTCTCCGCCGATTTCGGGACGCCGGTACGAAGCGACATCCCGGTGCTGCTGCTGTCCGGCGCCCTCGATCCCGTCACGCCGCCTGCGTACGCAAGCGAAGTGGCGAAGACGCTTCCAAACAGCCGGCACATCGTCGCATCGGGCTTCGGCCATCTCGTGTCGTCGCACGGCTGCGCGCCACGCCTCGTTGCGTCGTTCGTCGAGCACGGCGATCTCGATCATTTGCCGAACGACTGCATCGAGCGCTTGAGCGCGAGCACACGCCCGCCTTTCTTTGCCGATCGGCTCGGGCCGAAGCCATGATCGTCACCGACGGTCTCGCGAAATCATTCGGCAAACGCAGCGAAGTGCACGCAGTGGACGGGGTGTCGCTGACCGCAGCCGACGGCGAGGTCACGGGGCTCCTGGGCCCGAATGGCGCTGGAAAAACCACGCTGCTGCGGATGCTCGCGACGTTGGTGGTCCCCGATCGCGGAACGGCGACGGTCGGAGGCTTGGACGTGGTGCAGCGGCGCTACGAGGTGCGTCATCGGATCGGCGTGCTGTCGGATGCGCGCGGCCTCTACGGACGCCTGACCGCACGCGAGAACATCCGCTACTTCGGCGCGTTGCAGGGATTGTCCGGTGCGACGCTCGACGCTCGCGTGGATCATCTCGTCGCGGCGCTCGGGCTCGACGACATCGCCGACCGTCGCGCGCAGGGATTCTCCCAAGGCGAGCGGATGAAAGTCGCGATCGCGCGCGCCCTCGTGCACGACCCCGACACGATTCTGCTCGACGAGCCGACCAACGGCCTCGACATCATGAGCGCACGCGCGTTGCGGACGCAGCTTCGTGCGCTCCGCGACGAGGGCAAGTGCCTGCTCTTCTCGTCGCACGTCATGCAGGAAGTCGCGAATCTCTGCGATCGCATTGTCATCCTCGCGCGCGGACGGGTGCTCGCGCATGGCACCGCGGCCGAGCTCATGCGCGACGCCGGCAGCGCAACGCTCGAGGATGCCTTCGTCCGCCTGATCGGCTCGGACGAAGGCCTGGCGGCATGAGTGCGCCGGGCCGCTCCCAAGCGCGAATTGCCCCGAAGCGCGAAGCGCGGAGGGTGCTTCGACCCCGTGCGCCGGGCCGCTCGCAAGCGCGAATTGCCCCGAAGCGCGAAGCGCGCAGGGTGGTTCGATCCCGCGCGCCGGGCCGCTCCCAAGCGCGAATTGCCCCGAAGCGCGAAGCGCGCAGGGTGGTTCGATCCCGCGCG
>Ga0070665_100006559_pt1 | contig 11830 bp, 9 predicted proteins | sample KBSS13metaG_FD_65862 | JGI IMG/M metagenome (GOLD analysis project Ga0070665, IMG submission 65862) | Switchgrass rhizosphere microbial communities from Kellogg Biological Station, Michigan, USA - KBS S1-3 metaG | ecosystem: Host-associated > Plants > Roots > Rhizosphere > Soil ...
CCGGCGGGCGTGATGGTCGACGGCCGCGCCGACATCTTGGCGGCGAGCCTGCCGACGCCCGATCGCGCGCGCGGCGGCGTGTTGCCGACGCAGCTCGTGCTCGTGCCCGGCGGCGGCGTCGTGCGCCTGCGCAGCGTGACCGGCAAGACCAGCTGCGGGGGCAGGGCTCCGGCCGGGCCCGACGAGGCTGGCTGCGCGCGGCTCGTCGGCGTGTTCGCCGGCGATCGGCCGGTCGCGCCGCATCACGGCAACGACGAGCTGGTCGTCACGCAGCTCTTGCACCCCGCGCTCGGCGAGACGTTCGGCGTCGGCGACGGCCTGACCGGCACCGGGACCGGCGACATCCAGACGTTCGCGATTCCCAAGGGCGCGACGAAGCTGTATCTCGGCTACGCCGGTGATACGTATTCCGGCAACACCGGCGGCACGTCGGCGATCGTCACGCAGGCCGCGAAGTAGGAGCCACGATGGATACGAAGCAGGCGACGGAAAAGGTCATGGCAGCGTTCAACCGCGCCGACGAGCTCGGCGGCGAGATCCGCGACTACATCCAGGACAAGCTCGCGACCGATCCGCGTTACATCAAGGCGCGCCGCGCGTGGGCGAAGCTGCGCGGCAAGACGTTCGAATCGAAGGACGAGGGGCTCGCGAAGGAACGCGCCGCCGAGGCCAAGCGCGCCGCGGCCGCCGCGCCGACGCCGGCTGCCAAGCCGAAGGACTCGGGCGCGCTCGGCGATCCGTCGATCAAGGCGCAGATCTACGGCAAGAAGAGCTGTCCGTGGACCGGCCGCGCGATCACGCTGCTCGAGCGCAACAAGGTCGACTTCGACAACGTCGATCTCGAGGAGCCCGAGCACGAGGCCAAGCTCGTGCGGCTGTCGAACGACACCAAGCAGCACACGGTGCCGTTCATCTACCTGCGCGGTCAGTTCATCGGCGGCTTCAACGCGCTCGCCGAGATCGAGCGGCTCGGCCAGCTCGAGTACGCGCTGATGACCGCCGAGGAGCGCGCCAACGTCCCGGCGCACGCACGCTTCGAGATCGTGTCGCGGCCGGACACCGACGAGGTCGTCCCGGCCGACCAAGTCCGGCCGGAATGAACCGGCTCGTGGTCGCGATCGTCGCGCTCGGTGGCAGCGCGGCGCACGCCGAAGATGCGCGCGCTCTGTCGGCTTCGGCGGCGTTCACGCCCGGCGTGCTCGCAGCCGATGCGACGACCGGCTACGCGCTCGCATCGACGCAGTACGACGGTTCGCAGCATGCGACCGAGCTCGACGCGCACGCCGAGGTGCCGATCTGGGATCGCGTGCGTGCGGTCGTGCGCGTCGACGATTTCGCGAGCACGAACGCACGGCCGGGCGCTGGCCTCGGCGTGCGGCTCCTCGACGAGCCGCGCTACGGCGTCGCGCTCGCCGGTTACGCGGTGTACAAGGCCGAAGGCTTCACCGAGCCCGATGGCGAGCTCGAGTCGACGCTCGCGGTCGGCAAGCGGCTCGGGCCGATACGTACGACGCTGGATCTCACGTACGGCCAGGACTTCGACGGCAAGGAGCGCGACGGCGAGGTCGCCGCTGCGGCGCTCGGCGAGGTCGCGCTCGGCTGGTTCGTCGGCGCGACGGCGCATTACCGAGATGCACTCGGCAGCCCGGGCGAGCTAGGCGTGCTCCGCGACTTCATCGGTGGTCCCACGCTGACGTTCGACGTCCGGTTCCTCGCGATCACGGCGGTCGCAGGTGTCGCAGGCGTCGGTACGGCGACCGGGCACGCGTTCGGACCGACCGGGACGATCGCGATCGGCGCCGCGTTCTGATCCATACTCGCGCCGATGCGTACGGCCGTCGCGATCGTGATCGCGTTGGGCTCGATCGCGACGCAAGCGCGCGCCGATCAGCTCGACGACATTCTTGCCAAGAACCTCGCTGCCCGCGGTGGCGCCGACAAGCTGCGTGCGATCAAGTCGCTGCGGCTCACCGGCAAGGTCGTGTTCGGCGGCGGCGACTTCTCGCTCGAAGCGCCGTTCGGCCAGATCGTCGAACGACCGAACAAGATCCGCAGCGAGATCACGCTGCAGGGCCTCACGCAGATCAGCGCCAGCGACGGCCGCCAGGCATGGACGGTGTCGCCGTTCGGCGGCCGCCGCGACGCCGAGCTCGCCTCGGCCGACGACGCCCGCTCGATCGAGGAGCAGGCCGAGCTCGACGGGCCGCTCGTCGACTGGCGCGCCAAGGGCCACCGCATCGAGTACCTCGGCACCGAGGACGTCGACGGCACCAAGGCGATCAAGCTGCGGGTCACGCGCAAGGACGGCGACCTGCAGTACGTGTTCCTCGATCCCGACTCGTCGCTCGAGATCCGGATCACCACGATCCACAAGGTCCGCGGCAGCGAGGAGGTCGACGAGGCGGACCTCGGCGAGTACGCGCAGGTCGCAGGCGTGTGGCTGCCGCTCTCGATCGAGTCCGGCGCGCCGGGCGAGCCGCGGACCTCGCACATCCACTTCGAGCGCGCCGAGGTCAACGTCCCGGTCGACGAGGGCTGGTTCAAGCTGCCGAGCAAGACCGCGGGACAGGTCGTCATCGCTGGTCCCGCCGACAAGACGCCGCCCGCGGTGGTCGCGCCACCGGCACCGACCGCGCCCGCCGCGATCGACGCCGGCGCGATCTCCGGCCTCGGCGCGCGCAACATCGGCTCGGCGGCGATGAGCGGTCGGATCGCGGCCGTCGCCGGTCTGAACGCCGGCACGCAGACCACGCTGTTCGTCGGCGCCGCATCCGGCGGCGTGTGGCGCTCGCTCGACGGCGGCACCACGTTCAAGCCGGTGTTCGACAAGCAGCCGGTCCAGTCGATCGGTGCGATCACGATCGATCCGAACAACCCCAAGACCGTGTGGGTCGGCACCGGCGAGGCGTGGACGCGCAACTCGGTGTCGATCGGCGACGGCATCTACAAATCGACCGACGGCGGCGAGACCTGGACGAACATGGGGCTGCACGATTCGGAGCGCATCGTGCGCATCGTCGTCAGCCCGCGCGATAGCAACACCGTGTTCGCGTGCGTCCCCGGCAAGCTGTGGAGCGATTCGGCCGAGCGCGGCGTGTACAGGACCGGCGACGGCGGTAAGTCGTGGACCAAGGTCCTGGGCGGGGCGAATCCATCGACCGGCTGCTCGAGCGTCGCGATCGATCCCAAGAACCCCGACGTGCTGCTCGCCGGCATGTGGGACTTCCGGCGCACCGGCTGGGGCTTTCGCTCCGGCGGCGACGGGCCCGACGCGCCGAGCGCGAGCGGCATGTTCCGCTCGACCGATGGGGGCCGCACGTGGAAATCGATCGCGGCCGCGAAGGGCCTGCCGGGCGCGCCGTGGGGCCGCGTCGAGATCGCGTACGCACCCAGCGATGCGCGCATCGTCTACGCGCTGGTCGAGTCGAAGTCGTCGGCGCTCTACCGCTCGAACGACGGCGGCGCGACGTGGGAGAAGCGCGATCAGAGCCAGAAGATGGTGTGGCGTCCGTTCTATTTCGCGCGGCTCGTCGTCGATCCGACGAACCCCGAGCGGCTGTTCAAGCCCGACCTCGGCCTGATCGTCAGCGTCGACGGCGGCAAGAGCTTCGCCGACACCAGCGGCGGCTCGCACGGCGACTGGCACGACCTGTGGATCGATCCGAAGAACCCATCGCACGTGATCGGCGGCGACGACGGCGGCCTGTGGATCTCGTGGGACGGCGGCAACAAGTGGCTCAAGGTGAACAACTTGCCGGTGTCGCAGTTCTATCACGTGAGTCTCGACAACCAGGATCCGTATCAGGTCTACGGCGGTTTGCAGGACAACAGCTCGTGGGTCGGCGACAGCGCGTACCCCGGCGGCATCACGAACTCGCGGTGGACGAACCTGTGCAACAGCGACGGGTTCTGGGCATATCCCGATCCGACCGATCCGAACGCGGTGTACTGCGAAGGCCAGGGCGGCTTCATCTCGCGCGTCGATCGCAAGTCGATGGCGTCGCGCGATCTGCAGCCCAAGGCCGGCTATCACGAGAAGCTGCGGTTCAACTGGAACACGCCGATCGCGCTGTCGCCGACGCAGCCGACCACGCTGTATCTGGGCTCGCAGTTCCTGTTCCGGTCGCGCGACCGCGGCTTCACGTGGCAGCGGATCTCGCCGGACCTCAGCACGAACGATCCGGTGAAGCAGAAGCAGGAGCAATCGGGTGGCATCACCGTCGACAACTCGTCGGCCGAGATGCACACGACGATCTATTCGATCAGCGAGTCGCCGAAGAACGCGAGCGTGATCTGGGTCGGCACCGACGATGGCAATCTGCAGCTCACGCGCGACGGCGGCCGCACCTGGAAGAACCTCGTCGGCAACGTGCCGGGCCTGCCGGCGAATTCGTGGGTGAGCTGGGTCGAGGCGAGCCGGTTCGACGCCGCGACCGCGTACGCCGTGTTCGACCGCCACACGTTCGGCGACATGACGCCGTGGGCGTTCGTGACGCACGACTACGGCGCGAGCTGGAAGCGCATCGTCGGGCCCGATCAAGGCGTGCGCGGCTTCGCACACACGATCAAGGAAGACACCGTCAAGCGCGGTCTGCTGTTCCTCGGCACCGAATTCGGGCTGTGGATCTCGGTCGATGCGGGCGCGACGTGGGCGCGGTTCGACGGCGGCAACTTCCCGGCGGTCGCGGTGCGCGAGGTCCAGGTCCAGCCGCGCGAGGGCGACCTCGTGATCGCGACGCACGGCCGCGGCATCTGGATCGTCGACGATCTGACGCCGTTGCGCGCGCTGACCGATGCGATCGCGCAGAAGCAGAGCGCGTTCCTGCCGACGCGGCCGGTGCAGCAGCGCATGCCGGCCTCGGGCGGCTGGGTCGAAGGCGACGCGACGTTCGTCGGTGACAACCCGCCGAACGGCGCCGTGATCACGTACTACCTGCGCACGCGCCACACGTACGGCCCGATCAAGCTGGAGGTCCTCGACGCACAGAACAAGCACGTCGCGTGGCTGTCGCCGAGCAAGCACCGCGGCATCAACCGCGTGCTGTGGAACATGCGGGTCGACGGACCACGTGTGCCGCGCGCCGCACAAGTGGCGTTCGGCTCGTCGCAGGGCCCGCGCGTCGTGCCCGGTACCTACACGGTCCGGCTCACGCGCGGCAGCGAAGCGATCGACACCAAGGTCGCGATCGGCATCGACCGGCGCGCACCGTACGGCGTGGCCGACCGCAAGGCCGAGTTCGACGCGCTGATCCGCGCGGGCGCGATCTTCAACGACATGAGCGGGCTCGTCGACAAGATCGACGCGACGCGCGAGGCGACCGCGCAACGCGCGGCGGGGCTTGCCGCGACCGATCCACTCGCGCAGAAGCTCCACGCGGTGCTGGACAAGATCGACGCGACGAAGAAGCTCATCGTCGCGACGACGGAAGGCGGCGCGATCACCGGCGAGCTCCGCATCCGCGAGCACCTCGACGAGGTCTACGGCGCGATCGCCGGCTGGGAAGGGCGCCCGGCGCCGTATCAGCTCGCGCGGCTCGACGTGCTGCGCCACGAGCTCACGGATGCCGGCAAGCAGTTCGATGCGCTCGTCGCCAAGGACATCCGGGTGCTCGACGGCGAGCTCCAGCAGCACAAGCTCGCGCCGATTCCGGTGGTCTCCGAGGTCGAGCGCGAGGACGATGACGATCCGGTCGCGTTCGAGTGCATCGCGACGATGGGCAAGAAGTGCGGTGACGCCGCGGCGGCCGCCGCCGAGCGCGATAACGATCGCGAGTAGCGCTAGGTCATCGCGCGATTCGCGATCGTCAGGATCTTGGCGCGCACGAACCGGCACGCATCGTCGTCGTCGGTCGCCGCCGGCCACAGCAGCTCCCAGTACGCGCCCTCGATCACGAACGGCAGCCGCTTGGTGCGAAGGTGCGGCCGCAGCGCGCAGATGTCTCGCGCGACGAACGCGGGAATCGTCGCGAGCAGCGACGAGCCGTCGACGATCGCGCCGATGTTCGCGAAGCTCGGCACCGAGCAGCGGATCTTGCGGGTCTTGCCGAGGTTGTCCTCGACGATGCCGCGTAGGTCGCCGTTGTACGACACGATCACGTGCTCGTGCGCGAAGTACACCGACTCGGTGAGCGTGCGGAGCTTGACCTTGCGCGGGTCGTAGAGACACGTGAACCCGCCGGTGACGAGCGGGTGGCGGCGCGTGGTCGCCGGCAGCTCGTCGGCGACGGTGACCGCCGCATCGAGCCCGCCGGCGAGCGCGGCGGCGACGGTGCGAAACTGCACCGGCACCGCGATCACGCGCATGCGCGGTGCGGTGCGCTCGAGCGCGTGCAGGAGCTCCGGCAACAGCCACTGCTCGGCGGAATCGGACAGGCCGAGCCGCAGCGTGCGATCGCTGGTCTTCGGATCGAACTTCGCCGGCGCCAGCGCCGCATCGACGAGCTTCTCGAGGTGCGGGTGCAGGCCGTCGCGCAGCCGGACGCCGCGGCTGGTCAGCGCGAGGCCGCGCCCGCTGCGCGCGAACAGCGGCGCACCGACGGCGGTCGTCAGCCGGCGCAACGCGGCGCTCACGGCAGGCTGCGTGAGATACAGCCGCTTCGCCGCGTCGGTGACGCTGCCGGCCTCGGCGACGACCGCGAACACGCGCAGCAGGTTGAGATCGAGATCGCGGCCATAAACGCTGCGCATGGATCGCATACATCCTATTCACTGGAGTTACGTGACGCCAGGACCTACGGTGTCGCCATGACGAACCAACGCGTGAGACTCGGTGCGCAGGGGCCCGAGGTATTTCCGATGGCGCTCGGCTGCATGAGCATGGGCGCCGGCAGCTGGTACGGCGCGGCCGACGACGGCGAGGGCATCGCGACGATCCACGCGGCGCTCGAGCGCGGCGTCACCGTGCTCGATACCGGTGACTTCTACGGCATGGGCAAGAACGAGCTGCTCGTCGGCAAGGCGCTTGCCGGCCGGCGCGACCAGGCGGTGCTCAGCGTCAAGTACGGCGCGCTGCGTGGCCCCGACGGCGCGATCCTCGGGTTCGACACGAGCCCGGCGGCGACGAAGAGCGCGCTCGCGTACAGCCTGTCGCGGCTCGGCGTCGATCACGTCGACATCTACCGGCCCGCGCGGCTCGATCCGAAGGTCCCGATCGAGGACACCATCGGTGCGATCGCCGACCTCGTGAAGGCCGGCTACGTCCGCTACATCGGGCTGTCGGAGGTCGGCGTCGAGACGCTGCGGCGCGCTGCGAAGGTCCATCCGATCTGCGACGTCCAGCTCGAGTACTCGATGATCAGTCGCGGCCCCGAAACCGCGATCGTGCCGGCACTCGCCGAGCTCGGCATCGCGATGACCGCCTACGGTGTGCTGTCGCGCGGCCTGCTCGCGGGCAGCAAGCCAACCGGCGCGGCCGATCACCGCGTGCACCTGCCGCGGTTCGCCGGCGCGAACGGCGAGCGCAACCAAGGGCTCGTCGCCTCGCTCGCGCGCCTCGCCGGCGCCAAGGGCGTCACGCCGGCACAGCTCGCGATCGCATGGGTCCGGGCAAAGGCCGCGGCGAGCCGCGTGACGATCGTGCCGACGCTCGGCGCGCGCACGCCGAATCAGCTCGGGGACGCGCTCGCCGGCCTCGCCGTGACGTTGACGGCCGCCGAGCTCGCCGAGCTCGAAGCCGCCGTGCCCGCCGCAGAGGTCGCAGGCACGCGCTACCCGGCGCCGATGATGGCGACGCTCGATAGCGAGCGGTAGTCGAATAGCGCGGCCAGCGGGCGCGTTAGCCTCGGACATGCTCCTGCGATCGCTCGTGCTCGTCGCGTTCGTGTCCAGCTCTGCATTCGCGGACCCGCCGACGACAAGCGGCGTGTGTCAGGCGAACGCGAAGGTCGCCGGCGTCGGCGACGATCAGCAGCCGGCCAAGATCGCGGGCTGTCCCGATCCGATGGAGCTCGAGCGCGGCAACGGGTTCGGCCGCGGACCGTATCCCGCGATCTCGGGCGCACTGCCACCGTGGGATCTCCCCGGTGCGCTCGCGTATGCGTGCGCGTACGCGTGTGCACCGGCCGGCGCGAAGGCGGCGCTGCTCGGGTGGAGCGCCTACGAGGATTCGCGGCCGCTGCGCAACGACAATGCGGCGTACGTGATCAGCAACCCGGCGGCGAAGCGCTGGACGGTCGTCGTGATGTGGCGCCACGCGTTCAACAAGTGGTGGAACATCGGCGGCGGCTTTCATGATCCGAAGACGCCCATCCGCACGTTCGATCACGCGCCGACGGCCGCCGAGCTCGATGCGATGCTCGAGGCCAACGGCTGGGACTTCTCGGCCGCTCGAGACGGCTTCAAGCTCGTCGGCGGCAAGCTCGTCGACGCCGCGTGGCCGAGCACGCCGCCGAAACACTTTCCCTAGGTACCGCCGCGCAGGAAGCGGCCGTCGAGATAGAGCCGGTTCTCGCGGATCGCGTAGCGCTCGATGCGGTGCTCGCAGGCGTGGGTGACCACGATCTCGACGGCGCGCTCGTCGACGTCGACGCTTGCCTCGCAGGCGCCCGTTCCGAGCGGGATCCGATAGTCGTAGAACCGCTCGCGATGCAGGTACGACGAGATCACGAGCTCCGGACCCGAGGGCGCGACGTGGCGAGCCGTGTAGTCGATGACGCCGTCGCAATCCAGGTCGACAAAGCCGAGCTCGTCGATGTGGTGCAGCTCGTACGATCGCGATGCGCTGCCGAGCGGCTTGAAGTACGAGCGCGGCGCACGCGTGGCGCGGTCGCATGCCGGCGCCGCAACCACGCGGACTCCCGCGACCGGCGCTGGCTCGCCACAGATCCGCGGAATCGGCGTCCGCGTGGTGGTCGGGCCGCCGGCGAGGGCAGCGACGCCCGCGGCAAGCGCGACCGCAGACCAGTCGAAGCGCGACGCGATCAGCTCGAGCATGCAGAGACGACACCGCGCTGGCCGACGAGTTGCAGGTTAGCGAGACGACGCGCATGTATGCTTTGCGCGATGAAGCTCGCGTCGCTGATCGCCACCGAGTTCGACGAGGCTTGGTACCGCGCCGACCTCGCCTCGATCGTCGGTGACCGGAGCGATGACGAAATCGCGGCGTGGATCGACTCGCTGTGCCGCAGGCACCTCGGCCGCGAGGTCATCGACGCGCGGTTCGCCAGCAAGAGCGTCGGTGCCGTGTTCGGCCTCGCGCTCGCCGACGGCGAGGCGGTGGTGCTCAAGCTGTTCCCGCAGACGATCAGCGAAGCCGAGCTGCGCGCCATGGGGCGCTGCCTCGCACACGCGATCGCGTCGGGGTATCCCGCGCCGAAGCAGCTGGTCCCGCTGTTTCACGCCGAGCGCGGCTGGGCGGCGTTCTACGAGCTCGTGCCGGGCATCGTGCGCGACGCACACGACGCCGGCGTGCGGCGACAGCTCGCGCACGGGCTCGCCGACTTCGCGCGCGTGATGACCGGCATCGATCCGAGCGGGCTGCCGCTGTCTGCGGCGCGCGGCGCGACGCTCTGGCCGCCTCCGCATCGCGTCGTCATCGATCTGACGATCGCGGGCGGCGAGTGGATCGACGCGCGCGCCGAGGCTGCACAGCGCGTGCTTCGAGCGGCCGAGCTGCCGGTCGTGGTGGCGCACTTCGACTGGCGCGTCGACAACGTGCTGTTCGACGGCGAGCGGCTCGCGGCCGTGCTCGATTGGGACTCGCTCGCCGCCGCATCGGAGGCGGAGATGGTCGGGCGCTCGGCGGCCACGTTCACGGCGCACTGGCCGGGATTCGGCTCGATCACGCCGACCCGTGACGAGGCGAGCGCCTTCGTACACGAGTACGAAGCCGCACGCGGCCGGCGGTTCGACGCTGTCGAGCAGCGCGTGATCAACGCATCGGCTGACTACCTGCTGGCGCACGTGGGGCGCCAGGGCCACAGCGCGCCGGGCTGCGCCGACGACGACTTTCGCGCGCTGCTCCGCGCGACTGGCGATGCGCCGCTCGTCGCGTTTACCAGGTGACTTGCGCCTGGATCTTGAACACGTCGCTGTCGGGCTCGGTCTCGAGCGGCACCTGGCCGGGGCGGAGCTGGACCTTGTCGCCGTACCAGTAGTGCGAGTACTGCACGAAGATCTCGCCCCAGTTGTCGATCGGGAACGCGATCTTCGGCGACAGCACGTGAAACGCGTTCTGCGAGTCGTAGACGTCGAGGATCACGCGGTCGTAGCGCAGCGAGGCGCGCACGTGCTTGCTGACCGCGTAGCTCGGCTCGGCGCCCCACTTGAAGTAGAGGCGGCGATCGTAGTTGTCGAGCGGGTTCATCTCGTCGACCTGCGGCGAGCGCACCCACGTGCCGATGCCGAACAGCCGCAGGCCGACGAGGTCGGTCACGCGCAGCTTGACGTCGGCGGCGAGCGTGTACATGCGGCCGGAGCCGTTGTCGCTGGACGTCGTGCCGAGGAAGTTCTCGGCGATCCCGCGGCCGCCGGTCGAGTGCAGGACCTCGAGCGCCGGCGCGAGAAAGATCGCGTTGTCCATGTGGTAGTAGCCGAACGCGAGATACGCGCTGCCGCGGTGAGCGGGCAGGTGATACGTCGCGTCGAGGCCGGTCACGTACATCGACGCGTCTTGGATCGGCGACAGCTGCGGCTTGTCGTGCGTCCACAGCCGCAGGTAGTACGCGCTGACGTCGATCGGACCGTACGGCGTCGGCACGGGCTCGGTTGCCGCGAGGTGAACGATCGGCGTGGTGCCGAGGTTCTCTTGGAGCTCGGCCTGGTGCATGCCGATGCCGCCCTGCACGCGACCGCCGCCGGGCAGGTCGTACGCGAGCTTCACGCCGCCCTGGTGCGTGCGGCCGAAGATATAGGTGTCGTACGGCTCGATGTAGCCGTAGCGATCCCAGAACACGCCGACCTGCGAGGTCAGGCCCTGCACGCCGAGGAAGTTGTGCGCGGTGACCGACGCCTGCGTGATGCCGAGCTGATCGGTGATGTCGGCCTGCGCGTCGTCGGAGAACAGGGTCGAGAAGATCGCGAACTCGGCCGTGTAGTCGCCCTTGGTCGCCGAGAACCGTAGCTCGGACCAATCGGACTCGTAGAGCCGCGTGTACGCGAAGCCGGACAGGTAGTAGTCGTTGTCGACGAGATACGGCTCGCGCGTGCCGGTCGACGAGAACGGCATGCGCGCGTAGCCGTGGAAGCCGAACTTGAAGTCGCCGACGGCGACGCCGCCTTGCGACGACGCCGAGTCTTGCGTGAGCGTGTTGGTCGTCGACGGCGCTTCGATCGGCGCGGGCGTGGCCGCGGGCTCGGCCTCGGGAGGCGGCGCGGGCTGCGCCGGCTCGGGCTGCGGCGGGATCGTGTTCGGATCGGCCGAGCCGGCGTCGGCGCCTGGCTGCGCGTTCGCGATGCCCGCGAGCGCGACGACGATGGCGATCGCGAGCTTCACGGCACGCCCGCGAGCATGCTCTTGCACGCTGGAAGCTCGTCGATCGACAGGAAGCCCGAGTCGATGAGGAGTGGTTTGACGGTGTCGGGGGTGATCACCTCGACGCGCACCGCGGCGACCGGAACCTGGGCGCCGCCGAGCGTGATCGTCGAGCTCGCGGCCGGCGCGGTGCCGTGCAAGAGATCGTTCGCGACGTCCGCGGCGGTCTTCGCGAGCGGCTGGATGTCCTTGAGCACCTCGATCGCCTGCTTGCCCTGACACACGAAGTTGACGTTCGCCGCGTCGGCGTCGGCGCCGGCGATGAACACGTGCGTGAGCCCGGCGGCTTGCACGGCCTGCACCGCGCCGCGCGCCATGCCGGAGTTGTTGGCGAGGATCGCGTCGAGCTTGCCGCCGGAG
>Ga0070665_100006560_pt1 | contig 11830 bp, 7 predicted proteins | sample KBSS13metaG_FD_65862 | JGI IMG/M metagenome (GOLD analysis project Ga0070665, IMG submission 65862) | Switchgrass rhizosphere microbial communities from Kellogg Biological Station, Michigan, USA - KBS S1-3 metaG | ecosystem: Host-associated > Plants > Roots > Rhizosphere > Soil ...
GGCAGCAGCAGCGGCTTGAACAGATCATCGAGCACGCCGATGGATCGGCCGCTGACGAGCGCAACCGCTCCACCACTGCCGAACACCAGAGCGCGGAGCATCGCCAGCAGCTCCGCATCGACTACGACAGCATCGGGCGTGGGCGCCATTTCGAGCAGCGTGCCGTCCACGTCCAGGAAAAATGCGAGCTCGGCTGCATGCAGCCCTTCGCTGACGGGTGGCATCCGCATGCCGGACCGGCCGTTCAACATCACTGACTCCTGCGATTTGCGTGGCCCGCGACTGTACACTCCGGGGAAAGGGGGATGCCATGCAGAAGCGATTCGAAGGCAAGTGCGTGCTCGTGACCGGGGCCGGCTCCGGAATTGGCCGCGCCACAGCGTTGGCGTTCGCCGCCGAAGGCGCGCGGCTGATCGTGAGCGACGTGGACGAATCGAGCGGCCGTGCAACCGAAGCCACCGCACGAAAGCTTGGCGTTGAAGCCGAATTCGTTCGCACCGATGTGTCCCGCGCCGCGGATTGCGCCGCGATGGTGGATCGCGCGGTGAGCCGCTTCGGTCGCCTGGATATCGCGTTCAACAACGCCGGCATCAACATCACTGCGGCGCCGATCGCGGACATCGACGAGGCGGCCTGGCACCGGATCGTGGGCATCAATCTGACCGGTGTGTTTCTCTGCATGAAATACGAGATCGCTGCGATGAAGCGCACGGGCGGTGGTGCAATCGTGAACACCGCTTCAGTCGGTGGACTGATCGGCACGGCGGGTGTCACCGCCTACTGCGCGACCAAGCATGGCGTGGTCGGGCTCACCAAGTCCGCCGCGCTCGATCACATCAAGGATGGGATTCGCATCAACGCGATTTGCCCGGGCGGAACACGCACGGCGATGCTCGAAGAGTGGTTCAAGGATCCTGAGGTGGAACGCGCCGCCCTGGCCGGCACGCCGATCGGACGCATGGCTGATCCCGCGGAGATCGCGCGCACGGTGCTGTTCTTGTCGTCAGAGGATGCGTCGTTCATGGTTGGCCACGCGCTCGTTGCGGATGGCGGGCTTACGGCCCAGTAGTCGAGTCCTCGCCCGACTGCGCGGCCTTCGGGCTGAAGAGTGCCCTGCCTGCTCTCGGTCCACCCGCAATCTCAAGCTGCATGCGCTGCTCATCCCGCTGGCGAATGCGCGCGCTGATGTCGGCAATCTCCGCGGCGGCCATTCCCAGCTTCTCGAGCGCGGCAGCCCCCAGCACGAGTGCCGATTCGAATGTCTCGCGGATCTGCACGTCGGCGCCGAGGCGGATCAGCTCGAGGCTGTGCCGACGATCCGTTGCCCGCGCGATCACCGGCGTGCCCGGAAACTCGGCCTTCAGCAGCTCCGTGATGCGCGTGCCGTCTTCCGTCTTGTCCACGCAGACCATCACCACGCGCGCACGTGCGGCGCCCGCAGCGGTCAGGATGTCGAGCCGCGTGCCATCGCCGTAGTACACCTTGAAATCGAACTCGCGCGCGGCGTCGATCATTTCCACATCGGTGTCGATGATCGATATCTCATAGCCGCGCGCAAGCAGGAACTGGCTCGCAATCTGACCCACGCGGCCAAAGCCGATGACGAGCGCAGCGCCGGTCAGGCCGTCCGGCCTTTCGTAGCCCGCCGTTGAAGGCCGAATACGTGCCCGGATGAAATTCAACGCAGCGATTGCGAGCGGCGTAAGCACCATCGACAGAATGATGATCGCCGTCAGAATCGCATTCTGTTCCGCATTGATGATGCCTGCGCTGGCCGCGGCCGCGTACAGCACGAAGGCGAACTCGCCGCCCTGAGCCATGAAGATCGCGCGATCAACCGCTTCCCGATTGCTCGAGCGGAACAGACGCGCGACTGCATACACCGCGACTCCCTTCACCACCATGTAGGCCGCGACGTACAGCAGAATCATTCGCCAGCTCGCTGCGACTACATCGAGCTGCAGCGACATGCCTACGGCGAGGAAGAACAATCCCAGCAAAATGCCGCGGAACGGCTCGACGTCGACCTCGAGCTGATGCCGATAGGTCGACTCCGACAGCAGCACTCCCGCGAGAAACGCTCCCATCGCCATCGACAAGCCACCGAGCTGCATCGCATAGGCCGAACCGAGCACGACCAGCAACGCGGCCGCCGTCATCACTTCGCGCGCTCGCGCATTCGCGAGCACGCCGAACAGCGGATTCAGGAGGTAGCGACCCGCGACCAGCAGCCCGGCAATGGAGCCCGCTCCGATGGCGATGGCCTTCCAGTCGATGCTGCGTTCAGTCGCCGTGCTGCCCGGCGCGATCGGTGCGAGGAATGCGACGAGCGCCAGCAGCGGAACGATCATCAGGTCTTCGAGCAGCAGGATCGACACGATGCGCTGGCCACCGGGCGTGCTGAGCTCGCGACGCTCTTCCAGCAACTGCATGACGATGGCGGTCGAGGTCAGCACGAAGCCCGCGCCGGCGACGAACGACGGCGCCACTGGAAAACCGGTGCCCACACCGACGCCCGTCAACAGCAATGCGCAGACGATGACCTGCGCAAATCCCAGCCCGAAGATCTGCCCGCGCATGCTCCACAGCCGCGAAGGCTGCATTTCGAGCCCGATCACGAACAGGAACATGACGACGCCGAGCTCGGCGACCTGCAGGATCGAGGCCGGATCGGTGAACGCCCGGAATCCGAATGGTCCGATGGCGATGCCGGCGGCAAGATAGCCGAGCACAGAACCGAGCCCCAGGCGCTTGAACAGCGGCGCCGAAACGACCGCCGCCCCGAGCAGCGTGATGACCGGAAGTAAATCGATGCCGTGCTGTTCGGCCGCCATGACAACCCTCCCCCGATCGGCAGACGATACCTTACGGGGGCGGTTGGAAATGGCAAGACGTCAGAACTTCAGGACCTTCACATACCGGACCTGAGGCAGCGCGCGAAGCTGCGCCAGGATGTCATCGGGCACCACCTGATCGACGCCGACGATCGTCACCGCGTCGCCGCCGGGCGCTTCGCGACCCATGTGGAAGGTCGCGATGTTGATCTCGCGCTCGCCCAGCCGGGTGCCGAGTGCACCGACGAATCCCGGCTTGTCCCGATTGTTCATGAACAGCATGACCGGATGGAAGTCCGCCTCGAGAGCCAGGCCTTTCACCTCGTTGATCTTTGGCGTGCCGCCGATCACCGTGCCACCCACCGTTCGCCAGCGGCCGCCCGTCATCACCTTCACGCGGATCAGCGAGCCGAACTTCGGCGAGCCATCCCGCCGGGATTCGGTCAGCGGCGTGCCCTTCTGCTTCAGCACGACGGGCGCCGACACCATGTTGATGTCCGGCATGAGCGAGCGCATGAGCGCCGCAAGCGCTGTCGCAGTGAGCGGCTGCGTGTTGAGGCGCGAGACGTCGCCTTCGTACTCGATCTCGACCGCGTCGATTCCGTCATCGGCCACCTGGCCGGCGAACGAACCGAGCTTCTCAGCGAGCGAAACGAACGGCTTCAGGCGCGGCGCTTCTTCCACGCTGATCGAAGCCGTATTGAGCGCATTGGTCACTGCGCCCACGAGCAGATAGTCCGACATCTGCTGAGCGAGCTGAAGCGCGACGTTCTCCTGCGCCTCATTCGTGCTCGCACCCAGGTGGGGCGTGGCGACCAGATTGGGCGCGCCAAACAGCGCGTTTTCCTTGGCAGGCTCGCTGCTGAACACATCGAAGCCGGCCGCTGCGACGTGGCCCGTTTCGAGCGCGGCGCGCAGCGCCACTTCATCGACGAGGCCACCGCGCGCAGCGTTGACGATGATGACGCCCTTCCTCGTCTTGCCGAGCGCTTCCGCCGAGAGAATGTTGCGCGTTCGATCCGTGAGCGGCGTGTGCAGCGTGATGGCGTCAGCTCGGGCGAGCAGCTCGTCGAGCTCCACCTTCTCCACACCCAGCACGACGGCGCGTTCGGGTGTGAGGAACGGATCGTACGCAATCACTTTCATTTTCAGGCCGAGCGCCCGCTCGGCAACGAGCGCGCCGATGTTGCCGCAGCCGATGAGGCCCAGCACCTTGGCGTACAGCTCCGTTCCCATGAAGCGGTTCTTTTCCCAGCGACCGGCCTGCGTCGAGACATCGGCGGCGCCGATCTGGCGGGCGGCGGCGAACAGCAGCGCAATCGCATGCTCCGCCGTCGTGATGGAGTTGCCGAACGGCGTGTTCATCACGACGATACCGCTCGCCGTGGCGGCCGGAATGTCGATGTTGTCGACACCAATGCCGGCACGCCCGATGACCTTGAGCCGCGTGGCCGCGGCGATCACATCCTTGTCGGCCTTCGTCGCGGAGCGCACCGCGAGTCCATCGTACTGAGCGATGATCTTCAGCAGGTCGGGCTTCTTCAGGCCCGTGTTCACGTCGACCTCGACACCGCGCTCGCGGAAGATTTCGAGCGCGCGCGGGCTCAGCTCATCAGCAATGAGAACTTTCGGCATGGCACGTTCCTTTTTAGGCTTCGAGCTTGCTGACGCAGGTGTGGAAGGCCCATTCGATCCAGGGCAGGAGTGCCGCGACGTCGCTCTTCTCGACGGTCGCGCCACACCAGATACGAAGCCCCGGCGGCGCCGTGCGATACGAGGCGGCATCGAGCGCGACGCGCTCTTTCTCCAGCAGCGCGGCGAGGTTCTTCGCGAACTCCGCCTGCTTGTCTGGCGGCAACGTGGTGACGCGCGGATCGATCACCTTCAGGCACACGCCGGTGTTGCTGCGTGTAGCGCGATCGGAGGCGAGAAAGTCGATCCAGGGCGTGGTCTCGACCCAATCAGCGATCACGCCCGCATTGGCGTCTGCACGCGCATACAGCGCGTCCAGGCCACCGATGCTTTCGCCCCATTTGAGCGTGTCGATGAAATCCTCCGTCGCGAGCAGCGACGGTGTATTGATCGTGGCGCCTTCGAACAGCTCCTCGTCGAGCTTGCCTTTGCGCGTCATGCGGAAAATCTTCGGCAGCGGGCGATCCGGCGTGTACGTTTCGAGGCGCTGCACGGCGCGCGGCGACAGTATCAGCATGCCGTGCGCGGCTTCGCCGCCCATCACCTTCTGCCACGAATACGTCACGACGTCGCACTTGGCCCAGTCGATCGGCTGCGCGAACACGGCGCTGGTCGCGTCGTTGATCGCAAGCCCTTCGCGATTCGCGGGAATCCAGTCGAAGTTGGGAATCTTCGCGCCGGCGGTGGTGCCGTTTTGCGTGAACACGATATCGGCTTCGCGACGCGCGAGACGCAGGTCTGGCAGCGCCCCGTACGGGCGACCCACGTGAAGGCGGCAGTCCTTCAGCTGCAGGTATTGGGCATCGCTAACCCATTCTTCGCCGAAGCTTTCCCAGGCGAAGATGTCGACGGGTCGGGCGCCGAGCATCGACCACAGCACCATTTCCATGGCGCCGGTATCGGACGCCGGCACGATAGCGATACGGAAATCAGCCGGCACGCGCAGCAGTGCGCGCGAGCGGTCGATGGCTTCTTTCAGCTTCGCTTTAGCGGGTTTGGAACGGTGCGAGCGGCCGACCAGTGCGCCTTCGAGCGCCTGCAGGCTCCAGCCGGGACGTTTCTTGGTAGGGCCCGAAGAAAAACGGGCATCGACCGGGCGCACGCCCGGCATGGCAATCGAGGTATTCAAGTTGTACTCCCATCCTTACAGATGGGCGTCCGCCGTTGGGAGCGGATGGCCCGCCGCAAGAATATCCACGCGGCGGCCAATGTCAACAGCTAGCATCGCCCCACCCTGCATTTCTGGAAGATGACAATGTCGAAAGTGTGGTTCATTACCGGTGCCAGCCGTGGCCTCGGCGTGGAGTTCGCCAAGGCGGCATTGCGCTCAGGCGATCGGGTCGTCGCGACGGGTCGGAAAGCGGCTGCGGTACGCGATGCGGTGGGCGCCGATCCCGACAAACTGCTTGCTGTCGATCTCGACGTGACCGATGCCGCGGCCATCAAGCGTGCGGTGGATCAGGCTGTATCGAAATTCGGCACAATCGACGTGCTCGTAAACAACGCGGGTTACGGCCACCTCGGCTACTTCGAAGAAGCTTCGGACAAAGCGGTCCGTGCTCAATTCGAGACCAACGTATTCGGTGCGTTTGCCGTCACCCGCGCGGTGTTGCCGGTGATGCGCGCGGCTCGCAGTGGACGCATCTTCAACCTGTCATCTGCAGCAGGCATTCGCGGTCAGGAATTCGCCTCGCTCTACTGCTCGAGCAAGTTCGCGCTCGAAGGTTTCTCGGAAGGTCTCGCAGGAGATGTGGCTCCTTTCGGCATCTTCGTGACCATCGTCGAGCCCGGCCCGTTTCGCACTGACTTCCTCACGCGCGAATCCCTGCGCTTCGGCGAGACGCCCATCGCGGACTACGACGAGCGACGCGCCGCTCGCCAGGCCGCGTTCGAAACGCGCAACGGCAAACAACCCGGCGACCCGGTGAAGCTGGCCGAGGCAATCGTCCGGCTCGCGCACGAACCGAAGCCGCCGGCTCGTTTCATCGGCGGCGCCTTCGCGCTCGAGGTCATGGACAAGAAACTCGCAGCCGTGAAAGCAGACATCGACAGCTGGAGAGCGGTCTCCGCAGCGACGGACTACACATCATGAACATGAACGCAGAGATTCCGCAGCACGTCCTGGACGCGGCTGATGTCAGCGCAGTCACTCAAGTCATTCTTCGCGAGCGCGAATCTCGCGATGAAGGACGATGGGGCCCGATGCGCGAGTGCTTCCATGACGATGCGTTGATCCGCATCAGCTGGATCACCGGCAACGCAGATGACTTCGTGAACGGCTCCCGGGATATGGCGCAACGAGGCGTGCTCGCGAAGCATCGGCTCGGGCCGGTCCTGGTTCGGCGCCACGCGAACCGCGCCATCGCGACGCTGGGTGGCGTCATCGATATTCCGGTGAAGCTCGACGGCGTCGATGCGCAACTGTCCAGCTACGCCCGCTTCTACTACCGCGCCGAGCGGCGCGAGAATCGCTGGAAGCTCTCGGGCTTCGAAGCTGTGTATCTGCGCGACGAGCTGTTTCCGTGCGTGCCGGGCCAGTCGCTCGTCGTCCGGCCGGAAGAGCTCACGCCCTTCCGGCCGTCGTATCGCCTGCTGTCCTACGTCCTCAGCCGTAACGGTTATCGGGTCAACTCCGACCTGCCTGGCGACGATCGTCAGGAGACCGTCGACAGGCTGGAAAACGAGCTGTTTTCCTGGGCCGGAGTGACGCCTTGATCAGAAGTTGAACCGCACGCCCAGGTTGTAGCGACGTCCGTAGATGTCGAACAGGCTCGAGTTGGTCTGCGTCGAGCCCGTGAAGCCGAAGGCGGCAACGAGCGGCGGCGACTTGTCGAACAGGTTCGTGACGTTCATGTACGTCTCCCACGTGCCCCGGGTCGACAGATCGCCCTTGTAGCTGACCTGCAGGTTGGTCGTCGCGTACGACGCAACGGTGTTGTCGTCGATATCGACTCCCTGCACATACGTCGCATCGTAAGTGCCGCTGTTGATGTAGCGCTCCTGCACCGTCGCCGAGAACGGCCCGCGGTCGTACGTCAGGTAGAACGTGCCCTGCCAGTCCGGTGCGTTGCCCTGCGGGTTCGTGAGGCCCGTCTGTCCGGCACGATCCACTTTCGCAGCGCCCACCTGCGTGGTCGACAGCTCGTTCACGTAGCTCGCGAGCAGGCGCGCGCGAATGTTGCCGTCCCCGCCGAACCAGGAAACCGGCCGCGAATACGAGAACTCGAAGTCCGCGCCTTTCGCCCGCGCCTGCGCCGTGTTGATGAAGGTGTTGGTGATCACCGAGATCTTCCCATCGGTGCCGCGCTGGATGTAGCTGCAAAGCTGCGTCGCGCCTGTCCGGCACTGATCGACGATCACCTGTGCGCCCAGCTGCCCGATCGCGTCGGCGATCTTCACGTCGAACGCATCGATCGACGCCGCGAAGCCTTCGAGCCACGCGGGCTGGTAGATGACGCCGAACGTGAGCGTGTCGGCTTTCTCCGGATCGACATTCGGGTTGCCGTCGGCAATCACGCTCACCGCGTACTGCACGGTCGAGCCTGAGTCCGGATCGACCACGTTACCCGGGCCACGCGAGGTATCGAAGCGCTCGGACAAAGTGCCCGCACGCACGTCACGCGAACGAGTGAGGCGGAAGCGCACTTCGTTGTTGAGCGACCAATCCACGCCCGCTTTCCACGCCCACATGTTGCCGCTGCCTTCGTAGTCGGCAAGGCGTACGGCCGTGTTCAGGTCCAGCGAACGCGCGAACGGCTTCTCGGAAAGCAGCGGGAACTGCATTTCGGTGAAGGCTTCCTTCACCGTGTAGCCGCCGCTCGGCGCCGCGGAGGGTCCGCGCTCGAAGATGTTCGAGTTGCCCGAGTAAACCGCGGGCAAACCGCGATAACCCAGCGCCGCGGCCTGCGCCAGCGTCGGCATGTCGAGGTCGTGCAGCTCGACCGGATAGACGTGCTGGCTGAAGGTTTCCTCGCGCCACGACGCGCCGACCGCCATCGTCACAGGTCCCGCCCAGTTCTCGAAGGCGGCACCGGAGATCGCCACATCGGCAACGTTCTCCTCGACGATCTGCTTCTGCGAAATGTCCTGCGTGATCCAGTCGATCGCGGCCTGCGAGGGCGAGCCCACACCGAAGAGGTTGAGCGGCTGGCAGCCGTTGGTCCGATTCGTCAGCGTGGAGTTGCACACGATGGTGCCGCTGACGGGATCTTTCACCGCATCGATCGCCTGATAAATGCGATCGAGGCGGATCGCACCGTTCATGTTGATGTTGGAGTCGGTGCGGCCGTACTGGTAGTAGCCATCCAGCTTCCAGCTGCCGATGTCCATCTTGAGGCCGGTCGTGAACGACTTCAGGATGTTCTGCTGCTCGATGTTCTTGTTGGCACCGTAATCGAGGTCACCTGCGCGGCCCAGCGTGAAGGAAGAGCCGTTCGGCATTTTCGCGGCCACGTTCGCCGGCAGATAGGCGTTGTTCCAGTAGATCGTCGGCGACCACGTCTGGAACTGACCACCCGAGGGCGGCGAGAGATACGACGTATCGCCCGTGCCATACAGGCCCTGCAGAAACACCGATGCGCGATCGGTCAGGTCGAACGTGAGGTGCGCGAAGGCGCTGCCTCGCGAAGTGTCCGGCGTGAAATAGTTGTACCAGGACAGATCCTGGCCATCACCGCCTACCTGTGCCGTCGTCGTGAAGTCCGTGCCTCGCACGAATGGCGCGTTCGCGCCGCCCGGCATGAACTGCGTGTACACGAGGTCATTCGACGCACCGCCTCGCACCGCGGTGATGAGGCCGCCCTCCGTGAACTGCGTGGAACGAAGATTCGAGCGCGTGATGCGCGCGGGCGTGCCCGCCGGTCTCGTGGCCGGAAGCGTAATGAGGCCCTGACTCTGCTGCCAATCGCGCCGCGTCGGGTCCGTGATGGGATCGGCGCTGTAGTAGTCCACCGCCGTGATCAGGTGCATCCGCTCGCCGAGCGGAATGCCGCCCGCAAGCGAAACCGTGTAGTTCTTGTTATCGCCGAGCTCCGTCACGCCGCCCTGGATGTCGGTCTTGAAGCCCTCGAATTTGTTGTCGAGGATGAAGTTGACGACACCCGATACCGCGTCCGAGCCGTACGCGGCAGACGCGCCGCCCGTCACGACTTCCACGTTCTTCACGAGTGACGCAGGCAGCAGGTTCACGTCCAGCGTGCCCTTGCGGGTCGATGCGACGACACGGCGGCCGTCGAGCAGCACGAGCGTGCGGTTCTGGCCGATGCCACGCAGGTTCAGAATGCTGGCACCAGAGGCCCCTGTCCATCCGGACGAGGGCGCGCCTTCCGGCACCGCGCTGTTCGTAAATTGAGGCAGCTGGGTGATGGCAGCCGCCAGCGTGGTGGGCGCCATCACGTGCAGATCGTTGGCGCTGAGCGAAGTCACGGGCGTCGGCGTGCTCATGCCGTCGACCTGAATGCGCGAGCCGGTAACGTGTACCTCTTCCATGACCGGCGTCGGGCTTTCTGCCGCATCCTGCGCAAAGGCGGTGCCGCCGATGCTGAGCGCGATCGCGCACGCGTGTGCGCTCGCTTTGAGCGCGCGTGAGCGCGCCGCCGTCGCCAGGATCCCGGCGACGGTGCGTTGGATGTTGGTCATAGATTCCCCCTGTGTCGTGCGAAAAATCGAAATAAATGTGTGAACTACCCGCCCTGTAGTTGTGTGAGCAAAGCGATGGTCCTGGGCTTCGCCTCGGGTGGATGAGTCGCGAGGAATACGCCTTTGGCCCACACCAGGGGGGTGCGCCCCTGCTTGTCGGCGACGTCGAGCCGCGCGCCCTTCTCCACCAGAAATCGGATGATGTCGTCGGAGCCGCGATTGGCGGCGCCATGAATGGCCTGCAGGCCCATGTCGTTCGTCGCGTTCACGTCGTTGCCGAGTGACTGGGCGAGCTTCACCGCCTCGAGCAACGCGGCGGGGCCTTCATCAAAGGTTTGCGAGACCGTCCAGTTCACGCCCGCTGCGGCCATCAGCGGCGTGGTTCCGTTGAACGTGTTGATGTTGGGGTCTGCGTGATACTCGAGCAGCAGGCGCATCGTCTTCACGTCGCCCGCGAACGCAGCGCGCAGGAATGGCGTCTGGCCGGTGAAATCGACCCATGACAGCGAGCCGAGTCGCGTGATCCAGCGGCGTTGCGGGGGTGACTCTTTCGTTCGCGCGTTCGGGTCTGCGTGCTTCTCCAGCAGCACCTGAATCAGCTTGAACGCGGCTTCGCGATCGACGCCGTTGTCACGTGTGGGGCCGGCGACGTCGAGATCGCGCAGGTCGACGGCGGCCCAGAGCGGCGTTTCACCGTACCAGTCGGAGACGTTCACGTTGGCGCCGCGCGCGATCAATGTGTGCGCCAGCCCGACGTGGCCGTTCAACACGGCCAGCAGCAACGGCGTGACGCCGTCAGCGTCGGCCTTTTCGATATTTGCGCCGGCGTCGAGAAGGAGTTTGACCACGTCCTCGTGCCCCTCGCGCGTCGCGTAGAGGAGCGGCGTCTTGGCACCCGGAATGGGATCGCGCTCACCGCGCTCGGGCCAGCCGCCGCGCACGATGCCGGCGCCCTTCGACCCGCTGTTCGCCGAAGGAAGGCGGAACTTCGGTGTCGGGCCGGTTCGGGTCTGCGCATCGACCTTCGCGCCGTGCTTCAGCAACAGGCTCACGACGTCAGCATGGCCGGCCCGCGCCGCGACCATCAGCGGCGTCTGCTGGTACTCGGGATCGGTGGCATCGACGGGCGCGCGCTTTTCCAGCAGCGCTTTGACGATTTCGACGTTGCCGAGGCGGGCCGCCATCATCAGGCAGCTTTCGCCCGTGGCGTCCGAAGAGCTCGCGTCGGCGCGTGCGCCAAGCAGGAGCTTCACCATCGGCACGTCGCTGTTGTTGATGGCGAGATGCAGGGGGCGCACGCCATAGCGGTTGCTGCGATCAGCCTCGGCGCCGGCCTTGATGAGCAGGCGCGCCGTGTCGACGTCCTGCATGCGCACGACCCAGTGGAGCGGCGGAGTGCCGTCGGCACTGGGCGCATTCACGTCGACATGCTGCTTGATGAGTGCATGGACGGAATCGATGTCGCCGCGCTCAGCAGCGTCGCCGATCAGGTGCGGGTCGCCGCTGGCCGCCGCGGCTGCACCGGCAGCATTCGTAGCGCCCGGAATCAGCGCACCAGCGCTCGCCAGCATGAGCGCCGACACCGCGACCATGTATGCGGTTCTCGCACTCATCTCAAATATCCACCGCGCCGGTGCTGTCGCCAAAGGCCTGATCTGGCACACCGA
>Ga0070665_100006562_pt1 | contig 11829 bp, 9 predicted proteins | sample KBSS13metaG_FD_65862 | JGI IMG/M metagenome (GOLD analysis project Ga0070665, IMG submission 65862) | Switchgrass rhizosphere microbial communities from Kellogg Biological Station, Michigan, USA - KBS S1-3 metaG | ecosystem: Host-associated > Plants > Roots > Rhizosphere > Soil ...
CGCACCAACTGGCACCATCATCCGCTCGGGCAGACGCTCTACGTGATTTCGGGCGTCGGCCGCGTCCAGACCAAGGGCGGCCCGGTCCAGGAAATCCGTCCCGGCGACACCGTCTGGATCCCGCCGGGCGAGCTGCACTGGCACGGCGCGACGCCTGATAACAGCATGTGCCACATCGCCATGCAGGAAGCGCTGGACGGTGTGTTCTCGACCTGGCTCCATCCAGTGACGGACGAGGAATACGGCGCGCCGCTCGGCTAGCTCTCGTGCCCCGGATGCGACGCAGCGCGTAAGCGGTGCGTTGCTGAGCCGGGGCCCAGAAACTTTCGCAGAACGAGATCTCTGGGTCCCGGCTCTGCGGAGCGTCACTATGTGCCGCACCGCATCCGGGACACGAGAACCTGTTACATCCTTTCCGCCGTCCACGTCCCCTTGCACAGCGGTCCGCTCCAGGTGCCGGAGCCGGAACTGCCGCTGAGCCGGCCGAAACCGACCGCGCGCTTGATGCCGCTGCTCAGGGTGACGTTGATGCCGCCGGCATCCGCGACGCGGCCCGACGCGTTCACCATGCCGCCGTTCGAAGCCACCTGACCGTTGCTGATGCCGATCGAGACCGTCGCGCCGTTGCCGCAGGTCTCGCTTGATGACGAGATGCGGACATTCCATGTGCCGTCGAAAGTGGCGCCCGCAGCATCAGCCTGCGCGAGCGGGAAGGCGATGGCGATAATGGTGGCGAAGAGACCTTTGCGAAATCCGTTCATGACACGCCCCTTGGGGTTGACCATGAGGGGACCATCGCACGAGCGCGGAGCCGGCGATGTGAGGGCTGTCACGCCGTATACCGGCTGTCTCGGGGCCGGGACCTCTCCTTCTGTGCGCTAACGCACAGATCGGCAGCGGTGCGTCCCGCTGCCGATGCTTGTTGCGACCTCAGGGCAGGATCGGCGGATGGTACGAGAAGGTCGACATCAGGATCGCCGCCACGATCATCACGATCGGGAAGTGGATCAAGAACTGGATCGACGTGTAGCCGATCAGATCCTTTGACTTCAATCCGAGGATGCCGAGCAGCGGCAGCATCCAGAACGGGTTGATGAAGTTCGGCAGCGTCTCGGCGATGTTATAGACCATCACCGTCCATCCCAGATGCGCCCCGACCGCGTTTGCGGCCTTCATGATGTAGGGCGCCTCGATGATCCACTTGCCGCCCGCCGACGGAATGAAGAAGCCCAGGACCGCCGAATAGATGCCGACCAGGAAGGAGAAGACCGTCGTGCTGGCAGAGGCATCGACGAACCAGTGTGCGATCGTATCCGACAAGGTCACGCCTTTGGCGTTCGGCACCTTGGTGAGCATCTGGGCGATGCCGGCATAGAAGGGAAATTGCAGGAGCACGCCGGAGACGCTCGGCATGGCCTTGGAGAAGGCCTCGAGAAGGCTGCGCGGGCGCCAGTGCAAGAGGATGCCGAGGATCAGGAAGACGAAGTTGTAGGTGTTCAGACCCGACAGCGTGATGAGCGGATTGCCCGACTGGAAGGTCTGCCACAGCCAGCCAAGGGCGAGGATGACAATCAGGATGGTCAGGATCGGGCTGAATTCGAGGAAGTCGCCGGGCCGGGCGGGGGCCTTGGGCTTGATCGTGTCGTCTTCGAGCGACACGCCGAGATCCTCTGCGGTCCTGGTCTGCGCCGGGTTCGGCGCGGTGAGATAGCAGATGACGGCCGAGACGACCGTCACGAGGACGGTCGTCAGCAGATTTTGCCAGGTCAGGATCGTCTCGGAAAACCCGATGACACCGGTGATGGGCAGCAGCGAGCTCGGAATGCTGGCGGCATTGGCCTGAAGCTGCGCGGCCGACGAGGTGATGCCGAGCGTGAAGCCGCAGCCGAGGCCGAGATAACCGGCGGCGCCTGCGGCACGATAGTCGAGCTTGATATCCGTGCGCCGCGCGATCTCGCGCACCAGCAGGCCGGAGAAGATCAGGCTCAGGCCCCAATTGACCAGCGACAGCAGAATGCTGAGAACTCCGACGAACACGACGGCGCCGCGTCCGGTGGATGGCACGGCGGCGAGCCGGCGCAGCGCGGCCGCAATGGGCGGCGACATCGCAACGACGTAACCGCCGATCGCGACCAGAGCCATCTGCATCGTGAACGGAATGAGATTCCAGAAGCCGTCGCCGAACGCACGGCTGACGGCGAGCGGGGAGCCGCCATGCACGATGGTGCCAACGGCAATCGCGATCACGGCGATGAGCACGAAGACATAGGCGTCCGGAAACCAGCGCTCGGAGAAGACCACGAGGCGTTGCGAGAACCGCGCCAGCAGATTGGTCTCGGTTGGTGCATTCTCGTTGAGAGAGTCTCCGGAAACAGTCGTCATTATCAGCCCCCAGTTTTGGCAGTGTTGGTCGTGGTTGAAAGTCATGGTGCGTGGTCAGAGCGCGAGCGTAAGCTCGGAGAGCGGCACGGTCTGGCAGGTCAGGCAGTGTTCGGCCGAGCTGTCGCCGTCGCCGAGCTGCGCGACGCGGCCATCGACGATCCGCATGGCGCAGCTTTCGCATTGGCCGACGCGGCAGCCGCTCGGGAGCGGCACGCCTGCGGCATGCGCGGCGTCGAGAAGTGTGCCCAGCTCGGGCGACCAGACGAAGCTCTTGTCGCTGCCGGCGACATGCACCGTCTGAGGTTCCAGCGTCGCAGGGATCTCAGGCGGGGATGCGAATACCTCGGCAAAGATGTCGAACTTGGGAAGGCCGCGCTCGACGAGGCGTGCAGTCATTGAAGACGTGAAGTTCGGCGAACCGCAGATATAGACAAGGGGATGCTTTGAAATCAGCGGATCGAGCGCTGACAAATCCGGGCGGCCGGCATGGTCGTAATCCCGGTGCAGCCGGTCGGCGGGGCGAGGCGCAGTAAACGCTGTCACCAGCTTCAATTGCGGCAGCTGCGCCTCAAGCTCGCGCAGCCGCGTGGCGAAAGGATGCTCGTTGCCGTTGCGGCAGGTGTAGAGCAGGAGAACATCGTTGACCCGCGCGGCCGGCGGCAGCGCAAGCAGAGCTTCGAGATGGCTCATGAAGGGTGTGATGCCGATGCCGGCGGCCAGGAAAATCAGCGGACGATTCCCCTGCAATGGCGGAGTGAAGATCCCGCCGGGCACTTCGAGGAAGACTTCGTCGCCAACCGCGAGGCGATGGACGTGCTCGGAAAGATGAGGGCCGATGCCGGACGACTGATTCCTGACGGCGACGGACAGCACGTTCTCGCCGCCATGTCCGGTCAATGAGTAGGCGCGGGCGACATTCACGCCCGGCAAGCTCAGCAGGACATATTGTCCCGGCCGATACGCCGGAAGCGCATCGCCGTCCTTCGGAGCAAGGTCGATCGCGACGACGTCATCGGCCTCATGGCGAACGCTCGCAACCGAGAAGGCGCGACGTCCGGTCCAGCGCCCGCGGTTCGCCGCCTGGTCGCGGCGGATGTCGCAGAGCGTGGCACGCAGAGGAACCGAGCCACTGACCGGATCGCGCGACGCGTCGCTCAGCGCATCGTTCATGTTCGAGGTTGCAGTGCCGCCGACCGGCGTGACGTTGCGTCCCAGCGGCGGACAATCCTCCCACCAGCCGAACTCGGCCATGACGATACGGTCGTCGAGCGAGTCGTTCAGGCGGACGCGGAGCCGGACCTGGCCGGACGGCGTCTCGACGATCGCCCAGTCACCGTCGTCAAGGCCCTGCCGCGTCGCGAGCGTGCTGCTGATCTCCACGGCAGGATCGGGGGCCTTCTTGCGAAGCGAGGCCACGTGCCGATGCGAGCTGTGGACGAACCAGCCGCTCTTGGCCGTCGTCAGCACCAGCGGAAAGCGCTTGTCCGATGTTGAAGCCATGGGGCTCTCGGCCGGCTCGACGTGACCCGCGAGCGGCGCATAGTCATGATCGAGCATCAGCTCGGAATAGATCTCCACGCGCCGGGTCGGCGTCGCGAAACCGGTGATCTGTCCGTCGCTCTTCTTGTCGGCATATTTTTCGTGGTGAAACGCCTGGGGGAAGCGCATGCCCTCGGGAGTCTTGCTTAACTCCTCCACGGTGATGCCGAGAGGCGCCAGTTGATAATTCCAGCCGGCGCGGATGTCGCCGCCGAAGAATTGCTCCGCCATGCCCATGCGCAGCGCCAGCTCCGCGACGATCTCGTAATCGGCCTTGCTCTCTCCGAGCCGGGGGAGCATTTGCGGCCTGAACTGGATCGTCTCGACGGCCTCTTGCGTGATCTCGAAGCCGATCTTCAGTGCATCCCGCTCCCAGGGCATGCCGGCGGGCAGCACGATGTCGGCATTCTCAGCCGTAGGGTTCATGAACATGTCGACATGCACATGGAAGTCGAGCGCGCGCAGCGCTTCGCGATTGCGCGAGGAATGCCCCTGCGACACCGCGAAGTTCGTGCCAAAGCTCATCAGCGCCTTGACGCGATAGGGCTCGCCGGTGAGGACTGCGCGGCTGAAATCGCGCGCCGTGATCCATCCGCGGCTCGGTGGGCCCAGCGGCAATTCGTCCAGACCGAGCGCCTTCGCCTTCTGCACTTGCGGCAGCAGGCTGAGATCGTTGACCGTGCGTGTCGGCGGCGGGAGCGGCCAGACATTGCCGCCCGGCCGGTCGCAGGCGCCGGTGAGGGCATAGAGGGTCGCAATCGCGCGCTCGGTGGCGGTCGCGTTGGTGTGCTGGCCGACACCGGTCCACGAATGATAGGCGAGTTTTGGACTGTTCTCGAACAGGGCGCAGAACGCGGCGACTTTCGATTCATCCAGCCATGTCGTCGCGGCGACACTGGACATCGTGTAAGGCGCGGCCTCAGCGGCGAGCCGCGAGAACGCGGTTCTTGCTGCAATCACGCGTCCGTCCACGCCCTCGAGTGTTGCTTCGGCATCGAGCCTGCAGTTGGCCGGATCAAGTATCTCGATGCGCGGATCGTGCGCTCGCGCCCCGCCCGATCGATCCAGTACGACGAACGCTTCCGGCGATTGATCCGGCCACAGGTCGCTCGCCCGGACAAAGTGTCCGGTGTCCGTGTCGACCAGGAACGGACCATTGGTCCAGCGCGTCACGAAGGCCGCATCGAACGTGCCGGTCGAAATCAGGTGTCGGACCGCCGCCATCGCGAGCGCGCCGTCGGCGCCGGGACGAATGCGCAGCCAGAGATCGGCCTGCTGTCCCGATCCGTTCGGCTTGGGATCTACGACGGCGACGCGCGCGCCACGACGGCGCGCGTCGGCGACGCGGGTTGCCTGCGCGAGCCATGTCCGCGCGGGATTGTGTCCCCACAGGACGATCACGTCTGCTCTGTCGTAGTCGGGGAAACCAATCCCGCGACCGAAGGTCAAGGCGTGGGCAAAATCCTTGTGCCAGCCGCAGACCTCGACGGCGTAGATCAGATTGGGGCTGCCGAAACAGCGGATGAACCGCTCGACCCACTCAAAACTGTCGACCATCGGCGTGCCACTCGGCGTCGTGACCGCGAAGGCCACGGCTTCCGCGCCCGCGGTGCTGCGGATCTGCTCGAGCTTCCCGGCGATCTCGCCGAGGGCTTCGTCCCAGGAGATCTGCACCCAGCCCGGGTCGGCGGCGTCGCGCGGAGCCGTCCGGCGGAGCGGGTGGGTCAGGCGGCGCGGGCTGTGCACCATCTCGGGCGCAGCGCGGCCCTTCGAACAGAGCGCGCCGCCGGTGGGGTGTTCTGGCGCATTCTCCACGGCCACCATCCGCCCGCTCTCGACCACGGTTATGGAACCGCATCGGGAACGGCACAGCGTGCAATAGCCGGGATAGCGTTCTGTCATGGACAGCCCAAGAGTAGTGCATTACAGTAATGCGCTACATGCTGGACGGTGCCACCTTTCTGGTCAAGTGCATTCTTTGGGCGGTGCTGATAGATCGTGCGGCAGTCGCGAGTGGGAGGGGACATGGACCAGAATCTGCGCGAGCAGGTCGTGCAGCAGGTGCGCGCGGAGATCATTTCTGGTCAGAGCATGCCGGGCACGATGTATTCGGTGCCGACCCTGGCAACGAGCCTCGGCGTATCGTCGACGCCGGTGCGCGAAGCGCTGCTGGAGTTGAGCCGGAGCGGGCTGATCGAACCGGTCCGCAATCGCGGCTTCAGGGTTGTCGAGCCCACCTTGGTGGAGCTTCGCAATCTGTTCGACCTGCGGGACGTTCTCGAGCTCCATGCCGCGTCATTGGTCGCGCGCAAGCCGGGCAAGGATCTAAGTGCGCTTTATCCCTGGGCTGAAGCCATCGCACGCGCGGTCAAGACCGAGGATATCGGGCTCTACATCGAGGCGGATCGAACCTTCCATCGATTGCTGACAGACGCCGCCGAAAATCCCCGTCTGACCGAGATGGTGATGGGGTTACGAGACCAGATGCGGCTCTACGGGATCAATTCGCGCGCAGGCCTCGCGCGTCAGAACGAGTCCGGACCCGAACACTTCCGGATCATCGAGCTGGCAAGCGCGGGCAAGGAAGAAGCGCTCACCAACCTTCTGCGCCATCACATCAGGGCCTGGGAGCCGATCTTCGTCGAAGCCCTCTCCCAAGTCGGTACTGTCCGCGAGCCGATCGCTCCCACGCGCAAGCGGCAGCTCTCGTCGACCTGACTCTAGTTCACCCGCGTCCAGGTCTGGCCGCCGCAGAACATGCCGCCGAAAGCGCAGCCCTGCACGCGAAGCCGGTCGGTGCCCTTCATCGCGATCGTCGAGTCGTAGGTCGAGCCGGTGTTGGGATCGAGGATGCGGCCGGACCATTTCTGCTCCTTGCCAGGCTTCATGTTGATCAAAACCTGCTCGCCGTTCTGGTTCGATTTGCTGTCCACCGAATAGCCGCAGAGATTGCTGCCGCACTGCTCGATGCGAACCTTGCCTTCCTTCTCCTCGGTCAGCCAGATGCCCAGCGGTGAATTGAGGTCGCGCGTTGGCGCGGCTGCGGGAGCCGGCGGGGCAACGGCGGCGGCCTGGACGGGTGCGGGGGCAGGCGCGGGAGCGGCAGGCGGGGGCGCAGGCGGAGCAGCAGCCACTGTCGGGGCAGGTGGCGGAGGCGGTGCGGGCGGCACTGCGGCGACCGTCGGGGCGGCGCTCGGAGCCGGTTGTGGCGGCGGCACCAGCGGCTCTTCGGCCGGAGCATTGTTTGCCGTGCTGGCCGAAGGTGCCGGCGGGGCGGGAGGCGCCACGGCCGCAGGCGTCTGGACCGGGGCCTGCTCGGCGGCCGGAGGCGCGGCGACGGGTGCGGGGGCCGGCGCCGGATTGGCCGGCGGCTGCGGATCAGCCTTGGCTTGTTGCGGGGCCTGCGGGTCGGCCTTTGGAGTTCCCTTGCCGTCGTTCTTGGCGTCGTTCTTCGCCTTCTTGGCCTTGCCCTGGCCGGTGTTGTCGTAGACGCCGGGAATCTGCACCGTGCCGCGGTCCGGATCGATGCGGATGGTGCGCCCGCCATATTCGAAGGTGTACTGCGCCTGGGCAGCTGTGCTCGCCAATAGGAATGCGGCCGTGGCCAACAGCTTCCTCATTTCGCATCTCCTGAACAGATGGTCCCCTGCACCGACGCTTACGCCCCGGTTCAACCGCAAAAAGTGATCTAGATCACTGTTGTCCGTATGAGTCGTGCACCGGCGGTTCCGGGTTCAATACATCAGGAGCCGGTCCAAAGTTTGGCCGGGCGGGGAACAGGAGGACGCGGGCTAATCGAACCAGGCGGCGTAGATGCTCCTGTAGCTCCCGTCTTCCATGGAGATGTGCAGCCACTGGTCGACGAAGGCTTTGAATGCCATGTCGCGCTGGAGCCAATAGGCCTTCTCCGAGAAGTCGAACGGCTTTTCCGGGTGCACGGCGCAGAGCACGCCTGCGTTCTGCTTCTGCTGGTAGCGGGTCTCGGAGGCGTCCGTCATCATCAGGTCGGCGTTGCCCTTGGCGATCTCGTGGAAGATCTCGGTGTTATCGGGGAAGACGGTGATGTCGGCGTCCTTGATATTGGCGCGCGCGAAGCGCTCATTGGTGCCGCCGGGATTGACGATGACGCGGGTGCCCTTCTTGTCGATGTCGGCGATGCTCTGGTACTTGCCGACATCGGTGCAGCGGGTGATCGGCGTCTTGCCCTCGCGCATGATCGGCATCGAGAAATAGCCCTTCTTCTGCCGGTCGAGCGTAACAGAGACGCCGCCCATGGCGATGTCGAACTGGTCGGCCTCAAAATCCTTCATCAGCTTCGGCCAGGCCGTGGCGACGTACTCGACCTTGACGCCGAGCGCCTTGCCGAGCGCTTCCGCCATGTCGACATCGAAGCCGCTGAATTGCTGCGTGGCCTTGTCCAGATAGGTGAAGGGCTTGTAGTCGCCGGTCATGCCGACGCGCAGCGTGCCGCGCTTGACGATTTCGTCGAGGCGCGAGGGCGCCGCCTGCTGCGCGTGGGCCGACAGGTTCATCAGCAGCGCCACGGCCAAAGTCGCCAGCGCTCGAACGAATATTCGAACGATCATCTCTTTTCCACCCATTCCCAAGCTGTCATTGTGCAGCTCTTGAGGGTGGATTTAGACCAGATGCCAGTTGATGGCGAGACGGAATTGAAGGGAATTGTGACGTGACGATCTCGATGTACGAGGCCTCGGTCGGCCTCTTCGTGCCTTACCTGCGCAACCTGTCCGTCCTGCTCGACAAGGGCGTCGCCTATGCGGAGGCGCGCAAGTTCAATCCGGCCGTTCTGCTGGGGATGCGGCTGTCGCCGAACATGTACGATCTGGCGCAGCAGATCGGCGAGGCCTGCCGTCACGCCACCGTCGCGCCGGCCTTGCTGGCACAGTGCGAGCCGGTCGTGCTGCCGCCGCTGGAGCACGACATGGCCGGGATTCAAGCGCGGATCGCGACGTCAATCGAATTCATTGAAAGCCTGCCGCGCGCCGAGATCGATGCGGCGGCGGAGCTGAAGGTCTTCTTCAGGCTGAAGAACGGGACCGAGCTGCCCTTCACCGGGCGGACGCTGCTGCTCGCGAACAGCGTCCCGCAGTTCTTCTTTCACGTGACGACCGCCTACGACCTGTTGCGGCACGCCGGCGTTGAGCTCGTGAAGAAGGACTTTCTGGGAAGGAAGTAGAGCATGATCCGGAAAAGTGTGACGCGGTTTTCCGATAAGATCATGCTCAAACAATAAGCCTTACGCTTCGCCCTTGCGCTCGAAATCGGCGAGCGAGCTGCGGCCGGCGATCTCGCTGCGCAGCAGCTCGAAACGCCTGTTCGCCTCGTGCTCGTGCGCGTCGACGAAATGCACGGCGGCTTCGCTCGTCATGGGGCCGCTGACCACGGGCGTGGACTGCTCGCCGATGGTCTCGTGGACGTAGTACTGGCCATCGTCGCTGCGATGGACCGTCCATTTCAGGCGGATCGCCACCATCGGCCCGGGGCCGACCTTGCTGTAGCCGTCGGCGTCGGTGTGCTCCGGCACCAGCGGCTGTTCCTCGACCACGGGATGCTCGTGCTCGTCGATGACAGGATACGCCTCGGCGGTGAGATGTTCGTCGGAGGCCACGGCAGGCTCGTTGACGACCGACTGCTCATCGGCGGCCACGGTCTCAGTGTCCCGGACGACGAGAACGGGCTCGGGGTGCTCCAAGATGCTGGCGATGGTCGCCAGCGCGTGGTCGGTCGGGTCGATCTCTGACAAGGGTCCATCCTCCAGCTCGACGCGGCCGGCAAGTCTGTCCCACTGCCGCCGCGGCAGGATACATTACGCGGGTTTGATTAAGGCTGAGTTGGGGCTCGATCTGCACCAAAATGGGACGCATTCTGGCCATCCGAAGGCGGCTTGTTTGCCGCCTTCGGATTTACCTCAGCCCAGCACGTCCTGATTGATGATGTTCTGCCGGATCGGGTCGCCGTCGAGCACACTCAGGATGTTGCGCGCGGTCTGCTCGCTCATGCGGCTGACCGCCTCGACGGTGACGCCGGCGACATGCGGCGCCATGATGACATTGGGCAGTGCGAACAGCGCGTTGCTGACCGGCGGTGGCTCCACCTCGAACACGTCGATGCCGGCGCCGGCGAGCTTGCCGGAGACGAGCGCCTCGTACAGCGCCGCTTCCTTCACGATGCCGCCGCGGGCGGTGTTGACGAGATAGGATTTCGGCTTCATCCGGCCGATCCTGTCAGCATCGAACAGGCCGACCGTCTCCGGCGTCTTCGGGCAGTGGATGGTGACGAAATCGGCGTTGGGCAGTGCGGCGTCGAGATCGGCGACGGGCTCGCAGCCGGCGGCATTGATGTCGGCGGCTCCCTTGTAGGGATCGTAGACCTGCACCTTCATCTCCATCGCCTGGCAGCGCTTGGCGGTGCGGGTGCCGATACGGCCGAAGCCGACGATCAGCACGGTCTTGCCGTAGAGGTCGAACGGCAGCATGCCGAGCCGGCCCGCCCATTTGCCCTCCTTGACGCAGGCGTGCATTTCATTGGCGCGCTTGGCCAGTGTCAGCATCATGAACAGCGCCTGCTCGGCGACCGACGGCGAGTTCGCGCTGCCCGCGACCATCAATGGCACCTTGCGGCGGGAGAGGGCTGATACGTCGACGGCGTCGTAGCCGACGCCGATGCGGGTCACGACCTTCATGTCCTTCGACGCTTCGAGCTCGGTCTCGCCGAACGCGGTGGCACCGAGCGCCACGCCGTGGACCGGCGCATGGCTCTTCAGCAAGGCCTCGAAATCCTTGGCGGAGATCAGGTTCGGAAACTCGACGAGTTCGATATCGTCCCGCTGGGTGAGGAGGGCGCGTGCCCCTTGCGACAAAGTCTGTGTAACGAAAATCTTCTTCTTGTTGGTCGCCATCGCTCCCCGCCTGCTCTAAGTTTCTTGAGCCGGCGTCACAGCACGACGCCGGTCTCTTGGTTTAGCAGGTGCATATTGTTGAGGTCCATCGCCAAACGCATGGGAGCCCCGTCCTTGGCGCCGGCATTGGGATCGACACGGCCGCAGACGGGCGTGCCTTCGAGCCCGAAATAGACCAAGGTCTCCATCCCCATCGGCTCGGTGACGTCGAGCACGGTGTCGAAGGTCTCGATGCCCGGCCCGAGATGTGCGTGCGACTCGGTGAGATGTTCGGGCCGGAGCCCGAGCAGCAGCCTGTCGGTGCGCGACAGCGCGTTGTAGCGGGCGGCGCGCGCCGGCGGCAGCGGGAAGGCGATGCGGTCTGCGAGACGGATCTGCAGCGTGCCGCCGACGTCTTCGAGCCGACACGGGATGAAGTTCATCGCGGGCGAGCCGATGAAGCCTGCGACGAAGCGCGTCGCCGGCTTGTGGTAGAGCTCGTTCGGCGTGCCGATCTGCTCGATCCGCCCCTTGTTCATCACCACCACGCGGTCGGCCAGGGTCATCGCCTCGACCTGGTCGTGGGTGACGTAGACCGTGGTGGTGCGCACCTTCTGGTGCACCTTCTTGATCTCGATCCGCATCTGCACGCGCAGTTTTGCGTCGAGATTGGACAGCGGCTCGTCGAACAGGAAGACCTTCGGATTGCGCACGATGGCCCGCCCCATCGCGACGCGCTGGCGCTGGCCGCCTGAGAGCTGTTTCGGCTTGCGGTCGATCAAATCGGTGATGTCGAGGAGGCGCGCGGCCTCCGTCACCCGCGCCTTGATCTCGGCCTTGGGGTAGTGCTTCAGGCGCAGCCCGAACGACATGTTCTCGGCGACCGTCATGTGCGGGTAGAGCGCGTAGTTCTGGAACACCATCGCGATGTCGCGGTCCTTCGGCGGCACGTCGTTGACGACGTCGCCGCCGATCATGATGTCGCCGTCGCTGATGTCCTCGAGGCCGGC
>Ga0070665_100006566_pt1 | contig 11826 bp, 10 predicted proteins | sample KBSS13metaG_FD_65862 | JGI IMG/M metagenome (GOLD analysis project Ga0070665, IMG submission 65862) | Switchgrass rhizosphere microbial communities from Kellogg Biological Station, Michigan, USA - KBS S1-3 metaG | ecosystem: Host-associated > Plants > Roots > Rhizosphere > Soil ...
CAGCCAATCCTCGTTTCCAGCACCGGCGGCGTTTGCGAGTTGCGTCTCAATCGTCCCGAAAAGCGCAACGCCATCACTCTGGCCATGTACAACGCGCTGTGGGATGCCGTGGTGCGCGCGGAAGCCGATGATAATGTCCGGGTGATTCTCCTGAGCGGCGCGGGAGCGAGCTTCACCGCCGGCAATGATCTGGCCGATTTCATGAGTGGCCCCGGACTGGACGATGAGCACAGCGCGGCCCGCTTCATTCGCCTGCTGCCGAAGATCCGCAAGGTTCTCATCGCGGCCGTCCACGGCCCGACAGTGGGAATCGGCGTCACACTGTTGCTGCATTGTGATCTTGTAGTGGCCGGGCGCAGTGCGCGGCTGTCGATGCCGTTTGTGAAGTTAGGGCTGGTTCCGGAAGCGGGGAGCTCGTTGCTCCTGCCACGACTCGTGGGGCATCAACGTGCCGCGGAGCTGTTGTTGCTCGGTACACCGCTGGATGCGGCGAAGGCGTTCAACATCGGCCTGGTGAACCGTGTCGTGGATGATGATGTGTTGCATGAAGAGGCGCGGGCACTGGCGCAGGCGGTTGCCGGACAACCCGCTGAAGCCCTGCACGCCACCAAACAATTACTGCGCAGCGAAACCGGGGTAACGGCCCGGATTGAGGAGGAGCTGCGCGCTTTCCAGGAGCGGCTCGGCTCGGCTGAGTTCAAGAGCGCCGCGCAGGCTTTTTTCAACAAGGGCCGGTCAGGTTGAGCGGGACGGCCAGCTCGGCCGTCCGCGCAAAAAAGGACCCGGGCTCCGCGCGGCCAATGCCGCGCCCCGAAGGCCTCTTAGGCCTTCGGGCTATGAGAAGCGCACCACCCCTTGGCAGCAACGGCTTTGCCGGGGAATATCTGACAGGGCGCATAGGCATCGCTCGCCTTGCCCTGGAAGAAGTTGCAGGTGGCGCAGTGAGCGCCCGGTTTGTAGGCGGGGAATTTGGTTTTGTCCACCTTGCCGGCGTCCTCGACATAGCCCAGCGCCTTGGCCGTTGGATCGGACTCGGACAGGTGCGGTGCCTCGGCGGCGGAGCTCAGTGACGGCCGGACGCCGGCGAGCACAGCCGCGCTCGTAACTCCCGCCAATGCTAGAAAATTGCGGCGGGAACGTTCCGGCCGCCCTGACTTTGACGATGACATCTTTGGATACTCCCGTGTGGCAAATTCACCGGACGGGGGCTCGCAACTTCTGTGCCCTCGGGCCCGCGTCTCAGCTCGATGGGTATACTCCACGGCCAGTCGCTCGGGTGCAATCCATCTCGACATCAACTCGCACCCGCGTTGTGCAAATGGAACAGCGGCCGCCGCGATACGCCGGACTGGCATTGCCCTGACGCCACCGCGACGGTATTGTGCATTTGAGCGCAAATAACGCTGAACGGGGTGATTTTCATGTCAAAAACGAAAGAAGCACGCTCACCGTCAGTCATTCGTGTCGATGTAGCGGTGCGCGCAGCTCTCACAATGGCTATGTGTGTTACAGCCGCAACAGGCGTCTACGCGGCGGATGCCGTGCCCGCCGGCGAATCGTCAGCGACGGAAGGGGGGATAGCGGAAGTCATCGTCACCTCGCAACGGCGTGAAGAAACCTTGAGCAAGGTCCCGATCAGTATCACGGCCATCACTGAGCAGGATATCGATAACAAAGGCATCAAGGACATCACCGACGTCGCCCGCTTTACGCCGGGAATTTCCGTCGATTCGACGGGCACCTCCAACATTGCGATCCGCGGCATTGCCTCCTCGGGCGGCTCGGGCACCACGGGCATCTACATCGACGATACTCCGATCCAGATGCGGGGCCTGGCCTTCAACCCCGACGAAGCCTTACCCAAAGCTTTCGACATCGAGCGCGTTGAAGTCCTGCGCGGACCGCAGGGCACCTTGTTTGGCGCCGGTTCGGAAGGCGGCACGGTCCGCTACATCACAACCCAGCCGAGTCTCACGAAGACTACGGTCTACAGCCGTAATGAGGTGTCATACACCACCCACGGCGATCCCAGCTTCGAAACCGGCATCGCGGCCGGAGGCCCCCTCGTCGAGGGCAAGTTCGGTATGCGCGCCACGGTCTGGTATCGCCGCGACGGCGGCTGGATCGACCGTGTCGACCCCACTGCGGCCGACCCACAGAATGCGGTCGTCGATCGCAACGCAAATCACGCCGACAACCTCATGATCCGGGTGGCGGGCCTGTGGGCCCCGACGGACAACTGGACGGTGACCCCGAGCATCTATTATCAGAATCGCAACCAGCACGACGTCGGCAACTACTGGACCATCTATTCCAGCCCGTCGGACGACCGGTACGTCAGCGGCAACCCGACCGGGCGTCCAACACCCGACAAATTCTATCTGCCGGCCCTGAAGATCCAGGGTGACTTCGGCGCCTTCCAGTTGATTTCCAACACGTCCTACTATCACCGGTCTGAGGTCTCAGGGTACGACGGTACGCTGTATAACCTCGGCTTCTATCAGACATTCGGCGTGCAGGACGGCGTTCCGTACCCGCTGTTGGATGGTTCCGGCGTACATCTGCCCCCTGAGATAGCGGGCTACCGCTCGCCGGCCACGGTCGCCAACGATCAGCAGAACTTCACGCAGGAGATCCGGCTGCAGTCGAGCGACCCGGCGGCGAAGCTGCTGTGGACGGGCGGCCTGTTCTTCAGCAGCAACCGCCAGCAGTACCTGGAAGAGATCCACGATCCGCAGTTGGAGGAGTTCAGCCAGTCGATTTTCGGCGTGGGCTATCTCGATGAGTTTTCCTTCGAGGACCCGATCGGCAGCGGTAATTTCACTTCAGTACCCTACGATCCACGCTACCCGAATGACTCCTACTTCCTGCATACGCACGCCCGGGACAAACAGTACGCGCTGTTCGGCGAGGCGACCTATTCAATCACTGACAGCCTGAAGGTCACGGCGGGGGTGCGCTTCTCGCGCACCGAATTTACATTTGACAGCGAAACCGGCGGCCCGCAGCTGTTTGCGCCCAACCAGGAATCGCACCCCGGCAGCAAGGAAAACTCATTCACACCGAAACTGAATGTCTCCTACCAGATCGATCCGGGCAACATGGTGTATGCGACCTACGCCAAGGGCTTCCGGCCCGGCGGTGGCAACAATCCCCTGCCGACGGCGGCCTGCCAGGAGGACTTCGACAATTTCGGCATCAGCAAATCCCCCGATTCGTACAAGTCCGACTCCGTGCACAGCTTCGAGGTCGGCTCGAAGAACAATATCGGCGGCCGTTTGCGGCTCGCCAGCAGCCTGTACTACATCCGCTGGAATAACATCCAGCAGACGGTGGTGCCGCCGGTCTGTCAGATCTCCTTTATCACCAACCTCGGCCGCGCTGTTGCCAAGGGTGGCGACATCCAGGTTGAGTGGCAGGCGACCGATGCGCTGACGACGGAATTGACAGCCGGCTATACGGATGCGCGCTTCACCAAGACCTCATACTTCGGCGACGCGGCGGCGGGCGCTCCCGTGGTATCCAGCGGCAATGCGATCGTGGGCCAAAGTGGCCAGCCGGGCGCGCCCGTCACGGTGTCAGTGGGGGCGCAGTACAAGTTCCTGCTCGCGGAACATGATTCGTTCGTGCGATTCGACTACGAGTATGCGGGCCGCAATCATTGGCTCTCGCCGCGGCAGGATCAGTCCACCGCGCAGGGCGATCCCGACAACTACACGCTCTCGGCTACCAACTTCGCGTCCGTTCGCGCGGGCATGAAGTTCAATGCCTGGTCGGTCGAGCCGTTCATTGACAACCTGTTCGACACCCACACAGTGACGAACTATGACTTCACCATCTCTCCGGGATGCGATGGCTGCACGCGCCTGCAGCGGCAGTTCACTTTCCGTCCACGGACTTATGGTGTGACAGCCACGTACCGGTATTGACACTACCGGGGGAACGCCACGGCCAACGTAGAGTTGGTCCGTGGGGTCAGTATTGTGAGGGTGGGCTCGGTCCGGTGGCTGCCAGAGCGTTTACCACCGCCTTGCGGGTCGCGAGCACCGCAATCAATGGCTGATGGCGCAACGTGGCCACCTCGCTCCTCGTAAAGGGGGCGAGCTGGCTCGGCACCGCACCGGTATCGTACGTAGCTGCGAGCCAATTCAACACTGCGGCGAGTTGCTCATCCGACAAGGCCGAGTTGGCGGCGCCGGGAACCCGCAGTACGTAGTTGCGACCCTCGGGTGTCCGCATGAAGCGGCGGAGGGCGTTCGCGAGCGGCGGCACCTTTCCTGGGATTCCCTGGGCCCCGGTGCCATGACAGCCCATGCAGTTGAGTACGTAGTCCTGGGCGGGATTGCCCCCGTGGGCCGCGGCGCTCGCGAGCAGTCCGGCCCAGGCGGCGGCCAGCGCGGCGGCAGCGCGGGTCATTTTTCGGCGACACCCAGAATGACCGACACCGAGCAGTGATAGTTGGATTCGGAGTTCGCCATGCACCAGTTGACGTCGTTGTTGCGCGAGAGGCGGTACATGGGCTTCTCGCCTTCGTTGCGATCGCAAAAGCAGTCGCCGCAACTCACTTTTCCACAGCAGTCATTGTAGGAAACAATGTAGTCACGGCCATCGGCCGGGTTGTGGCAGGTGCCGATCCAGGTGATGGGCGAGGACTGCGTGCCGGGTGGGCAGGACGTGGAGGTACCGCCGCAACAGGCGCACAGGAATCCATCAATGGCACAGTACTTCCAGTACTCGCATTTCTGCTCAGCGGCGCTCGGCCGCGCCGGCTCCTGCGCGCGGGCGGTGCGGTCGATGGGCAGCAGGGGCAGCAGCGCCGCACCGGTCAGGATCTGTCCCAGGGACGCCAGCAGGCTGCGCCGCGAGGTGCGCTTGGCCAGGGAGCGGGCGCTGTTCTCAACCAGGCGATCGAGGTTCTTCATGGGTTCAACAGCAACTGTGGGGTCTGACCGAGGTTCTTTTCATCGTGCTGCAACTTGCCGGTCCGCGCATCGAGTATCAGCAGATGAGATTTATCCGTGGCGACAAACAGCAACGGGGACTGATCCTGCGATACCTGCACGGCAACCGCGCCACCGCTTGCGCGGGTGTCGATCGGCCAGCGCGCCGTGCGCTGATGTGACTTCAGGTCAAACACCCAGATTTCGGTGCCGCTGTCCTTGTGAGAGCCATCGCCGCCTTTGTGCATGGGCACGAACAACTTCCGCAATGAGCGCTGGACCGCGCCAACCTGCACGCCGCCGGGTCTCCAGGTGCCTTTCTCGGCCCCGCTGACCAAGGACCACGGTGTGCGTGGCGCGGGCTTCGGCTGCGTGAAGTCGATCTCGTGAACCTGCCCGAGGAATGACAGATAGGCGTAGCCATCGGGCAGAGGCACGGCTTGTGCGAAGACCGGATCCGCATCGACATTGAAGAACGGCTCCGAAGTCGTGCGGCCGGTTTCCTTGCCCCGCGCATTCAGGGTCACCGTCAACAGCCGGCCGCTTTCGCAAATGGAGGACACGCGGTTGGGACCCCACGGGTAAACCAGTGTGCAGCCGGCCGTGTCGATTTCGCCCAACACCTTCTTCTGGGCCGGATCCAACACCCCGAACGAGGTTGCGGGCGTCAGGTACGGCACGTACACAAACTTGCCGTCCGAGCTGTATCCGATGGTAAACAACATCGCGAGCGTCTGGGCATGCTTGGGCGGGATGACAATCTCGCCGGTCTTCCCCAGAGTGTTGTTGTCGTTGAACTCGACTACATCCGTACGCGTACCGTGGCCGCCGCGGGCAAAGTAGGTCGTGGCAACGGCCGTCGTTTTGCCGTCGGGCGAAAGATTGATGCCGGGAATGAACCCTGTGTCAATCTGCCCGATGCGCCGATGCGTATCGCCGTCAAACAGCCAGACGCGTGAGTCGATCTCGTTGTTGTACGCATAGTCGACCACATACACCCAGTGGGGCGATTTCGGCCCAACCGTGGCGATGGTGAGGTGCTCGGCGGGCAGGGGTGGCGGCTGCGGTTTGGCGGGCGCCGCAGCCCGGCAGGGTGCGATGCTCGCGGCAAGAATCAGCAGCGTCATGCCTGGCACGCCTGGCCAATATTGTTTCATTGATACCCCCCGGAGCGTTCGAGCGCGCCCGAGTCTCGCACATCGCACAGCGAGTCGAAAGTAGTGAGGATTCGCGCTACGCTGCTGCCATGAAAGAAGCGCGTCCACCTCGCTCGCCGGATCGGAGTCTTGGCGAGGACAGGCACATTCCGCGGCGTGACTTTCTACAGGGAGCGCTGGTTGCCGCGGCAACAACGTTGACGGGTCCATTGCTGACGGCGTATGCGGCCGAGACGATTGAACCGCAAAATGCGCCCGGGTACTACCCACCGGCACTCACGGGGCTGCGCGGCAGCCATCCCGGCTCGTTCGAAGAGGCGCATGCGCTGCGGGATGGCCGGAAACCCGGCATTGCAACCGACACCGGCGAGACGTATGACCTGATTGTCGTCGGCGCGGGTATCAGCGGGCTGTCGGCGGCGCATTTCTTTCGCTCCCGGACCACGGGGGCGAGCCGCGTGCTGGTCCTCGACAATCATGATGATTTCGGCGGCCACGCCAAACGCAATGAATTTCAACTGGGCGGACAACTGCACCTGCTGAACGGCGGCACGCTGGAGATCGACAGTCCGCGTCCGTACACAGCCGTTCCGAAAGGTCTGCTGGCGGAGCTCGGAATCGATGTGCCGGCATTGAGCCGCCAGGTTGAGCATCCGAAGTTCTATGATTCGCTCGGAATGCACCTGGGCGTGTTCTTCGATCGCGAGACCTTCGGAGCCGACAAGCTGGTGGTCGGTTATAAATCTGTGCCTGTCAGCACCCTGTTGGCGGACTCGCCATTGTCAGCCCGCGCGCGCGAGGACATCGGGCGCATCGAGGAAGGCTCGATCGATTTTCTGCCGGGGCTCGCATCGGATGCAAAGAAGCTGCACTTGTCCAGGATCAGTTATGCCACTTACTTGCGCGACTATGTGAAGGCAGACCCGGCGGCGATTGCCTTCTATCAGTCAGCGTCGCATGGCGAGTGGGGCGTGGGAATCGATGCGATATCGGCGCTCGATTGCTGGGGCTTCGGGATGGCGGGCTTCAAGGGGCTCAGGCTCGCTCCGGGGATCATTCCGCGCATGGGTCCGACGTCGGCAGGATACGCTGCGACGGGCGGCTCCGACACGCTGCATTTCCCTGACGGCAATGCAACAATTGCCCGGCTGTTGGTGCGCAAGCTGGTTCCGGATGCGATTCCGGGCAAGAGCGCAACAGATGTCGTAACCGCTCGTGCCCGCTACGACCGGCTCGATCGTGCCGGGGCGCCGGCCCGCATTCGACTCAACAGTACGGTCGTTCATGCAGTCAACAGCGAGGGAGGGGTGCAGGTCACTTACGTGAACAATGGCGGCACTTTCACTGTACGCGCCCGACATTGTGTGCTGGCCTGTTGGAACATGATGATTCCCTACCTGTGTCCCGAGCTGCCGGCCGCCCAGAGGGAAGCACTGCACGAGCTCGTCAAGGCGCCTTTGGTGTACACGAGCGTGGCACTGCGCAACTGGGAGGCTTTCAGTAAGTTGCAGGTCAACCGGGTGTACGCTCCCGCGGGTTACCACTCGAGTTTCGCGTTGAACTGGAATATGAAAATCGGCGCGTACCGCAGCTCGGGCTCGCCGTCCGAACCCATCCTGCTGCATATGACACGCACGCCCTGTAAGCCGAATGCGGGCTTGTCGGAGCATGAGCAGAACAAGGCTGGACGGGCTGAATTGCTCGCAACGTCGTTCGCGACTTTCGAGCGCAACATTCGTGAGCAGTTGGGCCGCACGCTCGCCGGCGGCGGCTTCGATCCCGCACGGGACATAGAAGCCATCACCGTCAACCGCTGGCCGCATGGGTACGCGCCTGAATACAACCCGCTGTGGGATCCGGATGGGCCGGAGGATCAACGGCCGAACGTGCTGGGACGGGCGCAGTTTGGAAGAATTGCGATCGCAAATTCGGATGCCGGCGGCTCGGCTTACACCGACTCTGCAATCGCCCAGGCGGATCGCGCCGTGAACGAGTTGTTGAAGGGGTGAAAGTGGCCGGCTCGTTGTGGTCCGCAACTGCCGCTCCCGGTCCGGTGCTGGGTCCGCTCACCGAGAGCATCCGCGCGGACGTTGCGATCATCGGAGCGGGATATACGGGTTTGTCGGCGGCGCTGCGCCTCGCGGAGGCGGGTCGGGATGCGGTTGTTCTGGAAGCCCGCGAAGTGGGCGACCGGGCTTCGGGCCTCAACGGCGGCCAGGTCATTCCCGGTGTCAAACACGATCCTGACACACTGGAGCAGATGTTCGGCCCGGTGGCGGGCTCGCGGCTCGTCGATACGGTTGCCTCCGGTCCGGATGTCGTTTTCGATCTCATCCAGAAACACCAGATTGCGTGTGCGGCCACGCGTACAGGTTGGATTCAGGCAGCAACCTCTCCGGCGACGCTGCAGACTATCACCACGCGCGCGGGCCAATGGCGGCGTCGTGGGGCCGACGTTGAGTTGTTGTCAGCCGCGGAAACCGCACGCTTGATCGGCTCGCGGCGCTACGTCGGTGCGTGGATCGATCGGCGCGGGGGAACAGTCCAGCCGCTGTCCTATGTCCGGGGCCTGGCGCGCGCGGCCCGAGGCGCCGGTGCGCGGATTTTCACCCAGTCACCGGCGACTGACCTGGAGGAAACGGATCGCGAATGGCGGATACAGACGCCCCACGGCTCGGTTGTGAGTCGCACTGTCATCGTTGCGACCGATGCTCATACCGACCGCCTCGTAGATCCGCTGCGTCGCACGATAATACCGGTGCCGTCTTTCCAGGTCGCCACCGAGCCGATCCCGGAAAAGCTGCGCCAGGCCCTGCTGCCGGAAGGTCAATCAGTGTCGGACACCTGGCATCTGTTGCGTTATTTTCGACTCGATGCGACCGGGCGGCTGGTCATGGGCTCGCGGGGTACTTTCGCGGACGTGCCAGTCGCCGTGGCCGCACGGCATCACTACCGCGCCGTGCGCGAAATTTTTCCGCAGCTCGAAGGCATCCGCTACGAATACCATTGGGGCGGGCTCGTGGGCATGACGCGCGACCACCTGCCGCATTTGCATGAAATCGCGCCCGGGTTGATTACGGGCCTCGGCTACAACGGGCGCGGTGTTGCCATGGCGACTGTAATGGGCCGGATACTCGCGGACTGGGTACTCGGCGTGCCGGGCCCGGAGTTGGCTTTCCCAGTCACGCCGCTCGTGCCGATTCCGATGCATCGTTTCAACCAGTTCGGAGCACGCATCGCAATCCAGGGCCTGCGGGCCGTGGATGGATTGGCGCGGGTGCGCGACCGGTGGTTTACGCAGGCGAGGGCGCAATGAGTCCTGTGAACGCGGCGGTTGGTCGTGCGCGCGCGAGCGCCGGCGGTGGCGACTCCCGGGGCCGGGCACCATGAGTTGGCCGCTGATAGGATTCCTCGCAGCGCTCGTTGGCGTCAATGTTGCGTTTTTCATTGGCTGGTGGCGCGCACGGCGCACGCATCCGCTGCGGGATTCACCGACCCTCGGCGATGCTCTCATCGGTTTTGTCACAGACTTCTTCGACGCGCTCGGTATCGGCTCCTTTGCCCCGACGACCGCACTCTTCAAGTTCCGCCGCCGGCCCGCCGACGAGCTCATCCCCGGGACCCTGAACGTGGGCCACAACCCGGCCGCGTTCGTTGAGACCGCATTCTTTGTCACTGCGGTCGCCGTGGACCCGCTGCTCCTGACGGCGATGGTCGGCAGCGCAACCCTTGGCGGCTGGCTCGGTGCGGGTACTGTGAGCCGGCTGCCGCGCCGCGCGATCCAATTGTTCATGGGCTTTGCCTTGTTGCTGGCCGCGACCTTCTTTGCGATCCGCAACCTCGGTGCCTTTCCCGCAGGCGGCGAAGCGACGGCTCTGCTGGGCTGGCGTTTTGGTCTCGCGGTCGGTGTCAACTTCATTCTCGGCGCGTTGACGAGTGTCGGTATCGGACCCTACGCGCCGTGCATGGTGTTGCTCGCGTTGTTGGGGCTGCATCCCCTGAGCGCGTATCCCATCATGATGGGCACGTGCGGGCTGGTACAGCCGGTGGCCAGCCTGCAGTTCTTCAAGACGGGCCGCTTCGCCTGGGGCCCGTCGCTCGGGCTCGCCATGGGCGGGGTGTTCCGGATTCTGCTGGCGGTGTTGGTTGTGAAGCAATTGAATCTCAACACGTTGCGTTGGCTGGTGATGATGGTTGTGGGCTTTGCGGCCGTCTCGATGTTGCGCTCGGCGTTGCGGGAGTCAAAACCGGCACTGGCCGCGGCGCCGGCGGCGGATGGGTTTGACGTGCCTCGATCCGGCCGGGGATGGTTGCCATGAGCATCGATCCGGCGGTCGGCTGTTTGATTGTGGCCTGCGCGGGGCTGCTGTTCCTGGTGGCGGCCATCCACAAATTGCGCGACCTGCGCCGCTTCAGTGAGGTGTTCGCCGCCTATCGGCTGTTGCCGCCGGCCGCCGCGCGGCTCCTGGCGGCCGTGGTACCGGCGCTGGAGCTGGCTGTGGCCGTCGGGTTGTTGTTTGACAACCTGCGGCCGCCGGCGCTGTGGATCGGCATCGTGCTGTTACTCGGCTACGCTGCCGGTATCGGCGTCAATCTGGCCCGCGGGCGCCGCGATCTGGATTGCGGTTGCGCCGGCCCGTATGACCGCCGCCCTATCGCTGCCTGGATGGTGTGGCGCAACCTGTGCCTCGCGCTGCCCCTGTCCGCCGCCCTGTTGCCCTGGAGCGAGCGGCCCTCGACTGTGACCGACGGTATCACCGTCGGCTTCGGCACCGCCTGCTGCGCACTGGTTTACCTGTGCCTCGACCGTTTGTTGGCTCCCGCCCGCCGTGTTACGAATTGAGACGGACTACCCGATGAGCGCACTCGCTGTTTCAAATGTTGTTCTGTGGATTGTCGTGCTGGCCCTGCTGGCCCTGGTGTTGGCACTGACCCGGCAGATAGGCGTGTTGCATGAGCGGATCTCGCCCGTGGGCGCACTCATGATCAACAAGGGCCTCACGGTGGGTGAGAAGGTGCCCGTGGTGGCCGTCAGCGACCTGGATGGCAAGGCGTTGCAGGTCGGCGCGCCGCGCAGTGACGGTTTGAGCACGCTGCTGCTGTTTGTTTCGCCCACGTGCCCGGTGTGCGAATCGCTGCTGCCGGTGGTGCAAGCGAGCCGTAGACAGGAAAAGAGCTGGCTGCACATCGTGCTGGCGAGTGACGGCGATCTGGCTACGCAGCGCGAATTTGTCCGCGGCCACGGCCTCACGGAATTCCAGTATGTTGTGTCAGCGCCGCTGGGAATGACCTATCAGGTGAGCCGGTTGCCGTTCGCGGCGCTCGTGGATGGCGCCGGGATTCTGCGGGCCCGGGGCCTCGTCAACTCGCGGGAACACCTGGAAAGCCTGTTTGAGGCGCAACGGCTCGGGGTTGCGTCCTTGCAGGACTATTTCACTGCACACAGTTAGTCCGCAGCGGCCAGCAGACCGACCCTGAGGGCGCGTATACGGCCTACCTCTTTTGAGGGAGGGAAGGGGGGTGGGTTGCAGCCCTAAGCTGCGCGCCAGCGATTCGACCCTAAGCGCCTCGTACAATATTCGGCGCATCGCATTCGTCTATCCGGTTGTCGCAGTGGATTTGCGGCTGTCTTTTTCAAATTATAGAGTGCTCAACATGTTACGGCGCTCCACCATTGCCGGCGTGATCGCCGTGAGCTCGTTGGCTGGCTGTGCCGTCGGCCCCGACTT
>Ga0070665_100006567_pt1 | contig 11825 bp, 7 predicted proteins | sample KBSS13metaG_FD_65862 | JGI IMG/M metagenome (GOLD analysis project Ga0070665, IMG submission 65862) | Switchgrass rhizosphere microbial communities from Kellogg Biological Station, Michigan, USA - KBS S1-3 metaG | ecosystem: Host-associated > Plants > Roots > Rhizosphere > Soil ...
GTCGCGCATCTCCGGACGCCAGCCCACCGGCTGTGCGAGCACGGCACCAGCGATGCGATTCGGTGCGCGCTTCAGCAGGCTCCAGATGAACGGGCCGCCGATGCAGAAGCCCATCACCATGAACTTGTCGATGCCGAGGTGGTCCATCAGGCCGAGCTGATCGTCGGCATAGGATTCCCACGGGCGGTCGACCTCGACCGGTCCGGTTGACTGGCCGGCCGGCGCGTTGCGCAGGTCCGCGGTGATGCACCGGTATTCGCCCTTGAACTCCTCGATCGCGTTGAACGGCGGATTGCCGGTGAAAAAACCAATCGTCGCGTTCAGTCCCCCGCCGGGAAGCAGCAGGAGAGGGAAGCCCGACCCCGCTTCCTCGTAGTAGATGCGGACGGGACCCTTCTCGAAAAACTTCCCGGTTCCCCGTGCGGCGGGTTGCCCCGCGAACACACGAGGCACGGCGGTCGCTGCCGCGACTGCGGCGCCTGCGGCCAATAGCGCGCGTCTCTTCGGATCCATCGTCACGTTCTCCTTGACGTGCCATAGAATGTCGGCCTGCCGTTCTACCGTCAAATGATTTCTGGCGGAAGCCGCCAGCCCACTGCGACATGGACCTGACCCCGTTCCGCAACCGCGACTATCGCCTGCTGTACGCCGCGCAGTTCGTGTCGCTCATCGGCACGATGGTCACCTACGTCGCGCTGCCGTACCAGATGTACCGGCTCACCGGATCCTCGTTTTCGGTGGGTCTCCTCGGACTCGTCGAGCTCGTGCCTCTCCTCGCCACTGCCTTCATCGGCGGGGCGATGGCGGATGCCGTGGACCGGCGCCGTATCGCGATCGTCACCGACGTGGCGCTCGCCGCCGGCAGTGCCGCACTCGCGATCATCGCGATGCGGGGGGCGTCCGCGTTGCTCCTGTATCTCGTTGCGGCGTGGATGTCCGCCGTCAGCGGGCTGCAGCGTCCCGCGATCGAGTCGCTGGTTCCGCGCCTCGTCGAGAAGGACGAGTTGCCGGCGGCCGCATCGCTCGCGGTCGTGCGCGGCAGCATCGGTATGATCGCCGGGCCGGCCGTGGGCGGACTGCTGATCGCATCGGGCGGGCTGACCGTCACGTATCTCGTCGATGTGGCGTCGTACGCGGCGTCGCTGGCGTGCCTGGCGATGATCCGCGCGGTGCCGCCGGCCGAGGACGCCGAACAGCCAAGCGTCGCCGCCGTCGTCGAGGGATTCAAATACGCGAGCAGCCGTCAGGAACTGATCGGTACCTATGTCGTCGATTTCGTCGCGATGGTCTTCGGCATGCCGCTCGCGCTTTTTCCGGCGATCTCCGATCGACTCGGCGGTCCATCGGTGGTCGGCTTTCTCTATGCGGCGCCCGCGGTTGGAGCGCTTGCCGCGAGCCTCACCAGCCGCTGGACTCCCCGCGTCCATCGTCATGGCGTTGCGGTGATGGTTTCGGCCACCGTGTGGGGACTTGCCATCGTCGGCTTTGGTTTCAGCCGGACGCTGTGGCCGTCGCTGGTGTGCCTCGCGATCGCCGGCGGCGCCGACGGCATCAGCGGCATCTTCCGCATGACGATGTGGAACGAGACGATTCCCGACGCGCTGCGCGGCCGGCTGGCGAGCATCGAGATGGTCAGCTACATGAGCGGCCCGCTGCTCGGAAACCTCGAAGCCGGCGCCGTCGCTGCCGCGTTCGGCGTCACGGCTTCGGTGGTGTCAGGTGGCGCCCTGTGCGTCGCCGGCGTGCTCGCGTGCGTCGTGTGGCTGCCGCGCTTTGTTGGCTACGACGCGCGCCTGTGGAAGAAAGAGCAGGTTGCAGACACGTGAAGAGGGCAGGAGGGGCTCCGCACTCTTCACGATCTGTGCTGATTGTTGACGCAACAGGCCGAACGTAACTCCGGCCAGCACGTAGACGCCGAGCGCCACCAGCATCGTCGTTCGAAAGCCGAACGAGAGTGAGCAGAGCGCGGTCGTGACTCCGCCGATCGTCGTGCACAGGCCGTTCATGCTCCACGCCCATACGATCGCGGCACGCGGCTTCGATCGCAGCGTCAGGATGCCGAGCGGAAACGGCATGCCCATGAAGAATGCCATCGGCGCGATCATCGAGCCGGCGATGAAGATGCGCAACCCGAGTCCGTTGCGCATGAAGTGGGCGGATACGCCCGGACAGCTCGCCCAGATACACAAACCGGTGGCGAGAATGCCAGCAAATGCCATATACCATCGCGACGCATCGCGACCGACGATGGTATCCGAGCACATGCTGCCGCAGGCCGCGCCGATGAGCATGACGGCGATGACCGTGGTGATGGCGTACAGCGGATAGCCGATGAGTTTCATGAATAGCTGGATGAAGAGCAGCTCCACGGTGATGAAGCCAAGACCCAGCAGCGAGAAGTAGGCGAGCGCTGCGCCCCTTCCATCCCACGGCTCCCTCGCGGTACGGCTCAGGCCAAGCGGCGCCAGCAGGAACGCAAGGCCGTACACGACGCTGGCCGCGGAGGCGACCAGCAGGTGCACCCAATCCATCGGCAGCCAGCCACCGCGCATTTGCGCGTTGAGCACCGCCGCAGTCGCGGCGTTGAGCCCGACAGATTGATCCGCCGAGACATGGTGAAGGGATCGGCGCAGGAAGTGAAAGAACGGCCGATCGTCGGTGACGACGGCGGCGTTGAACGGCGCCGCGGCGAGCAAGGCGCCGGGTAGCGCGCCAGCGTAGTACGACCCGGGAAGAAAGCTGTGAACCGGATCGAGTGGATTTTCGACGAGCGCGTACGTCATTTCGTGGACCGCCGGGAATGCAAAAAACCATCTGGCATCGTCCACCTCCGCCGGTGTCCACGGCGTCATCTTGATGAGCACCGTCGGCAAGTAGTCGGGATCGGGGCCTTGCGTTTCGAAGACCATGACGTGCGATCGGAACTGGTCGCGTCCGGTCGTCTGCCAGGCGGCCGCGGCGGTCGCGATCGTCCGCGGATAGGCGACGTGATTGATCTGGACGATGCCGTCCGGCCTGAGGTGTGAGTAGTACTCGACGAACGCCTCCCTGGTCTGGAGATATGCCGGCGCAAGCGCCCCTGATCCGGCAGCGATGCTCGACGACGTGTAGTTGCTGAATACCTGGATGACGTCGTACGCCTGAGTCGACGCGCGAAGGAAGCTGCGGCCTTCGCCCACGCGGACGTCGACCGCGGGATGCCGGAAGATGCCGCCGATGTAGGCGGCATAGCGTCCCGTGCCGAGCTCCACCATCGTGGGGACCATCTCGATGGCGTCGATGTGCGACGCTCCGAAGAGCAGCGCCGCCTTCGTTTCCTGGCCGCCGGCACTGCCGATGATCAGGGCGCGATGGCCGGAGTCGCGCTTCAGGTAGTGCGACGCCAGAACGGCCCGCCGCCAGAATTGGAACGCGACTCGACGAGGAAGGTCCCGCCGCAGCGACGCAAAGTCGCCGTCGAAAGGGAAGAAATCTGAACTTTGCGTGCCGCCATCGTAGGCGACGTGCTTGCGGCCGCGATCGTCGGCGCTATCGGTCAGCGGCGGCTGCGTGACGACGGAAATCTGCGACACGGGGTCCCATCGCGAAAATTCGAGCTGACCGCGGGCGATCGCCGCCAGCGCGTCGCGTTTGTTGTCATGCAGACGCAGCGTCAGGTAGCGCGGTCCCGCGCCAAGCGGCACCAGGAGGACGATCAGCGCGGCCATCGCCAGACGCCGCCGCTGAGCGCCGGTACCCGAGAAGCACGCCGCCGCGGCCAGGCCGGCCAGCGCGGTCACGATCATGAGGCGCTCGGGTCCAAGCCTCGGGAGGAGTGGTGTCAGCACGGCGGTACCGATGGCGGCTCCGCTCAGATCGGCAAAGTACAGACGGCGGATATCCTGCGGGCGGCCGGAAAAGATCCGGCAGATCGTGAGGCCCGCGAAGAAGAACGGCAGCAGCAATACCAGATACAGCAGAAGAAACCAGAGCACCTGGGCGAATGGCTGGTGGCCGATGTTCTCGATCGAGAACGGAATCACATTGAGCAAGAGCGGCAGCATGCAGACGCTCGCGGCGAACGCGGCGGCCGGAACGACCAGCGAATGTCGCGACGGTTCATCGACCGGGGACCACACCATATCGAACAGGCCGCCGACGGCGAGGCCGAACATGGCACAGGTGATCACCATGAACGACAAGTGCGGCGACAGGATGACGTCGAACACGCGCGTCAGCAGCACCTCGACGAGGAGCGTGGCCCAGGAGATCAGGAAGAGACCGATATAAGTACGCCGCAAAGTATTTCTCCAGCCGTCGTCAAATTGGAGAGCGCCGGCTACCACAATGAGTGAAGTTCATCGAGAATTCATGCCCGGAGGAGCATCCACGTTGCTCATCGCAAGCGCCGTGCCTGCGCCAATTGGAAGTGGTGCAGATGTTCAGGTCCGCGTTCGTGCGGACATCAAGGAAGGGCGATCAGGCTTCTGACAACCTGTCGAGACTCAGCGGAGCGGCGACGAGCAACAGGCGCAGACTGATGGTTTGTTCTTCCACTCGTGATGATTCTCAAATGGTGCGCTATCGTGCCGCCAGTCGTTCGACGTCTCGTGCAAGTTGATCCTTCGTAACCATGATCGGGTAACCCCACGAGACGGGTCGCGGAGCCGGATTTGTCCATCGATCTCCGGCCGCGTACACGAAGAACGCGTCCCACAGTGAGTCCGCTTCCGGCGTCAGCGTGCCCGACGCCTGACGATCGAGAAACATCGGCAGGCTGAGTAGCAGTCGAAGGCCGAGGAGTCGCTGCTCGTCCCAGTAATGCGTGACGCGACTGTCCGTGAGCAACTCGGCCGGCCACTTTGTTCGCGCGTCGCCTGGGTACATGTTGAACCACACGGCGTAGATCGCGAGCCCGGTGTCCGTCCGTCGAGCCAGGAGGTCTTGCTGCGCCCACCGGGCGGCAGAGACACAGGCCGGTCAGGTTGGCGACAGCAGCAGGAGCACGCGGACTTTCTCGCGGTCTTCATCGAAGGCTGTCTGCAACTGCGCGATCGACGAGAGATCGCGCAGCGCAGGTGGGACCGGTGTCTGCGATCGGGTGACACCAGTTGCACTCAGCTGGTAGAGGCCGACCGACAGCGCCAGTGCTGTGCCGAATGCCGTTCGTCCGCGAAGCGGGCTGGCCATCAGCCACCCGGCTTTCGTGGCACCGCCTGCGTGGCGACGGTGGGGCACGCCACGTTGATCGCCGTGACGCACATGTTGCCGAGGAATGTATTGTGGTTGTTCGGCGACGATTGATCCCAGAGATCGACCCCGGTCGCCGTTGTCACGCTGTTCGACTGCTGAATGGGAGGGTTGCCGACGGCAACGTTCTGCCGCACCTGATTGTTCGTCGCCGGCGGGAACACGACGATGCCGTTCGAGTTGCCGATTGCCGTGTTGGCTTCGATGATGTTGCCGTCGCCCGAGACCACGCCGATCCCGAAATCGACGGCTGTGCCTGTTGCGTAGCCGTTACCGCTCGTCTCGTTCCACCGGAGCGAGTTGTTATTCCCCTGCACTCATATGCCGCCGCACGGATTCGCCGAGGTCCCGTTTCTCACCGACACGTTGCCTTCGACGCTGATCCCCGAAGACGTGGGATTAATCCGGATGCCCGACATGCAATTCGTGGTTGTCGTCACACCCTGAACCCAGCCCTTGGCGGTGGCGTTGAACAGGATGCCGTCGCCCTGGAACCGTTGCACCAGACCTGGGCCTCGCACGCCGACATTGGCCTGTCCGCCCGAACTGATGCCTGTCTCTGTGCCGACACTGGTGCCCTTGCAGCCGGTGTTCGCGTCGTTGGGCCCGGTGATGGAGAAACCGTTCAGACTGAGCACGATGTTGGGTGCGCCGAAGGCGATGCATGGCGCACCGGTGACCTGACAGATGACGTCGCCGACGAGCTGCGTGTTTTCTGAGAGCACCAGTGTCCTGACGATGGTCCCTCGGATGTCCTCCGCGTCCGCGATGCCCGAGCCGATGAGCACCGCGACGCTCGCCAGACCGGACAGTCCAATCCGCCTTGCGAGTGTCATGACTCACCTCGTGGGAAAACGATTTGCCGGGATGTCGACTGTGTGTACGAACCGAGCACCTTATACGCCTGGCCGGACCTTAATGCAAAACTTTCCGCATGCGGTCGCGCGCGACCCGGATGGCGCGTCACGACCGAGTGTCAGGCCAAACGTGACTGGACTCCATCGCGGGCTTCTGCGCTAAATAGATCTCCTAAGGGGTCAACCATGCGGCTCATCACGCTCGTAGCTGCGCTGCTCCTCTGGAGCGCCGCCTCGCTGTGGGCCCAGCCAACGCCACCTGCCGAATCGCTCGATGAGGAAATCGACCTGCCGGAACTCATCCGCGCATGGCGCCAGAAGCCGCCGCCCCCTGAGAAGGAACCCGGTCACAAGGCGTTCATCGTCGCACCGGTCATTGGATCGAACCCGTCGTCCGGATTCCTCATCGGCGCGGCAGGGCAGATGACGATGTTTCGCGGCGATCCGTCGACGACCAGTATCACGTCCGGCATTGCGAGCCTCACCGTGTCGAGCAAGAAGCAGTTCGTATTCAACGTACGGTTCGACAGCTTCAGCGACGGAAACCAGTGGCTCATCGAGGGCGACAATCGTTTCCAGAGCACGTCGCAGGACGTCTACGGCTTTGGCAGTGACACCGCATCCTCGTCTGCGCTCGCCACGGATTACGGGTTCGTGCGCGTCCACGAGACCGTCTTTCGCAAAGTGGCCCGCGACTTCTATGTCGGTGGTGGATTTCTGTTCGACTCGCACACCGACGTGCGGCCTGCCGATCCGTCCGATCCGAATTGGCCGGGCTCGGCGTACCTCGCCTACAGCGAACAGCACGGATTGCCGACCAACTCTCAACAGTCGGCTGGATTCGGCGTCAATGTGCTGTTCAATCACCGCGACAACGAGATCAGCCCGCGCCGCGGCTGGATCGTCAGTTCGAAGTACCGATGGTCGTTCGAGGGCTTCCTCGCTGGCGACTCCGCCTGGCAGGAGTTTGCCGCCGATGCGCGCGCGTACCTGCCGCTGGACCCGTCGGGCCGGTACCGAATCGCGGTCTGGAGTTACACCGCATTGGTGACGAAGGGGGTTGCGCCGTATTTCGATGTCCCGGCAACGGTCATGGACACCTACGGCCGATCGGCTCGCGGGTATCAGGACGGACGATATCGCGGCGAGCGGCTGGTGTACGGTGAAGCCGAATACCGGGGACCGCTCATGAGCAACGGCCTGCTCGGGATGGTGGCCTTTGCGACCATGACGACTGTGTCCAACAGTCAGACCGCGGAAAAACTCTTTGACTCGCTCGCGCCGTCCGCGGGCGGAGGTCTCCGGCTGTTGCTCAGCAAACGATCGAAAACGAATCTCTGTTTCGATCTGGCGTGGGGGAAGGATGGCGCCAAGGGTGTGTACCTGGCGATTCAGGACGCCTTCTGACCCCGTCTGTCATGGAGTTCTGGCACGCATGGCGATGAGGCCCGCGCCGCGTGCCCGCGCGTCGTTTGCCAGCGCGATCGAATCGCGTTGAACATTGTCGCGGGCTTCCCGCTGGTCCATCCGCAGGACGAGGAGACGGCGCTTCAGTTCGCTCAGTACCAGGCCTGATTGCTGGAGCGTCGGGCGAAGTGCGTTCAGCCGCCGCCGGCCCTCTTCGGCCCGCCCGTTGGCCATGTCGACTTCCGCGGCGGTCATCGTGAGATCGTTGATCAAGCTGACGCGTTCGGTTCGCGTAGACGAAGTGCGCGCGGTCGTCAGCGCGTGAGAGGCGCCGGTCACATCGTGTCTGGCGAGCCTGGCTCGCGCGGTAATCAGCTCGGCCTCCGGGCGCAAGACGGTCGTCTCCTTGAGCGAGCCGATCACGTTCTGCGCCTGGCTCTCGGCGTCGGCCGGCCGCCCGTCCTCGAGCGCGATCGCGGCCAGCGCCACCTGGCTCTCGAGCATCGTCCGCGTCTCTTTCATCTCCTGCCTGAGCGCGAGCGCCTGTTCGTGTTGACGGCGCGCTTCGGCGAGGTCGCCTGCGGCTAACGCGATCTCGCCAAGCTGGTAGCGCGCCTGCGCTTCGCCGGGTTTCAATCGCGCCTGGCCGGCGAGCCGCATCGCCTCCTCCTGACTCGCGCGGGCGGCGTCGATCTCTCCCTGCTCGAGCAGGACCATGCCCAGCTCGACGCGGCCCATCACCTGACCGCGGACGTCGCCAATCGTCGCGCGCAGCGCCAGCGATTCCTCGAAGCCGGCGCGGGCATTCGCGAGCTGGCCCATCTCCCGCTGCACGATGGCGAGGTTGTGCAGAGCGCGGACGATCCCCCTCTTGTCGCCCAGCTCCCTGGAGATGGAAAGCGACTCGCGATAGTACGTGGTGGCGTCGGCGAGCCGGTCCTGTTCGAAGAAAACCACACCGATGTTGCTGAGCGAAACCGCCATCCAGTTGCGATCGCCGATCTCGCGGCGCAGCGCCAGCGAGCGCTGGTGGGCGCTCAGCGCCTCCGCGAACCGGCTCTGGTCTTTCAGCAGGACTCCGAGATTGTTGAGCGCAGCCGACATCGACCGCCGATCGCCGATCTCTTCGCTCGTGGCCAGCGACTGTTCGTACATCCGTTGTGCCCGGGTGATGTCCTGCTGATCCGCGAGCACCCCGCCGAGGCTGTTCAGCGCCGAGGCTGCGCCCGCGCGGTCGCCCGCGTCCAGGAACGTCTGGCGGGCCGCGTCCAGCGACTCTTCGGCTTTACGCAGTTGTCCCTGGCTGTAGTAGCTGCGGCCTTCGTACAACCGTGCCCGTGCGACGAGCAGCCGTGCGCCGGCCTGCTCCGAGCGCTGGCGCGCGCGCTGAATCGCCGCGAGCTCTCCGGGAAAATCGGCGAGCGCCGATTTGGCCTGCGACTCCGCGAGATCGATGCGGGGATCCGCGTTCTGCGGCGCGGGGGCACGCCGCAGTGCGGCCACGGTCGCCAGTGCTTCCTGATTGCGGCCCGCCGAGCTCTGGGCCGCGGACAATCGCAGCCCGTACTCGATGTTGTCGGAGAAGAAACCCCAGAGCGTGCGATAGACGTCGACCGCCTTCGGCCAATCGTGCTGCACCTCGTAGAGATGTCCTTCGACGTTCAACCGATCCTCGCGCGTCAAGGCGCTGGACGCGTCGAAGGCCTTCTGCGCGGCGTCTTTCGCTCGGCCGTCGTAGCCGAGCGCGGTCCATGCGGACGAGAGCGCCGTCTGAATCATCGGGTTGCCGGGCTCGAGTGCCGCCGCGCGCGCAAACAACGTCTGCGCCTGTACGGCGTCCAGCAGGCGCAGCCGCGCGATCCCTTCAGAGTACAGGCGCAACGCCTCGACACCCTGTGGAAACGCGGCCCTGGCGCTCTTCGCCGCGTCGGGCGTGTTGTCCTGCAAACCGAGCCGCGAGCGCAGCGCGCCGCCCGTCTCGGCGATCATCGAGAAGAGGCCGGTTTCCTCGCCGACTCCCGACGCCGATACGGCGTCGCCGGATCTGGGAAGGACGCGCACGTCCATGCGCAGCGCTCGCGATGCGCCGCCCGGGCTCGTCGCAAAGGAGCCGACGACCAGATAGTCGGTGTTCAGCGTGTCGCGCAGGCGCTCCATCGTATCCGGACGCGGCGCGCCGGTCGCATCGCCTCCGAGATCGCGTGAGGCGCGCGTGACCTGGTCGGCCGGGACGGCCCGGACTTGACCGCCGCCGGCCAGTTCCGTGGTCAGCATCTCCGCCATGGCCGTGGACAGCCATTGATCTTCCGCACGGCCGGAGAGGTTGGTGAAGCCGGCTACCGCAATGGATCGACGTGGTGCCGACGTGGTCGAGCCTCGTGCGATCTCGGCGGGCACCGGAGCGCGCGACGATCGCGTCCAGACGATCGCGGAAACCGCTGTGAGGGCGACGGCGACAAGGACAAGGGCAGCGACCGCGAGTGCGGACCGATGCCGGTCGAAGTATCGCCTGGTCCGGTAGCGAAACTCATCACGCCCAGCCGCAACCGGCCGTTCATCCAGCCAGCGCCTCACATCGTCCGCCAGTGCGGCGACGCTCGGATAGCGGGACACCGGCTGCTTGCGCAGCGCCTTCATCACAATCGCGTCGAGCGGTCCGGTCAGACGATTGCGCAGCGCCTGTGGCGAGCCGTCGCGCGTGGAGCTGACGTCGATCGGTATCTTCGTTTCGGTCGTGCCGTCGGCGCGCGTCACCGTTTCGGTGCGGCCGACCGCCCGGCTCGGGCGCTCCGGTTCCTGCTCGCAGATCACGCTGGCGATTCGTTCCGGCGACTCGGTCGTGAATCGGAACGGCTTGTGACCGGTCAGCAGCTCGTAGAGGAGAAGTCCCAGGGCATAGACGTCGGTCGCCGGCGTGACCGGCCTTCCGAGGATCTGTTCCGGGCTCGCGTAGTCCGGCGTCATGGGCCGCGCGAGCGACGTCATGGTGGAGTCCCGTTCCAAATCGGGATCGAAGATCTTCGCGATGCCGAAGTCGAGCAGCTTGGGCTGGCCTTCGGCGGTGACCAGGACGTTGCTGGGTTTCAGATCGCGATGGACGATATGGTGCTCGTGCGCATGTCCCACCGCGTCGAGAACCGGGAGACACAGGCGAAGCCGCTCGGTGGTCGTCAGCCGGTTGGTGTCGGCGTAGCGATCGATCGTCGTGCCCGCGACGTACTCCATGACGAAATAGGGCAGGCCCGCCTGCGTGGTGCCGCCGTCCAGGAGCCGCGCGATATGGGGATGATTCAGCGACGCGAGGATCTGACGCTCGTTGCGAAACCGGCGGACCACGAGTTCGGAGTCCATGCCGCGGCGGATCATTTTGATCGCCGCGACGTGCTCGAAGTCGCCGGTCCGTCGGCTCAAATAGACGGCACCCATCCCGCCGCGTCCCAGACACTGCTCGATCACGTACGGACCCACGTGCTGTCCGATGTGAGGATCGGTGTCTGTCGCGTCTTCAGCCAGACGCACCGCCGGCGCCGCGAGGAACGAGCCGGCGTCCGAGTCCGCCTCGAGGAGCGATTCCACCTCGGCGCGCAGCTCGGGCTCGCCGGAGCAGAGCGTGTCCAGCAGCGCGGCGCGCTTGTCGGGAGGCTGATCGATTGCGAGTCCGAGGATCTCCTTCACCCGGGGCCAACTCGCCATGTGCGGGCCAGATCATACTTCCATCCCGAAATGCCGACGGGTACGCAGATCCATGGCTCGCGCCTGGCTGCTCGTGAAGAGCATGGCCACGTGCTGGGCAGGCCCCGACCTGGGTGTGGCGCTGGATCCGGGTGACCAGGAGCGCTTGATCGGCGAGCTGCGAGGCCGATCGGAGGCAGCTGCGGTCCGACATCGAGAACGTGATGACCTCGCGCGGCATGCTCGCGCTCTTCGCCGAGCGTGAGCAAGCTGTTCCACTGAGCCTCTCGACTCAACCGCACGCGTTCATCCAGCGTTCATGTTGGAGCGTCCCTCGTCGAGATCTGTCGCGATTCTGATCGATCCCTTACGTTCCGGTCGCATCAACGTTGCATCCCCTCACCAGACGGCATGCACGCACTCGACTACGAGAACTGCGTTGGCAACGGCACATGCCCGCATCTCGCGCGCCTCGGCGAAACAGGCGTCACCTACACACGGACATCGACCTCGAAGCCGTCCGATTCGTTTCCGGGGTTGATGGCGCTGGTGACCGGCGGCACGCCGAAGACCGTCGGCGCTTACTACGACGTGGCCTTCGACCGAGTACTGGCGCCGCCGGCCGTTGACACCGGCAACGGGCTCGAACATGGACCGTGC
>Ga0070665_100006571_pt1 | contig 11822 bp, 10 predicted proteins | sample KBSS13metaG_FD_65862 | JGI IMG/M metagenome (GOLD analysis project Ga0070665, IMG submission 65862) | Switchgrass rhizosphere microbial communities from Kellogg Biological Station, Michigan, USA - KBS S1-3 metaG | ecosystem: Host-associated > Plants > Roots > Rhizosphere > Soil ...
CGTGTCGCGGTAGTAGATCGACACGTTGAACGGCTGCTCCGCCCACACCGTGTAGTGGACGTTGTGCAGCGGCGGAGGGGGCGGGTCGTCGTCTGCGCCCGCCGATGGGGTTCCCGCGACGAGGCAGGCGGCCACCAGCGCCGTTGCCGACGCAGCGCTGAGCGACGGCCTCCATCTGGGCACAGGCGGAAACATCATTTCCGAGATCTTAGAACGTTGTTTTCGCACCCGGTTCCGAATCAGGGATCTTGTTTTCAGCGGCTCAGGATCGTCGCCGACGCCGTGCCGGGGGCGCCGTAAACCTGCGCGAGTCCGACCCGCGGCTCACCGGGCACCTGCCGATCGCCCGCCTCGCCGCGCAGTTGTCGCACGAGTTCATGCACCTGGCGCAGGCCCGAGGCGCCGATTGGCTCGCCGTTGGCGATCAGCCCACCATCGGTATTGATCGGCATCGAGCCGTAGATCTCGGTGGCACCGTCGGCGAGCAGCTTTTCCTGTTCACCGTCGGCGCACAGGCCGGTCTCGGCCATGTGGATGACCTCGGCGCCTGCGTCGGTGTCCTGCAACTGGGCGACGTCGATGTCCTCGGGTCCGATGCCGGCGGCCTCGTAGGCGGCCTTGGCCGCGAACACGGTTGGGGACGGGTCCTCGTCCAGCGGCGCCGACGTCGCGTGCACCTCGTAGGCGCCGAACGTCCGCGTCCGGATTTCGGTGGCGCGCACGTAGACCGGCTTGTCGGTGAACTTGTGCGCGATGTCGCCGCGGCACATGATCACCGCCGCCGCGCCTTCGTCGGGTGCGCAGAACATGTATTGCGTCAGCGGGTAGTTCAGCACGGTCGAGTTGAGGATCTCCTCCTCGGAAATCGGCTTGCGCCGGAACGCATTCGGGTTCTTCTCGCCGTTGCGGAAGTTCTTGGCCGCCACCTTCGCCAGCGTCGCCTGCGAGATGCCGTGTTTGTGGAGGTAGTGGTTGGCCTTCATCCCGAAGAACTTGGTGGTGACGAACTGCCCGTTTTCGGCGTACCACTGCGGCAGCGCAAGCTTGGCCGGATCGTCGGTGAACGCGCCGCGCGGATGCTTGTCGAGCCCGATCGCGATGCCGATGTCGTACTTGCCGAGCCGGATGGTGTCCGCGGTCTGCTGGATCGCGGACGCCGCCGTGGCGCAGGCGTTGAACACGTTGGTGAACGTGATGCCGGTCAGGCCGACGAGGCGCGTGACCGCGTCGGGGTTGGAGACCTCATGGCTGCCGCCGAAGCCGAATTGGATGTCCTTCCACGCCACGCCCGCGTCGGCGAGCGCCGCGTGGATCGCATCGGCGCCCATCTCCATAGCGGTCTTGTCGAAGCGTCCGAATGGGTGCAGCCCCACGCCGATGATCGCGACGTCGTTCATTGTTCGAAGTGTCCTCTCAAGTCAGACGGGCTGGAAGGCGAACGTGATGATCTCGTTGCCTTCCTCGTCGGTGGTGAACGGCAGCATCGTCAGCTCGACCTCCTGGCCGAATTGCAGCTTTGCCGGATCGTTCTCGGTGAGGCGGCCCTCGACGCGGATCACGGCCTCATCGTCCATACCGAGCTGCACCAAGCCGACGCCGAACGGAACGAAGTCCTTGCCGGTCGGGCCCTTGTACGGAGCGCCGGGCGGGAAGCCCTGCGTGGTCCACGCAACCAGCGTGCCGCGTCGTGGCAGCAGCACGTCGGACATCTCGCCGGCGCTGCATTTGGGGCACCACTGTTGCACGGGAAAAGTGGTGGCTCCGCATTGGCCGCAGGTGCTTCCGATGAGCTGTGGGTTGTCGTCGGGCCAGGTAGAGATCTCCGGCGCGAGGGCTATCTGCTGTGGTGACACGTCGTTGACGATAACTGGAAATGCCATTCTCGTCCAGAGAGAACAGACAGCGGCGACGTCGCTACTGCGCGCGGTATCCGTTGACCAACGCCGTGATGTCGCGGCCGACGACATCGGCGAAGGAGCGCTCTCCGTACGCGCCTGCTGCCCATTGCCGGGCGCCCTCGCCCACCAGTGACTGCGCGACGTGTGCGACATGCTCGACGTCGAAGTGCTTCGGCAGCTTGCCGTCGTGCTTGGCGCGCTCGAACACCTCCGCGAAGATCAACGATGTCCGCTCCAGGTGGTCATGGCCGGCCAAGGCCTGGCGGTAGCCCTCGAGGATCGCCTCGATGATCAGTTCCGGGATGCTGCGCCGCATCGTCTCCTCGATGGTCGCGAGCACGGCGGTGATGACGGCGGGGATCTGGTACGGCTCGGCCAGCATCTCGGTCGCCACACGGTGTGCGGCATCGGTGGACAGCACCCCGACTTCGAATAGCACATCTTCTTTACGCGGGAAATAGAAGTAGAACAACGCCTTTGACACACCCGCGGCCCGGCAGATGTCGGCCACCGTCGTGCCCGCGTAGCCGTTCGCGCGCCACAGCGCCATCGCCGCGGCCACCAGCGACCGCTTGGTCTCGTGGGAGCGGGCCTGTTGAAACGAGGCGCGGCGCTGACCCTGGTCAGCAACTGTTGCCCTCGTTATCTCAGTCATTTGCAATCATTTTCCGGTGTCCGACATAGTTGACCCGAGTCTAACTTGTGAAATAGCCTCGCCGGGTGGACGCCGATAAAGAGCAGATCGCCGAGGTGCTGAACCGCTACGCCACCGGAATCGATTTCAAGGACTGGTCACTGTTGCGCACCTGCTGGACCGAGGACGTCGACGTCGACTACGGAGAGGTTGGCCGGTACTCGGGTGCCGACGCGATCACCGGGTTGATGGAGCAACTGCATGGCGCGATGGGCCCGACGTATCACCGACTGACCAACTTCAGCATCGCCGTCGATGGTGACCGTGCTACGGCTCGTTCGTACGTACATGCCGTGCTCCAGGCGATTCCGGACGACGCGGCCAGTTGGGTTGAGGCCCTTGGGCATTACGACGACGAGTTCGTCCGGACGTCTGATGGCTGGCGCATCGCCCGCCGCACGACGAGCATCGCGCGGGTACATGCGGGCGCGGCATCGGGTTCGCCGTCATGACCGACTTCACGCAGAAGTACGGCCAGTGGGCCGTCATCGCCGGTGCATCCGAAGGCATCGGTGCGAGCCTGGCCGACCAATTGGGCGCGCGCGGCCTGAATCTCGTGCTGATCGCGCGTAACGGAACGCTTCTCGACGAAGTCGCCGACAGGGCGCGCGACGCGCACGGCGTGCAGACGCGTGTCGTCGTCCAAGATCTCACCGACCCCGACGTCGGCGCCAAGGTGGCCGATGCCACCGAAGGCCTCGAAGTCGGGTTGCTGATCTACAACGCCGGCGCCTCTGACCGGACGACGACCTTCCTGGAGACCGACGTCGACTACTCGCTCAAGCAGATCAAGCTCGACTGCATCGGACCCATCGCCTTGGCGCATCACTTCGGTAGCGCCATGCGTGACCGCGGCCGCGGCGGCATCGTGTTCGTCGCATCGCTGGCCTGCCTGGCCGGTTCCGCGACGCTCGCGGTGTATTCGGCGGTCAAGGCGTTCCAGCACAACTTTGCCGAAGGACTGTGGGCCGAGCTACGACCGCACGGTGTCGACGTCTGCTGCACGCCGCTCGGCATGACGTACACCCCTGCCTTCCAGCGCCTGGGTATCGAGTACGACCCCGCGGCGCACATGCTGTCCGAAGACGTTGCGCGCGAGATCATCGAGAACATTGGCAATGGTCCGGTTCACGTAGTCGGTGAGAACAATCGCGCGGCCTCGGCAGCGATCTGGACCATCGATCGGCGCTCACTGGTCGAGATGATGAGCATCGCCTCACTCGATTTCGCGTCTCGGACGAACACCTGACATGCGGGCGGTAGCGCCACGCACGGCGTCATGAGCGTCCTTCCCGGACCTATCCGCCAGATCGGTTACGTCGTCACCGATCTCGACGAGGCGCTGGCGAGCTGGGTCGAGTTGGGCGTCGGCCCATGGCTTGTCATCCGGGGTCTGCCGATGAGTGCCCGCTATCGCGGCGAACCGTGCGAGACCACGCTGTCGCTGGCGCTGTCGAACAGCGGGGAATTGCAGATCGAGTTGATCCACCAGCACGACGAGACGCCAAGCATCTTCACCGAGTTTCTCGCGGCCCATGGCCCTGGCTTTCACCAGTTGGCTTACTGGGCAGAGGATTTCGAAGAGACGATGAAGGCGGTCGCCGACGCCGGCTGGCCGGTGGTGTGGTCCGGCGGCGAGGGTTTCGGCGTGCGCTTCGCCTACGTCGAACCGACCAGCCCCGCTCCCATTTCTCAGGTCGTCGAGATCTCCGAACTCACCGAGGGGCAGGCCGCCAGCGCGAAGTTGATCCGCGATGCCGCGGCCAACTGGGACGGCAGCGATCCCATCCGGGAGATGGGCGGCTGATCGCCGGTCACCTGTCCGTGACCGGAGTTCCCTGCAGCATGGCGATCAGCTGTTCGCGATTGTTGGCTCCGACCCGTTGCGAGGCGCGGAAGAGGTGTCCTTCGACGGAGCGGACCGACATGGTGAGCTGGTCGGCGATGCTCTTGTTCGAGAGTCCGCGTGCGGCAAGGGAAATGATTTCGCGTTGACGGTCGGTGAACGGCTGCGTGGTCAACGCGGCCCGCAGTGCCGGCGTCTGGGCTCCCTGGCATTCCGCGGCCAGCCGACGGGCGATGAGAGAGGCGTTCATCGCGGCGCCACGTCGTTCCGTTCGTTGATAGGCGACCACGGCGTGGGCGGCGGCATCGGCGGCGGCGAGACGGTCGCCGAACGCTTCGTACTGGCGGGATGCGTCAAGCAGCGCGTCGCCGTCGGCCGCGGACAGGGCTGCGGCGTGCGCGGCGGCAGCAGCGGCGCGGGGGCCTTGCACCAGGCCGGTGAGCTCGGTGAGCCTGGTGGCGGTGGTGGGGTCGCCGAACTGGGTCGCCGCTTGCAGTAGCGCAACCTCCCAGGCGTGTCGGCCTCGCTCGAGTTCGCGGTCGGCCGCACAGCGAGTGATCGAAATCGCCTGGGAGACAGCGCCTTCCGCACCCCGTACCCACGCCTCTGTCATCGACCGTTCGCCGTCTGTCATGCTGGCGTCGGGATTTTCGGCCCACCATTCGATGGCGTCGAATTCGCGGCGTGCGTCGGTGGCTTCTCCTGCCATCGCGGTCACCGTGGCGAGCCACGATCGTGCGAAGGACTTCACAATGCGGCCGCTGTCGCCGGTTCCCAAGTAGGCGATGGCTTCTCGCAGTGAACGCTGTGCGTCGTTCAGTGCGCCGCGGCTCATGGCAGACATGCCGACGAGCAGACTGTGCCAGGACTGCTCGAATGGGACGTCGATGGTGTCGCGCCGGATCCGGGTGACCACGGCGTCGGAGTCGGCCAAAGCACCCGCGAAGCGGTAACCATATGCCTGCAGCAGTGCCAGTGGCTCCCGCAGATGCGATGCTTCTGGCGATTCGTCGGCGACCGCGTAGCCGACGTCGGCCAGGGGGCCGATTTCGTCGATGCGACCAAGGTCTGCGAATCCGGCGACCCGCACCCAGATGGTCAGCATGTGTGCCAGGTCGCGAGCGTCGGCCCCGGCGGTCGAGGCCGCCGCGACCGCGGCCGGAGCGTTGCCACGCACCAGGGCGATCAGTGCTTCCAGCGCGCGCTTTAGGGGCCTCACGGCGTCATCGTCATCGGCCAGCAGCTCGAGTTCGCTTTCGGCACTTGATACTTGACCAAGAACGACGGCGAAGTTGATCGCGCGAAGGATGGCGATCTGTACGCGCATCGGCCCGGATGTCTCGTTGGCCAGCCCGGCCAAAATGTACTCCGCGGCGGCGCCCTGCTCCTGCCACGTCATTGCCATCGCGTGCAGGAGCTTGCACTCCGGTCCACCGCCTGCGTCCGCCGCGCGCTCCGCAAGACGTTCGGCCAGCCTCAGATCCCCGAGTTGCATTGCGGAGCCTGCGGCGGCGAGCAGGTGCTGCGGGGCCGGACGGTGATCGGACTCGATCGCCAGCACGGCGTGGCGGACCACATCTCGTGGATCGGTTGAGCCCCGCTCGGCGAGTGCGGTGGCGATGCGGCCGCGCAGCCGACGCAGCCGCATCGAGTCGGCGCGGATGATCTCGCCGAGCAGCGGGTGCGTCAGCCGCACAGTCGCGGACCGCGCCTCGGAGTCGATGATGACGAGGCCAAGCGTCTCTGCCTCGGCGAGCGCGGCGGAATCGGCAATGGACTCCAGCACGGCGGATTCCAACGGCTCTGCGACGGCAAGGGCGTCGAGTACTTCGCGCACAGCCCTCGGCACGTCGGCGATCCGGGCATGGAGCAGATCTTTCAGGGTCGGGGAGAGCTCCGGTTGGCCATCCCACAGCCATACGCCCGAATGTTGCTTGATCCGTTCGGCTTTCACTTCGCTTTCGAGGAGATGGCGCAAATACAGCGCGTTGCCCTGGGTGTACTGCCAGAGGCGTTTCGCACTGGCGGAGTGAACGGGTCCGTCGAGGACATGCTCGGCGAGGCGGGTGACTTCGGTAAGCGACAACGGTTGCAGCTCGAGGCGTTGCAGGTGGTTGTCCTTCCATACCGCAGTGACGGCGTCCGGGGACACTTCTCCGGAACGAATGGTCAGGACGACGGTGGCCAGTCGGCGCGTGACGAGTTGGTGCACAGTGAACGCGGATAGCTCGTCGAGCAGGTGAGCGTCGTCGACGCCGACGACCACCGCGCCGGCTGGTTGGTCGCCGACCAGTGCGTCGATGACTTCCCGGACCCGACGGAGCGGGTCGGGGCCGAAGTCGCTGGCGACGGAGGCAAAGGCGCCCAATGGGATCGTGCGTCCGGATGCGGTGCCGACGATCCAATGTCGTCGCGCGGTGCGCGGTCCGCAGGCGTCGACGGCTTCGCGGGCGACGCGGGTCTTGCCGACGCCGGCATTGCCGGACAGCACGATGCCCCGGGCGCGATCGCCGGGTGTGCGAGCGGCCTCGGCGATGACCCCGAGTTCCTCCGACCTCCCGATCAGGGGCCATTGGCGGGGCACCGGCAAAGCTTAACCGCCAGGCGGTGTGCCGCTTGGTCTTTCGGCGGACGCCGTGCGCAGCTTCGCGTATGCCACCTGCATGAACGTCGGGAGCGCTTCGAGCTCTACGCCGACGCAGTCAGCGATGACCTCGTCGGCGATGCCCGCATCGCGTAACCGCAGTGCAGTCGCATACGGCAGCGGCAGTCGATCCAGGGGCGCATCGGTGGCCACCGTCCAAGCATGCCGCTGATGTCAGCGGATGGCTGGGGTAGTGCGCTACCCCAATGCCGAATTCGTTGGCGAAGCTCCGTGGTGGCGTAGACCGCGGGGCGGACTGGGGTAGCGCGCTACCCCAATCATTTGCCGGTGAAAGCTTTACGTTCTCAAGTAGTTATCCGCAAGTGTTCAGTGACCGCTCAGCAAGTTTGCGGGCTCGAAGAAGGGTTGATCATGAATGGCCATGTGATGCAGTCCTCGCAGCAAAGACGGTTCCTCGCATCGGCGGTGACCCTTGGCGCGCTGGCGGCGGCTGGTGCTGCCACGTTCGTGGGTGGGCCAATCAGCTCGCCGACGCCGCCACGACTCGTCGCCGCATCCGTTGTGTTGGTTGATCATGCGTGCGCCACTTCGGACGTCGTCTGCAACCTGGCCGGCAGCGAGGGTGCGAACCGCACTGCGGCCGCATTGCCTATCGGGTCCGCCGGTGGGGCCAGACTTGTCGGTCTTGTCGACCCGCTGGTGGGCAACCTGGCCACCCTGCCTGCCCGGCTGATCGCGCTGCCAAGTCAGATCCTGGTCAATCCGCTCAACGTGATCGGCCCAGGCGGCTGGTTGATCGGTGATGCCGTAAGGCCCGGTGCAAACGGCGGATTGCTCATCGGCAACGGCGCCAGTGCCCGCATTCCAGGCCAAAACGGCGGGCTCGGAGGCTTCTTCATTGGCGCGGGTGGCAACGGCGCCGACGGCGGACCGGGCCAGGACGGCGGTAACGGCGGCAACGGCGGCATGCTGACCGGCAACGGGGGTCGCGGCGGCAACGGCGGGATCGGCGGGGGTAATGGCGGCAGGGGCGGAAATGCCGGCGTGTATGGCGACGGCGGCGATGGCGGCAACGGTGGCGCCGCGGACCCGTTGATCGGTGTAGGCGGTAACGGTGGCAACGGCGGCAAGGCAACAAATGGCAATGGCGGCGATGGCGGCGACGGCGGCGACGCGGGCTCGATAACCATCGTCAACGGCGAGCGGGTCGACAATTCGCTGTCGGTGCCCGCGACCGGCGGCAACGGCGGCGACGGCGGCAACACCTGGGGCCACGGCGGCAACTTCTCGCTGGGTGGCGAGGGCGGCGACGGGGGCAACGGCGGTAGCGCAGCCACGACTGTCGGAAATGCCGTCGCCGGTGACGGCGGCAACGGCGGCGGCAGCCTGAACGGTGACGCCAAGGGCGGCGATGGAGGCGATGGCGGCGACGGTGCTACGACCACCGCCGTCGGCGCCACCGCCACCGGCGGTGACGGCGGCATGGGCGGCATCGGTCACGACGGTGGCGACGGCGGGGACGGCAGCCACAGCGTCACAAGCGGCGCCGGTGATGCCATCGGCGGAAACGGCGGCAAAGGCGGCCTCGCCGGATTCGGAGACGGGGGTGCCGGCGGTGACGCCAACGGCGCCGCTGGCGATTTCGCGACCGGAGTGTTCGCAGATGGTAACGCCACGGGTGGCACCGGCGGGGCAGGCGGCAACGTCGGTGCAGACGGCAACGCAGGCGACGGCGGGAAGGGTGGTAACGCGAATGCCGGCGGTTTCGGTGGCGGCAGCGGTGTCAGCAGCCCGGTCGCCAACGCCGGCACCGGCGGCAACGGTGGCAGCGCAACTCCGATAGGCACCAACAGCCCCGGCAATGGTGGAGACGGCGGACCCGGCGGCAACGCCAAGAACCCGATCGGCGAGGCGCATGGTGGCGACGGTGGTAATGGTGGCAGTGGGGTGACCGCCGGCTCGGGCGGCACGGGCGGCACGGGCACCGGCACTGCAGGAAGCACCAACGGCAGTCCTGGCGCCGACGGCTAGCGCACCAAAGTCATTGCGCCGAAACGGTATTCCGGCAGCGCGTCACTCGCGATTCCGCTGCTGGAATACCGTTTCGCCGGATGAGCTCACTTGGCGCGCTTCATCACCTTGTCCGCGGCGGCCCAGTGTTCGTCGGCCACCCACAGCCGCGCGAAGGCCGTGACGGCTTCCGTCGTGGTGGCGCCCTTCATCACGCGCTTGATCTCGCCGGCCGGCCTGCTGGCCAACGCATTGGCGAGACCCCGCCATCCGGCGTCGAACGATGCCCGCGGAAACACCTTGTCCACCAAGCCGATTCGCTCGGCCTCGGCAGCGTCGAGCACGGTGCCCGCGCCTGCCAGCAGCAATGCCTTGCTGTAGCCGATCAGCGTGACCAGTCGTTCGGCGCCGCCCCACGCAGGCATGATCTCCAGCGTCACCTGGTTGAAGCCGATCTTGATGTCATCGGCGGCGATCCGGATGTCGGCCGCCACCGCGAACTCCGCGCCGCCGCCAAGCGCGTGACCGTTGAGCGCAGCGATGGTCGGCGTTGCGAAGCCGGCGATCCGATCGCAGATCGTGCGCATCCGGAACGCCATCGACGACGCCTCCTGCTCGGTGCGCAGCGCGCTGAGCTCCTTGAGGTCTCCACCCGAGACGAATGCCCGATCGCCGGCGCCGGTGAGCACCAGCGCCCGCGCGCCATCGGCGCCGTCGAGCGCCTTCTCCAACTGGTCCATGGTCTCCAGCGAGATGGCGTTGCGGGCATGCGGCCGGTCGATGGTGATGACGGCCAAACCGTCGTCGAATTCGAGGTCGACCATCGAGCATTCTCCGTCTGCGGTATTGGCATTCTCTCTATCGGAGAATAGCATCAGCGGGACTGGAGGTGCGGCTGAGCGTCATGCGAAAAATCCCTGTTGAGCTGACCAAGCGCTACCAGGACGAAGGGTGGTGGACGGACGAGACCCTCGGCGATCTGGTCGCCCGTGGTCTGCGCGCCAACCCCGATACCGGCTTCGTCGTGCACTCGGCCGTCCGGCCGTTCTCCGGCACGTTCCGCGACGTCGAGCTCGAGGCCCGCAGGCTCGCTGCGGGGCTGCACGCCCGCGGCGTCGGGCCGTCAGACGTGATCGCCCTGCAACTGCCGAACTGGAAGGAGGCCGCGGCCGCGTTCTGGGCGTCCACGTTCCTCGGCGCCGTAACCGTCCCGATCGTGCACTTCTACGGTCGCAAGGAACTCACCCACATCCTCGGAACTGCCAAGCCGCGCGTGTTCATCACCGCAGAAGAGTTCGGCCGCATGAAGTTTCAGCCAGATCTGTGCGAGGACATCCCGATCGTCGGGCTGGTCGGACAGAATTACGACGAACTGCTGGCCGCTGAACCGTTGGAGGGGACACTCGCTACCGACCCCGCCAGCCCGGCATTGATCGCGTTCACCTCCGGCACCACGAGCAACCCGAAAGGCGTTGTGCACAGCCATCAGACGCTGGGTTTCGAGACCCGCCAACTGCTGGAGAACTATCCAGAGGACCGCGGTCGACAGCTCACCGCCACCCCGGTCGGGCATTTCATCGGCATGCTCGGGGCGTTCCTCATCCCGGTGCTGGAGGGCGCCCCGATCGACCTGTGTGATGTGTGGGATCCCGGTATGGTGCTCAAACTCATTGAGCGCGACGGACTTTCGATCGGTGGCGGACCGCCTTACTTCGTCACCAGCCTGCTGGATCATCCGGACTGCACGTCCGAACACCTCAAGCACTTCACGACCGTCGGTCTCGGTGGATCGACGGTGCCCGCGGCCGTCACGCGGCGGCTGACCGACCTGGGCATGTTCGTCTTCCGCTCCTATGGCAGCAGTGAGCACCCGTCGATCACCGGGTCCAAACCGACCGCGCCGGAGGACAAGCGGCTCTACACCGACGGCAATCCGCGTCCCGGCGTCGAGATCCGGCTCGGTCCCGACGGCGAGATCTTCAGCCGTGGTCCCGACCTGTGCCTGGGCTACACCGATCCCGAGTTGACCGCGAAGGCGTTCGACGAAGACGGCTGGTATTCCACCGGCGATGTCGGTGTCCTCGACGAAGACGGCTATCTGACGATCACCGACCGCAAGGCCGACGTGATCATCCGCGGCGGCGAGAACATCAGCGCGCTGGAGGTCGAGGAGGTGCTGCTCGCCATGCCCAGCGTCGTGGAGGCGGTGGTGGTCGCGGTGCCCGACGCGCGACTCGGCGAGCGAACGGCCGCGGTGTTGCGTGTCAAGGCCGATCATCCGATGCCGACCCTCGACGAGGTCCGCGAGCACTTCAAGCAGGCAGGCGTCGCGACGCAGAAGTGGCCGGAGGAACTGCACCAAGCCGATGACTTCCCACGCACGGCCAGCGGCAAGGTGCAGAAGTTCCTGGTAAGGCAGGATATTGCGACTTGTCGAAAGTGAGAATAAGATTCTCGTGACGAGATAAGGAGTCTTCCATGGGCCAGCTGTCGCATAGGGTCGACATACCGTTTCCGCTGTTCGACGCGGACAACCACCTGTACGAGCCGCCAGAGGCGATGACCAAGTACCTGCCCAAGGAGTACAAGGACGTCGTCCAGTACGTCGAGGTCAACGGCCGCACGAAGATCGCGCTGCGCGGCGTGATCAGCAACTACATCCCCAATCCCACGTTCTCCGTGGTCGCCAAGCCGGGCGCTTGGGAGGAGTACTTCAAGTTCGGCAACCCCGACGGCAAGAGCAAGCGCGAGCTGTTCGGTGAGCCGATG
>Ga0070665_100006572_pt1 | contig 11821 bp, 9 predicted proteins | sample KBSS13metaG_FD_65862 | JGI IMG/M metagenome (GOLD analysis project Ga0070665, IMG submission 65862) | Switchgrass rhizosphere microbial communities from Kellogg Biological Station, Michigan, USA - KBS S1-3 metaG | ecosystem: Host-associated > Plants > Roots > Rhizosphere > Soil ...
CCTGCCAAAGCGGTCGGACAGGTGAATGGTTGCCGGGTCAGTTCGGCCGCTGGGGTGGAACTCGACGTATTGGCCGGTGTCTTGCTTCGGGATATCGGTGTCGATCGTAATGCCGTCGGCGATCACGAGCGGCGTGCCGAAATCGCCCGTTGGCGATGAATTGCCGTCGTTACCCGCCGACAGCCAGAGTGAGCGGGCGTCGCCGTCGTAGTTGAGCCGATACGACCGCCCCTGCGTGACGGCCTGTGTGCGGGCGTAATTCGTCATCGCCAGGATGTGCGTGGCCGTGTTCTGTGTGTTTCGGCCAGCTGTAAAGTTGCGGAAATTCGGCGCCACCACCGCCACCACAATGGCCAAGATCGCCAGAACGAGAATGAGCTCGATCAGCGTGAAGGCGAAGTTGGAAGGGCGACGGTTCATTCGGCTAAGTGGGAATTTGCGTTACGGTTCCACGTCGTCGCCGCCGCCCTCGTGGCCGTCGGGGCCGCAGGAGAGGAGGTCGAAATCTTTGCCGTTCGTGCCGGGGCAGCGGTACACGTACTCGTGGCCCCACGGATCCACCGGGACTTTGTCGATGTACGAGCTCTTCCAGCCCTGCAGGTCGCCGGGGCGCTCGACGAGGGCGCGAAGCCCTTCGTCACTCGTCGGCAGCCGGCCGGTGTCAACTTCGAACGTGCTGATGGCCGTCTTGATATTCGAGACTTCGCCGCGGGCGGCCTTGATGCGCGAGTCTTCCACGCGTCCGAAGTATTTGGGCACCACCACGATGGCGAGGATCGAAAGGATCATCAGCACCAGCAGCAGCTCGATCAACGTAAACGCACGATTCGGTTTCCGACGCATGACAACTCCTTAATGAATCAATTCCTGCAAGTTAAAGACCGGCAGCAGCATGCCGACCACCACCGTGCCGATCACGCCGGCCATCACGAACAGCATCAGCGGCTCGGCGATGGCGACGAGCAGCTTGAGCTGGCGGTCGAGATCGGCCTCGTACGACCCGGCGATGCGGAGCAGTTCCTTATCAAGCCGCCCGGTTTCTTCGGCCACGGCGAGCATCTCAACCACCGAACCGGGGAACAGCCGCGGGCTGTTAGCGAGACTTTTGGAGAGGGCGGTTCCCTGCTGAACCTGTCCGATGGCTTGCGTCACGGTGTCGGCCAACACCTGGTTGCCGATCGCTTCGCGGGCGACTCGCAGCGACGCCACCAGCGGCACACCCGCGCCGGCCAGCGTGCCGAGCATGCGGGTAAATCGCACGAGTGCGAAGTGCGCGATGATCGTGCCCAGCACCGGCACGGAGAGCAGCAGCAACTCAAATCGCCGCTGGCCGCTTTCGGTGGAGATGATGCGCTTGAGGCCGACCGCCGCGACAATCAGAACGACCGCGATGTACACGCCAAACTTCTTAAGAAAGTTGCTCGCGCCGATGATCGCGAGTGTGAGCACCGGCAGGTTGGCACCGAACTGGGCGAAGATGCCGCTGAATCGCGGGATGAAGAAGGTGAGCAGCACCACGAGCACGCCGACGGCCAGGATCGCGAGGATGACGGGGTAGACCATCGCCATCTTCACTTTGCCCTTAAGGTCCTGCTCGCGGGTGCGGAAGTCGGCGATCTGAGCGAGCACAACATCGAGGAACCCGCCCGCCTCGCCGGCGCGGATCATGGCGACGTACACGGTGGAAAAGTTCCGAGGATATTTCGCCAGCGCGTCGGCCAATGCGGTGCCGCCGACCACGTCGTCGTGGATGGCCGTCCACAATTGCTTGGCCGCGGGGTTGGAGGCCTCGCGGCGGAGCAGCGAGAGCGAGCGGCTGAGCGGCACGCCGCCGGCCAGCAGGTTGGCGAGCTCGCGCGTGAACGATTCGACGACTTTCGCGGAGACTTTTCCGATCGGCTGCGTGGTCGCCTTGGCCTGCACGGCTTTGGCGGCCGCGGCGTCTTTGGCTTCGCTGATCTGTACTGGATGCAGCCCTTGCCGGCCCATTTGCGAGATTGCCGCCGCGCGCGACTCCGCCGACAGCGTTCCGCTGGTGCGGCGGCCGTCTTTACTGAGCGCGGTGTAGGCGAATACGGACATCTTTGATTTCGGATTGCGGATTTCGGATTGCGGATCGAAGAAGTTGCCTTTCAATCCGCATTCCGAAATTCACGATCTACAATTCCTTACGTGTTTAATTCCGCCGCCCCGGTGGCGACGTCCTCGTCCTTGGTCATTCTCAATACTTCTTCGGGCGTCGTGCGACCCTCACGGATCAGCCGCCAGCCGTCTTCTCGCAAACTCGTCATGCCTTGCTGAACCGCCAGCTTGCGGATCACGCGGCTGCTGGTGCGTTCGATGATCATTGCGCGGATTTCGTCGGTGACCGGCATTAGCTCGAACAATCCCTGTCGGCCGCGGTAGCCGGTTCCCTGGCAGTTGCGGCAGCCTTTGCCGCGGTAGATCACGTCGGGAATTTCGTCGCCGAACTCGGACCGCAGCTTGGCCACGTCTTCCGGCGGCGTTTGTTCTTTGCACTTGGGGCAGATGAGCCGCACAAGCCGCTGGGCCGCGACGAGCTCGAGTGAGGACGACACGAGGTACGGTTCGATTCCCATGTCGATCAATCGCGTGGCGGCGCCGGGTGCGTCGTTCGTGTGCAGCGTACTGAACACGAGGTGACCTGTGAGCGATGCCTGCACGGCGATCTCCGCCGTCTCGCGGTCGCGGATTTCGCCGATCAGCACCACGTCCGGGTCGTGTCGCAAAATCGCGCGAAGGCCGGCGGCAAATGTCAGGCCGCTCTTGGTGTTCACCTGGATCTGGTTGATCCCGCGCATCTGATACTCAACCGGGTCTTCGATCGTCACGATCTTCAAATCCGGGTTGTTGATCTTCGCCAACGCCGCGTACAGCGACGTGGTTTTGCCCGATCCCGTTGGGCCCGTGACGAGCACGATGCCGTGCGGCAGCTGCAGCACTTTTTCCCACGCGCGCTGATCGCGCCGCGCCATGCCTAAATGTTCAAGGCCGAGCACCGTGTCGCCGCGATCGAGGATACGCAGCACGACGGCTTCGCCGTGGATCATGGGGATCACGCTCACGCGCAGGTCGATCTCGCGGCCAGCAACTTTCAGCCGGATGCGTCCGTCCTGTGGCAATCGCTTTTCGGCGATGTCGAGATGGCTGAGAATTTTCAATCGCGACACGATGGCCGGGTGAAACTTCCGCACCTGCGGCGGGATGTTCGCTTCCACCAGCACGCCGTCGATGCGATAGCGCACGCGCAACTGGTCTTCAAACGGCTCGACGTGCACGTCGGTTGCCCGCGATTCGAGCGCCTCGGCCAGCACCTGGTTCACGAACTTGATGATGCTCGCATCCTGGGCGGCCGTGCTCAGGTCGAGGTCGTCTTCGTTGTATTCGTCGACGACCGTGATCGCGTCGTCCACGCCCATTGACTGCAACGTATCGGCGCCTACGCCGAGGTATTTCTTCGCGTAGCGGTCTATCTCACTGCCGACGGCCAGCGCCGGGATCAGCTCGATGCCCGAAGCCAGCCGAAGCTGGTCAATGCCGGCCAGGTCGAACGGGCGCGACGTGACGACGATCACGCCGTCCGGCGTTTCGTTGAGCGGCATGAGGTGATGATCGAGCAGAATGCCGGCCGGGAACTTCACGAGCAGTTCGCGGCTCGGCACGTGCTGCGCGGCGTCGCGCTCAAGATCGATAAACGGAATATCGAAGTACGACGCGAGAAACCGCAGAACTTTCTCCTCCGGCACGCCTTTGACGGCCCGCAGCGCATCGTCCATCGGCTTGCCGGACGCGCGAGCCTCGCGCAGCTGCTGCGCAAGCTCGGCGTCGAGCAGGCCTTCTTCGGAGAGGAGTTGGACGATGTCAGTCATGTTGCTTTCAGAGTTCAGATTTCGGATTTCGGATTGCGGATTTGGAATGCAAAGCGATGTCGCCTTTCATTCCGCAATCCGCAATCCAAAATCCGTAATGGGTGCGGCCTAATCCAGCATTCCCATCGTGACCAGGACCGCTTCCTGCCGCTGCGTGAGCAGCTCGCGGAGCGAGGCCTGCGCCTTCACGAGTTCTTCCTTGGCCTGGGCCTTGGCGGCGCGGAGCGCGTCGAGCTTGGCTTTGATTTCTTCGGGCTTGGCGTCTTTGTTCTCGAGCATGTCCTGCAGGTCGCGCACCTTCAGTGCGACCGCCGACGGGGCCGGTTCTGCCGGAGTAGCCGCTGTGCCGCCGGCGCCCGCGGCGGGTGCGTTATCGCCACCGCGGTTGCCGCGGCCGCCGGTTCCGCCGCCGAAGCCGCCGCGGCCGAAGGTCCGCATGCTTACGTCGCGTTGAAGCTGGCCGACCTTTTCGATCTGCGGCTGGATCGCTTTGAATTCTTCGTCGGTCATGCCGAGCTGGGTCTTCATGCGATCGGCCATGCGCTGGCGCCAGTCGGCCATGCCGCCACCGGCGTTGTCGCCGCCGCGATTACCACGGCCGCCGGCTTGGCCGGTGTCGCCACCGGCAGGCGGTGCGCCGCCGCCGGCGTTCTGCGCCAGGGTTGGTGCGGCCAGGCATCCCATGAGCAGGGCTGCTGCCAGAAGAGTCCTCTTGAGTGTCGTTGCCATGTCTCGCTCCTTAAGAAAAGTGATTTAGAACCCGGATCGTTCCGGACCGGTCGGCCGGGTTGATGGTCGTGTGGAAGGCTGGCTGCCGGGCCCGCCGCGCTGCCCGCCGCGACGCAGGCCGCCGCCCCAGCCGCGGTGTTCCTGGCTGATCGCGTCCCAACGCTTCTGCTGCTCGGACGACAGAATCGCCCGGCTGCGCTGGTTGGCATCGGCGAAAAGCTTCTCCCGTTGCTTGTCCATCTCGTCGCGCTTGGCGCGGTACGTCTCGTAGATTTTGTCGTAGGCGATTTTCTGTTCCGGCGTGAGCAATTCCTGCACGGCCGCGTCTCGCTCTTTGCTGATCGCGTCGCGGCCTTCAAAGGTCTTGCCCATGTTGGCGCGAACGTCGCCCCAGATGGTTTCCATCTGCTTGCGCTGATCGGCCGACAAGTTGAGCTGCTCGTCGAACCAGCGGCCGGGCTGAGTCGTTGGCTGCGTGGCGGCGGCGGTGGGCAACTGCGTGGAAATACGGCCGATGACCATCCCAGCGCCCAGCACGAGGACGACGGTCGGAATCAGAAGAAATTTCAGTCGGCTGAGCATGGGTTAATCGATTTAAGGCAGTTCTTCCGATCGGCTCGACGCATCGACCAAGTACCACTGTGCTGCTGGCGTGGCGGCGCTGTCGCTGGTGGACCGGGCGGATACGACCGCCTCCACCCACGGCGGCGGGGCGGCGCCGGATGATTGCGGTTGTTCCTTCATCTGCAGCAGCCACACCGATCCGCCGATGAGAATTGCCGCCGCGATGCCGCTGAGCGACCAGGCGAACCGGACGAGGCCGCGTTCTATGGCGGCGTCGACTTCGTTGTGCAGGCGGTGACGGGCGATCTGCGACAGGTGCGCTCGCGGCGACATCGCGAAGGCAGCGGACATCGCCTGCAATTGCGCGAGTACATCGGAGCAGGCACGGCACGTCGGCAGGTGCTGCTCGATTGCGGCGACGGCGTCGGGCGGCAGTTCGCCGTCGTGGTAGGCCTGAAGTTGTGCGGTCTGATCGCAAGTCATTTTTGTAGGGGTGGGCACTGCCACCATTTTTTCCGTTTCGCAACTCGTGGTGGGCAGTGCCCACCCTACGGCAGATAGTCGCGTAACTTCTCCCGCAACTCCGTCCGGGCCCGGAACAGTCGCGACTCTACCGTTCCTCGCGGCACGCCCAGCACGCCGGCGATTTCTTCGTAGCTCAACTGCTCGAACTCCCGCAGCACCAGCACTTCCTGATGCTCGGCCGACAGCGTGGCGAGCGCCGCGTGCACGTCCAGTTTCCGCTCGGTCGTCGTCGCCTCGCCCGGCGTGACCGGCGATGCAGATTCGAGCGGCTGCGTCTGTTTTCCCTTGCGATCGCGCCGCCACTTGGCGATCTGCAGGATCAGGATCCGCGTCAGCCAGGTTTTGACCGAGGCGCGACCTTCAAATTTCTTAATCCCGCGAAACGCGCCGGCGAACGTCTCCTGCAGCACGTCTTCCGCGTCGGCGGCGTTGCCGGTCAACGAACTGGCGATCGCGAACAGCCGATCGGCATGTCGGTCAACCAGCGTGTGAAACGCACGCTCGCTGCCGGCTGCGGATCGATGCAGCAACTCAAGATCGCTGGGTTCCGAAGGGGTGGCCTGCAAACGCGGTACTCCGTCCGAGCATCCCGCGGCTGGCAACCGATTCGAAACCGATCGAACCTATAGTTGCGCGCCGCGCGGGATTTCTTCCATGGAAAATCTGGAATCCTGTCGCGGGACGTAAGTGTAACAATCGCAAGGGGAAACGGCGCGGGGAGCAGAGGGTGGAGTCAGGCATTGGTCGGTCCCACGTTGCCGGGACCGACCGATGGCTAAAAACCTATATGGATAGGTGCGCGTTACGGCTGCGTTGTGTTGACCGTCGTCGCGACCGCATGCGTCGGCAGGTTCACCGGCAGATACCCCGTCGTGCGGAGCAGATCGAGATAGAACAGCGAGCGATCGAATTGGGCGCTCGTCAGTTGCAGTTGCGCGTTGAGCTGCTGGTCTTGGGCCGTCAGCACGTCGAGCACGATGCCGAGGTTGTTCGCGAGCGCAGACTGGGCCTGCTTAAGCGCCTCGTTGGCGGCGGCCAGACCGCTTTGCAGCTCTACGATGCGCCGCTCGGCAGTCAGAAGGTTCTGGTAGGCCGTCTGCACGTCGCGGATGGCGCTGCGGCGAGTGTCGGATTCGATCAGCAGCGCCTGCCGGTAGCGCGACCACGCCGCCCGCACGTCCTGCTTGATCAGGCCGGCGGAGAAGATCGGCAGGTTGGCAGACAAAATCGCGTTCCACTTGCTCGCGTCGGCGTAGTACTCGCGATAGAGAAATCCTTCGACGTTCAGATTCACCGACGGGTAGTACTGGCTGACGGCCACATCGACCGATGCGCGGGCGGCCACCACCTGCGCGCGGGCGGCCATGATGTCCTGGCGGTGTTCCAGCGTAATCCGCTCGAATTCGGTGATCGCGGGGCGAACGTCGGGCACGATGACTTCGCTCACGAGGGGGATCGTCTCGGCCGGCTCGCCGATGAGGTAGCCGAGCGTGGTGCGGCCGTTAATGACGTCGCCTTCATTTTGCGCGAGCGTCGCGCGGGTGGAGTCCAGCTGGGCCCGCACCTGCGCCACCGCGAGATTCGTCGACAGGCCGTTGACGAGCTTCTGTTCCTCGTCATGTACGCGGGCTTCCTGCACCTTGATGGAATTGCGTAGCACGTCGCGCACCTGTTCCGATCGCAGCACCTGGTAATACACCTGCGCCACGTCGACCAGCACGGTGGCTTGCGCGTTGAGTAGCGCCCACTTGCGCTGCTCGATGGTCGCGTCGGCCACGCGAAGTGCGGCCATATCGCCGAAGCCGCGGAAGAGATTCATCTGCCCGGTGACCGGGGCTTCAAACTTCTGCAACGCGTTGCTGCCCAGCGGGCGATAGCCGGTGGAAACGGTGGTGACATTGGTAGGGGCCGACTGGATCGCCACGGAATCGCCGCCGGTGGTGGTGAACGTGTTGGTCGCACCGGGGTTGCTGCGTGGGCGCTGCTCGACTGTCCATGACGGCTGGAACTGCACGGTCGGCAAAAACGCGGCGGTTGCGCGGTTCTTGAGGATGAGCGATTGGAGGTAGTCTTCGCCGGTGATGCCGAGCTGCTCGCTCACCTGGTTCGCGGCGCGCAGCGAGTACTCGAGCGTGAGCCGGTCAGCCGGCCGCGTGGTGGGCGCGGGGACGGTGGCGTCGAGCAGCTTGCGGTACTCGGCCACTTCCTTCTTCTGGTCGACCTTGCAACCTGCGGCCAGCAACGCGAGCGCAACGGCGGCAAGCAGTGCACCGCGCGTGCGCGAGCGGGTTGAAGCGGTTGGATTACTCATCGGCCGTTAGCCTCCGCGACGGGTTTGGTGGTCGGCTCGGGCGAAGTCGCGGCGACGGCAGGCGGGTTCTGATGGATCTGCACGTCCACGCCGTCCCGCAAGCGTTCGCCGGGATTGGCGACGACCTGCTCGTTTTCGGCGATGCCCTGGAGGATTTCCAGCTCAGTGCCGAAGTCGCGCCCCACCGAAACGGTCTTGAACGCCACCTTGCCGTCCTTCACGGTCGCCAGCCTGAGGCCCTGTGCGTTAAACACGAGGGCGCTGGTCGGCACGATCAGCGGCGGATCGACCGGCTTCAAGTGGAAGATAATCTGCCCGTACATGCCGGCGTAAAGCAGCCCGTCCTTGTTGGGGAACGTCACTTCAAACTTGATCGTGCGGGTCGTCGGATCGAGCGAGTCGGCCGACCTGGTGACTTTCCCTTCAAACAGGCGCTTGGGGTAGTTGCTCACCGCCAGCTCCGCGGTTTGGCCGACCTTCACCAGCGTGGCGCTGGTCTGCGGCACGTTGACAAAGACGCGGAGCGTTTCGGTCTGGGCCAAATCGAACATCGGCGTTGCAGTGCTCGAAGAAAGGAGCGCGCCGACGTCGTAGTTTCGGGCGGTGATAGTTCCGTCAAACGGAGCGGTGATTTTCTGAAATCCCTGCACGGCTTGCAGACGCTGCACGTCCGCTTGCGACGCGGCCAGGGCGGCGTTGGCATTTTCGCGGGCGCTCTTGGCCTGCGTGAGGGCGTTCAGCTTTTCATCGATCTGCTGCTGCGTCACGCCGCCGGACTTGCCGAAGCTCTGGTAGCGATCGTACGTGGTCTTGGCCAAGTCGTAGTCGTTTTGCGATTTCACGACGGCGGCGTTTGCCTGCATGACGGAGGCGCTGGCTTGTAGGAGTTGTGCGTCGATTTCAGGCGCTTCGATCTCCGCCAGAAGCTGCCCGGCCTTCACCTTGTCGCCGATGTCGACCAGCAGCTTCTTCAGGTAGCCACTGGAGCGCGGGAAGATCGACGTCTGCTGCAGCGGTCGCACGTCGCCCGGCAGCACGAGGTCGCCGCCGGTGGTCTCGCGCTTGGGATAAACGACGTTGACAATGACCTTGAGGTCTTTGGCCTTGTCGGACTCTTCGTCGAGCTTGGCTACGCGCCGGCTGTGCGGGATGTAACCGACGATAAACAGCGCGGTCAGCAGCACCACGAAGACCACCGTCGCAAAGATCACTTTTCCCGTGCTCACGGGCTTAAGGTCCTTGGGAATGATTTCTTCATGCTGCCCGCCGTTGTGGGGCGAGCCGGCGTTTGATTGATGTTGCTCTTGTGTTGCGTGTTCCATTACCGCAGCTCCTGTTCAACGTGCGTTTCGGGGGCTTTTGTGCGTAGCAGGCTGTAGACGACCGGGACAAACAGCAGGGTGGCGAAAGTCGCCATCGACAACCCGCCGATCACCGCTCGCCCGAGCGGGGCGTTTTGCTCGCCGCCTTCACCGAGGCCCAGGCTCATCGGCAACATGCCGATGATCATGGCCATCGCGGTCATGATGACCGGCCGCAGTCGGGTGAGGCCCGCTGCGAGTGCGGCGTCGTGGGCGTTCATGCCCTCGGCGCGCTGGTCGTTGGCGAAGGTAATCATCAGAATCGAGTTAGCCGTCGCCACGCCCACGCTCATGATCGCGCCCATCAGCGCCGGCACGCTGATGGTGGTTTGCGTGGCCCACAGCATCCACAGGATGCCGGCGATCGCGCCCGGCAACGCCATCAGAATGATCAGCGGATCCACCCAGCTCTGGAAGTTGATCACCATCAGCAGATAAACGAGCAGCACGGCGAACACCATGCCCCATGCCAGGCCAGTGAATGACGAGTTCATGCTCTCGATCTGCCCGCGAACGGCGATTTTGCTACCGGCGGGCAGCGGCGTGGCTTGCTGCACCCTCGCGATGGCGGCTTTCACGCGCTCCGAGGCTGAGCCGAGGTCCGTGTTTTGCACGCTCATCAACGCATCGATCGTCGGATCGATGTTGAAGTGCGTAATGTTCGTCGCCGACGTGGAGCGCGACGTGGTGGCAAGATTGCCGAGCACCTGCGTGTTGTCGGGCGTCACGGCCACGCCGGTGGGCGGCACGGGCGTGTTGGTCAGATCGCTCAGCGAATCGACGCGGTACTGCGGCGTTTGCACGAAGATGCTGTAGTTCACGCCGCTGGCCGGGTTAAGCCAGTAGTTGGGCGCGGTCTGGTTACTTCCGCTAAGGGAGATGAGCAGGTCCTGCGCCACGTCGCGCTGGCTGACGCCCACCTGGCTGGCGAAGACTCGATCGACATTCACGCGAATGTCCGGCGTCTTGGGTACCTGCTGCATGCGAAGGTCGACCAGCCCCGGCTCTTTTGATGCCTCGGTAATGACCGAGCGGATAAACGCTTCGTTCGCGGCAGCGTTGCGCATCGGGCCGGCCACCTGCACGTCGATGGGCGCCTGCAATCCAAAGTTGAGCACTTGGGTGACGATGTCGCTCGGTGCGGAGAAGAAAGTCAGGTCGGGGAATTGGCTGGGCAATTCGCGGCGAATCTGGGCAAGGTAGCCGGGCGTGGGTTTGTGTCCTTCCTTGAGCGCGATCAGTATCTCACCGTCGGCCGGCGACATCACCGAGCCGTCGGAGTAGCTCAGATTGATCGAGCTGTTCGGGATGCCGATGTTGTTCAGCACCACGTCGATTTCTTCCGGCGGAATGATCTTGCGGATGGCGGCTTCGGCGTCGGCGTAATACGCCTGCGTCTGCTCGATGCGCGTGCCGGCCGGCGCCCGCACGTGCAGGCGGATCTGGCCGGCGTCGACGGACGGGAAGAAGTCGCGTCCGACCCAGTTGAAGAGCAGCGCCACGGTCACTACCACCATTGTGGAGAAGCCGATAACGATGGCCTTCGGATGCGAGAGAGCCCACGCCAGCAGCGAGCCGTACGCGAGGCGCAGTTTTTCGAACTGCTTGTTGAATGCGTTGTGCACTTTGAGGATCCAGCCGAGCCGCAAGATCAGCCAGACGGCTGCGATGATCGCACCGCTGCCGGTGCCGATTTGCGTCAGGCCGTACTTGCGCTCGGCCATCCATGTACTGGCGGCTGCCAGCGCGCCGTGAATGCCGGGGAAGTATTTCTCGCCAAAGCCGGTGTGGCCGAGCACGTACAGCGCCACCACGATCAGCACCGCGGCGAGAATGAGCCCGAATCGCACCGACGTTTTGTTCAGAGCTTCGCTCAGCGAATCGCCGAACGTGCGGTCTTCTTCCGGAACTGGCTGGCCGTGCTCGTGTGCTTCCTTCACATGCAGCGCGTGCATGGCGTGGGGGTCGTCTTTGTCGACCACGCCGCCGTACATCTCCACTTCGGCCGCCAGCAGGTAGTGCACCATGGTGGGAACCAGTGTCCGGCTCAGCAGGTAGCTGGTCATCATGGCAAACACGACTGACATCGCCAGCGGCGTAAACAGGTACTTGGCCGCGCCGCTGATGAACACCACCGGCACGAACACGATGCAGATACAGGTCGTCGCCACGAAGGCCGGTACCGCGATCTGGCTGGCACCGTCGAGAATCGCCTGCACCAGCCGTTTCTTTTGATGCAGATTGCGGTGGATGTTTTCGATTTCCACCGTCGCGTCGTCCACGAGAATACCCACGGCCAGCGCCATGCCGCCCAGCGTCATCACGTTCAGCGTTTCACCGAGGAAATAGAGCGTGATGATCGCGACCATGATCGACAGCGGGATCGAGATCATCACGATGATCGTGCTGCGCCAGGAGCCCAGGAACAGCAGGATCATCAT
>Ga0070665_100006573_pt1 | contig 11821 bp, 10 predicted proteins | sample KBSS13metaG_FD_65862 | JGI IMG/M metagenome (GOLD analysis project Ga0070665, IMG submission 65862) | Switchgrass rhizosphere microbial communities from Kellogg Biological Station, Michigan, USA - KBS S1-3 metaG | ecosystem: Host-associated > Plants > Roots > Rhizosphere > Soil ...
CAGGGCATCCTGCGCGAAGACCTGTCGTTCCTGGATCGGGGTGTGCCGGCATGAGCGCGGCGGCGTCCGGATCGGTTGCCGCACCCCGGCCCTCGGCGCGGCCGCTGGACGCCCGGCCCGGCCTGATCGTCGCGGCGATTGTGCTCGCCGTCTACGGCGGACTCGCGCTGTCGGTGGACTTCCCGCACGCGTCGTACGGCTTCCAGAGCGACGAAGCCACGTACTACATGATGGCGCACAGCCTGGCACGCGACGGCGACCTCGAGTACCGCCGGGCGGATCTGGCGCGCGTCTGGCGCGAGTTTCCGAGCGGTCCCTCCGGCGTGTTCCTCAAGCAGGGGCGAACCATCTCCTTTCGGATGAACGGCGCGTTCCCGTTCCTGCATGTGCGGTACGGCCCCGATCCGGACACTGGCCGGCTCTACTACGGCAAGTCGTTCATGTACCCGCTCGTGGCCGCGCCGTTCGTGTGGCTGTGCGGGACGAGCGGCTTTCTCGTCCTGCACGCGCTTCTGCTCGCGACCGTGGTGTTCGCCGCGTATGTGTTCATTGCGGCGCGCAGCCCCGCGCCGACGGCAGCCGTGCTCGCCTCGGGGTTCTTCTTCGCCTCGGTGGCGCCAGGCTACGTGGTCTGGCTGACGCCGGAACTGTTCAACCTCGTGGCGGTCACGCTGGGCTACTTCTGCTGGCTTTACAAGGAAGTGGCGCCTGGCGTCCTGCCTCGGGGCGTGCGATGGCTTCGCGGGCGGTGGTCCGACGTGGCCGCCGTCGTCTTGGTCGGCATGGCGACGTTCTCGAAGCCGTCCAACGTGATTCTGGTCGCCCCCATCCTCCTTGTCTTCGTCGCGCGCAGGCGGTGGATGCGCGGGATCACGATTGGCGCGATGTTCGGCCTCGTGGTCGGCGGGTTCTTTTTGGCCAACCTGCTCATCACTGGTGACTGGAACTTCCAGGGCGGCGACCGGAACACGTACTACGGCGCGTTTCCGTTTTTGACCGGGTCGGCGGGCTTCGACGTGGGCCTCGATCGTGCGACGAACGAAGTGCTGACGGACATCGTGTTCGATCCCGCCGTGTTCTGGTCGCGGCTCGGCTGGAACCTGGTGTACTTCGTCGCCGGCCGGCATTCGGGCCTGCTGCCGTATTTCTTTCCCGGCCTGTTCGCGGCCGTGGCGTTCCTGTGGCCGCGCGCGATGCGCGAGCGCTGGCAGTGGCTGGTGGCGGGCGCGATCGCGGCCGAAATCCTCCTCGTCATCGTGTGGATCCCGTACAACTATTTCGGTGGTGGCGGCGTGCTCGGCAACCGCTACTTCATGAGCACGTACGGGCTCCTGCTGTTCCTGCTCCCGCCGATCGAGTCGATTGGCGCCGCGCTCGTGCCGTGGTTCGTCGGAGCGCTCTTCACTGCCCAGATCGTCCTGAACGCGTTCTCGGCGTCGTTCAACCCGGCCGAACACGCCAAGAGCGGTCCGCTGCGCTGGCTGCCAGTCGAAATGACGATGCTGAACACCCTGCCAATCACGACACGGCAGGACCGGGTGCGCGTGCTGTTCGGCGCCAGCCCGCGGTTCCAGATCTACTTCCTCGACGACAACGCGTTCCCCCGTGAAGGCGACGAGTTCTGGCTGCGCGGCGATTCGCGCGCGGATCTGATCGTCAAGACGGTCGATGCCGCGAGGACCCTGCGGCTCACTCTCAATGGCGGCGACGCGCCCACCAGGGTCGTCCTGTCCGCCGAAGGCCAGGAAGTCAGCAAGACCCTGGCGATGGGCGAACGGGGCACGCTGGAGCTGGCGCTGTCGCGCGGCTTTCCGTACCAAGGCACCCGCGCCTGGTATGTCACCCTCGAGGTCGCTGGCGGATTCGTGCCGCTCTTCACGCAAGGCGGCCAGGACAACCGCTACCTGGGCGTGCTCGTGAAGCCCGAACTCATCCCGTGAGCACCGTCGCCGTCGTCACGTCGAGCCCGCCGTTTGTCGAGGGGGGCCATTTGGTCATTGCCCGGGCGCTCGTGGCGGCGCTGCAACAGGCCGGCCACGAAGCGGATCTGGTACTGACGCCGCAGAATCGCTTCGGACGGCAGGGATCCGCGTACCTGGCGAACTGGCTCACCGACGTCGGCCGCACCTCCGATGGCCGGCAGACTGATCGCGTCATCTCGCTTCGGTTTCCCAGCTACGCCGTGCGCCATCCGGCGCATGTGTGCTGGTTGAACCACACGATGCGCGAGTACTACGACCTCTGGGATCGCTTCAGCGCGCCACTGTCGCCCGTGCACCGCGCGAAGGAGCGCGTGCGGCGCGCGCTGATCCACCGGGCCGATCGCTACCTGCTGACGCGCAACGTCTCGAAGCTGTTCGTCCAGTCTGAGACCATCCGGCAACGGTACGCCGCGTGGCCCGAGCTGAAGGCGGAGGTCTTGTACCCGCCGCCTCCGCAACGGCCGTACCGCGTTGACGACTACGAGCCGTACCTGTTTTCGGTGTCGCGATTCACGCCGCTGAAGCGGATCCGCTTGATCGTTGAAGCGCTGGCACATCCCGACGCCGCGGACATCCGCGCCGTGCTCGCCGGAGAAGGTGAGACGCGCGACGAGGTTGCCGCGCTCGTGCGATCGCTGGGGCTCGAGGATCGCGTCAGCCTCCCAGGCCGGCTCACAGAGGAGCAACTCGTCGATCATCTCGCCCGCTGTCGCGCCGTCGTGTTCCCGCCGCTCGGCGAGGACTTCGGCTTCGTGACGGTTGAGGCCTTTGCGGCCGCCCGTCCGGTGATCACGTGTCACGACAGCGGCGGCCCGGCCGAGCTCGTCACGCACGAACGTTCCGGCTTCGTGGTGGCGCCGACCGCCGACGCCCTTGCGGCTGCGTTCCGCCGGCTCATCGACGATCCGAACACTGCCGCGCGATTCGGCGCCGAGGGCGCCGCCCTGGCACGCACGCTGACCTGGCCCGCCACGGTGAAGCGGCTGCTCGTTCCTGTAAACTGACGGGATGGGTTACGCCACATCGCTCGAGGCGCGAATCGCCAGGAAGACCACCAAGGCGATCACCGATTTCGAGATGATCGAGGACGGCGATCGGGTGATGGTCGGGTTGTCCGGCGGGAAGGACAGCTGGGCGCTCATCCAGATCCTCGAGGTCCTGCGGCAGCGCGCGCCGATCGACTTCTCGATCGTGGCCGTCAACGTGGACTCCGGCTACGAGGGCTACCAGCACGACCTGGTGGCGCGCACTTGCGAACAGCGCGGCTGGGAGTTCCACCACGTGAAGACGTCGATCGGCGAGACGATCGACACGGTGCTCGACGCCGATGCCACGCCGTGCTCGCTCTGCGCCCGGCTCCGGCGCGGCGTCCTGTATCGAATGGCCGGTGAAGTCGGCGCGACGAAGATCGCCCTGGGCCATCACGCGGACGACTTCGTCGAAACGCTGCTGCTCAACGTGTTCTTTGCCGGCGCCCTCAAGGCGATGCCGGCCCGCCTGCGCTCCGACGATGGCCGGCACGTGGTCATCCGGCCGCTCGTCTACGTGCTGGAGTCCGAGGCGCGCGAGTACGCGAAGGCGGCCGAGCTGCCGATCATCGGCTGCTGCTGTCCGGCATGCGGCGATCTCAGCCTGCAGCGGCAGCGGATCAAGCGCCTCATCATGGACCTCGAGCGTGAGCATCCGGATCTGAAGCAGTCGCTGCTCAAGTCGCTGGGCAACGTACAGCCACGGCATCTGCTGGACCGCCGTCTCAACCCACCGTCGGCTGCAGTAGCAGGGCCAACGGCCATAGCGCCGACGGACGCAGGGCCGGGAGTCGTCGCGCCTTCAGCCGTAGGGCCGAACATCAGTTCGGCCAACCACGCCAGCCACCCGGACGCCGCCTCACCACTAATCCCCATGGCCGACCTCCGCCGCTGACCGACGCCGTGCGCGCCGTTTTGCAACGGGTCTCGAGCGCGTCGGTCACCGTCGGCGAGCGCGTCGCCGGCACGATCGGGCCCGGCCTGCTCGTCCTGATTGGCATTGAAGCCGGCGATGGCCCCGACGATCGCGATTACATCGTGAACAAGATCCGGGACGTGCGGATTTTTCCGGACGCCGCGGACAAGATGAACCTGTCCGTCGCCGACGCTGGTGGCGGGGTGCTGGTCGTGTCGCAGTTCACGCTCTGCGGTGACGTTCGGAAGGGGAGACGACCATCGTTCGACCAGGCGGCCCCGCCCGCCGAGGCGAAAGTGCTGTATGAAGACACCGTACGCGCGCTGCGCGAAACGGGCCTGCGCACCGAGACCGGAGAGTTTCAGGCGATGATGCAGGTGGCGCTCGTCAACGACGGACCGGTCACGATCTTGCTGGACAGCAGGCGCCGCTTCTGACCGATGCGACTACCGCCTGGTGTCCGAATCATGGCCGCTATCGGTCTCGGCGTGCTCTGCGCGCGCACAGCAGACGCGCAGCAGCGGCCGCTGACGATCGAAGACCCCGAGGTCATCGGCGCGGGCCGCGTGCTCGTAGAAGCGGGCGTCGAGTCGGGGCAGAACGCCCGCTACTTCCTCTCCGGCCTCGAGGGCGATCGCGTCGCCATGCCCGTGGGCGTCAGCGTCGGGCTTGGCAACGTCGCCGAACTGCAGCTCGACGCGGGCTACACGTGGTTCGGGATCGACAGCCGCACTGACGCGCCGCTGGCGTATCGCGTGCCCGCTGACGCCACGCGCACGTCCGATGTCATCGATCTGACGGTGGCGACGAAGATTCACGTCTGCGGCGAGGGCACGCACCGGCCCGCCTTCGCCGTCCGCTTCGCGACGCGCCTGCCGAATGCGAGCAACGAGAGCGGCCTCGGGCTGGACACGACGGACTTCTCCTTCAGCATCCTCGGCGGGAAGACCTTCGGGCCATGGCGCCTCACCGGCAACGCCGGCCTCGGCATCCTGAGCAACCCGCTTGTTGCCACGATCCAGGACGACGCCTTCGTGGGCGGTGTGGCGCTGGCGCGTGCGCTCACGAAGCAGTGGGATGTGGTCGGCGAGGTGACGACGCAGAAGGTATGGTTCGCGGACGTGCCGCCGGTCGGCGCGGAGCCGCTCGGCGAGGTGAGGATTGCCGCCCGTTATCGCCGCGGCCGCGCGCGATTCGACGCCGGATTGCTCGCCGGCTTCACAGAGCGCTCGCCAGATTTTGGCCTGATCGCCGGCGTGACTATCGTGGGCCAGGCCTTCAAACCCTGAGCGGCAGATAGAACTCCTTCAGCAGTTGCAGCTCGTCCGCCGCGCGCGTGGACGACCAGCCCACCTCCTCGCGCATCAGGGTTTCCACTTTCATCACGGCCGCGTCTCCGGGGTATCCGGCCGATCCGAGGCTGGTTCGGCGCAGGATGACGTCCTCGAGCGTCATGGCCATCTCGTGCCGTGCCGCCTCCACGACTTGCAGGCCCGACACGGGCAACTCGGGCACGATCCGCTCTGCGAGTTCGGGCCGTGCGTTGGCCATCGCCGCGATGCGATCCGCGTGGTTGCCGAAGAGCCGCTGCAGATGCTGCCAGACGCCGGCGTCCAGGCTTCGCACCGCCGTCGGCGCGATTTCCGACGGCACCATCCCCGGGAGCGACAGGCTGGCGGTGCGGGATGGCCTGGCAGCCCCAATCTGCGCCATCGCGAGCGTAACCGCGTATTCCGCGGCGGCGCGCGCAGTGGTGTACTTCACGCCCATCAGCGTGACCGCGCCGCTCACGCCGTCCTGGCGATGCTCGCGGATGATCGGCCGGTCGGCCAGCTCGAGCCGTCCGCGCATCATGGTCGCGGGTACGACGCCCCGCTGTACGAGGGTCACGTCATCGCGTGTCAGCTGCAAGTCCGGGAACGCCTCGGCGATCTGGCCGAGAAAGGTGTCGAGCTCCTCCGGCGTCACCAGATGCGCGTCAGCGCCGCAGGGCTCCGTTCCGTGCCACGTCCCGATCGAGAGCTTCCCCTGCCAGGGCAGTGCGAACAGCAGACGGCCTTCCGCGGTGGGCGCGCCGCAGGCCACCGCTGGCGCGGGGCGTCGAGTGACGAGGTTCAGCGCCTTGACCAGCAGCGGCGTCGGCCGGACGCCCATCGCGGCCATCAGCCGTCCGGCCGCGGCGCCGGTGGCGTTGATGACGACCCGTGAGTTGATCTGCCAGCGCTCGGCATAGACGCCGTCGCGAGCGACCGCGCCGATGATGGAGTCGCCGTCGCGCAGCAGCTCGACGACGTCCATGTAGTTGGCGAGCACCGCGCCGGCCTCGGCCGCGGCACGGGCGACGGCGAAGGTCAGCCGCTCGGCGTGCGCCGTTCGGTAGTCGTGCCACACGGCGATCGGCCCATCGGGTAGCAGCCCGCCCGTGTCGAGCGACGCGCGTTCCTCGGACCCGACAACCTTGCCGCGCGGCAGGTGCAGCGAGGAATCGAGGCCGCGATTCCGGTCCGCCGTGAGGACCGCGTCCGCGGTGAAGGCGGCTTGCATCAGACCCGGAGACTTGCCGCGGGCGCCGCCCGCCTGAATGGCGAACGCCTGCGGTTCGATGAACTGTGGCGCCATGCGCGCCCACGCGCGCCGCTCGCGGGCCGATTCGCGAAGCCGCCCGAGGTCGAGCTTCTGCAGATAGCGCAGACCGCCGTGAAGTGTGCGGTGGTGATGAAAGGACGCGCCGCTCCCGAGGTCGTGACGATCGACCAGCGCGACGTGCAAGCCGCGCGTGGCCGCGTCCCAGGCGGCCATCAAGCCGCAGATCCCGCCGCCAATCACCAGGACGTCGAATCGGCGCGACGTCAGCGCATCGAGATCTCGGATCATGCAGAGGAACGGCAGAAACCCCCTGCATTATAGTTAGGGGTCGTGCCGAACGTGCCTGCGCCGGCCGGCTCGCTGAACGGGCGGGTCCGGGCTTACTGGAACACTCACATTCACGATCTCGCGATCACGTCGCACGCGGTCGGGTCGCCCGGCTTCTTCCAGGACCTCGACGAGTATCACTTCGACAAGCTCCACCATCTGCTCACGCTCGTCCCGTTCGACCGCCTCGCGGGCCGCGAGGTGCTGGAGGTGGGCTGCGGCACGGGCGTCGATCTGGTGCGCTTCGCACGCGGAGGCGCTCGCGTGACCGGAGTGGATCTGGCGGATTCCGCGATTCGCCTCGCGCGGCAGAATTTCGCGCATCAGGCCCTGTCGGCACGGCTGCTCGTGGCCGACGGCGAGCGCCTGCCGTTTCCGGACAACCACTTCGACTTCGTCTTCGCCCACGGCGTCGTCCAGTACACCGCCGACGGCCGGCAACTGGCGCAGGAAGCCCGGCGGGTCCTGAAGCCAGGGGGTGAGGCCGTGTTCCAGGTTTACAACCGCGTATCGTGGCTGAACGCCCTGTCGAAGCTGATGAAGGTTGACCTCGAGCACGAGGACGCGCCGGTGCTCAGGAAGTACAGCGAGGGCGAGTTTCGCCAGACCGTTGATGGGTTCTCGGACGTCCGCCTCGTCTTCGAGCGGTTCCCCGTGAGAAGCCGTCTCCACAAGGGATGGAAGGGCGTCGCCTTCAACACGTGTTTCGTCGGCGCCTTCAACGCGCTGCCGCGAGGCTGGGTGGAACGCTACGGGTGGCATCTCCTCGCGTTCTGCCGCAAGTAGGGGACACGTGGTTCCATTCATCAAGGCACACGCGTACGGCAACGACTTCCTGTACGTCAGCGCCAGCCACATCGCTCCGGCCGCTGCGGCTCGCGCCGCCGAGCGGATGTGCAGCCGGCATCGCGGCGTCGGTGCGGACGGGCTGATCCTCTACACGCCGACGCCGCGCGGCGCGTCGATGAAGCTGCTGAATGCCGACGGCAGCGCGGCCGAGCTCTCGGGCAACGGCCTGCGCGGCCTCGCCGCGATTCTGATTCGCGCGCGCGAAGCCGCCGGCGACGCGATCGATCCCGAGCTTGAAATCTCGACGACCGCCGGCCTCCGGCGGCTGCTCCTGACCGGCCGTGACGGCTCCCGCTACGTCCTGGACGCCGACATGGGCCAGCCCTCTGGTCTGACGCAGCAGATTCTTTCGGCCGCGGGCGAAACCGTGACGGTTTCAGTGCTGTCGATGGGGAACCCGCAGTGCGTGCTCCTCGGTCCGATTCCCGACGACGAGCGGTTCGCCCGGCTGGGGCCGGCGCTGGAGCATCACGCGTCGTTTCCGAATGGCACGAACGTCGAGTTCGCCCTCGTCGAGGCGCCGGACCGCGTGCGCATCCGCATCTGGGAACGCGGTGTCGGTCCCACCGAGTCGTCCGGCACCGGATCGTGCGCGGCCGCCGTCGTCGCCGCGGCCCACGGCGGCGCGCAACGGCGCGTGGAGATTGTCGCGCCCGGCGGCGGGCAGTGGGTTGAGTGGACTGACGCAGGCGTACGACTCACCGGCTGGGCCGAGATCCTCTGCGAGGGTCAGTTCCTGCCTGAATGGTGATGAGCAGACCTGAAGTTCTGCTCCACAAGTGTCACGGCTTCTGTGACGCCGGGATGAATCCCGCTGACCTGTGGCACAGGACTTCAGTCCTGTGCATCTGATTGTTGTGCGATCTGCGTACGTCGGGCCGATGCCAATTGCAGTAGCTGCCAACCGCGGCTAGCGCGGGCGCTTCTGCGACCTGGCTGGCACCACGGCGTCCGTCCTGGGAAGTCGTTGCAACAGCGCGGAAAGAGACACGACGATCCCATCCAGCCGCGCCTTCGCCCCCAGATAGTCCTGGATGGCAAGCGCCTTGCCCGCGTCCTCGGTGGCCTGACGCGCGCTTGCGAGTCCTTCTTTCAGCGGATCGGTGGTGGTGGTCGGCGCGCGCGCGGCCTCGGCCGCCCGCAGGCGCGCGGCGGAGACGGCGATCGCGGACGTGACGTCGGCGAGCAGCCGTTCGGCGGCGCTGCGAGCGGCCGCCTTCTGATCGGCGGCCGTCTTGGCGGCATTCTGGGCCTGCTCGCGACTGTCGAGCGCGTTGTTCAGCGCCAGACGGTAGTCGCGCTGCGCGACGGCATCCTGTGCGCGCGTGAGCGCGTCGACTGCTGCTTTCAACTCGGCGGGTGCGTACGTCTCTGCGCCGGCGGCACGAGCGGCGTCGATGGCGCCCTGGGCCTGGTGCATCTCCTTGTCGGGCGGCTCGCCGCAGGCAACGAGCGAGGCGATGGCCAGCAGGGCAGGCCCGAGCAGCACGTACCACCGAAGGCGCGACATCGCGCAGAAGTATATGCGATTGTCACTGTCCGACCGGCCGCGCGAGAAGCTCGTACGGCTCGGCCCCGCCGGTCTCGGCGACAACGAGTTGATTGCCGCGATCCTCGGATACGGTCGCCGCGGCTCCGACGCGCTCGAACTGGCCGCGGCCATCCTGGATCGGTCGGGCGGCCCCGGTGGCCTGCCGCGCATCGGCATCGACGACCTGCGTCAGTTGCACGGCGTCGGCGTCGCGCGCGCGGCGCAGATCCTCGCGGCGGTGGAATTGGGACGCCGCACGCTGTCGGCGCCGGCCGCGCGGCGGCGGTTTCGTCGTCCATGTGACGTGGCGGATTGGCTGCTGCCGCAATACGGCGGCAAGCCGGTCGAGCAGTTCGGCGTTGTCCTGCTGGATGCGCGGCGCGGGCTGCTCGCGACGCGCATCGTCTCGACGGGATCGGCCGATGCCAGCAGCGCCGATCCGCGCGAGGTCTTTCGCGATGCAATTGTCGCGCGTGCCGCGGCCGTCGTGCTGTTTCACAATCATCCGACTGGGGATCCGACGCCGAGCCGCGATGATGTCGCCGTGACGCGGCGGCTGGTTGCCGCGGCGACGGTGATCGGCATCGACGTGATGGATCACGTCATCCTGGGTGCGGACACGTATTTCAGCTTCCACGAACACGGTGGTCGCGAGTGGAAGGGGTGAGGCTATTCGTGACGTAGGGCCGCGGCGGGCTCAGCGCTCGCCGCACGCAGCGCCGGCGCGCCACACGCGATCAGCGCTGCCAGGCCGAAGACGATGGGCGCGGCGACGAACGTGAAGAGGTCGAGTGTCTTGACGCCGAACAGCAGCGACTCGAGGAAACGGCTCAGCGCCGCGGCTCCAGCCAGGCCCGCGAGACTGCCGATCACAGTCAGGCGCAGCCCATCGCCAACGACCAGGCGCAGGATGTCCAGCGCTCGCGCTCCCAGTGCCATGCGGATGCCGAGCTCGCGCGTCCTCTGCTGGACCGAAAAGGCGAGCACGCCGGCGATGCCGACGGCGGCGAGCATCATCGCGACCGCCGCCAGGACGCCGACGAGCTGCGCGCGGAATCGCGGACGTGACGTCGCTTCCGACGCAACCTCGTCGATCGTTCGCACGCGCATCACTGCCTGCGCCTTGTCCACGCGCCCGATGGCCGACTTGACCGCGCCAAGCGCCTGCGCCGGCGCGCCCGAGGTCTGCACGACCAGGGTGGACCAGTACCAGGCGTTTTGCGCCAGCGGCACGTAGAGCTGCACCTCGTTGCTCTCCTCACCAGGCATCTCGCGCACCTGTCGTGCGACGCCGACGATCTGCCGCACGACGGGCGTCGGCCCTTTCGGCCCCATGGCATCCACCTGGACGCGAAGCTGCAGGGGATCCCGTCCGCGCGCGTATCGCCGGACGAACGCTTCGCTGACGATGCAGACCTGCGGCGAGGAGGCGGTATCGGACGATTGGAACGCGCGCCCCTTGACCAGAGGAATGCCCAGCGTCTCGAAGAACCGCGTGCCCGTGATCTGGTAGTGCGCTGCCGGCAGGTTCGCGGCATCGGGCGCCGGATCGCCGATGACCGTGAATCCCTGGCCGATGTCCCAGCCGTCGAGAGGCAGGCTGCCGCCGAACGACGCCGAACGCACGCCGGGAATCGCCGCGATCTGGCGTTCGGCGGCGTCGTAGAACTGCAGCGCCCGTTCCGGCGTTGGGTAGCGGGAGTCCGGGAGCGCGACGATCATGCTCAGGACGTCGTGCGCGCTGGCGCCCGAATCCACCTCGTCGAGGGCGGCCAGCGTGCGAATCAGCAGCCCCGCGCCGGCCAGCAGCACCACCGCGACAGCCACTTCCACGACGGCGAGCGACGATCGGACCAGCCGTGTCCGGAGCGAGGCCGAGCTGCGGCCCGTGGCAAGCGCCTCCGACAGCGGCACCTGACTGGCGTGCCAGGCGGGCGCGAGCCCGGAGACGACGCCAGTGCACAAGGTCAGCAGGACGGCGAACGCTGCGACGCGCAGGTCGAGCGCCAGGGCGATTCCCGGCGGCAGCGTCCCGGCAGGCATGAAGGACGGAGCCAGTCGAATGGCCGCGGCGGACAGGGCGAGACCTGCGACGCCGCCAACCGCAGCGAGGAGCAGGCTCTCGGTCACCAGTTGCCGCAGGATGCGCCCGCGGCGCCCGCCGAGCGCGGCGCGCACCGCGATCTCGCGGGTGCGGCCGACGCCTCTGGCAAGGAGGAGATTCGCGACATTGGCGCACGCCATCAGCAGGACGAAACCGACGATGCCGCCGAGGACGAGCGAGGTGGTCTTCAGATCGCGGCCGACCAGCGCGTCGCGCAGCGGCTCGATGGTGACGCCCCAGCCTTTGTTTGTGGAGGGTGAAATGGCCGCGATGTGCGCGGCGATGCCGGCCATGTCGGCGTTCGCCTGTTCCCGGGTCACGCCGGGCTTCAGGCGGCCCACCACCTGCAGGTAGTGCATCTGCCGTTGTTCCGGGCCACGCCCTGGCGCGTAGACCGTCCAGAGATCGGCCGGGAACAGGATCTGGAAGGTGGCCGGCATGACGCCGACGATCGTGATCGGCTCGCCATCCATCGGGACCGCGCGGCCGATTACGGTC
>Ga0070665_100006574_pt1 | contig 11819 bp, 9 predicted proteins | sample KBSS13metaG_FD_65862 | JGI IMG/M metagenome (GOLD analysis project Ga0070665, IMG submission 65862) | Switchgrass rhizosphere microbial communities from Kellogg Biological Station, Michigan, USA - KBS S1-3 metaG | ecosystem: Host-associated > Plants > Roots > Rhizosphere > Soil ...
TGATCCCCTCTCCTGAAGGTTTCCTGAACTGTTGCTGAATACCCTCACTGCGGTATTCACACGGACTCTTTATCGAGCTCCGTCAGCTTAACGCAACGCGGGCCACCCGTGTCCGTTGACTGCTGAAAATATGGACTGCGTGGGCGCACACCGTTCACGGCAGGTTCAGGGATTCGCGCTGCAGACCTAACTCTCAACAACCACTTCCACGAGTGTCGGCTCCGTAGCGGCCAGCGACGTGCGCAACGCATCATCCAACATGTCAGCACGTTCGACACGCACCGCCTTGCACCCCATGCTGACGGCGAGCCCACAGAAGTCGATTCCAGCCAAGTTCGTGCCCACGGTACGCTCGAGTCCGAAATGCCGGCCGAATTGTACGAGCGCATCGTATCGCCGGTTGTTGACGATGATGAACGTGATGGGCAACTTCAATTGTGCCGCGGTCCACAGACCTTGAATCGAATACATGCTCGAGCCGTCCCCGAGCAGGGCGATCACTTTCTCACCCGGTCGTCCCAACGCCACCCCGACAGCCGCGGGCAGACCATGGCCCAATCCGCCGCTCGCACAGGTATAGAACGTGTCGCGCTCGAGGATCGGCAGGAAGTCGTGCATCGGCGTGCGAGTGCTGGGCGCCTCCTCGACGATGATGCTGCCGGGCGTTCGCACGGCAGCCAGTTGCTGCACGAGATATTTGTCAGTGAACGGTGAGCCCGACTGGCGCGGCGGGCGCACGAGTTTGTCGGGAGCGGAACGCGCCCGCGGCGCGGGTCCCGCGAGCAGGTCGCGGATGCCGGGCTTCAAACTCGTCACGACCGATATTCCAACAGGCGCCCAGGCCGCCATGCCGGGCTCGTCGACGAGTTGCAACAACCTGGCGCCCGGCGGCACGTGCGGCCCGACACCCTCGACGTGATAAGTGAAAGCAGGAGCGCCGAGCACGAGGATCACATCGTGACCGGCCAGGCTGGCGACGATCCTGGCCCGGTTCGCATCCAGGAAGCCGGCAAACAAACGATGATTTTCCGGAAAGCTATTCCGGGCCGACAGCGGGCTGACATACACCCTGGCCTGGTGCCTCTCCGCCAGGGCGATGACTTCATCCCACGCGTCGTCGCGTGCAACCCCGGCGCCCACGACAAACGCCGGTCGCTCGGCGGCACTGAGCTCACGCGCAACAGTCTCGATGAGCGCGGGATCACCGCGCAGGGCCTCGCTCACCTTGCGCTGCTCGATCGGCTCGCATACCCGATCCCAATCATCAACCGGAATCGACACCAGGACCGGTCCGCGCGGCGGCTGCATGGCGATGTAGTACGCCCGCGCCATAGCGAGCGGCACGTCCTCGGCACGCGCGGGCTCCACACTCCACTTGACGTAGGGTTGGGGTAACTCAGTCGGACGCGCGGAAAACAAAAATGGCTCGAACGGTAGGATCGAACGCGCCTGCTGCCCGGCAGTGATGACGAGCGGTGTCTGGTTCTTGTAGGCCGTGAAGATGTTGCCCATCGCATGGCCAACGCCAACCGCCGAGTGCAGATTCACGAGACCGGCATTGCGAGTCGCCTGCGCATAGCCGTCAGCCATGCCCACCACGATCGATTCCTGCAAGCCGAGGACATAGCGGAAGTCCGCAGGGAACTCCCGGAACATCGGCAACTCGGTGGAGCCTGGGTTGCCAAAAACGGTAGTCATTCTCAACGCCCGGAACAGACGCAGAACAGCCTCGCGGACCGTCACGCGCGCCTCGGGCTTGGCACCTTGGTGCGCATTCTCAGCTCTGGCGGGGCTTTGCATCGGCAGTCTCCTCAAAGTGGACCGGAAGTCTCGGGTACCGGGCCGCGTTCGTCCAGCCTGCGCGCGAGGGGAGTCCACGTCTCGGGTACTGCGGCGATCCGACAACAAACGGCGGCGCCTCTGTGTATATTCCCTGCTCGTCTGAGTTGCCAAAAGGGAAATCGATGTCTCGGCGAACCAAGCCTGCGCGCGAGGGTGACCAAGCTTCGCTCGATCGACGCGGATTCCTCAAGGCCGCCACCCTCGCCGGCACTGGCGCCGTCGCACCGGCAGTCGTGTCCGCCGAAGTCGCGGCGGCCGCAACTCCCGAAAAGCCGCCCGCCCAGCGTCACACCGTGCAGATCGTCTCGCGCGAGAGCGAGCAAGGGACGCCTCACGACGACGGCACCACCCAAACGAACTGCGGCAGCGACTTCATGGTCGATGTGATGCGCGGCCTCGGCATCGAATACGTCGCCGCGATTCCAGGCAACACGTTCAAGGGTCTGCACGAGTCGGTCATCAACTACGGCATGACGACGAGCCCTGCGCTCGAGCTCATCTCGTGCATGCACGAGGAGATCTCGGTCGCGATCTCACACGGCTACGCAAAGATCGCCGGTAAGCCGATGGCCTGCATGATGCATTCGACCGTCGGACTGCAACATGGCGCGATGGCCATCTACAACGCCTGGGCTGACAGGGTACCCGTGTTTGCCATTGTCGGTGCCCAACTCGACGCATCCAAACGCGGTAACTACGTCGACTGGGCCCATTCGGTGTTCGATGGGCCGGCGTTGGTCCGCGACTTCACAAAATGGGACGACACGCCCATCTCGTTGCGTCACTTCGCCGAGTCGGCAACCCGCGCGCACAAGTTCTCAATCACCCCGCCGTACGGGCCCACGGTGCTCGCGGTCGACCAGGAATTGCAGGAAGACACGATAAAGGACGGTGAGCGGCCGGCCATACCCCGCGAACCCCGGATGGCTGCGCCGCGCGGCGACGACGGTGCCGTCAATGAAACCGCACGACTGCTGGTCGCCGCCGCGAATCCGGTGCTGGTCGCCGACCGGGCAGCGCGGACCCCGGAGGGCCTGCGCCTCATGGTGGAGCTCGCGGAAGAGTTGCAGGCCCCGGTGATCGACATCCAGGGCAGAATGAACTTCCCCTGGCGCCATCCCCTCAATCAGACGCGCCGCCAGGCGCAGCTCGTACCCGATGCCGATGTCATCCTGGGGCTGGAACTGACGGATTTCTTTGGCGTCACCGGCAATCGCGTCGAGCCCCGACTCAAGACCGGCACCAAGCGCATCAGCATCAGCGCCGGCGACCTTTTCATGAAATCCAACTACCAGGATTTCGATCGCTTTACACCCGTGGACATTGCCATCGCCGCGGATGCGGAGACCACGCTGCCCGCTCTCATCGAAGCGATCCGGAAACTCATCACCCCAAAACGTCGCGCGAGCCTCAGGTTGCGCGGTGCGAAGTTTGCCCAGGATCACCAGCAGACCTTGGAGCAGTCACGCGCGGCCGCCGCCGTTGGTTGGGACTTACAACCCATCACGACAGCACGCCTGTGCGCGGAGCTCTACGAGCAGATTCGCAATGAAGACTGGGCTCTCTGTAACGGCACCGTTTTTCAGAGCAGTTGGCCGCAGCAACTCTGGACGGCAAATCATCATTATCAGTACATCGGCGACGCCGGCGCCTACGGACTCGGTTATTTGCCTGGCGCGAGCGTTGGAGCCGCGCTCGCGCATCGTAAGCACGGACGACTGGCGGTCGCGATCGGCGGCGATGGCGACCTGATGTTCACGCCGGGCGCCCTTTGGACGGCCGCCCATCACCGCATCCCCTTGCTGTATGTCGTACATAACAATCGTGCCTATCACCAGGAAGTCATGTACGTGCAGACCATGGCTGCCAAGCGCCAACGGGGGATCACTCGCGCTCATATCGGCAACACCATTACCGACCCGAACGTCGATTTCGCCAAGCTGGCGGCCAGCATGGGCGTCTATAGTGAAGGCCCCATAACAGACCCCAAGGATCTCGGCGCGGCGTTGCAACGAGCTGTCGCGGTGGTCAAGCGCGGCGAGCCCGCGCTCGTCGATGTCGTCTCACAGGGGCGCTGACCATGAAACTGTTCACAGCCTGCACCCTGCTCGCCGTATTCATCAGCCTGTACGGTGTGAGGGCGGCAGCCGACGAAAGTCCAGGCGATGCAGCCAACGGGAAGCGCGTCTTCCTCGCCGACGGATGCTTCTACTGCCATGGAACGACAGGGGCAGGTGGCGGCAACGCCGGTCCCCGGCTTGCGCCCAACCCTTTGCCACTGGCAGGCGTGAAAGCCAAGTTGCGCACCGCGTCCGGAAGGATGCCGGTCTACTCCGCCGCGGTGTTGAAGGATTCCGAGATAGCCGACATCGTGGCTTACCTGCAGAGCATTCCCAAGGGAAAGGATGCGAAGGACATTCCCCTGTTGAATCACTAGGAGCCTGTCGGACAGGCTGCTGACGGCGGCGCGCGCTGGAGTCGCGCCATGGACCGCATTTTCTGAAATGGATCGCCCAAGGAGGGCTTCAGATGAGCCTCGCAAGACCCGCGACCAATCCGGCCGCACGCCGGGCAAATGGCCTGACTGCTGTTACGGGCCTCGCCCTGTGCCTTTGCCTGGGCACCGCAGTAGCCGACGAGGGCCCGACAGCCACCGCCAACACTGAGCAACTGCAAGAAGTGGTCGTCACCGCCCAGTTCCGCCGGCAGGACCTCGAGACGACACCGGTCGCCATCACCGCTCTCTCGGGCGCGCAACTCGATGAGCACAACGCGACCAGCCTTGCGAGCCTGAACGGGCTCGCCCCCAATCTGACCGTGAGCGCCGGCACGAACACCAACGGTCCGTCGGCGCAAACGTTCATCCGCGGTATCGGCCAGAGCGATGGTCATCCAGGCCTCGAGCCCGGAGTGGGCATCTACGTGGACGATGTCTACCACGGCCTGTTGCTCGGCTCGGACCTGGATCTCACGGATCTCGATCGTGCCGAAGTGTTGCGCGGCCCGCAGGGAACGCTGGCCGGCAAGAACTCGATCGGCGGCGCGATCAAACTCTTCTCCAGGAAGCCGACCGGCGCCACGGACGGCTACGTCGATGCAACCTACGGCGACTTCAACCTCATCAAGATCAAGGCCGGCGGGAACTTCACGCTCGTTCCCGACACGCTCTACGCCCGTCTGTCCGGTGTCTCGGAGCAACAGGACGGTTATATGAAGCGGCTCGATTACGCTTGCGTCACCGGCCAGAACATCAGCTCCACGCAGATCCCGGTGCACGGCTGCCAGCTCGGCACCGAAGGCGGCACCGACCTCCACGCGGTGCGAGTCGCACTACGCTGGACCGTGGGCGCAGGAATCGAGAACAATCTCATCGCCACCGACTCCCAGGACCGCTCCGAGGTTCCAGCGCTGAAGCTGCTCTACTCGAATAACACCCAGGGCCTGATCCCCGGTGGCAACGGCTCCCAGTTCATCACCGGGCCCCGGTCCTATACGACCTACGCGACCTATACCAACCTGGGTTTCACGGATCCGCAGAGATACATCCTCGCCGGAGCGCCGGGCGCCGGCACTCACGCCGCCCTGTCACTGCCTTTGACCGATCCGACCAACTACTACTCCCTCACGGACACGCTCGAGTGGAAGCTCGCGGAAGCATATACGCTGACGGTGATCACCGGATGGCTGCGTTATAACGGCGCGTACTCGATCGAGGTGGGCGACTCGCCCTACGCGGTGCAGTTCCTGGATGACACCTGGGCGGACAACCAATTCACCGAGGAAATCCGGCTCAACGGCACCTCCCTGGGACGTCTCGACTGGACCGTCGGCGGATACTACTACCACGAGCTCGCAAACTTCGGCGGTTTGAAACTCCTCACCCCCGGGGCCGCCTCGGAGACCCTCTTTACGGGCAATGATCCCATCGTGTCAACGAACAAGTCCGTCTTCGCACATGACCTCTGGCGGGCAACGGACCAGCTCAGTGTCATCACCGGCATCCGTTACACGAAGGAAAACAAGGAATACACCTTCTCGCGCCTCAATCCGTATGACCAGGCGGTACCGAGCTATACACCCGTCGGTCCGCTCAACGGCACGACCGGCACGTATTCGGGCAGCCACGTCGACTACCGCGCCGGCGTCGAATATCAATGGACCGACGAGCTCATGACCTACGCGGAATGGTCGACGGGCTTCCGCGGTGGCGGGGTCAATCCGCGACCGTTCATCCCACAGCAGGAAGTGCCCTTCGGCCCCGAATCGCTGCACGCCACCGAGCTGGGTTTGAAGAGCGACCTGCTCGATCATCACCTGCGTCTGAATCTTTCCGGATTCTTCAACCAGTACGACAACATCCTGTTGACGAACAACGCGCCCACCGTCGTCAACGGCGTGGTACTCAGTGCCAACAATGCCACGCCGGTGAACGTTGGTACGGCGCACATCGAGGGCGCGGAGGCCGAGATTGTCCTGCGGCCCATCGCAGCCCTCCAGGTCGACGGCTCGGTGAGCTACCTCCATTTCAAGTTCACCTCGATCAACCGGTCCGCCGCGACCATTCCGGGCGTGTCGCTCAATACCCGGGACCCCTACGTTCCCGACCGTATGGCCACGCTCGGAGCGCAGTACACGTACTCGCTTCCGCTTGGCGGTTCCTTGGCGGCGCGGGTCGATGGGCAGTATCAGTCATCGTTCTTCACCGACCTGACCAATACAGCCCTGGGTCAAGTCGGGGGTCGCACGCTCGTGAACGCCCGGCTCACGTGGCGCTCACCCAAGGACGATTGGCAGGCCACGGTTGGCGTAACCAACCTTACCGACCGGTTCTACTACATCAACAAGGTCAACTCCGTGGCTCCGACCAACATCGTGCAGGGACAACCGGGCGCACCGCGCGAGTGGCTCGTCAGCCTCCGCCGGAATTTCTAAAACCAGCTGTAGTTGAAACTGATGCTGATGCGCTCCGCGTTCACCGGGTTGGGCGGCACTTCGTGACGTAGCCAGCTCTCGAAGAGTACGACATTCCCCGCCGCGGCGGGGATGACGAACCAGGGACGGTTCTGGGGGCGGGCCCCGGGCCGCCTGGGCGGGGCTGCCATGAAGCGCTCGAGACGGGGATCTTCGAACTTCAGCCCGGGCGATCCCGCAGGGGTCTTGACGTAGTAGGTGCCGCTGATGGTTGCAAGGGGGTGCAGGTGCAGGCTGTGCACGACCTGCCGCGGCATGATGTTCACCCAGCAATCCGTCATGGCCAGCGCGCGCCCGTCCAGGTCGAATTCCAGCGCACGTGCGAAGCTGGCGACGTGCCGATTCAGCTTGCGCTCCAGGATGGCGAAGGTCGGCGACAATTGATGCATCCGGCTCGCCGAGTTATAAGAGGTGAACCCACCGGGATAGTTTTTTGCGGACCAGCGCCTGCCGGCCTCGTCATCGTGGCGCAGCTGCTGACACTCTTTCAGCAAGCGGTCGTTGAGCTCACGCCAGCCGGTGCGGCTGAGGCGCGCGGAGTGCACGATCGTGGGAAAGAGGGTATGCGTGGTCATGGGATCCATTATATGAAACAGACACCCTACGGCACATGGCACTCGCCTCTCGGGGCGTCCGACCTGGCCGGTTCTTCGATCACACTCAACTACGTACAGGTCGCCGATGGCGTTCCGTACTGGATCGAGAGCCGGCCGGCCGACGGCGGCCGCAATGTCCTGGTAACCAGTGACGCCGCCGCGGGCTCGGTGCGGGACCTCACTCCTGCGGGCTTCAGCGCACGCACGAGAGTGCACGAATACGGTGGCCGACCGTACGCCATCGGGCGCGATGTGACTTTCTTCAGCAATTTCCCCGATCAACGGGTTTATGCGCAGCGCGCCGGCCAGGCGCCCGCCGCGCTCACACCGGAGGGCTACCGCTACGCGGACTACGAGCTCGACCAAACCGGTACGCTGCTTTTCTGCGTCCGCGAGGACCATACCGGCAGCGGCGAGCCCAGGAACAGCCTCGTCGCACTCGATACCCGCACCAACGGACCGGGGACGGTTCTGTTCGACAAGAGCGACTTCGTGGCCTTCCCCCGGGTGAGCCCGGACGGACGACGGATCGCCTGGATCGCCTGGAATCATCCCGATCTGCCCTGGGACGCCACGACGCTCTATGTGGCCAATTTGTCGGGCGCGAAACTCTCGGGTATCACCGCCCTCACCAGCGGCTCGCGCGAGTCGGTGATCGAGCCCCGCTGGGGCACCGCTGGCAGTCTCTATTTCCTTTCCGATCGATCCAACTGGTCGAGCTTGTACCGCTACCAGGATAACCGGGTCGCCAGCGTCCTCTCGATCGAGGCGGAGATCGGCAGCCCGCTGTGGACACTGGGGCAGTCCAGCTATTGTCTTACCGGAGATGGCCGTGCGCTTGTGCGTTACACCATTGCGGCGCGAGACCAGCTGGGCGTGGTGGACCTGACCGGGTCCGGCAAGCTCGCCCCTCTCGACCTGCCGTTTGTTGGCCTTTCGAACATTCAACTCCTCGGGCCGGGAACCGCCATCGCCGTAGCCGCCTCCGCAACGGCAGAAGCCGCCCTGGTGTCGATCGACCTGGCAACCGGTAGCTATCGGATCCTCCGAGCGCCCGGGTCTGTGAAACTGGACCCCGCGTTCATCTCGGTAGCCGAGCCGATCGAGTTTCCCACCGCGGGTGGACTGACAGCGCACGCGTTCTACTATCCGCCTACCAACCCCGAAGCGAGCGCTCCGGTGGGCGAAAAGCCGCCGCTCGTCGTCAAAGTGCATGGCGGTCCGACGAGTCACTCGAAACCCGAATTCGCCCTGGCGACGCAATATTGGACCTCTCGCGGTTTCGCGCTGTTGGATGTCAACCACGGCGGGAGCAGTGGCTTTGGACGTGCCTACCGTGAGCGTCTCAACGGGAAATGGGGCATCGTCGATGTCGGCGATGTCGTTGCCGCGGTGAAGTATCTGATCAACTCGGGACGCATCGATGGTAATCGTGCTGCCATTCGAGGGGGTAGCGCCGGAGGGTTCACCGTGTTGGCTGCGCTGGCCTTTCACGACGTTTTCAGAGCGGGGGCAAACTACTACGGCGTGAGCGACCTGGAAGCTCTCGCACGCGATACGCATAAGTTCGAGGCGCGGTACCTGGACCGACTAGTAGCTCCCTTGCCCCAGGGGCGCGAGGTTTACGAGGCGCGCGCTCCCATTCGCCACCTCGAACGTTTCAAAGCGGCGCTCATTACCTTTCAAGGAGCGGACGACAAAGTCGTACCACCGGACCAGTCGCGTGCCATGGTCGCAGCGCTCAAATCAAAGGGCGTGCCGGTGGCTTACATCGAGTTCGAAGGCGAGCAACACGGGTTCCGGCGAGCCGAAAATATCGTGCGATCCCTGGAGTCCGAGCTGGCCTTCTACGGCAAGGTGTTTGGTTTTACGCCCGATGGGACGCTCCCCGAAGTGACCCTGTTGAAATAGGGGCGTGCAGTCGACGAGCGCTCAAAGTACCGTCGACGGCCCCTCGCCCCCGAGCTCGAGCACCTGAAACGACTCACCGTCACGCCTGAGCGTGGTACGCGAGCCTTGCAGCGGGTGGCAGCACACGACGCGCTCGTCGCCTTGCACCCAACTCACGACTGCGTTGATGATCATGAAGTGGGAGACGACGACGGTGTCGGCGGTGATCTCGAGCAGACTCTGAATCGCATCGCGACGCCATTGTTGCAAGCTCTGATCGAGCTCGACCCAGCGACGCCGCGCCAGCGATTTCAGCCAGTCCTGCCGTTCGATCAGGGTCATACCGGCGGAGGGGATCTCGGCAACCCGACTCTCGACAGTGGCCGGCCTGCGCCACGACATCTCAAACTCGTAGGCAGTCTCGCGCGCGCGGCGCAGAGGGCTCACCACTATAGGCAGAGGGCCCCGGTCCGCTAACGCCTGTGCGGCTTTTTCCGCCTGTCGCCGCCCCGCGTCATCGAGACCCGGGTCCCGTTGCTCGCTCCAGCCCGCCTCGGCGTGGCCGTGCCGGATCAGATAAATGGTAGTCACCGTGTCCGCCCGCCCTTGACCTCGTTGCGCTGCTCACGCAGGAAGGGCCGGTCGATCTGCTCCGTGTACAGATCGATGTCGCCGGCCGTCACGCCGCAGGCCCTGAAGTGATCTTTCCAACTGTCGACGACTCGTGTGACTGCGCGAACTTCCCTCACGGCGTCATCTTTTTTCAGCGCGAACATCTGGCACATCGTCAGCGCATTCGCAAGCGTCGAATCAGCTTCCTGCTCTCCAACTCGCATCTGTTGGAAGCCCAGCGCCTGGCCCGAGGGCAGGACGTCGTAGGCGGGAGAAAGCTCGTACTGTTGCGCATCGGTCATCAACACCGCGTGATTTTTCTCGTGATCGTCCGTGTTGTCGATCAGGATATTGAACACCATGCGACGGAACAACTCGCGCATGTGACCGATATACACGTCGCCCTCCGTGACACCCCGACGGCGCAGTAGCTGCGCCAACTCCGGGTAGCCAAAGCGCTCTCCCGCCGCCCTCAGGGCAACACAGGCAGAAAGGCAATGCAGCCGCAACCCGCGGTTGCGATCGAAGCGTTTGATGGCCACCGCGTGACCGTGAGTCAGGGCAACCGGCATTGTCGCGGCGACGCGGATCTCGGCTTTCTGCGCCAGGGTCATCGATGCGTGCTCGATCAGGGGAGTGTCCGTCGGCTCGCCGTCGGAGAACTTGATGACCCATTGATCGCCGCCGATGTTGAGCAGCGCCTTGGGGCGCGCACCGCCCATCGTCACGCCCGGGGAGATGAGCCTCTTCTGCTCTGGGGGGACGGGCTCGTTCTCTTGCACCTTGCGAATGAGAGTATGAATCTCGTCCGCATCCGCCAGCGTGGGCAGCGGACCTAGCCGGCGCGGCAGGTACTCCTCCTCCGCGGTTGAGATCCCGAGCGCGCCGAAGCGATCGTCGCCGGCGAAATACAGGTATTCGAGGAGCGAGAGGCGGGGTGGCTTGTCGATGAATCGAATGACCCGCTCGCCCCAGCGATCCGGCCTGGCGTCATCCACGGCCCCCACCGCCGTGCCCTTGTCCGGCGGCAGGAACTCCTCGTCGATCAGCGGAAGGTCCTCACTGAGCGGAAACCCTCGCTGCAGCCACGAGTCCACGTAGCGCAGCGAAACACCCTGCACCGACCTCGCCAGATTGAGCTCCGCGACCAGCAGTGGCTCTTCCGGGCGCGTGAGCAGCCAGAGGTACAACCGGTCGGCAGGTTTGTAGGCCTGCCCCGCTCGGCCGTTGGCAGGGCCCGGACGGGTGGAGCCTCCTGCGCCGGAGCCTCCTTTGCCGACCGCGCCCGACGCCCCTTCCGCGTCGTTGCGACGGCTACTTGCCACGACCCAACCTGGCCTCCGCGGAGGCGCTCGATCGCACCGCACGGCGCTTGAGGGCGTCGCGTACGTCGCTCTCCAGCGCACCCCGGTCGTTCCCGGGGGCCGCCAGTTCAGGCAGCGCAGCCACCCTCCCGATTAACCATAATGCGGTCGCATAAAGCCCCACGCCCACGCCGGGGTCACCCCGCTCCATCCGGATGAGCGTCGGCACCGAGCACCCCAGCCGCTTGGCCCACGCTCGCTGCGACTCCCGTCGCCGAACCCGGGCGATCGCCAGGTTCTCGCCCAAGCCCCGCAGAGCCTGCTGCGCGGCAGGCGGCATCGCGACCAATGCGGCAGGACTCTTTGGCATACGCCTCTTCGCTGAAGCAGCGGCACCCGCCGCCATATAACAAAGAGCTTATCAATTGGGCCATTTTGGTCAAGTCTATATTACTTGACCTTCCACGCTCCAAGTAACAAAGACTTTATCAATCAGCCCATCCCGATCACATCTATGTGAATTAGAGACCCAGCGCACTCAATCCCGGATGGTCGTCCGGCCGCCGCCCGAGCGGCCACTGGTACTTCCTGTCGGCCGCCGCAA
>Ga0070665_100006577_pt1 | contig 11814 bp, 7 predicted proteins | sample KBSS13metaG_FD_65862 | JGI IMG/M metagenome (GOLD analysis project Ga0070665, IMG submission 65862) | Switchgrass rhizosphere microbial communities from Kellogg Biological Station, Michigan, USA - KBS S1-3 metaG | ecosystem: Host-associated > Plants > Roots > Rhizosphere > Soil ...
GCGAGATCCTCGTCGGAGATACGGTCACCGCTGATTGCGGAGCGCCAGAAGGCGCGCTCCTCATCGCTGCCACGCGCATAAGCGAGAATGACCGGAAGAGTCATTTTCCCATCGCGGAAGTCATCACCGACACCCTTGCCCATGGTCGCCGCGTCGGAAGAATAGTCGATCGCATCGTCGGTGAGCTGGAACGCGATGCCGAGGTTGCGGCCGTAGCATTCGAGCGCGACTTCATCGTCCTCGCTCGCTTCGGCAACGACCGGCGCGACGCGGCAGGCGGCGGCGAACAGGGCCGCAGTCTTGGCGCTGATGATGTTCAGATATTGGTCTTCGTCGGTTTCAATTTGCCGCTGGGCGGTCAACTGATCGACCTCGCCCTCCGCGATCACGGCCGACGCATGGCTGAGGATGCGAAGGACCTTGAGGCTCCCGTCCTCGACCATCAGCTCGAACGCGCGGCTGAAGAGGAAATCGCCGACGAGGACGCTCGCGGGGTTGCCCCAGATGAGGTTGGCGGTGCGCTTTCCGCGCCGCATGCCCGAGCCATCGACGACATCGTCATGGAGCAGCGTCGCAGTGTGGATGAACTCGACCGCGGCGGCGAGCTTGTGGTGCCGGGTTCCGGGGTAACCGAGCAGCGCCGCACTTGCGAGGGTAAGCATCGGGCGCATGCGCTTGCCGCCACCCGCAATCAGGTGGCCCGCAAGCTCCGGAATCAGCGCGACATTGCTTTGCATCCGCTCGAGGATGACGGCGTTGACGCCGTTCATGTCAGCAGCGACGAGCGCCATCATCGCGTCGAGCGATGGCTCGCGCTGCGCGGTCAGCGAATGAAGCGTTCCGGTCACGGCGCCGCCCTAGCGGGTGGGCGCGGCTTTTCCTAGCGTCCTACCAGACGTGGACCCGCTGATCGGGCGGAAGATAAAGCTTGTCGCCGGGCTGCACGTTGAAGGACTTGTACCATTCGTCCATGTTCCGGACGATGCCGTTGACCCGGTACTTGGACGGGGAATGCACGTCGGCGAGCAGCCGCGAGCGCATGCTGTCCTCGCGATATTTGCTCTCCCAGCTGTAGCCGTAAGCGATGAAGAAGCGCTGATCGCCGGTGAGGCCGCCGATCACCGGCGGCTCGCCATGCTCGGCGACATATTTGCGGTAGGCGGCGTAGGCGACTTCAAGCCCGCCGAGGTCACCGAGATTTTCGCCCAAGGTCTGCTGGCCCTTGATGTGAAGGCCCGGAAGGGGCTCGAACTGGTCGTACTGCTTCACCAGCGCTTGCGCGTGTGCGTCGTATTTGGCGGCGGTCGACTTGGTCCACCAGTCGCGAAGGCGCCCCATGCCATCAAACTTGCGGCCCTGGTCGTCGAACCCGTGGCCGATCTCGTGACCGATGGTCGCGCCGATGCTGCCATAGTTGGCAGCGGGATCGGCATTGGGATCGAAATAGGGCGGCTGGAGGATCGCCGCCGGGAACGTGATCTGGTTGGTCGACGGGTTGTAATAAGCGTTGTTGGTCTGGGGCAGCATGTCCCACAGCGAGCGGTCCACCGGCTTGGGATAGCGCGACAGCTGCAAGTCCCAATCGAACTGCTCGGAACGCATCACGTTGCCGAACAGGTCGCCGCGATCGACCTTCAGGGTCGAGTAATCGATATATTTTGCCGGGTGGCCGATCCGCGGATCGAACTGCCCGAGCTTGACGTCTGCTGCCTTTCTGGTGGCCGCGTCCATCCAGCTTGCGCCGGCGATCTTCTCGGCGAGCGCCGCGCGAATGTTGGCAATGAGCTCGCCCATCTGGCGGTCGCTTTCGGGCGGATAGCGCCGCTGCACGTAGATCTGGCCAACGCCTTCGCCGAGCGCGCCATTGACCAGGTCAACACCGCGTTTCCAGCGGTCGCGCTGGACCGGCACCCCACGAAGGGTCTTCGAGTAGAAATCGAACGCCGTGTCATCAAACGCCTTGGGCAGGAACGACGCGTGATCGCTGATGAAATGGAAGGCGAGATAGTCCTTCCAAGTCGTCAGCGGCGTTGCCGCGAAAAGCTTGCCGGCGGCGGTGATCGCGCTGGGCTCTCCGACGATGACATCGCCCGCCTTGGCCAGTCCCTGCTTCGCGAGCAGGCGGTCCCACTGGAATTGGGGCGCGAAAGCGCGAAGCTTGGCCCGAGTCATCGGGTGATAGGTCTGATCGACGTCGCGGAGCCGCTCGATCGGCCAGTAGACCTTGGCCAAGGCGGTCTCGAGCGCGAGCACTCGATCGGCGCGAGCCTCCGCATTGCGGTAGCCGGCCATGCCCAGCATCTTCGCCACGTAGGCACGGTAGGCGTCGCGATAGGCTTTGAACTTCGCGTCGGGGAGCAGGTAATAATCCCGCGTCGGCAGGCCCAACCCCGACTGGTCGATGTTCACGGTGTAGCGCGTCGGGTCCTTGAGGTCGGCGCCGATGCCCACGCCGACGGGCGATGAAAAGCCGGTGCTTGCGAACAGGTCGATAAGGTCGCCGCGGGTCTTCGCTGCGTCAATCTGGTCGAGGTAGGGAAGAACCGGGCTGACGCCTCGGCTCTCGATCGTCGGCTGGTCCATCCAGCTCGCGTAGAAGTCGCCAATCTGCTGCCCGATTTGGCCGTTGGCGGTCGGGTTCTTCGCCATATCCTCGATGATCGAGCGAACGTCGGCGTCGATCTGGTCGTTGAGCACGGAATCGATACCCGCGAAGGTGCGTTGCGGATCAATCTCGGTGCGCTTGTCCCACCCGCCGTTGACGAAGGCCCAGAAATCGTCGCCCGGCTTCACCGAAGGATCCGCAGCAGTCAGGTCGACGCCCCAGGGTGGGAACTTGGGATCAGCCGCAGCGGCTGGCGATGCCGCTGCAATGGAGAGCAGCGCGCACCCAGCGAGCGCAAACGTTTTCAGATTCATTTCAAGTCCTTCCGGCGGGAAATTCGGCGCTGGTTCGCCCAGGCCGAGCAGTCGGCAAACAGCTTTTCGACGAAAGGCCGGCTTGTCTAGCCCGCGGGGAGGGTTAGGCGCGCGAGCAGACCACCCAGGTCTTCGCTTTCCTCAAGATGGACTGATCCACCGTAAATCTCCGCGACGTCGCGAACGATGGCCAGCCCCAGGCCCGTTCCGGGTTTGCCCGTGGTGTCGAGCCGCGCCCCGCGCGTAAACAAATGCCCGCGCTTTTCCTTGGGGATGCCGGGGCCGTCATCCTCGATCAGGATATCGACCTTGGACCGCTTGCGCTCGACCGTGACGAACACGCGTCCGCCGCCATATTTCGCTGCATTCTCGACCAGGTTGCCGAGCATCTCGTCGAGGTCCTGTCGTTCCACCCGCACCTGTGCTTCTTTGTCGCCGGCGATATCGACGGTGACGCCTTCGTGCATGCGATCGACGGCGCGCTGCACGGCTTCGAGGCTCTCCCACACCCTGGCCCGCGCCTGCGCCGAAGCGCGACGGCCGATGGCTCGGGCCCGCGCGAGATGGTGGTCGACCTGGCGCCGCATCACCAGAGCTTCCCGGCATACGGTGTCGGCAAGATCGGGCGAACGCGCGGTCGCAGCGTTGGTGATGACGGTTAGGGGTGTCTTCAGCGCGTGGGCAAGGTTGCCGGCATGACGTCGCGCTTCCTCCGCCTGGGCTTCGCTATGGGCCAAGAGCTGGTTGATCTCTTCAGTCAGCGGGCGAATCTCGGTCGGGAAATCCTGCTCGATCCGGGTTTTCTCGCCGGATCTGATCGACGACACTTCGCGCCGCACCCTTCTTAGCGGCCACAAGCCGTAGAAGGTCTGCAGAGCCGCGAGGATGAGTAAGCCCACGCCAAGCGCGGTGAAGCTCCAGATCAGGGTCTGGCGGAGGCGGTGGATCTGCTCGTCGATCGTTTCGCGCGATTGCGCGACCTGGAAGCGCCAGCGGATCTTCGATCCCGGGAGCACGGCGTCCCGCTCGGCGATGCGCAGCGGCTCGGGGTGCTCCGCCACCGAGAATTCGCCGCTGTCGTAAAGATGCGGCTTCACGTCATTGTGCGCTTCGAGCACCTTTAAGCGCCGGTCCCACAATGAGCGCGACGGGAAGGTTTCCGCGCCCAGCCCGCTAATCTGGAAGTAGAGGCCTGAATATGGCTCAACGAACCGCTGGTCGGCGGGCGGACGGTTGAAACGCACCTCGCCGTCAGGGCCAATTTCCGACGAGGCGATCATCGAATTCAAAATGAAGACGAGCTGGTTGTCGAAGCTGTCGACGATGGATCGGCTGAGCACGCGGTCGAGCGCGAATCCGCCCATCAGCAGAAGCGCGAAGATCCAGATCGCTGCGACGCCGATCATGCGCCGTGTCAGCGAACCGATGCGCGGTCCCTTCGCACCGGCGGCTCGCTTGTCGTCGGCCGCCGCCGTTACCGAGGCGGCCTGGTCGTTCAACTGCCGGGGTCTTCCAGGCTATAGCCGAGGCCCCGGATGGTGGTGATCACGTCAGCGCCAAGCTTCTTGCGGATGCGCGTCACGAACACTTCGATCGTGTTGGAATCGCGGTCGAAATCCTGGTCGTAGATATGCTCGATAAGCTCGGTCCGGCTCACGACCTTGCCTTTATGGTGCATGAGGTAGCTCAGCAGCTTGTACTCCTGCGCCGTGAGCTTCACCGGTTCGCCGCCCTTGGTTACCTTGCCCGAGCGCGTATCGAGGCGGATGTCGCCCGCGACCAGCTCCGATGAGGCATTGCCGGAGGAGCGGCGAATGAGCGCGCGCAGGCGCGCGATCAGCTCTTCGGTCTGAAACGGCTTGGCGAGATAATCATCAGCACCGGCATCGAGGCCGGCAACTTTGTCGGACCAGCTGTCGCGTGCGGTCAGGACCAGCACCGGCATCTTGCGCGCTTCCTTGCGCCACCGGTCAAGGACCGTCAGCCCATCGACCTCGGGCAGGCCGAGATCGAGGATCACGGCATCGTAATTTTCCGTGGAGCCCAGGTAATGCCCGTCCTCGCCGTCGGTCGCGAGGTCGACGGCGTAGCCAGCCCCTTCGAGGGTGGAGCGCAGCTGGCGCCCAAGGTTGGGTTCGTCTTCGACGATCAAAACGCGCATTCAAAGCTCCCCGGAGCTGTTCATATTCCCGCCGTCAACCCGCGTTGCGGCGATCGGTTGCTTGTCCGGAACAACTGGGAACAAGTGCGCAAAAGTCAATCTGCGCCCGAAACGATCACTTCGGGCGGGAACGGCGGATGATCTTGCCGCTTTGGGCGTCGACGTCGACCCAGATCACCTGGCCGTTCTGAATGAACTTCAGGCGATAGGTGCCGCCGTTGAGTTCAGGGCCCAGATAGTCGGCCCCGCCCATGAAGGGGAGGACGCGGCGCTCAAGCTGGGGGAGCGGCATCGAACGGCCCTCGCGCGTCGCCTCGAACGCCCGCTGCGTCTCGCGCGGCGGATCGGCCAGCGCCGGAGCGCTGGTGAGGCCGGTCGCAACCGCGACGGCGAGAAGGAAAGTTCGAAACAAGGTCATTACGCGACTCTTTTCACGTCCGCTTTGTATCACGGCGCATTGAATAGGCTATGAATGCCGTTGAACGTGGCTGTTCAGGCTCTAACAGGCGCGGATCATGGCGGCGCCGATCCTCTCTTACGAAGACCTTGGACTGATCCAGGGCGAAGGCTGGCTGTTCCGCGGCCTCGACCTGTACATCGGGGAGCGAGACCGGCTGGCGCTGATCGGCCGCAACGGCGCGGGCAAGACAACGCTCCTGAAATGTCTCGCTGAGTTGATCGACACCGACGAAGGCAAGCGCACGATCGTCCCCGGCACCAATGTCGTCTTGCTGGAGCAGGACCCGAAGATGGACGGGTTCGCGACATTGCGGGAATGGGTGCTTCACGGCGCCGAGGCCCCGGAGGCGCATGAGGCTGACGCGATTGCTCACCAGCTCGGCATCGACCTTAATCGCCCGACGTCGACCGCCAGCGGCGGCGAGCGGCGGAGGGCCGCGATCACGCGCGCGCTCGCGCAGGGTCCCGACATCCTGCTGCTCGACGAGCCGACCAACCACCTCGACCTGAGCGCGATCGAATGGCTCGAGGAATGGCTGAAGCGGTTCAAGGGCGCGTTCATCGTTATCAGCCACGACCGGACCTTCCTGGCCCGGCTGACGCGGAGCTGCATCTGGCTTGACCGCGGCGACCTCAAGCGCGCCGAGATTGGCTTTGGCGGGTTCGAAGCGTGGACCGAGCGCGTTTACGAGGAGGAGGCGCGCGCCGCCGAGAAGCTCGACGCCAAGCTGAAGATCGAGCTTCACTGGCTTCAGCGCGGCGTGACGGCGCGCCGGCGTCGCAACCAGGGGCGGCTCGCCAAGCTCAACGAGATGCGTGCCCAGCGCGCGGCGATGCTTGGCGCGACTGGGGCGGCCAAGCTCGCGCTCGCCAAGGACGATGTGAAATCGAAGACGGTGATCGACGCCGACCAGGTGTCGAAGAGTTTTGGCGACCGCGTCATCATCCGCGACTTCAGCCTGCGCGTGCAGCGCGGCGACCGCATCGGCCTGGTCGGGCCCAACGGCGCGGGGAAGACGACACTGCTGAAGCTGCTCACCGGTGAGCTTCAGCCGGACAGCGGGACGGTCACCCTCGCCAAGACCCTGAGCGGAATAGTGATCGACCAGCAGCGTAAGCTGATGGACCCGGCCAAGCGGGTGAAGGACGTGCTTGCCAACGGCGGCGACTGGATCGAGGTGCGCGGGCACAAGAAGCACATCAAGGGCTACCTCAAAGAATTCCTGTTCGACCCGGCGCTCGCGGAAGCGCCGATCGGGTCGCTGTCCGGCGGTGAGCGGTCGCGACTGCTGCTCGCGCGCGAGTTCGCGCGCGAAGCGAACCTGCTGGTGCTCGACGAGCCGACCAACGATCTCGACCTCGAGACGCTCGACCTGCTGCAGGAAGTGATCGCCGACTACGAGGGCACGGTGCTGATCGTGAGCCACGACCGCGACTTCCTCGACCGCACCGTGACCATCACCTTGGGTCTCGACGGAAGTGGTAAGGTCGACGTTGTCGCCGGTGGGTACGAAGACTGGATCAGGAAGCGCTATGAGGCCGCGCGTGCGCCCACCAAAACGCCAACTAAGGCTTCGCCGGTGGCGACGCCGCGCCCGTCGGCGACGACCAAGCTCTCCTACAAGGATCAGCGCGACTATGACCGGTTGCCGGGCGAGATCGAGAAGCTCCAGGCGGAAATCGCTTCAGCGGAAGAAGCGCTGCACGACCCTGATTTGTACGCGCGCGACCCGAAGCGCTTCGCCGAGCTGACCGAGAAAATCGCGCGCAACCGCGCCGAGGTTGAAGCTGCCGAGCTTCGCTGGCTCGAGGTCGCTGAGACGGCCGAGGCGCTGAAAGCCTGACAGCCGTCAATGGGTGAGCTACACACCACAACGTGATGCGGGGGATTAGATGGCCGACTGCCTGACCGAGCGGCTCTATATCTTCGACGATTTCCTCCCCGCGGAGGCGAGCGCCGGAATGCGCGGCGACATCGACGCGCATTTCTCCAACCCGTACCAGCACAAGCACGAGACCCACGACGTGTGGAATTACTGGCACGTGCCGGGCCAGTATAATTACCTGCGCACGACACCAGAAAAGGTCATCGGGCGGGACAAGGTCGAGCGGTTCGTCGAGGCGCTGAGGTCATTGTCGGCGGTCAAATTCGGCTTCGCCGAGGTCACTTGGCCCTTTTTCGGGCTATATGTCCCGGGCTGCTCACAAAATTTGCACAATGACGCGACCAACGGCCAGCTCGGCTACGTCTATTCGCTGACCCGAAACGACCGGCAGACGATCGGCGGAGAGACGATGGTCGTCCATGACCGCGATCTGTTCCGCAGTTCGCTCCGAACCGCCGCGGCAGGCAGGGCGATGTTCGACCTGGTCGAACCGCGCTTCAACCGCCTCACCTTGTTCGACGATCGCATTCCGCACGCAGTGCAGCGTGTCGACGGGTCGATGGACCCACTCGAGGGCCGCTTCGTGCTGCATGGCCATATCCGCGAGGGCGGTGTCGTCGTCCAGGGCGCATTGCCGCCCAACGCGATTCAGGAACCGGTGGTCGAGGTGTTGAAGACCTTGCGCGAACGCGCCGGCACCGCGGTCAACGGGCCGTTAGTGCTGTCGATCGAGGTCGGCACTTCTGGCGAGGTCGAGAGCGTCCGACCGATCTTTGACCGGCTGGCGAGCGGTGAAGAAGTCGACATCGACGCCATCCGATCGGACGCCGTCGAGCGCATCAAAAGCCTTAAATTCCCGACGGCGGCCTCGTCGACCAAGGCCAATATCCCGCTGATGTTCTGAAGGCTCAGGCCTGCAGGCGGTACTGCTTCAGCAGGTCATAGAGCGTTGGCCGGCTGATTCCGAGCAGCTTTGCGGCGCCCGAGATATTGTTGTCGGTGCGGCTCATCGCCTGGCGGATCGCCCGGCGATCGGCGACCTCGCGAACGGCGCGCAGGTTAATCGCGACGCCATCCTCATCCCGCTGCGGTCCCAGGTCGAGATCGGCGGCGGTGACGCTCTTGCCGTCGGCCATGATAACTGCGCGCTTGATGCGGTTCTCGAGTTCGCGAACGTTGCCAGGCCAGGCGCAGGAATCGATGGCGGTGATGGCGTCCGGCGACAGGGCCATGCCGCCGCGCTTTAATTCACTTCCGAAGCGCTGGATGAAATGGCGAGCAAGCAGAACAGCGTCGCCCGACCGCTCGGCGAGCGAGGGAATCTTCACTACGATCTCGGCGAGGCGGTAATACAGGTCGTCGCGGAAGCGGCCGTCCGCAATCATCGCTTCAAGGTCCTGGTGGGTTGCGCAGACGATGCGCGTGTCGACGGCGATCGGCTGGCGGCCACCAATGCGCTCGATCACCCGCTCCTGGAGGAAGCGCAGAAGCTTCACCTGCAGCGGCAGCGGGATGTCGCCGACTTCGTCGAGGAACAGGGTGCCGCCTTGCGCGAGCTCGATCTTGCCGACGTTCGATTTGACCGCGCCGGTGAAGGATCCGCGCTCGTAACCGAACAACTCGGCCTCGAGCAGGTTTTCGGGGATCGCCGCGCAATTGATCGCGACGAACTCACCCTTGCGGGTGCTTTTCTCATGCACTGCACGCGCGAGCAGCTCCTTGCCGGTGCCGCTGGCACCGAGCAGCATCACCGACACGTCGGCCGACGCGACCCGCTCGATGGTCTTGGCGACCTTGAGCATCTCGGGTGCGGCGCTGATGATCGATCCCAGCACAGTTGCGCTACCGCCGGTCTCGAGGCGGCGATTCTCGTCCTCGATTGCGTGCAGGTGGAAGGCGCGGGCGACGATCATCCCGAGCTCGTCAATGTCGACTGGTTTCTTGTAGAAATCGTACGCACCCATCCCGATCGCCTTGAGTGCGCTTTCCCGCGCGCCATGGCCGGTCGCGACGATGACCTTGGTGTCGGGCTTGAGACGGAGGATCTCCTCCAGCACCGCGAAGCCCTCGTCGGTGCCGTCGGGATCGGGCGGAAGGCCAAGGTCGAGCGTGACGACCGCGGGCTCATGCGCGCGCAGCACCTCGATCGCCTGGGCGCGGTCCCCGGCGCAGACGACCTGATAGCCTTCGTAGGCCCATTTGAGCTGGCGCTGCAGGCCTTCGTCGTCCTCGACGACGAGCAGGACTTTGGGATTGGTCGTGTCGGTCATGCGCTTTTCCGTTGCGGTTGTTCGGCCGGATCGGCGGCCGGAAGGTTGATCGTGAAGGTGGTGCCGTGGTTGGGGCGGCTGTCGACACTGATCCGCCCGCCCATCGCGGTGATCAGGGACCGGGCCTCGAACGCGCCGATGCCGAAGCCGCCTGCCTTGGTTGACGCGAACGGCTGGAACAGCTGGCCGCGGACGAAATCGCCGTCCATGCCGGGGCCGCGGTCACTGATCGCGATGGATACGGTCCCTTCGGTGCCCGAAACCTTTACCGTGACGGGCTGGCCGCCTGGGCTGGCTTCGACCGCATTCTGGAGAAGGTGGCCGAGCGCCTGCTCGAGCGCGCCCGGATCGACCATCGCCCACAGGCTCGCGTCACCCAGCATCTTCACCTCGTGGTCGCCGCGCTTGGCGGCGATGGCCGAGCTCAGGATGGCGCGCAGCGGCTGCGCTTCGGTCCGGTGCAGGCGCGCCGATGCATGCGGGGTGAGCCTCGCCAACAAGTCGTTCATCTTGCCCACGGAGGAGCGGAGGGTCGCGACCATGTCGGTGCGAAATTCGGGGTTGTCGGCGTGGCGCTCCGCATTTCGGGCGAGCAGTGACAGCTGGCTGACCAGATTCTTGATATCGTGAAGGATGAAGGCGAAGCGGCGATTGAACTCTTCAAAGCGCTGGGCATTAGCGAGCGCCTCCTGACCGAGGGCTTCGGCCAACGAGCTAGCCGCCTGGCGGCCGGCCGTCCGCAAAAGGTCGAAGTCCTCCCAGTCGAGCGGGCGCTGGAATTCCGGCACGGCCAGCACCACGATACCGACCAGGCGATCGTGATGGACCAGCGGAATTCCGGCCCACACGGCCGGGTCCGCGATCATCCACGGCGGCACCGGCAACTGTCGTTCCAACCCATGCGCCCAACCGCCTCGCAACGCCTCGAACTCAAGGATCCGGCCGCTTGCCTCAAGGCCGTCCCAGAACTGCTGGATATCTTCGAGCTGGTCGACGGGCGGATTGACCGACGGCCAGTTCCACGTCGCCGCAACTTCGGCGCCGCGACGGCCATCGCTAACCAGGAGCAGCCCGCCCGGCGCATCGACCACGTCCGCAAAGGCTTTGACGATACGTTCCGACAAGGGCCCGCTGTCCGTATCCGACCTTCCGAGAGTTTCGGTGAAGCGAAGCCACTCGCTACGATAGTCGTAGCGATGCTCGAACAGATGCTTGGCGACCTTGACCTTGAGCCACCCGCGAGCGCGCGCGCTCGGGATGACGGCCATGGCGCCGACCGTCATCACCGCCAGCAGGGCCACCATCACCGTCGACGACCAATCGAGGCCCGAGCCGCGAAGCGCGGTCGCGACGATCGCCATTAAGGCGAAATAGGCGCAAATCGCGAGGAGTGAGAGGGATTGGAAGGTGGCGGCGCGGGACAGGCGCACGCGCCACCCGCTTTCGTTGCGCGCGCCCAACGCCAGCAGGGGGGCGGTCAGGGCGACGGCCAGCCCGCGCCCTTCCATCAGCCACTTGGCATTCGGCGCGCCGAGATAAGCCATGGTGTAGAGGTTGAGGTCGTAGACCCACATCCATGCGAGCCCGATCATGGCCAGACGAATGTGCGACCGGCTGGCCGGCGCGGCCTGTCCATAGAGATTGTGCACCAATACGAGGGCACCGGCAGCGGTCGTAATCCGGAGGAGCAGGCTGGTCTGGGCAATCGCTCCGCCCGGGGCCAGCAAGCCGAGGCTGGTCGTTACCAGCTGCATTCCGATCGACGCTGCAACGGCTCCATAGACGAGGCGGACGCCGTGCTGCCGATCGTCGCCGGCGCTGGACAGGCTGTAAAGCAGGCTGATCCAGACGAGGTTGCGGGCGCTTTCGGCGTAAGCCGCAAGCGGCTCGCCTGGCATCACCGCGCTGAGCCACGCCCAGAAAGCGGTCATCGCGAAGGAGCCGACAAGCAGGCGCTGGCCCGGCTGGCGCGATGCTTCGCCAAGGCGCCAGATCATCAGGGCGAGAAACAGCACCGCGGCAAGCGCGTGGCTCCAGAAGGAAATCAGCGCGCTCATGCGCCTGATGCTGTCAATTTCACCGACATAGGCACAGGTGTCGCTAAATTTTACAAATAAGT
>Ga0070665_100006578_pt1 | contig 11813 bp, 11 predicted proteins | sample KBSS13metaG_FD_65862 | JGI IMG/M metagenome (GOLD analysis project Ga0070665, IMG submission 65862) | Switchgrass rhizosphere microbial communities from Kellogg Biological Station, Michigan, USA - KBS S1-3 metaG | ecosystem: Host-associated > Plants > Roots > Rhizosphere > Soil ...
CCGGGGAGATCGTTCGATGAAGAGAATCATGTTCGTCGCGGCTGCGGTCGCGACGGCACTCAGCGCTGGCGCGGCCGACTTCGGCCAGAAGGTCGAGGCGCTCGCAAAATCACAGGCTTTCACGTTGTTCGGTGTCGCCGGCACACTCGGCGCCTCGTCCAGCCTGCAGCGTACGGCTGCCGAGCTCGAAGCCAATCCGGCCAGCGCCCTGACGGTCGCCCCGGGTCTCACCGTCCGCGTGGTGAGCGCGGCGGCGAACCTCGCGCCCAATGCGGACCAGATGGTCCTGTGGCCCGACGACACGAATCCGACGCACCTCATCGTGTGCAATGAACAGGGTGGCACGGAAGTCGCCGTTCAGCGCGTGAATCTGGCGACGGGCGTGGCCGAGAACATTCTCGCGGCCGGCACGGCTGCGGCGCCTGGCATGTCCACGTGCGATCCGGTGCGCAAGACGCCCTGGGGCACGATCATCGTCGGTGAAGAAACCGGCGGCGGCGGCCGCCTGTTCGAGATCCTGGATCCGCTCGCGACCACGAACGTCACGGTGACGGGCTCGGGTGCCGCGACCACCACGTCCGATCCGGCGCACGTGCAGTTCCTGCCGAACGTCGGCACGCTGTCCTGGGAAGGCCTCGCGCTGCTCCCGAATGGTGTGCTGTACATGACCGACGAATCGCGTCCGGGTGCCGGCGTGATGGGCGGCGCCGTCTTCAAGTTTATCCCGACGAACCTGTGGACCGGCGGTGCGCCGATCACGAACCTCGCGGCCTCGCCGTTCAGCGCGGGTCGCCTCTTCGGTCTGCGCGTCGGCCGCAACTCGACGAGCTCGCCGGACTTCGGCCAGGCCAACGAGTACGGCCGCGGCTACTGGGTTGAAGTCACGGGCCGTGCCGACGTCGGTGCGGCGCCGATCAACCTGCGCACCGCGGGCGTGACGCTGAAGCTGACGGGCTACTACCGCCCCGAAGACGCAGAGTTCGATCTGAAGGAACTGAACGCCGGGAACGTGCGCTTCTGCGGCACGAACACCGGTCAGGACGTTCCGGACACCGGCGCGACTGGTGACAACCACTGGGGTGAGGTGTACTGCCTGCGTGATGGCACGGTGGCGAACGCCGCGGTGACCACCACGTCGACGCAGACGATCGGCGGCGTGGCGTACTCGGTGCTCACGAGCACGGCGCCGGAATACCAGACGCTGGTGCTGGGCAACCGTGACTTCGCGATGATGGACAACCTGGCCTATCACCCGAAGCGCGGCTACTTCGTGATGAACGAAGACGGCGAAGGCCCGACCTACGCCGCCAAGCGCAACAACGACATCTGGGCGTGCCTCGATGACGGCGAAGATGCCGACAAGACCTCCGACGCCTGCGTGAAGCTCATGTCGCTGAACGACCTGACCGCCGAATCGACCGGCGGCCTGTTCGACGCCACGGGCACGCGCTACTTCGTCAGCATCCAGCACAACCTGACCGGTCACGGAATCATCCTCGAAGTGAACGGCTGGCTCTGAGGACACTTACGTCCATGTCTAATAATAAGCTGATCAAAATTACCGCGGCCGCCGTCATCGGCGCCGCGGGTTTCTTCACCGCGCCGGTGTACGCGGCCGCCGTTTCGGCGACGGCCTCGTTCCTCGATCTGCAGGTGAACAACCTCACGCTCTCCAACGACCAGTATCTGAACGACGCGTCCACGCCGTTCGATAGTGGCTTCAGCGCGGGCAGCGTCCTGGAAAACTACAACTTCAACACGAGCACGCCGGGCGGCACCTCGTATGCCCAGATTTCCTCGGACTTCGCGCCGCTGCCGCAGACGACTGCGGGCGCGATCGACAAGGGGCTGGGTCATGCGTCGGTGCTCTGGACGTTCGACTGGGTGGCCACAGCCACGGGCACTGCGTCGATCTCGCTGGACTTCCTGTCCGCCGCGATCCTGCAGAACCTCGGCGTGGGTGAGACGGCGTTCGCGCGGTCCTACGGTAGCGTGCTCCTCGACGGCACGAACCTCGAAGATAGCGCCAACTACTTCTTTAACACCCAGACGGGCAACGTGGGCGGCATCGAGTCGCTCGGGCTGTCTTTCGCGGTGCTAGCGGGCCAGCGCGGCTCGTTCACTTTGACGTTGAGCAGTGACGCGATGGCATCACCGGTTCCGGTGCCGGCGGCGTTGCCGCTGCTTGCTTCTGCGTTGGCGGGGTTCGGCGCGTTCGTGCGTCGTCGCCGCGGGAACGCGGCGGCGTAGGCGCGTCGGCAATGCGTGGTGGAAATGTGCGGGAGCCCCGATTTCGGGGCTCCCTTTGTGCTTTCGGGTTCTTGGCTGCGTCATTGCTGGCGCTGGCGCAGAGTGCGCTTGCCGACGAACCCTACCTCCGACAGCTCGAGATGCTTCGGGCCAGCAGCAGCGTGCTGCCGCCGAAGTTGCCGCGCGTCGAGCTCTTCGCGATGTACAACCGCGAGGCGCCGATTCCGCCTCAGTGCTACACGCGCACGGAGGGCAAACACAACCCGTGCTATGTGTGCCATCAGAACGCCGTTCCGGAACGCGAGAACGTGATGAACGATGGTGACCTGCAGGCGGAATACAGTTTCAGTGAAACCGGCGTCACCAATCACTGGACCAATCTTTTCGAGGATCGCAGCGCGCGGGTGGCCCGGATCAGCGATGCGTCGATTCGGCGCTGGATCGATACGGACAATTACTCCGAGCTGGGTGGGCGGCTGCGGGCGGCGGGCTTTCAAGGTTGGATTCCCGATTTGAAGGGGCTCGAGCGCGCCGAGGGTGCGTTCGATGCTCACGGATTTGCGAAGGATGGCAGCCAGTGGGTGGCCATCAACTACAAGCCGTTTCCGAGCACGTTCTGGCCGACGAATGGCTCTACCGACGATGTGATGATCCGCCTTCCCGCGGAGTTTCGCCGGGATGCGAGCGGGCGTGAGTCGCGCGATGTGTACGTTGCGAATCTTGCGATTCTCGAGACGGCGATCAAGGGATTGCCTGAGGTGGGGACGTGGGCTTTTGACGAGCACGCTGTGGGTGTCGACCTCGACGGTGACGGCCGGTTGGGACGCGCCAGTGTTGTCAAAGCTCGTGATAGCTACGTGGGTGGGGCCTCGAAGGTTGCCGTCGAGCACACGGTGTATCCGCAGGGCACGGAGTTTCTGCACACGGTGCGCTACGTTGGCGTTGCGGCTGATGGCGGCATCACGGCCTCCCGGCGCATGAAGGAAGTGCGCTACATGCGGCGCTGGATACCCGCCACTCGCGCGCACCTGAAGCAGGGGTATGTGAACGAGGCCATCGAGAAGAACAAAGGCGAGCTGCCGGCGTATCTGAACTTCGGCGACGAGGGCCTCGCGACCCGCATGGGGTGGCAGCTGTCCGGCTTCATCGAAGATCGCAACGGGCGGTTGCGGGCGAACACCTATGAAGAGCAGATGTTCTGCATGGGGTGTCACAACTCGATCGGCACCACGGTTGACAAGACGTTCAGCTTTGCGCGCAAGCGGGATGGGGCGAAGGGCTGGGGTTACATCAACCTCAAGGGCATGCCCGATGCGCCGAATGTCGGTGAAGCGAAGGGTGAGATCGCGACGTATCTCGAGCGCGTTGGCGGCGGGAGCGAGTTCCGCAGCAATCCGGAGATGGCGGCGCGCTGGTACCAGGCCAATGGCGAAGTGAATGCCGAGGCCGTCGGTCGCGCCCGTGATGTGTACGACTTGATCACGCCTTCTGCCGCTCGGGCGTTGCAGCTCAACAAGGCCTACAAGGTGCTGGTGGAAGACCAGAGCTTCCTGTTCGGCCGCGACGCGACGGTGACGCCGCCGGCGAATGTGTATCGCACGGTGGACTCCGAAACCGCGCCGACGTTGCCGGAGAAGTTTCAGTACACCTGGGACCTGCGGCTCGACTGGCGCGCGGCGGCGGGCGCGCGCGTGGCGGGGACGCCCTGATGTTGCTGCGAATGACCCTGCGCCCGAATGTGGTGCTGGGGTTGCTCGCGGTGGCGGCGTTCGCCGTGGTGCTCGGCGTGACGAATCGCGATCGCATGCGGACGCAGGGACTCGCGATCGACGGGCAAACCAGCGCGCGAGCCGAGGCGGCCACCGCGGGTCAGGCGTACGCCGCATCTTCGTCATCGCAGGACGCCGCCGCCCAGCAACCGACCCCGCGCCGCGAGCCCACCGCGGAAGAGTCGCAAACCATCGCGCGCCTCAGCGAAGCAGTGCGGCCGCAAGGCGAAACGACTTCCGAGGACGCCGAGAAGCGCGGCGACGCCATCCGCCAGCTCGCCACCCTGCCCGGCCCGCAGGCCGCACAGGCGCTGGTTCACGCCGCTCGCAACGACGACGATCCGCGCAATCGCATCCTCGCGGTCGAAGCTCTGCGCCGCGCCGGCGCCGGCGGCGACGCCAACTGGGTCATCCGTGATGCGCTTCGCGAAGCGAGCTCATCGACCGACGAAATCATCGCCGCCCAAGCGCGCGCGGCCTACGACGAGCTGGTCGCGAAACTCGGCACGGAGCGCTAACGGCCGGACGGCCGACACGCAGCGCCGAACACGCGAAGCGCCATCACACTTTCGCACCCCATCTCGTGTGCGGCGGCCGGTCGCATGACAAAGTCCGCCGATGGTTTCGGCCGACAGCACACGCTTTCTCCTGATCTCCAATGCCGTGGCGGCGGGCATGGCGTTGCTGCTGCGTTGGCCGCTCGAGACGTTGCTGTGGCCGTACTGGTTTCAGAGCGTGATCATCGGCTGGTACAGCCGCAAGCGGATCCTTGCGCTGAAGAACTTCTCGACCGACGGGTTCACGATGAACGACCGTCCCGTGCCGCAGTCGCCCCAGTCCCTGGGCACGGTCGCGCGCTTCTTCACCCTGCACTACGGCTTCTTCCACGCCGGGTATCTCGTATTCTTACTGAACAAAAGCGCGCCGCTCGGCCTCTGGGACTGGCTGGGCGTCATCGGAGTCGCCGTCTCATTTGCGATCTCCCACCGGCAATCGTTTCAGCAGAATATCGACGCAGACGCCCGCGGCCGCCCGAACCTCGGCGCGCTGATGTTCCTGCCGTACCTGCGCATCCTGCCCATGCACTTCACGATCATCCTGGGCCACGCACTGGGCGGCAACGGCGCGCTCACCGTCCTGCTGTTCTCTGCCCTGAAAACCGGAGCAGACGTGCTCATGCACTACGCGAACCATTCCGTTTTCCAGCGGAGTCAGGCGGCGGCACGGCGCGATCTCGCTCAGTAGCCTGGTAGCAGCCGCCGCAGCGGTAGGTCCATTCGCCGGCTAGTCTTCCGCAGGCGCGGGCGTCGGAATATTCAGCAAACTGGCGATGCCGGCGATCAACTCCCGCGGGTCCACGGGCTTCGAGAGGTGCATCTGGTAGCCCGCCAGCAGCGCGCGCTGCCGATCATCCGCGCGCGCGTAAGCGGTCAGCGCAATCGCCACCAGCTTGCGGTCTTCGCTCTTCTCGCGCGCCCGAATTTTCTTGATCAGCTGATAGCCGTCCACATCCGGCATACCGATGTCGCTGATCAGAATGTCGATCTTCTCAGCCGCAAGCAGCTTCAGCGCCTCGTCGGCGGAGCTCGCCATGAGCGCGCGGCCACCGCGCTCCTCGATGAGCCGATTGACGAGCACCCGCGCATCCGGTTCGTCATCTACCACGAGAGCCGTCACGCCCTCGAGACTCGGCAGCTCGACCGAGGCGACGTCGACCTCGGCGAAGGTGGGCCGCTCGGCCCGCGCCACCTGCTCCTCCGCCTGGCGCAGCACCGAGATCGGCAAGGCCACGACAAACGTCGAGCCCAGCCCTTCGCCGCCACTCTTCACACGCACCGAGCCGCCGTGCAGCTCCGCGAGATGCTTCACGATCGACAGCCCCAGGCCGAGCCCGCCATGCCGCCGCGTCGTCGACGCATCAGCCTGACGGAAGCGATCGAACACGAACGCCAGGAACTCTGGTCGGATGCCGATGCCGCTGTCTTCCACCGACACTTCCACGTGTGAGTTGACGCGTTCGAGCAGCACATCGATGCGCCCGCCGGACGGAGTGAACTTCACCGCGTTCGTCAGCAGATTCCAGAACACCTGCTGCAATCGGTTCGGATCGCCGCGCGTGCGCCCGACCTTCGCGTCGAGCATCACGCTGAGCCGCAGTTTCTTGGCTTCGGCGGAGGGACGCACGGCATCGATCGCAGCCGAGATGACCTCCTGCAGATCGATCGGCTGCACGTCGAGCTGCACCTTGCCGGAAATGATCCGGCTCATGTCCAGCAGGTCGCCGATGATCTGCGACTGCACGCGGGCGTTGCGCTCGATAGTGTCGAGCCCCCGCTCGTAATCGGTGCTGCCGACCGGCACGCGTTTCAGCAGTGTCGACCAGCCCAGGATCGCGTTGAGCGGCGTGCGCAGCTCGTGAGACAGCGTCGCCAGGAACTCATCTTTGAGGTGCCCCAGCCGCTCGGCCTCGCTTCGCGCCGCGCGCTCGGCCCGCAGCAGCTCTTCTTTCTCGCTTTCGGCACGGCGGAAATCCGTGACGTCGGCACACGAGCCGACGTAGCCGGAAAAGCCGTCCACGCTCTCGAAAAGAGGCACGGCCGACTGCACCAGCCAGCGCCACTCCCTGTCGTGGCCGCCGATCCGAAAGTGCGCTCGAAACGGCTGTCGCGCTTCGAACGCACTCGCGTATTTCGTGAGCAAAGCGTCGAGATCGTCGGGATGCACGTTCTCGGTCCAGCCGAATCCCAGCTCCTGCTCCGGGCTGCGGCCGGTGAACCGTAGCCAGGTCTCGTTGACCCAGGTGAGACCCTTGGTCTGGTCAGCGAGCCAGATGAGCACCGGCGCGGAGTTGGCGAGCTGCCGGAAGCGCGCATCGCTGGCCGACAGCGCGCGCTCGATCGCTTTCTGATGGGTGATGTCGCGCGCAATCTTGGACGCCCCGACGATCGTGCCGGAGGCATCCCGCACCGGCGAGATCGTGAGCGAAATGTCGATCCGCCGGCCGTCCTTGCGGATGCGGCACGTCTGATAGTGATCCACCTTCTCGCCGCGGCGGAGACGTTCGAGGATCGACGGCTCCTCATTCTCGTGACCGGCGGGAATCAGGATGGTGATGGATTTGCCGATCACCTCTTCGGCGCGATAGCCGAAAATCCTTTCGGCCCCTCGATTCCAGGTGACGATGATGCCCTCGAGGGTCTTGCTGATGATCGCGTCGTCCGAGGATTCCACGATCTCGGCGAGGCGATTGCGCATTACCTCCGCGTCTGCGATGCGCGGATCGAACTGAACCATGTTGCTTGCCCTTTAAGGTCGGACTCTGCAGCAAGCCTCGTGCCCGGAACCTTTGGCGCTCTGGGGGCTTTGAAAAGTCGGGAATCCCGTGGAGATCTGACGACTATGGCTCGATACGGCAAGAAAGCGGGCAAGAAGGTCAAGGCAGCGATGCACGAGCGAAAGCGCGGCACACTCCGCAGCGGCCGCTCGGGCAAGAAGGTGAAGAGCCGCAAGCAGGCGATCGCCATCGGGCTCTCCGAAGCACGCCGCTCCGGCGCCAAGGTCCCACGCAAGAAGTCCAAGGCAAAGTCTGGCCGCAAGAAGAAATAGCCGGCGTTACTTGGGCCGCGGCTCGCGGAGCGACGCATCCGGCTCTGGCCGACCGGCCCGCTGCAAGGTGATTTCGGCCGCGAGCGCGTGCGCGGCGTTCTTCACTTCCTGCTGAAGCGCCTCGTCGCGGTCGAGCGCCTCATGGCTGGTCGCGTACTTCCCGTAGTAGTCGATGTATCGACCCAGGACGGCGGCATGCCCCGCCTGAATGAGGCCCATGTCCGATAGCCAGTCCGCCAGCGCAGTCCGCACGTTGTGCACGCCGTCTGTATCGCCGTGAACGATGACGGCGAAAGCCCGACCGGCGAGATGGCGCGGATAGTCCCAACCCTTCATCTCGATCGCCTTCGCTTCTTCCGGCCTCTTGCCATGAGTCGTCGTGGGATCGGGATTCCCGCCGTCCGCACAGACCAGGCGATCCATCATCAGCTTCAGCGGACTAGCGGCCTGGTACCAGTACACGGGCGTCACGATCATCACGCCGTGCGCGGCCACGAAACGCACGTAGATCTCGTTCATCCAGTCGTCGACCTGGTTGAGGCTGTAATTCGGATAGCACGAGCACGGCCAGTGACACAGCGGCATCGCCGTCGAGACGCAGCCTTTGCACGGGAAGATGCGACGACCGTACTCGGAAGCGAGGCGGCTCAAATCCAGTACATCGACTTCGACGCCGTCGGCTTCGAGGCTTGCGCGCGCGAGCTGCATGAGCCGGAAGGTCTTGGACATCTCGCCGGGGCACGTCATGTCGCTTCGTGAGGAACCGCCGATCAGCAGCACGCGGCGCTGGGTGGCGGGATCGCGCTGAGTTTTCCCGGCGGCGTGGATCGCCTCGCGCGCGGCGATCCATTCGATCGCAAGCTCATAGCCCGGATCGGCGAACTCGGCGCCGGCCTTGCGCGTGCGCGGACTCTTGCGGCTGTGGTCGTAGCCATCCCAGGCGGCGTTCTCGAGCTTCTCGATTTCCGCCTGCAGCGAATCGAACGCGGGATCGTAGAACTGCGCGCGGAAGCGCTTGCTGAACTCCGCACGGGACAAGGTCGTATCGCCCTGGCCCTTGCGCACGGTCGGCTGTTTGTCGTCTGCCACGTTCTCGCCCCTCCGGTTCCGTGCCGGAAGGGACGCACACACCGTGCCCGTCAGGGTGCGCGAACGGCCGCCCAGCCCATGACGAACACGGCGAGCGCGCCGAGAATCACGGCCAGGACCAGGCCCATCCGCAGTTTGCCGGACGTGGTGGCTGCGCCACCGGTCGCGGAAGCCGGTTGCCCGGAATCGCCGATCACTTCCAGCATGCCGTCCGCGGCTTCGGATTCAGACAGAACGCGGTGCCGCCCGGATGCGGAAAGAGACGCCACCAGCTGCGCGCCCCGAGCCCAGAGTTGCAGCTCTTTAACGGTAGGCCGGCTGCGCGCCTTGCGGTGCAGACATCGCACGACGACGCCGCGAAACGCAGGAGATAACTGCGGCGGCACCTGCATGTCGCCTTCGTGCAGATCCGTGGGTTGATGCCGCGTGAGCGCTTCACACAGCGTCACGCCGAGCGCCCAGATATCGCTGGCAGCAGTGCGCTCGCCTTCACTCGCTTCAGGCGGCGAGTACGCAGACGTCACGCGACTCGGGCGACCGGTCTCGCTGAACGGGCGGATCGTGTCGCTCGCGAGTTTGAGCTGGTCGCCGACGACCAGAATGTTCGAAGGCTTCAGGCGCCCCTGCACGAGCTTCTTTTCATGCAGGAAGGCCAGTGCCTCGAGCGCCGGGTCGAGCATTTCCCGCGTTTCGTCTTCCGTGAGCGCGCGACGCTCGAGCAGTTGCGCGAGGTTCTGGTCCGCGTATTCGGTCACGACGTAGAGGAACGGGCGCTCGCCGATCTGGCACTGGCCGGCATCGAAGATCTGGATGAGGCGCGGATGGCTCAGGGCGGCCGACGCGCGCCAGCGTGCGAGCTGCAATTGAGCGAGCGAGGGCGCGGCGGGAATCAGTTTCAGCGCGAGCTCCGTGCGCCCGAGCTTCGTGGACTCCGTGAGAAACACGACGCTGTGGTTCGTGCGACCCAGAAAGCGAAGCAAAGGATATGCGCCATTGATCGCATGCCCCTCCAGCTTTGCCCACGCGTCGCTCATCCCATTGCCTGCTTTCGAACCGTCGCCCGGAAAGGCGCCTCCCGGCGACACTGTACAGCGAGTCGGGGCTGCTTGACGCGCTGTTGCCAATTGCAGACTGCCGACCGACGGGCCTAAGGTCCAAATCCCTGCTTCCCGGTGCACCCAATCAGGCGGGCTTGTCTGCTCCCAGGCCAAGGCTCTCGGCGATGCGCACGAGTTGCACAGCGGTATCCGCACCGAGCTTCTGTTTGATCGCGGATTGGTGATTGGCGACGGTTTTGGGGTTCAGGCCCATCGACTGGGCGATGTCGCGCACGGAAAGCCCCCGCACCAACAGGCGCAGCACTTCGAACTCACGCGCGGAGAGGCCGCCATTGGCGCTCTCATCTGCGACGACGTTGCGGAGGGCGAGTTTCTGCGCGATGTCGGCACTGATGTAGCGCTTGCCCTGGGTGATGGCGTGCACGGCTTCGACCAGCACGTTCGGCGCGCTGGCTTTGGTGACGTAGCCGCAGGCGCCGGCGCGCAGGGCCCGGTTCGCGAAGATGGCTTCTTCGTACATGCTGAAGATGAGCACGCGCGTCTCCGGTTCGCGCGCGAGGATGCGGGTCATCGCGTCGATGCCGCTCACGCCGGGCAGCGCGATGTCCATCACCACGACCTGGGGTGAGAGCTTGCAGAACTGCTCGTAGGCGTCCGTCGCGTTCGCCGCCTCGCCGATGACGGCGATGTCGCCGCGTCTTTCGAGCAGGCGCTTGTAGCCTTCGCGCACGACGGCGTGATCGTCGACGAGCAGCACGCTGACCGGGCCTGGTTTGGTCACTGAACGCTCCTCGTGGGAAGGCGCGCTTCGATGGCGAAGCCGCGGCCGGGGGTCGACTCGATGCTGAAGGTTCCGCCCATCAGTTCCACTCGTTCTTTCATGCCGCTGAGGCCGAAGCCGCTGCGGGAGCTCGCGGCGGTGCCCCGGCCGTCGTCGGCGACGGTGACGAGGACGTCACTCGCGCGACTCAGGGTGATGTCGATGCGCCGGGCACCGGCGTGCTTGAAGCTGTTCGTTAGGCCTTCCTGAATCAGACGATAGATGGTGAGGTTCATGCTTTCGGCCAGATCGTCCAGCGAGCCGCTCACAGAGAGGGTGAAGCGCGTGTCCGGCAGGCGCTGGCGCCAATGATCGACGCAGTTTTCCAGGGCTGCAACGAGGCCCAGCTCGTCGAGACCCGCCGGGCGCAGGCGGCGGATGATGTTGTTGACGACGGCGTGCACATGATCCACCGCTTTGATGGTGCGCGCGGCGGCCAGGCTGGCCGGTGAATCGCCGGGGCTGGCGGACTCACGTATCGCGACGGCGTCGAGCTTGATGGCATTCAGGTATTGGCCCAGCTCGTCGTGGAGCTCGCGCGCGAGGTGCTTTCGCTCGGATTCCTGCACGTGCAGGTGTTGGTGGGCGAGCTCGCGGTTCTCGGCGAGCGCAGCGGCGAGCCGCTGTTCGGCGGCGCGGCGTGCTTCGAGCTGCGCCAGCGCCTGGCGATAGCGGCGCCACGAAATCCAGACGAAGCACAGCGCCAGCACGAAGGCCGCCACCGGCCACTCATCGAGCTGGTAGTGCTCCCATCGGCGGGTGTACTGGAAGATCGCTTCGCTCAGCTCGAAGTAGGCGGCGAGGGCCGCGCAGCCGAGGGTGATCACGGCGGCGAGCGCGACGTCCCGCCATGCGGAGAGCTGTATCGCGGGCGACGCCGGCAGCGGCTCGGCGGATGTTGGCGACATGAAATGCGTCCTCGGCCGGGAAAAATTCCCGGTGCCAGCGGGCGCAGGCCCGCGAAATGCCGAGGATTATAGAGGCCGCGAGGGGCGGCTTTGCTAGGCAGCGACGCCGCGACGCGCGGGCACAGCGCCACCCGACGCCCCGCGCTTCTGCGCCGCCGCCGTACCCGCCTGATACCGCGACACCATCTGATTCAGCGCGCTCACCTGCTCGACGATCGACTCACTCGACGCCGCCGCCTGCTCGACCAGCGCCGCGTTCTGCTGCGTGGTCTCATCCATCTGCATCACGGCGCGGTTCACCTGCTCGATGCCG
>Ga0070665_100006579_pt1 | contig 11812 bp, 11 predicted proteins | sample KBSS13metaG_FD_65862 | JGI IMG/M metagenome (GOLD analysis project Ga0070665, IMG submission 65862) | Switchgrass rhizosphere microbial communities from Kellogg Biological Station, Michigan, USA - KBS S1-3 metaG | ecosystem: Host-associated > Plants > Roots > Rhizosphere > Soil ...
CCCACGATTCAGTAGTTCACCCGCACGCGGTACTTGAGCACCGCGGTTCCATCCGCCGCGACGGGCACCGCGAACTGCGCGGCCCACGCGTCGGTCTTCGTCCACTGGTGCGACGACTGCAGCATCCGCCACGTGCCGCCGATCGGTTCGTTCACCTCGACCGACACCGGCGCCGCCTTGTGGTTGCGGACCGTGATCTCGTACTCGACGTCGTACACCCCGCTCGCGATCTTCTGAAAGTCCGTCTGCTTGCGCTCGCACACGACATCGAAGGCGTTGCCGATCTTGAGGTTGAGGGCCTCGTCTTTCGGCGTGTGGTCGATGCGATCCTCGCCGACAAACTGGATACCGCCCTTGGAGTCCGACTGATACACGCGAACGGTGCCGGCGGGCATCGGCATGCCGAGGCCCGACTTCTCATCGTTCTTGAACTGGTAGTAGACCTGCACGACGTCCTTGATCGGCGCGCCGGGGTGCTGCGCGTTGCGGTAGTAGAAGGCCTGGCCGTCCACGACGTAGCGCTTCTGGACGGGAAAGGCCGTCGCGCCGAGCATGCTGACCTGCTTGGTCTCGCTGTTGTTGACGGTGGTCTTCCGGCCGAGCGTGTACAGGTGGTAGTCGGAGAACGCTTCCTGCGCCATGGGCGCGGCCGCCTTCGCCGCATCCATCCGCATCGACTCGGCGGCCATGCGGCCCATCACCTGGCGCACGCGGTTCAGGTCGCCGGCGACGAGCTGCAACGACGCGTTCTTGAAGGACGTGCCGCTGCCGTTGACGACGGTCACCCAGCCGTCGATGTCGGCCGCCTTGTCGTCGCGCGCCACCGTCAGCACGTAGTCCGCGTTCCACGACAGCTTGCCCGCGAGATACGACGCCTCGACGCGATGGCGGGTCCCGCCTGTGTTGTTGAGCGTCCAGATCAGAGTGGGACGCGAGTAGAGGTTGCCCGGCAACTCGGGAAACCTGATGTGGTCAGCGCCCATGCCGGTGACGATCTCGCCGCCGATCTGCCAGACGGGCGCGTTGTTGTAACTCAGAAGCCGCGCGGTGACGTTCTCCTCGCGTGTCTCGTTGTCGGTCCGACGCGTGCGCACCAGCGTGACATCGCGGCCGACGTACTTGCGCAGGAGCTTGTCCGGCTCGAGCAGGTCGTACTCGTAGTTCTGCTCGAGCACGCTCACGCGCGCCGGCTCGCTCAGCGATCGGAAATGCACGGTCGCCGGGTTGACGGTCGCGGCGATGTCCATGAAGTGCAGATCGGACGTCCCTCGCCCGATCTGGAGATTGCGGACGTCGCGAACCAGCGCGATGTCGGAGTTGTAAACGGTGACGGCCAGTTCGATCTGATCGTCGAGCGTCGTGGTGGCGGCGGCGTCCTGTGCCTGCGCGGCAGGCCGCGGCGCGCCGGCTGCGGGGGGCGAGGCGGTGCGCTGGCCCGGCCCGGGCACGAACGTCCCGACCGCGAGCACGAATGGCGCAACCCAGAACCTGGCAAGTGTCGTCGTTGGTGACATGGAACGGCTCCTTTCCCTTTGAACGGAGCCGTCGGGATTTCTTGCACGGTAAGGGTGTATCAGTCGTAGCGTCCGCCTTCAGGCGGACGTTCGCCGGCCGGCTGAAGCCGGCCGCTACGGCAGCGTCAGCGGGCTGACCAGGTGACGCCGGCGTCGGTCGTGACGAACGTCCGGCCGTCGGCCGTCGAAACGGTGGCCACGTGGCCGCCGGCGTCCACGGTGCGGACATCCGACAGATCTGTGATCTCGGGAAACGTCAGGCGACCCCACGTCTGGCCGTCCGTCGTGAGCAGCACCACGCCGTTCCGGCCGACCAGCCAGCACACGGTGGTAGAGGGCGCGACGCCCGCGGTCAGTTCGGCGGTGACGCCGACGGGAACCGTTTCCCACGTCGATCCGCCGTTGGAGGAGTGCTGCACGGCCGTCCCCAGAATCCGCCAGCGGACCGCGGGGTCAGGCGAAACGATCTCCGGGGCGGCCACGGCGGCGGCGCGGAGGGCCGGTCGCGCGGAGTCGGCGCGCTCCCGCTGGTTGGCAGGAGCCGCCTGCGCAGCCGCGGCGGCCGCTGCTGCGGGCGCTGCCGGTGGCTGGAACGCGTCCACCTTCTTGTCTTTGGCGAGATCGCGGCCGGCGGCCTCTTCTTTCGCCACGCTTCCTTCCGCGGCCGCTTGATCCAGCGAGTTCGATCGCACCCGTTCTCTCCCGACCGCGGCCTGTGGTGCTTGCCCAGTCGCAGAGGATTCCGGCGCCTGGCGTCCGGCCGGCGGCGCTTGCGCCGGTTCAGGCGTGGCGGTTGACGGCTGGTCCCGAAACGCGAAGGGATCGGACGCCGGCGCCTCCGAGACTGGTGCGCGGCTGGCGACGGTTTGAGGCGCGCCCGGGTTGCCGGGGACCGCAAACCACAGCGCCACAGCGGTCGCCGCGGCCGCGAGCGGGATGAACCAGGCGAGCCAGCGCCGCGACGGCGGGACCGGCTCGGCCTGCGGCACGGTGGAGCTGATTCGCGCCAGCGTGCCCGCGATGCTCTGACAGCGCGCACAGTCCGCCACGTGCAGCTGCACGGCTTCGAGCGCACTGCCGGCCAGGCCGCCCGCCGTCCAGGCCGCCAGCGTTTCGGCGTCCAGACACGCGTCCGTCACGCCGCCGCGCTGCGGTGTCCCGAGCGATTGCCGAAGCAGCCGCTCGACCGTTTCATCGCGTTCGCGAGGACTGTCCACGGCCTCTCCCTCAACCAGAACGATCGACGGCGGTTTTCTTGCGCGGACCGTCCGGGGCGCCTTCATCCTCGAGCAGCAGGCGCAAATCCAGCGGACCTGCGTCCTCCGACACGCTCGCGAAGCACTCGCCGATTTCGGTCCGGCTCAGCCCCTCCGCCTTGAGTTGGTGCTCGATGGCCGTCCGGAGCGTGCTGCGGGTCCGGGCGAGCTGCCGCGAGGAAGTGGCTTCGCTCTCGCCCAGCATCCGTCCCGTCTGCGCGAGCGTCAACTCCTGCGCATAGTAGCAGGCCAGTCGGAGGCGCTCGCGTGCGTCGAGCCGCGCCACGGCCTCAGTGAGCGCTCGGCGGATGAGTTGAACGTAGCGGTTCCGCTCGGGTTCGACGGCGGCGGCCGTCGAACGCAAGGCGCCGGCCGAGTCCTCTTCGGGCAACGCGTCGAGCCGCCGGTGCGTCCGCAGCCGATCCACGTGCCGCTGCGCGAGCACCGCGCGCAGCCAGGTCGTCAGGCTGCTGCGTCCGTGGAAATAGCGAAACAGCGATTGGCGCTCGCCGGCATGCTCGCCGATGCCGAAAAGGTCCGCGTACAGCGAATCAGCGAGGTCGCGGGCCCCGCCGCCAGGGTCGAGCGCATCGGCCGCGCGGTAGAGCAGGGGCCGCTGCACGAGGACGAAGTGCTCCCACGCCTGCTCGTCTCCCTGTGCGCACGCGCAGGCGAGCGCGAGGTCTTCCAGGTGCAAGGCCGTGAGATACCGTTCGACGTCACGCGCGGCGCCGTCATCCCCCAACGCCCGCTGGGCGCTGGCCTCGAGCGCGCGGGCGAACCGATCCTCCGGCACGCGCCAGCGCCCGGCTTTGGCCTGCCGGTAGAGCCGATCGACCAGGTTTGCGTCGATCCGCACCGGTCAACCCCTGGCGCTGGTCATGGCTGCTCGGTGATCTGGCGGGTCTGATCCATGACGAGTGTCGGCCAGCCCTTCTTGTCGGGATCGGCCGGCGCGGCCGTAACGGTGAACGCCTGGCTTCCATCGACGGCAACGGCGAAGGAGTAGCCGCGGCGGTCGGCGTTGCCGGTCAGCAGGCTGTCCTGTCTCAGCTCGTCGAGCGTGCCGTACGTCGAGTGCGCGACCAGGTATTGCCCCTCGGCCTGTGCGATCGCGAGCAGCTCGCTTCTGATGCCCACCGTGTCGATTTGCTGCTGCGGTGGCGGCGCCGGCTGGCCGCAGCCGCCGCTCAGGATGAGAGCCAGAAGGGCGAGCGTGACATTTCTTGGCATTGACCGTGCCTCGCACGAGAATACACCTTGTCGTATCATCCACCTCATGAAGGACGCCCGGCGCGCCGCGCTCGCCGCCCTCGTGTGTGCCGTGGCGGCGCAGGGGGCCTCACCGGTCCTCGTCCGCGGCGCCGCCGATACGCGGGCCCTCACGATCCTGCAGTCGGAGCTTCAGCGCAATTTCCAGACGCTGAAGCAGCAGCCCGCGCCCGCCTACTTCATCAGCTACACGCTGCACGATCAGCGGTCGACCCGCCTCGTGGCGTCCTTCGGCGCCGTCGACAGCAACGACGAGTCGCGCAACCGCTTCGCGACCGTGGAGGTGCGCGTCGGGGACTACGATCTCGACAACACGCATCCCATCCGCGGCGATTCACGTGCCATGGGCCCGCGTGTCGCCCGCGTCGCGCTGCCGGTCACCGACGACGAGCAGCCGATCCGCCTCGCGCTGTGGCGCGCCACCGATCGCACGTTCAAGCAGGCGAGCGAAGCGCTCACGCGCGTCAAGACCAACGTCGCCGCCAAGGTCAAGGAAGAGGATCCGGCCCCTGATTTCTCGAGGGAAGATCCGCAGACCTACACCGGCGATACTGTCAGCTACTCGCTCGACGTGAAGGCCTGGGAGGCGCGCCTCCGGCGGGTCTCGGCGCCCTTCGCGGAAGACCCGCTCGTGTTCCGCAGCAACGTGTCGCTGTCGGTCGATGCCGACAACCGCTACTACACCAACAGCGAGGGCACCCAGATCGTCACCGGCGACGTCGCATGCCGCCTGTTCATCCAGGCCGTCACCAAGGCCGACGACGGGATGGAGCTGCCGCTGTACCAGAGCTACTTCGCCAGCTCGCCCTCCGGGCTGCCGGACGAAAAACAGCTGATCGCGGACGCCCGCAGCATGATGGACATGCTCGCCCGCCTGCGGAAGGCGCCGCTCGTCGATCCGTTCTCGGGCCCTGCGATTCTTTCCGGCCGCGCGGCCGGCGTGTTCTTTCACGAGATCTTCGGCCACCGCGTCGAGGCCAACCGCCAGCGGAACGTGGACGACGGGCAGACGTTCGGCAGCAAAGTCGGGCAGCCCGTCCTGCCGGCGTTTCTGAGCGTCGTGTTCGATCCGACGCTGCGGAAGCTCGGCAACGTCGAGCTGATGGGCCACTACCTGTACGACGACGAAGGGGTCAAGGCGCGGCGTGTGACGGTGGTGGACAAGGGCATCCTGAAAACCTTCCTCGTCGATCGCGCGCCCGTCAAAGGTTTCACGCGGTCCAACGGCCACGGCCGGGCCGAGCCGGGCTACGTGCCCGTTTCGCGGCAATCGAATCTGGCCGTCGAGTCGAGCAAGTCCGTGTCCACGGAGAAGCTGCTGGACATGCTCCGGGAGGAAGCGCGGAAGCAGGGCAAGCCGTTCGGCCTGCTGTTCGACAACATCGAAGGCGGCTTCACCAACACGGGCCGCGGATCGGCCAACGCCTTCAACGTGCTCCCGAACATCGTGTTCAAGATCTACACCGATCCCTCGCGTCAGCCCGAGCTGGTGCGCGGCGTGGATCTCATCGGCACGCCGCTCTCGGCGTTCGCGAAGATCGTCGCGACCGGCGAGAAGGTGGATATCTTCAACGGGGTCTGCGGGGCGGAGAGCGGCGGGGTGCCGGTGTCGGCATCGTCGCCGCCGCTGCTCGTCAGCGAGGTGGAGGTGCAGAAGAAGGCCCAGTCGCAGGAACCGCTGCCTATTCTTCCCGCGCCCCGGCAGGTGGAGAAGTCCTGACGTGCGCACCACCTCCGCCTCCGCCTGCCTCGCGACCCTCGGCCTCGGCCTCCTCTTGGCGCTTTCGCCGGCGCCGCGCGCGCAGGAAACGCCGATTCTCTCCGCCATGCGCGACGAGATGACACGGTCGATGGCCGATCTGCGTATGAAGGGCGAGCCGGCGCCGTACTACATCGAGTACGAAATCGACGACATCTCTTCGATGCGCGCCATCGCGCGGCTCGGCGGCATCGTCGACGATGTGTCGGATCACTCGCGGACGCTGCGCGTTCAGGTGCGGGTCGGTGACTATCAGTTCGACAGTTCGCGCTTCGTCACGCAGGACCGCGGCGCGGCCGGGGCCGTCGCGAGCGCCACCATTCCGCTCGACGATCACTACGACGCCATCCGCCGCGAGATCTGGCTCGCGACCGATACGGCCTACAAACGCGCCGTCAGCGTGTTCGCCAAGAAGAAGGCCGCCTTCCAGAACCGGGCGGCGACCGATCAGATCCCGGATTTCTCGCGCGAGACGCCCGTGCAGACCGTCCTGCCCGTCTCTGCGCCGGCACCCACCGACCGCCGGTGGCTCGATCGCGCGAAGCAGATCTCCGCCACCTTCGCCGGGAACCCGGACATCGATTCGTCCGAGGTCTGGATCTCCGAGGCCCACGGCACGAGCTTCTATCTGAACAGCGAAGGGTTCAAGGTCGTCACGCCGGTCTCGACGGCGTACCTCCGCATCTCCGCCGACGCGCGGGCCGAGGACGGCATGACCGTGCCGGACGTGTACGCGGCGGTCGAGGGCCGCTTCGACGATTTGCCGCCGATGCCGGAACTGCTGAAGCGGGCGGGCGAGCTGGCGAGCCAGGTAAAAGCGCGGCGGTCGGCGCCCGTCGGCGACGAGTTCACCGGCCCGCTGCTCATCGAGGGCCAGGCGAGCGCCGAGCTCCTGCGCCAGACGCTCGCGCCGCTCATGCTCGCGCGGCGCGCGCCCGACGCCGAGAACCCGCGCTTCGCTCCCGGACAGGGCCAGGCCACGCCGTTCCTCACGCGCATCGGGCTGCGCGTCCTGTCCGATTCATTCTCGGTGAGCGACACGCCGTCGCTGAAGGAGTTCGACGGCCGTCCCGTCGCCGGCGCTTACGTTGTCGACGATGAAGCCGTGCCGGCGAAGGACGTCACGCTCGTGGAGAAGGGGCGCCTTGTCACCCTGCTGACCAGCAGGACGCCGCAGAAGAATCTCCTCCAGTCCAACGGCCACGGTCGCAGCGGCAGCGTACAGGCCGGCGTCTTCCAGGTACGGAGCACGCAGGCCAGCCCCGCCGCGGGGCTCAAGGCGAAGTATCTGGATCTGCTGAAGGCGCAGGACAAGATGTACGGCTACATCGTGCGGCGCGTGGCCGCGCCTGGCGATGTCGCCGGCGGCGGCCAGGGAGGCCCGATCATCCTGGAAGCCGTGAAGGTGACGCTCGACGGGAAGGAAGAGCCCGTTCGCGGTCTCCGTTTCGGGAGTGTCCCCTCGACGGCATTCAGGGACATCCTCGAGGCGTCGGAGGAGCGCGTGCTCCACAACTACCGCGTGGACTCGGGCACGGCTGCGTCGATCATCGTGCCCAATCTCATCTTCGAGGAGCTCGAGCTTCAGAAGACACGCGAGATCGTTCAGAAACCGCCAGTCGTCCCCTCGCCCGTCCGGTGATGAGCATGCTTCCGCGCAGCCGACCGTGGATCCTCCAGCATGAAGATTCTGGTTGCCGACGACGATCCGATCTCGCGCAAAGTCATTGAAGGCTGCCTGTCCGACGCGGGCTACGAGGTCACCGTAGCAGTGGACGGCGCCGAGGCGCTGGAGATGATCTCGAAGCCCGACAGCCCGCGCCTGATGGTGCTCGATCGAACGATGCCGCATCTTGACGGCGTGGACGTCTGCCGGGCGATCAGGCGGCAGGCGCTCGAACCCGACGTCTACATCATCCTGCTCACCGGCCGGGGCGAGCGCGAGGACATCGTCGAAGGCTTCGAAGCCGGCGCGGACGACTACATGACGAAGCCGTTCGACATCCCGGAGCTCAAGGCGCGGGTGCGGACCGGCGCCAGGATCGTCGAGCGTCAGGCGGAGCTGATCGCGGCACGCGAGCAGATGCGCGCCGAGGCCATGTACGACTCGCTGACGGGCCTGTTGAACCGCGCGGCGTTCTTCGACATCTTCAGGAAAGAAGTGTCGCGCGCGGAGCGCTACGAAACGCCGCTCGCGCTCATCATGGCGGACATCGACCGCTTCAAGGACACGAACGACCGCTACGGGCATCCTGCCGGCGACCTGGTTCTTGCAGAGACCGCGCGGCGCCTTCGGACGTCCCTGCGCGTGTCGGATTCGATTGGCCGATATGGCGGCGAGGAGTTCGTGATCGTGGCTCCCGAGTGCACGGCAAACTCGGCGGCGCTGCTTGCCGAGCGTTTCCGGCTGATCGTCGCCACGCAGCCCATCGTGTTCGAGCGCCAGGAGATTCACGTCACGATGAGCGTTGGCGTCGCCGCGACGACGGACCTCAAGAACGCCGAGGAGCTGCTGCGAGCGGCGGACGAGGCGCTCTATCGGGCGAAGAACAGCGGCAGGAATCGCGTCAAGAGCGCGGAGCGGGGCGGGTCGTCGTGATTGCCGCGCTGCTGGCTCTCGTGCTCGCGGCGCCCGGCATCGACATCAACGTCGCGGCGCGATCGATCAGGCCCGGGGAACTCGTCGTCCTGACGCTGACGCTCGACGAGCAGGCCAGCGGCGTGGCGGTCCGCGCGTTCGGCGGACCCGTGCCGGTCTACCGTCTGCGCGCCGGCGTGTGGCAGGCGCTCGTCGGCATCGATCTCGATCGGAAGCCCGGCACGTATGCGGTGGCCGTCGAAGCGCACGTCGGGCCGATGATGATCCGAGGCGAGCAGATGCTCGCGGTGAAGCCGCGCACGTTTGCCACGCGAACGCTGCGGGTGGCGCCGGAATTCGTGAACCCGCCAGAGGCGCTCCTCGCGCGCATCCAAGGCGAAGCCGACTTCATCCGCGACGTGACGGCGCGGTCGGGAGGCGATCGGCTCTGGTCGGAGCCATTTGTCCGTCCTGTTCATGAGCCGGCGAACAGCCGGTTCGGCACGCGGAGCGTTTTCAACGGGGAGGCGCGGCGTCCGCACGGCGGAGCGGATTTCTTGAGCCCCGAGGGGACGCCCGTCCGGGCGCCGAATGCCGGCCGGGTCGCCGCCGCCCGCGAGCTGTTCTTCACGGGGAACACGGTGATCATCGACCACGGGATGGGCGTGGTTTCCCTGTTGGCGCATCTGTCGGCGATGGACGTCAGGGAGGGCGACGTCATTGCGGCCGGGCAGGTCATCGGCCGGGTCGGGGCTACGGGCCGTGTGACGGGCCCCCATCTCCATTGGGGCGTGACGGTCGCTGGTTCACGTGTTGATCCCCTGTCGATTCTGGAACTCATTGGCCAGACGCCTAAATAGCTGAAAGCATAGAGTTTGTTGTAGTTTGATGTTTTTCGGTTGACGTTAATTAGACTGACGTGTCAGTCTAGTAAAGTGCCGAGCAGGAAACCACGGGCGCCTCTTCATCCTGACGCCAGACGCCACCAGCTCCTCACAGCCGCGACCGCCGTCTTCGCACACCGGGGCTACCGCGCCGCCGGCATCTCCGAGATCGTGGCGACAGCAGGCGTCGCCCGCGGCACGTTCTATCTCTACTTCGCCAGCAAAGCCGAAGTGTTCCTCGCCATCGCCGACGACTTCTACGATCGCCTCGAGATCCAGATCGCGCAGGGCGGCGCCTCGCCGGCCCTCGCGGTCGGCTCGCCTGACGGCCGCGCCTTTCTGCACGCGAGCTTTCGCAGCTGGTTCGAGTTCTTTCACACCCACCGGCTGGCCGCCACCGTGATGCTCACGGAGGCCGCGGCGATCGATCCCCGTTTCGACCGCGGTGTCGCCGAGCTCCGGCGATCCGCGTACACACACTTTGCCGCGCGCTTCCGCACCTTTCAGGCGCTGGGGATGGTGCGGCCGTCGCTCTCCGCGGACATCATCGCGCACCTCCAGGTGGGCATGTTCGAGGAGCTCGTGAAGGCGTTCGTGCTCGGCGTCGACAACCCCGACCTCGACAGCCTGGCAGAGCAGATGGCGGATTTCGAGTGGAACGGCGTGCGCCCGGCGGCGCGTTGAGAACAAGAAGGAGGGCTACATGCGTTCGCTTGTTTGCGGCCTCGGATTCGCTCTCGCGTCGTCGGCGGCGGTGGTGGCGGCGCAAACCGCGGCGGATTTTTCCGCGCTGCGCGCCAGGGTCGGCGACGAGATCGTCGTGACCAGCGCCGAAGGCGTCGAGATCGGCGGACGGGTCACGAAGATTTCACCGTCGGCGCTCTCGATCGACGGCTACGCGTTCACGCCCTCGGACGCGATCAAGATCGAGCGTCCCGGCGATTCTCTCTGGAATGGCGCCGCGATCGGCTACGGCGTCGGCGCACTGTTCGGCATGACCATCGGCGCCGAGGCGTGCCTGCACGAATCGACGTGGCGCTGTGTGAATGCCGGCGGCATCGCGTACGGGCTGCTTGGCGCGCTCATCGATTTCGCGCACCAGGGACGGCGGACGATTTACCGTTCGCCGTCGGCCGCGCCGCGAAAAGCGATGAGGCTCGTGCCCGACATCGGCCCCGATCGAAAGGGCGTCGCGGTCGCCCTGGCGTTCTAGCCGTATAATCACGCCTCCCGATGTCATTGTTCGAATGGCCTGCCCTTGCCTGGCTGGCGCTGGCGATCGTCGCCGCGATCGTCGAACTTTCCGTGCCGCATTTCGGGTTCGTGTTCGTGGGCGCGGCCGCCCTCGCGGCTGCCGCGACCGCTGCGCTGTCCGCCGGCGTCGCGGTCCAGATCGTGACGTTTGCCCTCGTGCTCGTGGTGTCGTTCGTGGTGCTGCGGCCCTGGCTCGTGGCCCGCGCCAGCGGACGGGGCATCCCGTCGCGCACGCAGCAGCTGATCGGGCGGGAGGGAGTCGTCACGAACGACATCGACCCGACGACCGGGACGGGCCGCGTGAACGTAGGCGGCGAGGATTGGGCCGCGCGAAGCGCCGGGACCATGGCGACCGGCACGCGCGTGACCGTGACGGGTTCCGACGGCATCGTTCTCGAGGTGACACGCACATGATTGTCTTCCTCTTCGTCGTCGCGGTGTTCCTGCTGGTGGTCCTGATGAAGTCGATCAAGATCGTCCCGCAGAAGCAGGTGAAGATCATCGAGCGCCTGGGCAAGTTCCACGGCACCGCCGACGCGGGCCTCAACGTGATCCTGCCGTTCGTCGATTCGGTGCGGAACACCATCGACATGCGCGAGCAGATCACGAAGATCGAGCCGCAGCCGGTCATCACCCGCGACAACGTCACGATGGAGGTGGACGCCGTCATCTACTTCCTGATCGTCGATCCGGTGCGCGCGACTTACGAGGTGCAGAACCTGGCGTGGGGGCTCGAGCAGATGACCCTGTCGGCGCTGCGCAACGTCATCGGCCAGCTCGACCTCGACCACACACTCGCGTCACGCGACAGCACCAACTCCCAGCTGCGCGCCGCCCTCGACTCGGCGACGCAGCAGTGGGGCGTCAAAGTGATGCGCATCGAGTTGAAGAACATCAACCCGCCCGAGGAAATCCGCCTGACGATGGAGAAACAGATGACCGCTGAGCGGACGCGCCGCGCCGTGGTCACGACGGCGGAGGGCGAGAAGGCGTCGGCGATCCTGCGGGCGGAAGGCCAGAAGCAGTCGCAGATTGTGAACGCCGAAGGCGCCAAGCAGGCGGCGATCCTGGCCGCCGAGGGCCAGGCCGAGGCGAGGTTGCGCGTGGCGCAGGCCGAGGCGCAGGCGATCCAGGTGGTGACGCAGGCGATGGGCCCGGCCGGCAGCCCGGCGCAGTATCTGATCGCGCAGCGCTATCTCGAGTCGCTCACCTCGATCGCCACGAATGCGCAGAAGCTGGTGTTCCTGCCGTACGAGGCCAGCGGCGTCATGGCGTCGCTCGGCGGGATCCGCGAG
>Ga0070665_100006583_pt1 | contig 11810 bp, 11 predicted proteins | sample KBSS13metaG_FD_65862 | JGI IMG/M metagenome (GOLD analysis project Ga0070665, IMG submission 65862) | Switchgrass rhizosphere microbial communities from Kellogg Biological Station, Michigan, USA - KBS S1-3 metaG | ecosystem: Host-associated > Plants > Roots > Rhizosphere > Soil ...
CAGTTGGCGATTTCCCGCGGCGTGCAGACCACACTGTTGAACCCGAGAAAAATGCTGAAAACGTCGTCCAGATTCGTCTGCGAGAACGGCCGCAGGTCGACGATGGATCCCACCGCAATGTCGGTCCGCCTCGCCCTTGCCTGCAGCGGAACGAACCGCTGGCAAAGCTCGGCCATGCAGGCGACGAATACGTCGTTCACCTTCACCTGTTTGGCCCGCGAATAATTGTAGACGTTATCGATCAGGCCATTGGTGGATTGATCGAGCCGCACTACGACCGTGCCATCGGAAATGCCTTTGGAGTCGACCTTCCGCACCTGCCGGTAGCGGAAGTAACGGCGAAAGGTATTGATCGCACCTTCGATCAAATGCCAGTCGGAATTATGCGGGCCGAACAGCATCCAGTAGCCGTTCTTCGGCTGGCCGATGCGCGTCTGGCAGGCGGCGGTAGGATCGTGCAGACGAAGGAACCACTCGCGCAGCAGCAGTCGGATCGACACGCTATCGGCCACCCAGTGCTGGTAGATTACGCCAAGGTAATACGTCCCTTCAGATTGCCGGATGAACGGTCGGAACGGCGGCTCCTCGGGATCGTCGAACGGCAGGTTGAGTTGGTCGCTGAGGTAATCCTCGAACGTGGTCGATTCAGGCACCACATGCACCGGCTTGTCGCGCCACGGAGCGTCGAGGCATTCGTAATGAAAGCTGCCGTGGCCGACCTTCACACGCCCGAGGCCGAGCGTGGTGAGCGTGCGGTGCCAGGCTTCGGTCGCGTGGCTTTGATCGATCGACCCGCGCACGTGAACGGCCTGCGCGGCGTTGTACGGGTGCGCGTGATCCCACTGACGGAGTAATCGCTGGAAGAGATTGAGCGGTGCGGGCTCGGTCATGCAATGGCAGCAGGGACGGGCATTATCGCCAAAAGAGGAGCCGGAATATACGATCGCCCGCCACCCGTCAACGATTGGACGAAACACGAGGCACGAACCGCCCGACACTTGCAATATACCGGACGTAAGGTTCGCCGTGTACATGGGCAAGATAGGCTTCTTCCCGCCGGGCTTCCCAGATCAGGAAGGTGATGTGCAGTATTCCGGCGGTAAGCATGAGCGGCGTGGGAAGGATCAGCATCGTGCAGAGCATCAGCACGATGGATAGTGTGTAAATCGGATGACGCACGTACGCGTACGGGCCCAGAACGATGAGTTCGGTCGTTTCGTTGGGATCAATTCCCATTCGCCACGATTTACCCATCTTGCGCCAGCACACGAGCGTGGCAACAAACGCCGCAACGGCGATCACCATGGGGATGCTGGCGTAGAGATGAACGAGAATCACCGGCCGCACGGGCCACGCCTGGCGCTCGGGGCGTTTGATGTACGCCATGGTGAGCGGGTGCAGAATCCAGATTCCCACCAGCGGATACCACAAAATGCGCAGCAGCCGACCGATCGGCTCCGGCGGCAAAAAATTGGCGGCCTTGCCGACTTTTTTCTTCGTGCGGATCACCATCACGATCACCAGTGCCCAGTAGGCGAGCATCAGCGATCCAATGAAAAAAGTCGGCCAGTGGCGGGGCATCGAAATATCCTACAGGACGAAAGGCATTGCGACAGGGTTTGACAAGTTACTCGACAGCATTGCGTGTTGTCGGACGTTGCGCCTCACGCGGCGGACACAACTTTAGTACTTGCGCGATGATCGCTTGATGAACTTTCGCGCTGCCGGCGATGTGCGTGTGGCCCATGCCGGGGTCGTCGAGTTCGGGGTGATCTTGAAGGTTGATATTCTGTATAGGCAACCGGCTGACCGGGTCGGCCTCCAGCGGGACGCCTCGGAAGAAGGGGAATACATCCCACACGCCGTTGCTTCGGTAAAAGTTGTAGCATTCGACGACAAAAATCGGGACCTTGGGCGGCGTCACCGGATCGATCGTGATCAGCAGCGTTACGCGGACGTCTTTTGCATCAAGCTCGCGCGAAAGGGCGATGGCGTTGTCGGCCCCGTAGCTGAAACCGATGAGGACGAGTGGTTCTGAGGAAGCGTGATCGTGTTGGAGCGTGACGATCGGGCCGACCAGGTCACGCCATTGGCTTTCCCGAAATGGGATCGCCTGAACGCCTTGAGCGCGCAATTCGTCGGCGAGTTGATCGATGCCGGTCGAGTACAGGCCGCGCCAGCCGCGGAGGAGGATCACGTTGCCCTGGCGGGAGAGCGCGGGCGCGTTGTGGATGGCCGACACGTCACCCGGCGGCAGCGAATTGCAGCCGCCGAACAGCAGGAACGCGAGGACGAGGAGCTTTCGCCAATTATCGTTCACGCAGATTCACCTGTCCGCTGAGGATTCGTTCCATGCCGCCGGGCGTTTTGAGCAGTAGTCGGCCAGTGTCGTCGAGGCCTTTGACGATGCCGGTGACCGCCGGGTCATCTTTGCCGGTGACGATGCTCACCGTTCGGCCGATGAGCGCGTGGTGGCGGTCGTACTCCTCGAGCAGCGTTGGGAAATTCTGCTCGGTCGATCGCGACAGCAGGTCGTGCAGGTGGTGGGCGATAGTGATGAGCGTCTCGGTCACGTCGATCGGCCGGCCAGCGATGGCGGACAGGCTGGTGACTTTATCGCGCAATCCCTTGGGCATGGCGGCCAAGTCGGGGCAGACGTTCAGGCCCAGGCCGATCAGGTCGCAGCGGTCGATCCGCTCGCACAACAGGCCGGCGAGTTTGCGGTCGTGGTAGAGCAGGTCGTTTGGCCATTTCAACTCGATCGTCGCGTCGCCGGTGATGGCGACGGCCGCGCGACGAATGGCGATGCCCACGATCAACGGCAAATGCTGCGGCTGAAGCTGCGACTCGATCGGCCAGACGAAGGTCGTCGTGAGGCACCCGCGCGGCGACCACCACAAGTTGCTGCCGCGCCCGCGGCCGGCGGTTTGGCGACCCGTGAGCACAACGGCGGGGGCGTAGAGTGTTCCGCGACGACGCAACAACGCGGCGTGCGTGTTGGTGCTGCCGACGGTGGGGAACCAGTGGAGGCGGAAAGGGCGTAGGGCCGGGCGAAGGCGATTGAGATCGTACGACACCGCGGAATGCGGAACGCGGGATGCGGAACGCAAGGCGCCTTCTGTTCCGCGTTCTGCATTCCGCGTTCCGCGTTTCATTTAGCCTTCCAGCACGATCAGCAGATCCCTCGCTGCGACCTGCGCACCCGGCTTCACCAGGATGTCGGCCACGGTTGCGTCGCGCGGGCAGTAGACGGCGGTTTCCATCTTCATCGCTTCGATGGAGAGCAGTCGCTCGCCGGCCTTCACGGGAGTGCCCTTCTTCACCGCAACGGTGCTCACCTTGCCGGGCATGGGCGCGGCGACGTGATGCGGGTTTTCCAGGTCGGCCTTGGGTTGCTTGTGCAGCTTGCCTTCGAGTGAGCGGTCCGGCACATCAACTTCGCGGGGTTGGCCGTTGAGTTCGAAGAAGACCGTCCGCATGCCGTCGTCGCGCGGGTCGCTGGTGGTGAGGAACTTGATGATCAGCGTTTTGCCGGGCTCAATTTCAACGGAGATTTCTTCGCCGCTCTGCAGGCCGTAGAAGAAAGCGCTCGTTGGCAGGACGGATACGTCGTCGTACTTCTCCAAGTGCTTGGCGTACTCGAGGTAGACGGCCGGGTACATGAGATAGCTCATCACGTCGTCCGCCGTTGGATCGGCCTGGATCTTCGCGGCGAGTTCCTTCTTCGTGAGGGCAAGATCCACCTTCGGCAGCTTTGCGCCCGGACGACCCTTGAAAGGTTTTTCGCCAGCGGCGTCGAGGATGATCTTCTGCAGCACTTTCGGCCATCCGCCCGCGGGCGTGCCGAGCATGCCTTGCATCAGTTCGACCACACTCTTGGGGTAGTTCAGCTTGCGCTGGCCCTGCAGCACGTCGAGTGCCGTAAGGTTGTTGGTGACCATGAACAGCGCCATGTCGCCGACGACTTTGCTGCTCGGCGTCACCTTCACGATGTCGCCGAACATCTGGTTGACCTGTGCGTACATGTCAGCCACTTCGTGCCAGCGGTCTTCGAGGCCGAGGCTCTTCGCCTGCTGGCGGAGATTGGTGTACTGCCCACCCGGCATTTCGTGCTGATACACCTCGGCGGTGCCGGCCTTCATGCCTTCTTCGAAGGGGTAGTACAGTTCGCGGGCGGCGGTCCAGTAGTCGCTGAGATTGTTGAGGGCTTCCAGCTTTAGGCTGCTCTGCCGCGGCGTGTGCTCGAGGGCGGCCACCAGCGAGTTCATGTTCGGCTGGCTCGTCATGCCGCTCATACTGGCGAGTGCGGCGTCGGCGATATCCACGCCCGCATCGGCGGCGCGGAGAATGCTCGCCGCGTTCAGGCCGCTTGTGTCGTGCGTATGCAGGTGAATCGGCACGTCGATCTCGTCCCGCAGCGCCTTCACCAGCGCGTGGGCCGCGTACGGACGCAGCAGGCCGGCCATGTCCTTGATCGCAAGGATGTGCGTGCCCATGTTCACGAGTTCTTTGGCCATCTTCACGTAGTACTTCAGGCTATATTTGGTGCGCGCAGGGTTGAGGATGTCGCCGGTGTAGCAGATGGCGGCTTCGCAGAGCTTTTCCGTCTTGCCGCGAACGGTGTCCATCGACACCTTCATGTTCTCGAGCGAGTTGAGCGAGTCGAAGATGCGGAAGATGTCCATGCCGTTCTTGGCCGAGCGGACGATGAATTCCTTAACGACGTTGTCCGGGTAGTTCGTGTATCCGACGGCGTTGCTGGCGCGGAAAAGCATCTGGAAAAGGATGTTGGGCGCCAGATCGCGAAGCTTGGCGAGCCGGTCCCACGGGTCTTCCTGCAGGAAGCGCATCGTGGTGTCGAACGTGGCTCCGCCCCACATTTCAAGGCTGAAAAGCTGCGGCGTGAGGTGCGCCACGGCACCGGCGATCCGCTCCAGGTCGTACGTTCGCACGCGGGTGGCCAGCAGCGACTGGTGGGCGTCGCGCATCGTCGTGTCGGTAAAGAGCAGCGCTTTCTGTTTGCGAACCCACTTGCAGAATCCTTCAGCGCCCAACTCCAGGAACTTGTCACGCAATCCGCTCGGCGGAACCTTGCCAATCGGGTACTGCGGCACCACGGGGTCTGGCAGTTCCTTCTTCGGGTTGAACTTGCCCTTCACGTCGGGCCGGCCGTTGACGATCACATCGCCGAGGTAGCCGAGCAGCTTGGTGGCGCGGTCGCGCTTGGGGCGGAACTCGAGCAGGGCGGGCGTGTTGTCGATCAGCGTCGTCGTCGCGTCGCCGGCGACGAACTCGGGGTTGCTGAGCAGGTTTTCGATGAACGGGATGTTCGTCTTCACGCCGCGCACGCGGAATTCGCGGAGGGCGCGATCGAGACGGGCGATCGCCTCGGGGAACTGCCGGCCACTTGCGGTCACTTTCACCAGCAGCGAGTCAAAGAACGGCGTGATGACCGCGCCGCTGAAAGCCGAGCCGCCGTCCAATCGAATGCCGAAACCCGCAGCCGATCGATAGCTGGTGAGTCGGCCGTAGTCGGGGATGAAGTTATTTCCCGGGTCTTCTGTCGTGATACGCGCCTGAATCGCGCAGCCGCGAGTTCGGATCTCCGCCTGCTTGGGGATTTCGATCGGCGACTCGTGCAGCTTGTGACCTTGCGCGACGAGGATCTGACTCTTCACGATGTCGATGCCGGTGACGACTTCGGTCACCGTGTGCTCGACCTGAATGCGTGGGTTCACTTCGATGAAGAAAAACTCGTTGCGATCGACGTCGAGCAGAAATTCCACTGTGCCAGCGTTGCGATAGTTGGCCGCCTTACAGAGTCGGACCGCCGAGTCGCAGATGGCTTCGCGGAGTTCCTGCTTCAGGCCGATGCTCGGGGCGATTTCGACGACCTTCTGGTGGCGGCGCTGTACGGAGCAGTCGCGTTCCCACAGGTGGACGAGATTGCCGTGCGTGTCGCCGAGGATCTGCACTTCGATGTGCTTGGCCCGGCCGATGTAACGCTCGACGAACACTTCGGTGCGTCCGAAGGCCGCGCCGGCTTCGCGCTGGGCTTCTTCGAGCTTGCCGAGGAGTTCGCCTTCATTCTTCACGACGCGCATGCCGCGTCCGCCGCCACCGAAGCTTGCCTTGATGATGACGGGGTAGCCGATCTGCTTGGCAACTTTCTTCACTTCCTGTGGATCGGAGAGGGCGTCTTCCGTGCCCGGTACGGTCGGGACGTTGGTTTTGACGGCGAGTTTCTTCGCGGCCGTCTTGTCGCCGAAGGTTTCGAGCATTTCGGCGGTGGGGCCGATGAAGGTGATTCCGTTTTCGCGGCACGCGCGCGCGAAGTGCGCGTTCTCAGCGAGGAAACCGTAGCCAGGATGGATCGCATCAACGTTGTGCTTCTTCGCGATCGCGATGATGCCCGGGATGTCGAGGTAGCCTTTAACGGGCGAGCCGCCGTCTTCCGGGCCGACGAGATAAGACTCATCGCTTTTGAAACGGTGCAGCGCGAAGCGGTCTTCGTAGGTGTAGATGGAGACGGTTTTCAGGCCCAGTTCGGTGGCCGCTCGGAAAACACGGATGGCGATCTCGCTTCGATTGGCGACGAGCAGCTTTTGCATGGAATACGTCCTGTCAGGTCGGGGCTCATTTTGTCCGAGAAGTCGGGCCGCTATTGTGGCCAGACAGCGGGGATTTTCAAGCGGGGAATAGGGACAAAGGCTCATTCGCCGGGCAATCGTGTAACATATCGAAATGTCCGAATCTGCCGAATCCTTGCGATCGCTCGTAACCGCTGCCGCCGCCCGGCCGGAGGTGGTGTTGGCGGTGCGGCAACTGTACGACGATGTGCAGGCGGAAATTCAGAAACGCCAGCCGATCTGCCAGATCTCCGGCCGGTGCTGCAAGTTTGAGGAATACGGGCATCGGCTGTTCGTCACGACCCTTGAACTCGCAGCGTTCATGGCGAGCGGTGGGGGAGACGCGCCGCAGTCGACACACGCCGATGGAAAGGGCTGCCGCTTCCAGGTCGGCAAGCTGTGCGGCGTTCATACCATCCGTCCGTTCGGCTGCCGGATGTTCTTCTGCGATACGACCGCCACCGAATGGCAGCAGGCGACCTACGAGCGCTTCCATGGCCGCATCAAAGCGTTGCATGAGGAACTCGGTGTGCCGTATCGGTACGTGGAGTGGCGGGCGGCGCTGAATGAGGTGATTTCACGCCCTGTCGCGAACCCTCACTTGGGTTTGACACCGTGATCTTTCAAGCGTTACATTGGGTCGTAGCCGATACATCGAGGGTTTCCCAACCGGAAGGTATGACTATGAAAGCGCTTGCAATGATCGTTTTGATGACTGGTTTGCTGCTGGGCTCGACCGGCTGCTACACGCCCGCGTACTCGCCGTCTGAACGCCACGCGATGATCGCGCGGAACTGGGATTACGAGCTGAAACAGGCGACCGACGACTTCGACAGCCTCATGCTGCTCCGTCCGGCCAGCACGCTCACGATCTGGAATGTCCAATAACATTCCGGTCGTTGCGTTTCACACTGAACCAAAGAAGAAGCTCACCAATCGTCTTGGTGGGCTTCTTTTGTTTCGATGCTTGGAAGCGCAGCAACGGAAAGCCCCGGGATAGCTATCCCGGGGCTTTGAATATCATTGGTTAATCGGGAATGCGATTGGCGTCTTACGACACCATCCGCTCTTTCTGGACCGGACGGGTCCAGTTCAGCTTGCGGGTGTGCTTGGCCTTGGCGGCCTGCAGGTGATCGAGGTACTGGGCCAAAGCCGGCTCATCGAACTGGGCCAGAAACTGGATCTGGGCGGTGGGATTGTATTGCCGAATATCGTCGATGAGTTGACGTTTGGTCATGGCTTGGTACTTTCGGGTGCGGAGACTCGGTGTTGTTGTGAACCGGATCTGCGCCGGTTCGGACGATTGAGAATCGACCTGAGTGCCCCGAAAACTTGAACGATCCTTCATGGCCGACCCACAAACAAACCTATCGGACGACAGCCGGGTTCTCGGCGACGATCCGCTTGCTAAATTGCACAAGATGTCGACCACTGCCGGCCTCGGCAGCGGCGACTACGTGGCCATCAACCTTCCCGCGGTGGTGGCGGCCTTTCTGGGGTTGGCGGGCGTGCTGGCAAAGCTCAGTAATATTCTTCTGCTGATTCCGGTCTTGGGCGTGGTGTGCGGGATCGTCGCCCTGCGGCAGATCGCCGGCAGCAACGGCACGCAGACCGGCAAAGGTGTGGCCCTGATCGGGCTGGTCGTATCCCTGCTGGTGTCGGTCTGGGTGATCGTGCCGCAGGTCATCGATTACTCCCGTACGCAAACCGAGCAGGTGGAGATCGCGGCCTTGGTGCAGTCGCTCGGCGTCCACATTAAGGCCGACGAACTGGATCAGGCCTACGCGCTCTTTGACGCCAACTTCCGCGACCTGATCCCGCTCGACCGCTTCAAGGCCCGCTGCGGTTACTTCAAGTCGCCGCAAGTCGTTGCCGTGCTGGGCGATTTCGTCTCCATCGAATGGAACGGCCGGCTGATATTCGAAACCGACACCAAGACTGATTCGCCCGTCGCCAGCGGGGTGGCGCTAGTGAACTTCGCCAAACAGACCGAGCCGACGCGACAGGACATTTTCTTCCATAAGGTGGGGGCCAAGTGGAAGATTTCAGCGATTCCGACCGTCTTCCCGTTCCCAAAAGCGACTGAACCTTCCTCCCAGTGACCTAAACCCGTTCAAGCCTGTAGGTCGCTTCGTCCGATAAATCAAAAGCCGGAATTCTCGACCGCTGCGAAAGTTAGGTGCGTGGCGATCTCGGCCGATACGTCCTTAAAGGGTGCATCCCTTCAAAGGACGGATTTGCGGATGATCACAGCAACGCAGGACAAATGGGTTGTACGGCTGCTCGAGCTCGGGCTGATCGCGGCGACGATTGCTGCGCTGACGGGTTGCTCAGTATTGCAGACGGCTGGCACGACGCAGCCGGCAACCAACGAGCCGACCGCGCAGCAGGCGCCGATGGCTGCGGAAGCGACCGCTCAGGCGGCGAGTGATCCGCTCAGTTGGGAATCGAATCGTCCTGAGGAAGTTCGTGCGAGCACGCTCAATATTTTCGGCGAGTTTGACGGCGAGCACCGCGGTGCGGTCAAGCAGATCGGCGAAGCGGGTTTTCAGCAGCATACGTACGTCGATGAAGGATACGACACCGACGTCGTCATCGACCCGACCGGACAATACATGGTGTTCGCCAGCACACGGCACAACGAACACCCGGATCTATACAGTCAGCGCGTCGATGGAACGTCCGTAACGCAGCTGACCAACGACGCGGCCGACGACGCCTTCCCGGCGTTCAGTCCCGACGGAAAGCAGATCGCATTCGCCAGCACGCGGAGCGGAAGCTGGCAGATCTACACGATGGACGCCGACGGGCGAAACGTGGTGCAGGTCACGAACGGTTTGATGCAGGCGGTTCACCCGAGCTACAGCCCCGACGGCCGCAAGCTCGTGTACGCAAGCCTGGGCGGACGCAGCGCTCAGTGGGAGATCTGGACGGTTGATCTCTCGACGAGCGAGAAGCGAATGGTCGGATACGGCCTGTTCCCGGCGTGGTCGCCGGACAAGTCGGTGAATCGGATCGCCTTCCAGCGTCCGCGGCAACGCGGCAGCCGGTGGTTCAGCCTGTGGACGATAGACATCGTCGACGGCGAAGCCCGCCGCGTGACGGAAGTCGCGGCCAGCACGAACGCGGCGGTGATTTCGCCGAGCTGGAGCCCGGACGGCAAGCGGCTGGCGTTCAGCACGGTAGTTGATCCGGCCCGTGAAGGCGGACGAACGAAAAATCAGCAGGACGTGTGGACGATCAACGCCGACGGCTCCGGCCGTAAGCGGCTGACCGACGGCAACGGGTCGAACCTCACGCCGTACTGGGCGCGCGACAATCGCATCTACTTCGTCTCCGATCGCGGCGGACAAGAGTGCGTGTGGTCGGGCAAAGTCGAAGGCGGATCGTTACAGACCGCTGCAGCGACCGAGACGAAAGAGTCGAAGGAAGTCAAAGCAGAAGTGAAAGTGATGAAGGATCCGTTCGCGAATGAATCGAAGCATGAAGCTTCAGCCGCGACGGATCTGCATGACGCGACGCACTAGTCGACTCGGGTCGACGCGATTGCTTCAAGGATGAAGCCATGATGAAAAACACGATCTGGATCGTCTTGCTGCTGACGCTCGGCGGATGCAGCCTGTTCCAGTCGCACGAACAGTACGGCACGGAACAGACGCTCAACCTGCCGGGGAAAGTGAAAGCGGTTTGGGCCGTGGCTCCGGCGGTGAACCTGTCGGGCGCGGAAACGGTGGACCCGCTTCTGCAGGCCGATCTGGTTTACAGCCAGCTTCAGCAGGTTCACGGGTTGACCATCATCCCGGTGAATCGCGTGGTCGAGGTGTTTGTTTCGCTGCGGATCGAAAAGATCCAGACGCCGGAGCAGGCGGCCTTGGTGTGTGACTTGCTCGGAGCCGATGCGATCGTCGTGCCGACGGTAACGATGTTCGATCCGTACAACCCGCCGAAGTTCGGGGCGAGCCTGCAACTGCTGGCCAAGCCCGGATCGTTCGTGCGGGCGCAGAACATCGACCCGCGCGAACTGGTACGAGCCGCCAGCCCGGGCCCGAACGACCAGGTGGTGATCGACACGGCCGACTTCATCCAGTCGGTGGGGATGTTCGATGCCAGCAACGGAACGGTGCGGCAGATGGTGATGGAGTACGCCGACGGCCGTAACAATCCGACCGGGCCGATGGGCTCAGCCGAGTATTTTCAGTCGATGGACCGATATTGTTCATTTGTTTACTACACTTTGATCGATGATCTTCTTCGTTCGCCGAAGTTACGGCGATAAGTTTGAGAAAGAGACGTTTTATGCCCGTCACCAAAACCCTGTCGCTGGTCAAAGGCTCGCATCAGTTCAGCTTCAAGTACGAAGTGGGCGACGAGCAGAAGTTGCTGGACGCACTGGTTGAAATGGTGCACCGCCGCGACGTTCCGTTCGACTGGTTCGACGCCGCCGTCCTGTCGCACCAGCTCGGGCAGCACCTGGCGACGGAGCTGAAGACCTACTTGCCGAAAAAAGCCGCCTGAATTATCGGAGTTATTCAAGGCGGTCTGCCGATAACAAACAACGCAGCCTTATACAAAGCTGATGTGAAGCGGGTCTGACCAATAAAGACATAGGCTTCACAAACCGTGAGAAATGGTTCTCACGCGTGGAACGAGGATCGCTCCACGAACGGGCCACGGGCACGCCGGCCGGTGGCAAATATTCACTGTAGGAATCCAGCACGCAAAGCGGCTTGGTACCTATGAACACTGTCACCGTCTCCTCAATGTCAGGCTCTTCGAATTCCAACCCGGCCCAGGCGAAAGTCTTTACGCCGCTGGTTCAACAGTTTCTCGACTACTTGAAGTTCGAGAAGCACTTCAGCGACTACACCGTGAAAAGTTACGGCGCGGACCTGATCCAGTTCGCCCAGTACCTTTGCGGCGCGATCGGCCCGCACGGCGCCACCACCGACAGCAAGCCGACCCCGGCCGCCGTCGATGAGAAGCACGTCAAGTGCGAAGCCCTCACGATCCGCGAATTCCTCGCGTACCTGTACGGCCAGAACTACACCAAGAGCACGACCGCCCGTAAGCTGGCGACGCTCCGCAGCTTCTATAAGTTCCTGATGAAGCGTAGCGTGGTCACGGCCAGCCCGCTCACCACGATCCGCACGCCGAAGCAGGAAAAACGCCTGCCCAAGTGTC
>Ga0070665_100006584_pt1 | contig 11809 bp, 12 predicted proteins | sample KBSS13metaG_FD_65862 | JGI IMG/M metagenome (GOLD analysis project Ga0070665, IMG submission 65862) | Switchgrass rhizosphere microbial communities from Kellogg Biological Station, Michigan, USA - KBS S1-3 metaG | ecosystem: Host-associated > Plants > Roots > Rhizosphere > Soil ...
CGGACTGCACCGCGCGCATCCACAAGGTCGGCAAGCGCGTGCGCGAGGACTTCATGCGCTTCGCCTGGGTCAACGACGTGCTGCGTGCCGGCATGCGTTCGATTCTGGACGGCAAGGGCGCGATCGCCCACTCGGCTTAGGAGCTTCCACATGATCGAGCAGGACGTCGTCATCAACACGAGGTACGGACGCCAGCCGGGTTACGCGGCGTGCCCCAGCGATCCGGGCGCATTCCCCGGGATCATCCTGTACATGGATGCGCCGGGCTTTCGCGACGAGCTCAAGGTCCAGGCGCGGCGCATCGCCAAGCACGGCTACTTCTGCCTCGTGCCGGATCTCTACTACCGCCTGGGCACGCTCCGCTTCGACATCCCGCGCCGCAACGACGCGATGTCCGCGGTCATCCGTCCGGCGATGCAGAGCCTCACCAATGCCGCGATGGCGGAAGACACGGCGGGCATGATCGCGTTCATCGACGGGCAGGACAAGGCGAAGGCCGGCCCGCTCGGCTGCGTGGGCCATTGCATGAGCGGGCCCTTTGCCATGACGGTCGCCGCGCGCTATTCCCGAATGCAGGCGACGGCGGCGCTCTACGGCGTTTCGATGGTCACCGGAGAGCCCGATTCGCCGCACCTGCTTGCGAGCCAGATCAAGGGCGAGCTCTACGTCGGCTTCGCCGAGCACGATCCTGCAGTACCACCCTCCGTGGTTCCGGCGCTCGATCAGGCGCTGAAGGCTGCGGGCGTGCGCTATCGCATGGAGACCTACGCGAACGCGCATCACGGCTTCTGCTTCGTCAATCGTCCCGACTACGACCCCGTGGCCGCCGAGCGGTGCTGGGACACGCTGTTCGATCTCTGGGACCGCAACCTCAAGTAGCCATGCCCTACCTCTCCATTCCCGACGGTCAGCTCTACTACGAAGTGCATGGTGCGGGCTTTCCGGTCCTGCTGTTCGCGCCGGGATTCCTGAGCTCGCGCATCGAGCGCTGGTCGACCAATCCTGCGAAGCCCGGCGTGCCCCAGGATTGGCGCGATCCGGTGCCGGTGCTGGCCGACCGCTTCACGCTCATCGCGCTCGATGTGCGCAATGCCGGGCGCTCGCGGGCGCAGCTCAAGGCCACCGACGATTGGGAAACGTATACGGACGACTTCCTGGCGCTGGTCGATCACCTCGGCGTCGAGCGCTTTCACGCGTTCGGCGCGTGCATCGGCGTGTCGTTCGCACTGTCGGTGGCCAGGCGGCGTCCGCAGGCCGTGACTTCGCTCGTGCTGCAGAACCCGATCGGCCTGTCCGACGTGAATCGCGCCGTCCTCGACCGCGAATTCGATCAATGGGCCGACGAAGTCCGCGGCTGGCCGAACATCGATCCGGCACAATTCAAGGGATTCCACGACCGCATGTTCGGCGGCGATTTCATCTTCAGCGTGTCGCGCGAGTTCGTGCGTGGTTGCGCGATTCCGACCATGCTCATGCCGGGCAACGACATGGTGCATGCCGCGAACGTCTCCGCCGACCTCGCCGAGGCACCGGACGTCGAAGTGCTGTCGCCGTGGAAAGGTCTCGATCTGCGCGACTCGGCCATGCAGCGCGTTCGCGACTTCCTCATCCGCCATACGCCGGACCGCCGATGACGCGCATCGCCGTACTCGACGATTGGCAGCGGGCCGCGCGGGCGTGCGCCGACTGGACGCCGCTTGAGGCACGCACGGACGTGCACTTTTTCACCGAGCCGTTCGCGTCGGAGGACGACGCGGCCGCCGCCCTCGCCGGTTTCGACGTGATCCTCGCCACGCGCGAGCGCACGCCGTTTCCGCGGTCGCTGATCGACCGCCTGCCGGCGCTCCGCATGTTCGGGCTGACCGGCGTGCGCGCCGGCAAGATCGACCTCGCCTACCTGCAGCGGCGCGGCGTGGTCGTCTGCTACACCGACGGCGGGCCCGGGGTCGAGAGCACCGCGGAGCTTGCCCTCGCGCTGATGCTGGCTGCGGCGCGGCGTGTTCCGGAAGGCGAAAAGTCGGTACGTGCGGGCCGCTTCCAGCTCGACACGCCCACCGGCTTCGTGCTCGCGGGCAAGACGCTGGGCCTCGTGGGCCTGGGTCGCATCGGTGCTCGGATGGCGCATTACGGGCGGGCTCTCGGCATGACCGCGCTGGCGTGGAGTCAGAACCTCACGGACGAGCGCGCCGCAGACGCCGGCGCCACGCGCGTGGCGAAGGACGAGCTGCTCGCCCGCGCCGACGTGATCAGCGTGCACCTCGTGCTGTCGCCGCGCACGCGCGGCATCCTCGGCGCCGGAGACATCGCACGAATGAAGCGCGGCGCGATCCTCGTCAACACGTCGCGTGCACCGCTCGTCGATGAAACTGCGCTGATCGCCGCGGCGCGCGACGGCCGCATCGTTGCCGCACTGGACGTGTACGAACACGAGCCGCTGCCGGTCGATCATCCGCTGGTGACGTGCCCGAATACCGTTCTGACGCCGCACCTGGGCTACAGCGTGCTCGAGGTCTATCGCGTGTTCTACGTGCAGTGCGTCGAGAACACGCTCGCCTACCTCGCCGGCGCGCCGATTCGCGTGTTGCCGGAGCAGTCGGCATGAGCCCGGCCATGCGCCTCGCATCGCTCGAAGAGTGGTTCGCCATCCACAACGTGTTCATCAGCTATGCAACCGCGCTCGACGCCTGCGACATCGATGGCGTCTTGGCGTGCTTCGAGCCCGACTGCAGCCTTTCGAGCCCGATCCTCGGGCGCTTCGAGGGGCATGCAGGCATCCGCGCGTTCGCGCAGCGCACCGTCGATCTCAAGCGCGAGCGCAACGCCCAGTTCCGCCATGTGGTGTCGAACCTGCGGGCCTGGGTCGACGGCGACCGCGCGACGGCGCGCTGCTACCTGCTGGACTTCCTGACGGAGGATGGCCGGACGGAGCTCCTCTCGCCCGGCGAATACAGCGCCGATCTCAAGCGCCGCGATGGCGTGTGGCGCCTGACGCGGCGCGACGTGGCGATGGATCGCGGCTTCTCGCTTCCCGACGCTCTCGCTGCTGCGCGTTCCGACAGCGCCGCACCGCCGACGACCAAGCCATGACGATGCCACTCATGGTTTCCGATCCTGTCGAGGGCTACGCTGTGCCGACGCTCCCGGCGGCGCCGCATCGTCGCCGGCATCTCGATCTGCTGGCGCTGTCCGTCGAGACCCTGGCCGTGGCCGCGATCATCGTCAACATCCTGGTGACCTTCGGCAACGCGCTCGTGCGTTTCCTGACGCAGCAGGATTTTCCCTGGGCGGCCGACCTCTGGCGGGTGCTGATCGCCATCATCACCTTTCTCGGCGCGCCGGCCTATTTCCGGAGAACGACGGGCATGGCGTATACCGCGGTGCTCGACATGCTGCAGGGCGCGCGCCGGCAGACGGCGGAAGCATGCGGACTCCTCATCCTGCTCGGCGTCTGCGTGACGGCACTGGCGCCGTTTCCCGCCTTCTTCGCGAGCCAGCGGCTGCAGACGCTGCCGATCCTCGGCATCGACTCGGGCTACGTAGCCATCTGGCTGGGCGTCGGACTGGTGCTGATGTCGCTCTTCACGCTCGAGAAGCTGGCGCTGCTCGCGCCATCGGCCATCGGGCGTGGCGCACTCGTGCCGGCGTTGATCGTGCTCGGCACGCTGACCCTGCGCTGGGCCTACGAGCAAGGTCACGTGGAGTGGGATCCGTTCCTGCCGATCCTTCCGGTGATCGTGATCTCGTTTCTCACCGGGGTGCCGATCGGCGGCATCCTGGCCATCGGCGGCATGCTGTTCTTCATCGCCACCGGCGACGCACCGATGGTCACGATCCCGTCGTCGCTGCAATACGGCATCCATAGCTACATCCTGCTTGCGATCCCTTTCTTCATGTTGGCGGGGACGCTCATGGAGGTGACGGGCATGGCGCGGCGGATGATCGACATGGTCCAGCAGTGGGTCGGTCACTGGACCGGCGGGCTCCTGATCGCCCAGATCATCGGCATGTACATCTTCTCCGGCGTGAGCGGCTCGAAGGCGGCCGACGTCGCTACCGTCGGCAGCGTGATGAAGGCCCCGCTGCGGCAATACGGCTACCCGCCGACCGAATCGGTGGCGGTGCTCGCGGCCGCCGCCGCGATGGGCGAAACGATACCGCCGTCACTTGCGCTGCTCGTCCTGGGCTCGATCACCACGCTGTCCGTCGGATCGCTGTTCGTAGCGGGCATCATTCCGGCAACCGTGCTCGCGATCACGCTCATCATCGCCGTCGTGATCCGGAGCAAGCTCAAAGGCTTCCACAAGGGACCGCCCTTCAATCTCCGGCGCGCGCTCGGCAGCATTCCCCTCGCGTTCCCGGCGCTCTTGGTTCCCGTGATCGTGATCGGCGGCATCGTCGGCGGCTTCGCGTCGCCCACCGAATCGGCGTCGCTCGCGGTGGTGTACGCCTTCGTGGTCGCGATCGTCGTCTATCACACGATCGGCTGGAGGACGTGCTGGACGGCGCTGCGCGACGCAACCCTCATCGCCGGAATGATCCTCTTCATGATCGCGGCATCGAACGTGCTGTCGCAGGCGATCGTGACCGACGGCCTCGGGCGCAGCCTCGCCGCACGGTTCGGCGCGCTCGAGAACCCGATGGTGTTCATGTTCGTCTCGATGTTCGCGATGATCCTGATCGGCCTCGTCCTCGAAGGCCTCCCTGCCATTCTCATCGCTGCACCGATCCTGCTGCCGGTTGCGATCAAGTTCGGCATCGAGCCGCTGCAATACGGCATGGTCCTCGCCATCTCGATGGGTGTCGGCGTGTTCATGCCGCCGATCGGAATCGGCTACTACGTGGCCTGCGCAATCGGCCAATCGTCGGTGAACGCGACGATGCGGCCGGCCATGCTCTACACGCTCTTCGTGATCGCCGGCCTCGTCGTCGTCATCCTGTTTCCGCAGATCACGGTCTGGCTGCCGCATTACTTCGGCATGAACTGAACCCAACGCTCGCCGCATTCCCCATTACAGAACGAGGAGACGCCAATGCACGACGACGCGAACGACCGCGCCACGCCACGCCGGGATTTCCTGAAATACAGCGCCGCGACCCTGGGCGCCGCATCGCTGGGAGTCTCCCTTCCTACGCTCGCCCAGCGCGCAAAGGTCTTTCGCTTCGGACACATGCTGCCGGCCGATACCCTCTACAACAAGGCAATCCAGATGTTCGCCGACGAAGCCAGCAAGCTGTCGGCGGGACGCGTCAAGGTGGACATCTATCCGGCCTCGCAGCTCGGGACGATCCCGGAAATGCTCTCGGCGACGCAGGTCGGCTCGCTGACGCTGACGATGGCCGTGCCGGCGTGGTACTCGAACTTCATGAAGCCGATCGACGCCTTCACGCTGCCGTACATCGTGAGCTCGCCCGACAAGCTCCGCTCGGCGCTCGACGGCACGCTCGGCAAGGAAGTCGCGCGCATGGGCGACGCTGCCGGCTTCCATGTGCTGGGCTACTGGCTCATCGGCGGCCGCCACATCGTCAACAAGGTCCGTCCCGTCAACAAGCCCGCCGATTGCCAGGGACTGAAGCTTCGCGTCATCAACAGCCAGGTCTACATCCAGACGTTCCGCGCGCTCGGAGCCAGCACCGTCGCGCTCGATCCGTCCGAGCTCTACGTCGCGCTGCAGCAGGGCGTGGTGGACGGGTTCGAGTATCCGCTGCCCGACCTCGTCTCGATCAAGCTCTACGAGGTGTCGAAATTTCTCTCGCTCGATGCGCACACCACCGACTTCTTCATCGTGTCGATCAACAAGGGCATCTGGGACGGGCTCTCCGCCGACGACCAAAGCGCCCTCTCCAAGGCCATGAGGACCGCGATGGACTGGCAATGGAAGGCGCAGCCTGAGGAGATCGCGGGCGCGCTGGTCAAGCTCAAGACCGTCATGACGGTGAACGACATCACGCCGGAGAACAAGAAGCTCTTCGTCGAAGTGACGCGACCTGTCTACAAGCAATTCGAGTCGTCGATCGGCAAGGACTTCCTCGATCTCGCCATCAAGGAATTGAACTGAGCGCGCACGGCCATGGCAAGCGTTTATGCAAGCACCGAGGCCACGCCCCAGCTCAAGGCGCAGATCGCCGCGCTGGAGCAGCGGCTTTATCGCGCGCAGGTGGCGGGCGCAGTCTCCGACATCGAGCCGATGCTCTCGGCCAGCCTCCGCTACCTTCATTCGACCGGGGTGGCCGAGTCGCGGGAAGGCTATCTCGCCGGGGTCGCCGGCCGGCTCTACGAGTACGGTTGGATCGCGAGCCGCGACGTGCGCCTCAACGTTTCCGAAGACCTGGCGATGCAGGACGGTGTCGTTGACATGAGGGTGAGCGCGCACGGCGCGCCGAAGGTGGAGATCCACCTGCTGTTTTGCCTGGTATGGCGTCGCGAAGGCGCGCAATGGAAGCTTTTGTACCGGCAGGCCACTCGCATTCCCGACGCCGCGTGACAACCGGCGCATCTCACCAACGCAAGGGAGATTCCATGAACGAACCCAAACCCGTGTCCCGCCGCCACTTCCTCGCGGGGCTTGGCGCCGGCACGACGCTCGCGGCCACCGGGCGCATCGCCTCGGCCGCAGACCCCATCGCGCTCAAGCTCGCCACCAACGACACCACGCAGGACGTCTCCTACGCAATCGCGCAGCAGTTCGGCGCAGAGGTCGCGAAACGAACCAGCGACAAGTATCGCGTCCAGGTGTTCGTCGGAGGCTCCCTCGGCAGCGGCGTCAATGTCGTTTCGAGCCTGCAGACCGGCATCATCGACTGCGCGATCCTGACCGCGGGCTTCCTGTCGTCGTCCGTGCCATCGGTGCAGATCGTCGACCTGCCGTTCCTGTTCAAGGATCGCGCGACTGCCGAGCGCATCCTCGACGGCGACGTGGGCAAGAAGATCTTCGCCGAAGCGGAGAATCGCAGCATCATCGGCCTGACCTGGGGCTGGTATGGCTGGCGACAGGTGGAGACCCGCGAGAAGGCGGTCACGGTCCCCGACGATCTCAAAGGCTTGAAGATGCGCATCCAGCCCTCGCCCGTGTTTGCCGCCATGTTCAAGGCAGTCGGCGCGCAGCCGGTGGTGATGGACGGCAGCGAAGTCTATCTGGCCCTCTCGCAGAAGATCGTCGACGGCGTCGAATTTCCGCTGCCGACCGTGGTGACGTTCAAGATGTACGAGGTCAACAAGTACATCGCGCTCACCAACCACGTCTACAACGCGGGCGTGCTGGTGGTGAGCAAGGCGCGCTGGAGCCAGATGAGCCCGGCGGATCGCGAAGCGATGCAGGCTGCGGCCGCCGTCGTCCAGAAACCCTGGCGCGACGACATCGGCGCCGCGGCGGACAAGGCTGCGCAGTTCTGCAAGGAGAAGGGCATGCAGATCACCGAGACCAGCTACAAGGCGTTCCAGGCGAAGATGGAACCGGTGTATACGGAGTTCAAGCCCAAGTATCCGGAGCTCTTCAACGCCATCATGGCGCAACAATAGCGGGGGTCCTCGTCATGCCGACGTCGTCGCGGGTCGGGCTGCTCCTCGCCACGATGGAGCCGCCCGCGAACATCGAGGAGGAGTTCCAGGACTGGTACGACTCCGAGCACTTTCCGGAGCGGCAGGGCTGTCCCGGATTCCTCACGGCAAACCGCTTCGTGTGCGTCGACGGATGGCCGCGCTACCTCGCGATGTACGACCTCGAGGACGTGGAGGTGCTGCGCGGCGAGGGCTATCGAAAGATCGCGCACGCCAGGTATTCCCCGTGGACGCACCGGATCATGAGCAAGGTGTGGGGGCAGTATCGTGCCGAAGGCGTGCAGGTGTATCCGGGCGGCGCGCTGCACGGTAAAGCCGGGCATGCCGCGCGCCTCGTGCTCTGGCGCTTTCGTGGCATACCTGCAGGCGGCGAGGCCGGTCTCGTCGCGGGCTTGCGCGCGCTGTACGAGCCCCGCGTCGAGACGGTGCAGGTGCGGGTGTTCCGCGTCGCGCCGGATGAAGGCGGCGACTACCTCGCGATGGTGGAGCTTTCTGCGCCGATGGCGCCGTGTGACCTGGCACCGCTCGGGACCGCCGCGAAGCACGTCGATCTCGTGAACACTTATATGACCTACGCGCGGCAGGCGCCCGGTGCGTTCCCGAAATCGCCGTAGCGCCGCGAGCGCGGGCTCGTGACCACGATCGCGACACCCGCACTTCGCGCCGTACGCGGTCCGGTGCATTGGCTCGACATTGTGGTGGATGCCGCCGTGGGCGTCGCCCTGATCGGTGAGCTGCTGGTCGTCATCGCCAACGTCCTCGGGCGCATGTTCTTCAACGAGCCTCTACTGTGGGGCGACGAGGCTGCCGGTTTCGCGCTGTCCGTCATCGCGTTCCTCGGCGGCGCCATCGCCTACCGGCGCGACGCCCACGTGCGCGTGCAGACGGTGGTCGCGATGCTCCCGGCGCGGTGGGGAGGTGCGACGACCGCGCTGGTCGACGCGATGGTTCTCGGCATTGCCGCCGTCACCGGCTATCAGTCGATTGGATTGCTGGTCTTCCGCTGGCACGAGACCACGCCGATACTCGGCCTGCGCGCCGCGTGGATCGCGCTTCCACTGACTGCAGCCTCGCTGGCGCTCGCGATCTATGCGATCCATCGGCTACTCGACCAACCGCGGCGAATTGCGCTCATCGCGATCGGTGCGCTGGCGGTCGCGTGCGCATTGTTCGTCGGCGGTCTCGCGCTCCCCGGCCACGCGCCGGCGTCCAATGCGTCGCTCGCGACTGCGCTCGTCATCGTCCTGTTCACCGTGCTGATCGGCCTGCCCATCGCGTTCGCGCTGATGCTCGGCACGATCGTCTTCCTGCACATGGGAGGAACCGTCGCGATGGTCGCGCTGCCTCAGAACATGGTCGACGGCACCGGGCGTTTCGTGCTGCTCGCCCTTCCCTTCTTCATCTTCGCCGGTATCGTGATGGAGCGCGGCGGCATCTCCCGACGGCTCGTGTCCTTCGTCGCCGCCATGGTCGGCGGCATCCGGGGTGGCCTGCTGCAGGTCATGGTCGTCAGCATGTACATCGTGTCCGGCATTTCCGGATCGAAGGCCGCGGACGTGGCCGCGGTCGGCCTCGTGATGCGCGACATGCTGGAGAAGGAGAAGTACGACCTCGATCAATCGGCCGCATTGCTCGCGGCGTCGGCCGCGATGGGCGAGTGCATCCCGCCGAGCCTCGCGATGCTGGTGCTCGGTTCGGTGACTTCGCTTTCGGTTGCGGCCTTGTTCGCTGGCGGACTGATACCCGCTGCCGTGATCGCGCTTTGCCTCATGGTCCTGATCTCGTTCACCTCGCCGCGCCGTACGCAGGCGCCACGTGCAACGTCCATGGGCCGGCTCGCGCTCGGCGCGGTGATTCCGTTCACGATGCCGGTCTTCCTGTTCGCCGGCATCCTGCTCGGGTTCGCGACGCCCACGGAAGTTTCCGCCTTTGCGGTCGCCTACGGTCTCTTCATCGCCGTCGTGCTCTATCGCGAGACCAAACCCCGCGATTTCCTTGCGATGGTCGCGGAAGCGGCCACCGCATCGGGCATGGTGCTCTTCACGCTGGCTGCCGCGCAGTCGTTCTCATGGGTGCTTTCGGCAGCCGAGCTGCCGCACCGCCTCGCTGAGATCGTCACGACGTGGGCCAGCGGCCCCTGGCTGTTCCTGCTGGTGTCGGTGATCGCGCTGATCGTGCTGGGATCGCTGCTGGAAGGGTTGCCCGCGATCCTGATCCTCGCGCCGCTGCTCGTCCCGCTCGCGCCGCAGGCCGGCGTCGACCCCCTGCACTACGGCATCGTGCTGCTGGTGGCAATGGGCATCGGCGCGTTCCTGCCGCCGCTCGGCGTCGGCTTCTACATCGCCTGCTCGGTGGTGCGCGCCCACGCGGACCGCGCGACGCGTGCGATGATTCCCTATTTCACGGTGCTGCTGATCGGCGTGATGCTGGTCGCCTATGTGCCGTGGTTCACGCTCTTCCTTCCCCGCGCACTGCACCTCATACGATGATGAACGACGAATCGATTGCCAAGGCCGCTTCCCTGCTCATTGCGGCACGACGTTCGCGCGAGCCGCTCGAACGATTGCCCGCGGACTGTCGTCCGGCGACGCTGGACGAGGCGCTGCGCATCCAGGCCGCGACCGTCGTGCAGACCGGCGAACGCATCGCGGGTTGGAAAGTCGGAGGGCTGATCGAAGACCGCCTGAGCTACGGCGTGCTGCTCGAATCGCGCATCGTGCAAAGCGGCGCCACGGTCGCCGCCCGAGACATGCCGCTCCTCGGCATGGAAGCGGAAATCGGCTTTCGCTTCCTGCGCGACGCGCCGGCACGCACGCAAGCGTATTCGTACGCGGAAGTCGCGGAGCGCGTGACGGCTTTTCCGGCCATCGAGATCGTCGCGACCCGCTATCGCGACTACAAGGGCACGCCGCTCATCGAGCGCACCGCCGATTGCATGTCGAACGGGGCGTACGTGGTCGGCGAGGAGCGGCCGGACTGGCGCTCGTTCGATCTCCCGAATATCGCGGTGACGCTCGCCTTCGGTGATCAGGTGATCGTGCAGCGAACTGGCGGTCATCCCACCGGCGATCCGTTGAAGCCCGCGGTCGATCTCGTGAACACGCTGCGCACGGGAACGGGGGTTCGCGCGGGACAGGTGATGACCACCGGCACGTACACGGGGTTGAACTTTGCCGCGCCCGGTCAGCACATCCGGGCGGAATTCGAGCGCTTCGGCGCGGCGGAAGTGGACATCGACTAGATGCGCCGGGTCGTCGTCTTCACCGACGGGAGCATCCGCAGGGAAGCCGTCGACCTGCTCGCGCCGACCTGCGAGGTGCGGGTTCTCACGGCGTACCCCTCGGAGCAGGCGTTGATCGACGCCTGCGTCGACGCCGATGCGATCCTTGCCCGGCTGGGCAACGTCACGCGCCGCGTCATCGAGGCTTCGCCGAAGCTTCGCATCGTGGCGAGGCATGGCGTCGGTGTGGATGCGGTCGATCTCGATACGGCCACCGAGCGCGGCGTGGTCGTGACCACCACCGGCAGCGAGAATGCCGCCACCGTCGCGGAATACACGTTTGCGCTGCTCCTGGCACTCGTGCGCCACGTCGTGGCGGCCGACACCAGCATGCGTGCCGGCCAATGGCGGCGCGATCCCCTTGTCGGCATGGAGCTCGACGGCCGCACGATGGGCGTGATCGGCTACGGTGCGATCGGCCGCCGCGTCGCGCGGCAGGCGATGGGCTTTGGCATGCGGGTCGTCGCCTGCGACGTCGCCCAGGCGACACCTGACTTCGGCGTCACCCTGACTTCGCTCGAAGACCTGCTCGCGCAGTCGGACGTCGTTTCGTTGCATATGCGCCTGACGCCGCGCAATGTCCACCTGATCGGCGAGCGCGCGCTCGCGCGCATGATGCCCGGCGCCTATCTCGTCAACACGGCGCGCGGTGAACTGGTCGACGAAGCCGCGCTGGTCGCGGCACTCGAGCGCGGGTCGTTGCGCGGCGCCGCACTCGACACGTACGAGCGCGAGCCGCTCGATGCGGCCAGTCCGCTCCGCCGCATGCACAACGTGCTGCTCTCACCCCACGTGGCGGGCCAGAGCGAGGCGGCATTGAAACGCGTCGCCTTGGTTGCCGCGCAATGCATCCTGGACGAGCTCGCCGGACGCATGCCCGCATTCGTCTACAACCCCGCTGCTTACGGGAAGCGGCCTACGCGTTGAACCCGTAGAGCCTGGCCGGGTTGTCCACGAGGATCTTCACTAGCGTC
>Ga0070665_100006588_pt1 | contig 11805 bp, 10 predicted proteins | sample KBSS13metaG_FD_65862 | JGI IMG/M metagenome (GOLD analysis project Ga0070665, IMG submission 65862) | Switchgrass rhizosphere microbial communities from Kellogg Biological Station, Michigan, USA - KBS S1-3 metaG | ecosystem: Host-associated > Plants > Roots > Rhizosphere > Soil ...
CCCATTATCAAGGACCTCGTCATCAATCGCTCGGCGCTCGATCGCATCGTGCAGGCCGGCGGATTCGTCAGCGCTCGGGCCGGTTCCGCGCCCGAGGCCAACTCGATTCCAATCCCAAAACACAACGCCGATCTCGCGATGGAGGCCGCCGCCTGCATCGGTTGCGGCGCCTGTGCCGCCGCCTGTCCCAATGCCTCCGCGATGCTCTTCACCTCGGCAAAAATCTCGCACCTCGCGCTCCTGCCACAGGGTCAGCCGGAGCGCTCCCGCCGCGTTTTGCGGATGGTTAGGCAAATGGACGAAGAGGGTTTCGGCAACTGCACCAATACCTACGAATGTGAAGCGGTTTGCCCGGCGGAGATCAGCGCCACCTTCATCGCGAAGATGAATCGCGAATACGCCGTCGCCAGCTTACGGGAACGAATGGGCGAATAGCTTCTTTCGCCCCGGGCGGTCGCTGTCCGACCTTAGTCGCAAGATGCGATGCCTCGAGCGTTCTCCCGCCAGCGGACAATTTCCACCCCACTGACGCAAAAGAGGAGCCACGCCGCACCTTCGATCATCGCCGCGACCGCATCGCTCAGCTGCGATGCGCCAAAGTAAAGACTGCTCAGCACCACGAAAAAAATAAGCAGGATGGTCGCGGCGATGACCAGCGCGCGCCAATGCCAGCGTTCGAGGCTGCGCACGAGAACGTAAGCGAGAGCACCATAGACAACTGTGGCAGTCATTAGGTCGCCATCGAGCGGTCCGATGGATAGGCCGCGCCCAAAGGCATGGCCGAAATGCGGCCGCTCCCGGGCAAAAAACTGCTTCAAAAGAAAATCGAGGAGTAGGCCGCCCGGCGCGGCGATCAGAAGGAGACGCAAACGATGGCGGTCGCGGCGACAGATCAGCGCCGCGGCGAGCACGAGCGCTGCCAGCCAGAACGCGGATCCGAGGTGGGCGATGTAATTCATCGCTGCGCTCAGCGGTCCGCCCGCGCGATTGGCAAACCATTCCGCGACCCGAAAATCCGCCGTGATAAACCAATCTCGCGTCCCGATCTGCTGCAGCAATCCGCTAAAGATCGTGGTCGCCGCGAGGAGAAGGAAAATTCCCACCGTGAGGTGAATGCCGAGATAGCCATCAGGGGAGAGTCGCTGCTCGAGCCAGTCGATTTGCCGGGCAAAGCGGCGCCGGAAATTTACCACCGAAGGGCGGGCGCAAAATTGCCGCCACCATTCGCGAATCTCCAGCTCGCGGCTCGCGATACCCCGCCAAAGCAAAAACGTGATGACGACCATCGCGATGAGAATGGCGGCAATCACGCCGGCTCTTCCCACCCAGCGCTCGATCAAATGCCAGCTATGTCCGAAGAGATAGCCGAGGAGCGAAAAAATCACCGCCCAAAGAATGCAACCGATTGCGTTATACGTGAGGAAGCGCAGATAGGACAGACGCGACGCTCCTGCCAGAAATGGCATTAGCGCGCGCCCGACATGAAGAAAATGCGCAAAGAGCACACTCCAGCCTCCGTAGCGGACGAAAAAAGCATCCAACCGATCGAGTTGTTCCGGCCGCAGCCAGAATTTCTCACCGTGCCGTCGTAGCCAGTCCCGCCCCAAGCGGCGGCCAAATTCGTAGCCGATGCTATCTCCGAAAATTGCTCCGACTGCCACGACCGCAATCAGCACACGGACATCGAGCACGTCCTGCCCGGCCAGGAATCCGGCTACCATCACCATACTTTCTCCCGGCATGAAAAAGCCCAGAAACGCCTGGCATTCCAGGAGCACGATGAGGAAGACGATCACATAACCCCAGTGCTCGAGGCGCAGGATCAGGTCGTTAAGATGTTCGAGCATCGCGGCCAAGAATGAACTGTCCGGCGGCAACGTAGCGCAAGCTTCCAGCTTGCCGGCAGAGATTTCTGCAACTGGAAAGCTTGCGCTACCCTTTACGCTGAGTGGTCCGACCATGCCGTGCCAAAAGGAAAAAATTTTGGCGCACCCGACGTTGCTGGTTTAGATCCTCCGATGCTGCAAACCGCGAAACGTGCCGGCGAATCCGCCCCCGCCAATGCCCCGCCCCACGAGCGCTACCTGGAAGCGTTTCGCTGGATGCTGCAAACGCGAATTTTCGAGGAAAAGCTGACCAGCCTCTATCGCGGCGGCATGATCACAGGCGGCGTTTACGTTGGGCGCGGGCAGGAGGCGGTGAGCACGGCGTGCGGTTTGTTTTTGCAGAAGGGCGATGTCTTTGCGCCACTCATCCGCGATCAGGCGGGGCGCGCGGCTTTTGGAGAGCCGCTAATCAACGTCACGCGCACTTATCTCGGCTCGCGCCAGGGACCGATGCGCGGCCGCGATGGCAATATCCACCGTGGCTGCCCCGAGGCAGGTCAGCTAGCCATGATCAGCCATCTCGGCGCCATGATTGCGGTTGTCGTCGGCAAACTGCTGGCCAAGCGGATGAACGGCGAGAAGGGTTTCATCGGCCTAACGACGATTGGCGAGGGCGGGATGCAAACCGGCGCGACACATGAAGGGATGAACATCGCCTCGGTGGAAAAGGTGCCGTTTGTGATCGTGGCTTCCAATAATCACTTCGCCTACTCGACGCCGAACGATCGGGAATTTGCCTGTGCCCATTTGGTGGATCGGGCGCGCGGTTACGGCTACGAAGGTCACAGGGTGGACGGTACCGATTTAGCCGCCTGCCTTGAAGTAATCGGCGGCGCGGTGGAACGCGCGCGGACCGGCGGACCGCCGCAATTGGTGGTCGCCTCGCTCCTGCGTCTGGCCGGTCACGGCGAACACGACGACGCCAGCTACGTGCCAGCGAAGATGAAGAAGGAACCGTGGGCGCAGGATTGTGTAGCGCGCACTGAACAGTTGATCCTCGAAAACAACTGGGCCGACTCCGAGACGCTCAAAAAATGGCGTTCGGAAATTTCTGCTGAAGTGGAAAAAGCCGTTGAGACAGCACAGCGCGAAGCGGCGCCAGTGGGAAACGAAGAAGATTGGTGTGCCGTGGCGACCCGCGGAATGGTGGACCGAGTTTGATGAGCGTCACGTACCTCGAAGCCATCCGGGAGGCCCAGGCGCATCTTTTGCGCGAGGATAAGCGGGTGTTCATTTACGGCCAGGACATAAGCGGGAAGTTTGGCGGCGCGTTTAAGGCCACGAAAGGTCTCGCGGCGGAATTTCCGAATCGCGTCCTGAACACTCCGATCAGCGAAGATGCGATGGTCGGGACGGCGATCGGTGCCGCCATGGAAGGGATGCGGCCGATTGTCGAGATGCAGTTCGCAGATTTCTCCAGCGTGGCGCTCAATCAGATTTTGAACAACGCCGGCACGCAGTATTGGCGGACGAATATTCCTTGTCCAATCACGGTGCGATTGCCTTCCGGCGGGACGAAAGGGAGCGGGCCATTTCACAGCCAGAGCATGGAAGCAATTTACTCGCACTACCCGGGGCTGGTCGTCGTCGCACCGGCCACGGTGGAGGACGCCTACACGATGCTGATCGATGCGGTCGCGATCGATGATCCAGTTATCTACTGCGAGCACAAGTATCTTTACTACCATCTCAAGGCCGACGCCCTGCCGAAGGACCGGCTGCCGATCGGGAAAGCGCGAGTCGTTAGACCGGGACGCGATCTGAGCATCGTCACCTACAGTGCAATGGTGCACGAAGCGCTTGCGGTCGCGAGGGAATTCAGCGCCGGTGGCGTGGAGATCGAGGTGGTCGATCTGCGCAGTGTAAAGCCGCTCGACACCGATACCGTGCTCGCTTCCGTCGCGCGGACGGGACGATTGCTTTGCGTGGGCGAATCATTCCCCTGGGGCGGCGCAACGGCCGAGATCATCGCGCGTGTCGCGACAGAAGGTTTTCATCTCCTCGACGCGGCGCCTGGGCGCATTAATGCCAAAGATACGCCGATCCCCTATCATCCGAATCTCTGGAGCGAGCATCGCCCGAACGCGAAATCGATTGCTGCCAAAGCGCGCCAGATTTTGGCCGAATAATCTTATGCCGAAAGTTCCAATCACCATGCCACAGCTCGGCGAATCGATGGCCGAGGCGACGATTGTCGAAATCAAAGTGCAACCGGGCGACAAAGTCGCGGCCGACCAAGAAATCATCGAAGTCGAGACGGACAAAGCCGTGATGGGTATCACGACGCCCTGTCCGGGAAAAATCGCAACGATTGATGCGAAGGTTAAGGGGATCTACGCGGTCGGCGCCGTGTTGGGGTATGTTGAGGCCAGCGAAGCGGAGGCGGCGCGTTTCGTAAAGAATGCGCCAGAGCCGCCCACGGATGAAGCGTCAAGAGAGGTGCCGGGACGCGAAGAGGAATCCGCAGAAGCTCAGAATGGAAGCGGCTCGCATTTCCAAGTCGATGAAACGGGCCTGCCGCAGGTCGCAGCCGGTTCGCACTTCCAGGTCGATAAAGCCGGAGTGCTGCCCGTGCCCGCAAGTGCGAAAGGCGCGGGCTATTTCTCTCCGCGGGTGAAGGCGCGCATGGCCGAGCTGCAATTGACGCAGGCCGATCTAGCGGCAATCCAGGGAAGCGGAAACGCCGGGCGGATTACGATAAAGGACTTGGAATTTTTCCTCAGCAGTCTCGAAAAACAGACCGCGGAAGACGCAAGCGCGATCCGCACTGGCGTGGCCGATGCGATGAGGCGCAGTTGGACGAGGCCGCTCGCCACAGTGGGTGTTTCCGTTTGTCTCGATCCGGTGCTGGAAAATCGGAAGAAACGCGATCCAAAACCAGGCCCTGCTTTGTATGTGGTGCGCGCGCTCGCTTTAGCTCTGGCGAAAACCCCGGCTGCGGCATCGCGTCTGATCGGCGGTCGTGCGCTCCGCTCCGAGTCGATCGACATCGGCGTCGCGGTGGAAGCGCAGGACGGGATCATGGTTCCGGTCATCCGCAACGCGGACAAGACTTCGCTCGCTGACCTCACGAGCCGTTATACCGAGCTGGTCGATCTCGCCCGCCGGCGCCGGGTGACTTCGGAAATGACCTCCGGCGGCATCGCCTCCGTTTCCAATTTCGGCACTTTCGGCCTGGATTGGGGGACGCCCATTCCCCTGCCCGATCAAACGCTGCTTCTCGGTCTCGGCGCCGGAAAGAAAGCGCCCATTTGGAGCGAGGAAAAAAAGCAGTTCGTTCCCGCTACGCAAGCCGAACTTACGCTCAGCTTCGATCATCGCAGTCTCGACGGCGGCGGGGCCGGGCGTCTCTTACAGCAGGTCGTCGAGCTGCTCGGCTCACCGGGAAAATTGTAGAGTGCGCTGTCTCAGCGCAGCTCTTCGGTTTGCGACGATCGGCGACCACCCTTATCGTTTGGCGCGATGAATTCCACCGCGACAATCGATCCCAGCATCAGCATGCGCGAGCTCCTGGAGCAATTTCCCGGGGCGCAACGTGCACTTTTCCGCCGCTACCATATCGGCGGCTGCAGCAGTTGTGGTTTCAGCCCGGACGAAACGCTCGCCGGCGTTTGCGCACGCAACGAAAATCTCGATGTCGATGAAGTCACAGAGCACATTCTCGCCAGCGACGCAGCCGATCGCGCGATGCAGATCGAGCCGGGCGAACTTTCGGAACGCCTCGCGGCCGGAGAAACGGTTCACCTTCTTGACATTAGGACGCGCGAGGAATTCGATTCCGTAAAGCTCCCGGGCGCGGATCTCTTCACTCAGGAATTCATGCAGGAAATCCTGGCCAACTGGTCGCGCAACAATCTGCTCGTGATTTACGACCACCGAGGCGCGCGCAGCATGGACGCGGCCGCGTATTTCCAGGGTCATGGCTTCGAGAAAATCAGAAGTTTGCGAGGCGGCATCGACGCCTGGAGCGCCGAGGTAGATCCAACGCTACCTCGCTATCATTTGGAATAGGTCGATGAACGACGAACTGGAAAAGCGCATCGAAGCAGCGGTCAGGAATCCGCAGAACCTCGGCGAAATGGAAAACGCCGACGCGATCGGCACGGTCGGCAGTCCCGACTGTGGTGACATGCTGCGGATGTGGGTCAAGTTCAAGGAAGAGGGCGGCCGCAAAGTGATCGATCGCGCGACCTTTCAAACCTTCGGTTGTCAGACCGCGATCGCGGTGGCCAGCGTCGCAACCGAAATGCTGGCTGGCAAGACCGTGGACGAAGCGATCTCCATGTCGGGCGAAGATCTTGCGGCCCCGTTAGGCGCGCTGCCGCCGGTGAAGATCCATTGCGCGCAGATGGTCGAGGGCGCCCTGCGCGCGGCACTTGGCGCTGACACACCTCCGGAGAGCCAGGCCACCGTGGCCACGAAAAACGCGCCGACGCTGCTGGATTCATTCACGCCGACCGCCACGCCGCGAAAGCTGAAAATCGTAATCGAGCCTTAGCCTAACGAAACTGTCTTATGCACGAAAATACCGAATTCACCACTGCCCGCGACGTTGAAGCGATTCAAATCCCAAGCGGCAACAAGACGACTATTCCGGCTGGGACGCCCGGCGTGGTCACGCAGACCCTCGGGGGTAGCTATACAATTGCCACCTATCAAGGCTTGGCCCGCGTCGCCGAAAAAGACCTCGAAGCGCTTGGCTTGGAGAAGCCGTCCAGCGCGAATGGCGAAAAGCCTTCCACTCTAGTAGCCAGCGGGCCGGTCGATGAAAAAGCGGTTTGGGACCAACTACGACAGTGTTACGACCCAGAAATCCCAGTCAATATCGTCGACCTCGGCCTTGTCTACGGCTGTAGTCTTGTCCAAAAACAAGGTGGCGGCACAAAAGTCGAAGTGAAAATGACCCTCACGGCTCCCGGCTGCGGAATGGGCCCGGCGATCGCACATGACGCGCAAAGCAAAATCCTGAGCATAGACGGCGTCGAGGAAGCCGATGTACAACTCGTCTGGGACCCGCCTTGGAACCAGAGCATGATCAGTGAAGCCGGGCGAATGAAGCTCGGAATGATCTAATCCGACATTGCTTACCGCTTGCGCCGCCCAAAGAGGAAGATTCAGCTTCCCTCTTCGCGCAACTCGTTCTCTCCGTGCGAAAGATGCATCCGTGTCCTGATCTTCTTCTGGCACAGCGCGGTCTCCCTAGCTCACGAAGCGGATCAACCGCCGGTTTGTCCGATACAAATTGAACAATTTTACTGGAATTGAATGTCGTCTCTGGCAGGCTGACGCAGCCATCAGAGCAGGGCCCTAACAAAACCAAAAATCATGAACAAACCATTCTCACTCGTTATCGCCGCCGTTTTCATTTTCCTCTCACCCTTCGCCCTTGCGACCCAGGCAGACGACACCACAATCACGATCGATGCCCAGACTCCGGGCGCGACACCATTTATTGATCAGCTCACTTTGACGGCGAGTGAGACCAGCGTGATCAAGAGCATAAAGTTTTTGATCGCTCCCAAGCCGGGTTCGAACACGCGTCCTCTTTCAGGCACCTACTCTAACGCTTACCTGACCGACCGCGGTTACTTGAACTCGGCAACCGGTGAAGTCTTTCTTCCCGTCTACGGACTGTATGCGGATTTCACCAACACTGTGACACTGACCTATCGCTTTAACGATGGCTCCTCCAAGGAAGACTCCACGGCCGTGACAACGGCCGCATTCGACGATCCCTGCGGCTATGACAAACCGACTGTCCTACAAGCAAGGACAAATGATGTCTCGCTGAGTTACGATTATATTTTTGTTAAGGGGCAATGCAGCGAGTTTTCGCCTGCGATAATCGACACAGACGGGGTCCTCAGGTGGGTCGGTCCAGGCGGTATTTCCAGCATTAGCGCCACCTTCTTTGATAATGCTTTTTACATCGGTGTAGGAACAATTCTATATCGCATCGAGCTGGATGGAACGATCACTCCTCTTCATGATTACAGCGATATCGGCGCCACTAATTTCCACCATAACATCGAGCACGGAAAAAATGGCCTGATGCTGGAAGTTGATACGGCCGATTTCGTCGAATCGATAAATTACGAAGTCGACGGTGCCGGCAACGTTATGAGAACGTGGAACCTGGCCGACATCATCAGCGCGGCCATGATCGCCGGGGGTGATGACCCTGCCGAATTCGTCGTGCCAACCGCGCCACCTCCGAACGATTGGTTCCATAACAACGGTGCGACATACAACCGGGCTGATGACTCGTTGATCATTTCGAGTCGGGAAAATTTTCTTATTTGCCTCGATTATGAAACTCTTGCCATCAAATGGATTCTAGGGGATCCGACGAAAAAGTGGCACCAGTTCCCATCTCTGGCACAATACGCGCTCGACCTCACGCCGGGCAGTCTGCCGCCGATTGGGCAGCACGCTCCGTCGATCACCTTCGATCAGAATATCATGGCGTTCGACAACGGATTGGCCAGCTTCTTTCAGCAACCACCAGGAGAGACCCGCTCGTATGCCAGTCCGCGAAAGTATCAAGTGGATTTGAACGCAAATCTGGCCGCCGAAATTTGGAATTTCGAGATGGACCAAAGCATTCTTACCCCTATCTGCAGCAGTGTTTATGAGGATGCGCCGCTCAACTACCTGATCGATTACGCATTTGTCGGTGGTTTTATTACTGATACGAATTATGCCCAACTCCTCGGCCTAAATGCGGCGGGAGAAAAGGTGTTCTATTACCAATACCCAACCGTCTCCTGTAACACCGCTTACAATTCTCTTCCGCTCCATCTAGAAAGCACTTCCTTTCCAACCGTCCCGGCTCGTGCGCTCAATGTCTCCACTCGCGGTTTGGTTGGTTCCGGCGACAGTTCCTTGATTGGTGGATTCATCGTAGTCGGCAGTGAGTCCCAGACAGTAGTGCTCCGGGCCCTGGGACCATCGCTCGCCAATTCTGGACTCTCGCAAACGGTCGCGGACCCCATTCTTACTCTGTTTGATGCAGCGGGTAATGAAGTAACGGCGAACGACGACTGGGAGAATGATCCTGGCGCTGATCAGATCGCTGCGGATGGGCTTGCGCCGACCAATCCGAGCGAGGCAGCTACTGTCCAAACTTTGGACCCGGGCGCCTACACCTTTGTGGTTACCGGCAAAGATTCCATTCCGGGAATCGGTTTGGTCGAAGCGTATGATCTCTCTCCCCTCGCGGCCTCCAAGCTAGCCAATCTCAGCACTCGCGGTATGGTCGGCACGGGCGATGATGTGCTTATCAGCGGCTTCATCATAGGTGACGTGGACAGCAGCGCGGTGGTCCTTCGCGCCATCGGACCGTCACTGGAATCTGCTGGGGTCACCAATCCGCTAAGCGATCCGATACTGACTGTGTATGACGCCAATGGCGCGACCATTGCCGGCAATGACAACTGGCAGGACGACCTCGGCGCGACCATCCTGGCAGCGCGCCAGCTCGCCCCGACCGATGCGGCCGAAGCCGCTACAATCCTCCAGCTGCCGGCGGGCGCCTACACGACAATCGTCAGCGGCGCTAACGATGCCCTGGGGGTCGGCTTGGTCGAGGTATTCGACCTCTAACAACGGTTCCCGGCGCCGGTGGCGTGATCGCTGGGCTGCAGCCCACGATTTTCCCGGCGTTGACATGAACTCGCGTCGTCTTATAATCACGGCCCCGCGCCTGCCACCGTTAAGAGGCGCGCGCCAAAATTACCACCAGATTTCACATGCCTTCCACTCAAATCATCCTGACCGAAAATGTCCCCGGCCTTGGTGCCGAAGCGGATGTCGTGAAAGTCCGCCGCGGTTATGCGCGCAACTTTCTCCTGCCGACTGGCAAGGCTCACGAGGTCACACCGCGCGCTATGCGCCAGATCGACATGCTGAAGGCAAAGCGCGCCGAGCGCGAAGCCCGCGAATTGAACGAAGCCGAAGACCTGGCCCGCCGAATTGGCAAACTCAAAGTCACTTTCACCCTCCATACCGGTGAAACCGGCAAGGCGTTCGGCTCGATCACAGCGAACGATCTGGCCGAGCGTCTAAAACAGGAGCTCAGCCGGGATATCGATCGCCACCTCCTGGTGCTTGAGCATCCGATCAAGACGACCGGTGAGCATGAAGTGCCGCTTAAGCTGCACCACGGTGTGACGGCGAAATTCAAGTTCAACGTAAAATCCTCCGAGGAACCTAAACTGGAAGCTCCGGCCGAAGAGTCGGCCGACAAGTCCCGCGGTCCCCGCAAGCACACGAAGTAAATGCCGAGAGATTCTCGAGGCTCAACCAGAGCCGCAGAGAGAACTCGGAAAGAACCCGGAAACGGGTCCGGCCGAGGCTGGCCGGAGCGAGGGGGCGACGCGGAACGGCAGAAGCACACAGCTTCTTCACCGGATATTCACCGTGCCCTCCCCCACAGCGTGGAGGCGGAGCAGGGCGTGCTGGGCTCGATGCTCATCTCGCCGCGGGACATCATTGCGGAAGCGGTCGAGAAGATTAACGAGAACTATTTCTACATTCCGGCGCATCAGACGATCTACACCGTGCTGGTCGATCTTTGGAATGCCGGTCAGGGCATCGACCTGATTACTTTCACCCAGGTCCTGCGCGATCGGAATCTGCTCGATACTGTGGGCGGCGCTTCATTCGTCACCAGCCTTTTCACTTTTGTCCCGACGGCGGCAAACGTCGGTTATTACCTCGAGATCGTGCGCGACAAATACATCCTGCGCGAAATAATCAGCGCCTGCACCGAAGGCGCCCGGCGCTCTTACGAGGAGCAGGACGAAGTCGACAACCTGCTGGACGAAGTGGAGCAAAAAATCTACGCGGTTGGGGAAGATCGCTTCAAGGACACCGCGCTTTCGATGAAAGACCAGGTGATGGACGCGATCGAGGCGATCGAGAAACTCTACCAGCAGCATGGCGGCATCACCGGCCTCGCCACTGGGTTTAAAGATTTTGATCGCCTAACGAGCGGCCTGCACCCGGCCGAGATGATCGTCATCGCGGCGCGGCCGAGCATGGGCAAGACGGCATTGACCATGAACATCGCGGAACATGTGGCGGTGAACGAAAATCGGCCCGTCGCGGTCTTCAGCCTGGAGATGAGCGCGCAGCAATTGGTCCAGCGCCTCCTCTGCTCCCGCGCTGGCGTGAACTCACAAAAGGTACGCGACGGCACCTTTCTCGCCGACCGCGATTTTCCGAAACTGACCGCAGCGGCATCAAAACTGGCCGAGGCAAAAATCTTCATCGATGACAGCCCGGGGCTGAACATTCTCGAGCTGCGGGCGAAAGCGCGGCGCTTGCGTGCGCAGCACGCGGTCGAACTGATCGTGATCGATTACCTTCAGCTCCTGCGCTCAACCTCGCGGCGCGGACAGGAGAATCGGCAGATTGAGATCTCGGAAATTTCGGCCGGAATCAAAGGCCTTGCCAAGGAGCTGAACATTCCCATTATCGTCGCGGCGCAGCTGAATCGAAATCCGGAAAACCGCACGGGCGACAGCAAAGGGCGGCCGCGTTTGAGTGACCTGCGCGAATCGGGCAGCATCGAGCAGGACGCTGACTTGGTTGGGCTTCTCGTTAGGCAAGAATACTACGCCGACACTGAAGAAGAAAAAGACGAGATGGAAGGCAAAGCCGAGCTCATCATTGCCAAGCAACGCAACGGCCCGACGGGCGACGTGGCGCTCACTTTCCGGAAGGAATTCACCCGTTTCGAAGATCGCGCACGCGAAGAGCGCGAACCGCTCTAGGCTTCGTCATCCCGGCTCTCTCAGAGCGACCGGGCCGCGTCGATCACATGCTGCGCGTCGATCCCGAGTTCCTTCATCGCTTCGCTGCCCGGGGCGCTTAGGCCAAAGCGTTTCAGGCCGACGATCTTCCCGTCGAGCCC
>Ga0070665_100006589_pt1 | contig 11804 bp, 6 predicted proteins | sample KBSS13metaG_FD_65862 | JGI IMG/M metagenome (GOLD analysis project Ga0070665, IMG submission 65862) | Switchgrass rhizosphere microbial communities from Kellogg Biological Station, Michigan, USA - KBS S1-3 metaG | ecosystem: Host-associated > Plants > Roots > Rhizosphere > Soil ...
TCGTATGCCGCCGCGGCGTCCTTGTCGTAGCCCTCAACCGCCACGCGATCGAGAATCAGGCCGGTCTGCAGATCGCCGACCTCGAACCCCACGAGGCCGTCGACGTTCGCGAAGGCCAGCGTGCCGCCCGCGTTCAGCGCGAAGGGACACAGCGACGCGCTGAACGGACCGACGGTCTTGACCACGCGATCGCTCGTGGTGTCGCTGACCGAGAGGATCGTCGAGTCCCACGCGCCCAGATACGCGTGCCGGCCGTCGCGCGCATAGATCGTCTGGCGCGGCCAGCCGGTCACGCCGATCACGGATCGCACGGCACCGGTCGCGGCGTGAACGACATACCACTTCGCGCTGCCGAAGGCCGGCGCATAGATGGTCTGGCCATCGGGCGAGACCGCGACGCGATCGCAGCAGTGATCCTCATAGCGCCGCTCCCAGACGACGGCGTCGCTCTTCAGATCGATCGCGGCCAGCCGTCGAGTGGTGCTGATGTAGATGCGGCCCGCACGCTCGCCGCCTGCCGTCCCTCGCACGACTTCGCCGTCCTGGCCTTGGCCTGCGGGCCAGACCGGAATGCGTCTGACGAACCGATGCCCCTCCGTGGTGTCGAACACGAGAATCCTGACCGAGCGATCGGGATCGCCATCGTCGGATCCCGGCAAGGCGACGTAGAGAAACCGCGCGCGCGAGTCGAAGGCACGGACGGCCACCGCAGAAGCGCCCATCAGGAGCAGGAGCACCATGGCGCGCATCGGCTATTCGTGACAGCTCGGCTGAACCATCTCGAAGGTGCTGATCGTCATGCGCTGCTCGCCCGGCAGCGTGATCAACAGGCCCCGGACGTGCATCGTGTGACCGTGGTGCGCGTCTGGTGCGTAGGCCATCGCGTCCACCAGCTGAATCGTCCGCGTGCCGAGCGGCGCCGGGGCGGCCGCCGGCGCGGATCCACCAGGCGCCGCCGGAACGGCGGCGACCGGATCGCTCGCCTGGGTCAGCATCCAGGTGTGCTGAGGTCCACTGGTCAGACAGCCCACGACGTCGACGTAGGAGAAATCACCGATCGGAGGCGGCGGCTTTGGACGCCCCGGCACGACCCGGATGCCGTCGAGCGCGTCGGCGGTGAGCTCGCGCGGACCGGCCGCGAATCCGTTCTCCTTCAGCAGATGCGCGACGATGTCGAGATAGACGTTGTCGCCGAGGCTTCCCGGCGCACCCCGCGGCATCGTCGTCGCCGTTTTCGCGAAGAGCGTCTTGAGATCCTTGCCGGCGAATTCCCGCGCGAACCGCTGATCTCTGAGTGCAGGCCCGGTGTTGCCGCCGAGATCCGCGCGGTGACAGCCGCTGCACGCCGAGTCGTACACGACGGCGCCGCGCGCGGCCTGGGCGTCGGTGTAGACGCCGTCCGCCACAGTCCTGGTGGTTTCCTGCGCGCTCGCAGCGATCGACAAGACAAGAACCAGAACGGGAATTCTCATAGACCGGGTTGCGGCGGTTTGACCGGTTCCCACGCGACCACTCCGGCGCGCCTGGTCTCCCGGCGGAACAGCTTGCCGCCTTGCGTGACATACAGCCAGGCGCGGCCGGGCCCGCCGAACGCGAGGCTGGTGACCGGCGAGGTCGTGAACTCGGGCGTGTTCAAGATGTTCGAGCAGCGGCCCGGTTGCTCGCACACCTGGATGCCCATCGCACTGGCCGCCCACATGTAGCCGAGGGAGTCGACGGTGAGACCGCCGACGCCGCTGAACAATCCTTCTTCGGGCATCTCCAGCCGCTGGAACGGCTCGCCGTTCACGAGCGAGCCATCCGCGGCGATCTGAAACGACCACTGAAAGCGGTCCATGCCATCGGAGACCAGCAGCATCGATTGGTCGGGCGTCAGCGTGAGCGCGGTCGGGCTCATGATCTCGCCACCGCTATAGACGACACGCTGTTGTCCCTTTTCGCTGACGTAGGTCACCGTCTTGTGCGCCGTATCGACCACGTAGATGGCGCCGCTCCTGGTGAGCGCGAGGTCGTTGGCCTGGATATTCTGCGCCACGACCTTCTCGTCGCCGGCGGTGCCGTAGGACACCAGGCGCCGCGCCGCCGGCTGCGACACGTAGAGCCGCCCGTCGGCGCCGAAGCGCAGCGCCCGCGCGCCGCCGCTATGCTCCTTGAAGACCGAGACGACCCGAGCCGCATCCGATTTGTAGATTCGATCGGCTGCAGGATCGGCGAAGAAGACGTTGCCGTCCTTGTCCACCGCCGGGCTGACCGGCGACTTGTAGACGTCACCGACCTGCTCCCACAGCTTGTCGCGGTAGATCAACGCGTAGACGGCGCCGCGCGGGCCGCTGCCCCGTCCAGCGGCCGGCGCGCCCGCGGCCGGAGCGGGCGGCGGCGTTGGCGGAGGCGGCGGGGGGACGAGCTCACGGCGCGGCACGAGCTGCGCGAAGAGTCCGCGTCCGGCGCCAGGCGGCGGCTCGCCGACCGCGATCGGTTGCGGATACCCGCGCCACAGCCAGCGCAGCGTGTCGGGCAGGATCGAGGCGCCGTGGCGGTTGCTGTGCCCATCCTCACCGAGCTCGATCTTCACGTCGTTGCCGGCGAACTCGAGCGCGGCAGCCATGCGGGGATTCTCGAGAGACCAGCTGCCGGCATAATTCACCAGATCCTGACGTCCGGTCTGCATGAACACCCGAATGGGCCGCGGCTCGGTCCGGCGAATCAGGCCCGGCAGGCGATCGGCGCCCCTGAAATTGCCGAAGCTGCCGACCCAGGTGATGACACGGCGAAATTGATCCGGCCGGTTCCACGCCGCGACGAACGCACCGACGCCGCCGGTGCTGATTCCGGCGATCCCGTGATCGTTTGGATCCTTCGAGAGGTTGTAGCCGGCGGCGACCGCAGGCACCAGCTCTTCGATCAGGAAGCTCGAGAACCGCGGCGTGAGCGAGTCGTACTCGAAGATCCGCTCGTATCGATTTTGAGCCTGGTCGCTCAGCGCCGGCATGATGCCCGGGTCGACGAAGATCGCGACCATCGGCGGCAGGTCCTTGCGGGCGATCAGGTTGTCCAGAACAACGGGGACGCGGACGCCGTTGCCGGCGTAGCCGCTGCCGTCCAGGAAGATCATGTACGCGATCGGCCGGCTTCGATCGTACTGAGCCGGCACGTAGACCTGGTAGTTGTGCGGCGTGCCCGGGAAGAACTTTCCGGGCGCGAGCGTGTGTTTCGTGACCGTGCCCTTGGGCACGTCCGGCTGCGGCTGCGAGTCGGGCCCGAGCGAGTAGTCGAGCGGAGGCAGACCGCTGGCTGGCGGCTGCGGCACGTTTGCCGTGAAGCCGGGTCCGGCGAGCCAGACAGCCGCGCCGATCGCGAAACATCCGGCCGCAATCGATGTCTTCATTGGCGCTCAGCGCTTCGACGGGATCTTCGGCTTTTCACCGCGTTCGGTGATGAGCTTGGTCAGGAGGTCCACCGCCAGATCGACCGGCAGGTTGTCGGCGATCGCCATCGGCGTCCGTCCCGCGCCGTTCAATTCGTCCAGGCTGGCGCGATGGTCGGCGAGGAACTGGATCACCTCGCACACTTCCGGCTGGGTCCGGCCGTTCATGCCGACGGCGACGTGCATCGGCGTGTTCCCCACCGTCGTGACGACGTCGACGTTCGGATCGAGCTCGTAGGCGTAGGTGAAGGTCTTGAGCCGGGCCCCCGAAGCGGCCGCCATCAACAGGGTCGAGCCGTCCTGTGCCTTCAGCGACGGGTCGGCGCCGGCCGCGACCAGCGCGCGCATGACGTCTTCGTGATCGGCGCGCGCCGCCACCATCAGCGGAGTCTGCTCGCCGGCTGCGGCGCCGCGCCCGCCACCACCGCCGCCTCTGGCGCCGGCGGGTACCGAGGACGTCGGCGTGCGTGCGTTCACGTCGGCGCCCTTCGCGAGCAGCGTGCGCACGAGGTTCATGTCGCCGCCCTGCGCCGCCAGGTGCAGCGTCGTGTTGCCGGCGCGATCGCGTGCGCCGATCTCGGCGCCGCCGTCGAGCAGCGCGAGGGCGGCCGCGGTGTGTCCGTACGACATGGCGACGATCAGCGGCCTGGCGCCGGATCCGAGGACGACGCTCGGGTTGGCGCCCGCCTTCAGGAGCGTCTTGATCGACGCGACGTCGTTCCTGGTGGTCGCGAACACGAGCGGGGTGAAACCGGATTTCGACGCGGCGTTGACGTTCGCGCCCATCTCGACCAGGCCGGCGACGACGTCGGCGTGCGACTCGGCGGCAGCCCACATCAGCGCGGTCTGACCGCCGCGCGGTTCGGCGGCGTTCACCTCGGCGCCGTGGCGCACCAGCACGCGCACGGTATCGAGGCTCCCGGCGCCGGCCGCAATCATCACGGAGGTCTCGCCGTTCCAGCGCACGGCGCGGGCATCACCGCCGGCAGCGATCAACCGTTCGATCAGCTCGGCGTCGCCGTTGGCCGCGGCCAGCGTCACCGGCGTTTCGCCGTACTCGTCGGCGGTGTTGGCCCGGGCGCCGGCGTCGAGCAGCGCCTCCGCCATGCGCCGCTCGCCAAGGTGCACCGCCCACGCCAGCGCGGTGGCGCCGTCGGGCTGCGCGGCATTCACGTCCGCCTTCGCCTTGAGCAAGGCGGCGAACGCCTTGTCATCGCGGCGCTTCACGGCGTCCAGCAAGCGGACGTCGCGCGGCTCCGCGTGCAACGGCGCCAGCGGCGCCCACGCCGAGAGACAGCAGATGGCGGACAGAAACAGCATGCGACCGGCCCACGCTGATGGTGAGCCTGTCGAACCACGAGCGCGCTCACCCTTCGACATGCTCAGGGTGCGCGGTGGATCGATGAGTTCCGGACGAGCGGTGACCGGCGATGTCACACCCACGGGCTACAGATTCGTCAATCGCCCGGTGCTGTCGCCGAAGCCGTCGACGTGCGGCACCCCGGCCAGGTCGAACATGTTCAGGAACAGGTTGTTCAGCGGCGTCTCTTTCGAATAGACGAGATGACGGTTGCCCTTCAGCTGTCCGTTGGCGCCGCCCGCCAGGACGATCGGCAGGTCGTCGTGCGTGTGGATGTTCGATTCGCTGATGCTGCTGCCGAAGAGCACCAGCGAGTGGTCGAGCAGCGTCCCGTCGCCGTCGGGCGTCTCCTTCAGGCGCTTGAGCAGATACGCGAACATCGCGACGTGCAGCTCGTCGATCTTGATCAGCTTGTCGATCTTCTCCGGATCGCTCTGATGATGCGAGATCGAGTGATGGCCGTCGGAAATGCCGATCTCGCGATAGGCGCGGTTGCTGCCGTCGCGGCCGAGCATGAAGGAGGCGACGCGCGTCATGTCGGTCTGCCAGGCGACGACCTGCATGTCGATCATCAGCCTGGTGTACTGCTCGTAGTCGTCCGGCACGGCGCCCGGCCGCTCGATGAGCGGCAGTTGCATCGTGTGGTTCTGCGCCTCGGCCAGTTGAATCCGGCGCTCGATGTCGCGGACGGCTTCGAGGTATTCCTCGAGCTTGCGCTTGTCGCCCGTGCCCAGCGTCATGCGCAACCGCGACAGGCTGCCGGTGACGTAGTCGAGCACGCTCTTCTGGTGCTCGAGCCTGGCCATGCGGGCGGGCGCGCCGGTGCTGTCGCCGTCGCCGAAAAGCCGCTCGAAGACGGTCCGCGGGTTGATTTCAGCCGGCAGCGGGCTGGTCGGCCCGCGCCAGGACATCGACATGTAGGCACAGGTGTAGCCGGAATCGCAGTTGCCCGCGAGCGGCTGCGGCTCGAGCCCGAGCTCGAGCGAGGACAGCTGGGTGTACTTGCCGAGCTCCTTGGCCGCGATCTGATCGGCGGAGATCCCGAGCTGGAAATCTGCGCCGCCGGTCTTGAGCGGATGGACACCGGTGAGAAACGTGGCCGTGGCTCGGGCATGGTCGCCGGGACCGTCGCCGAGCGCCCGTCCGGTCACCTGCGCCAGCCCGCTGAACACGTTGATCTGCTCGCGGAACGGCTCGAGCGCCTTCATCGTCGGGCTGAACTCGAAGTTGGCGCCAACCGTCTTCGGCGTCCACATGAACGGGCGCGGGCTCTTGTCGCAGGCGCCGATGATGCCGTTGGGGGTATAGACGTACCCCAGCCGGATCGGCGGCGGCGGCCCGGTGAGCGCGGACACGCGCGGCGTCATCGAATCGAGCAACGGCAGCGCCATCGTCGCGCCAAGACCGCGGAGAAAGGTTCGCCTGGGCAGGGAGCGGTTGAAGTTGTTCATGAGCTCGGGGCCTTCCTCATTTGAAACGGCGCGCTGTTCACGATCGCCAGGATCCACGACGAGACCCGATAATTATCGCGCGCCGCATCGCGATTGATCGAACGAATCACGGGCGCGTCGTAATACTCGACGCCCCGGCCCAGCGCGTAGGTCAGCAGTTTCTCGGTGGCGGTTCGCAGGAAATCGTCCCGGTATTTCGTCAGCAGCAGCTGGTTCAGCCCGGCCGGCCCCTGGAATTCGGTGCCGTCTGGCAGCTTCCCGCTCGCGTCGATCGGCGCACCCGCGTCCTCGCCGCGCCAGCGGCCGACGCCATCGTAGTTTTCCAGCGCGAAGCCGATCGGATCCATCCGCGCGTGGCAGGCGGCGCACATCGTGTTGGCGCGGTGCACCTGCATCTGCTCGCGCATCGACAGCACCTTGCCGTGAGGCGCGGCCTTCAGCTCCGGAATGTCGGGCGGCGGCGGGGGCGGCGGCGTGCCGAGCAGGTTCTCGAGAATCCACTTGCCCCGCTGCACCACCGAGGTGCGGTTGGGGTACGACGTGACGGTGAGCACGCTGCCCTGGCCGAGCAGACCGTGGCGATTCACGTCGGACAGCGGGACGCGCCGGAACTGCGATCCGTAGACCCGCGGGATGCCGTAGTGCTCGGCGAGACGCTGGTTGACGAAGGTGTAGTCGGCCGAGAGCAGGTCGAGCACGCTGCGGTCCTCGCGAAAGATGCTCGAGACGAACAGCGACGTTTCGGTCAGGAATGATTGGCGCAGCGCCTCGTCGAACGGAAAGATGACCGGGTCCGGCTTCACCGTCTCGACGTTGCGCAGCTGCAGCCACTGGCCGGCGAAGTTCGAGACCAGCGTGTCGGCGCGCGGATCGTCGAGCATCCGTCGCACCTGCTGCTCGAGGACCGCCGGGTCCTTCAGCCGGCCCTGTTCCGCGAGCTGGAGCAGCGCGGCGTCGGGAATCGTGCTCCACAAAAAGAATGAGAGCCTGGACGCGAGCTCGACGTCGCTGACGCGGTGAGGCGCACTGGCGCCGGCCGCCGGCGCATCCCGCTCGATGCGGAACAGGAATTCGGGCGAGACGAGGAGCGCCTCGATCGCGGCCTGGATGCCGCTTTCGAAGTCGCCCTGCGCGCGGCCGTCCTGGTAGAACGCGTACAGCGGCTGGATGTCGTCTTGCGTGACCGGGCGCCGGAAGGCGCGGTGCGCGAGCGCGGTGAGAATGGTGCGCGCACAGGCCGGCTCCTGCGCCGGGCGTTCGGGGTGGCAGACGAAAATCGCGCGGCGGCTCGGCGTGTCGCCACGCCCGGTGGGGGTGTAGGGACCGCCGATGATCAGCTTGGTGACCTCGGGGGTCGTTCCACGCACGTCGAATCGCTTCAGGCGGGCGCCGCCGAGCCTGAGATCGACGGGCGAGGGCACCTGGACCGCGCCACGTCCGCCCGCGGCACCGGCGCCGCCACCGGGTGTATCGCTCTCCGGCTTCAGGTTCTCGCGCGGCGATGTCACACCGACGGTGTGGAGTCCGGCTTTCACCGCGACCCGCACCTGATACGGATCGATCACCGTTTCGTCGGCGACGGCCTGCGCCCCGGTGAAGCGAATCTTGAAGACGTATTCGGCATCGAGCGGGAAATAATGCTCGACCGTCATGCCGGCGCGGGAGTCGAACGGCAGATCCTCGTTCAGTTGCTCGTTGCGGCTGCCTTTGTTCGGATCGCGCTTCGCGTCGTAGATCTCCTCGACCGGCTTCATCGCCGGATCGCCGACGGCGAGGCGGCTCACCTTGCGCGCGGCCGACATGTAGCGATCGAGCAGGGCGGGCGAGGTCGACAGCACCGCGGCGATGTTGTCGAACCCGTAGCCCGAATCGTCGACCGGCAGCCAGTCGCCGGGGCGCACGTCCACAGCCAGCAGGTCGCGGGTCGCATTGCTGTACTCGGCGCGATTCAGGCGATGCACCGGCGCGCGGCCGGGATTGGGATGTGCGAGGGCGGCGCGGTCGAGCGTCGCCTCGAGATAGCCGGCGAACGCGACGGCGAGCTGGGCGTCGGGCCGCGAACGGGCCGTCGACGGGGGCATTTCGCCCGATCGCAGTTTCCGCGCAATTTTTTCCCAGACCGGAGCTTTCTCCGGAATGTCGGACAGGTCGATCGCCTGGAGCGAGAGGCCGGCGGTCTTGAGCTTGTCGTTGTGGCAACCGACGCAGTAGGTGCTGACAAGGCCCGCGTACTCCGGCGGGGGCGGAGAGGCCGGAGGCGCCGTTCGGCGCTCTTGCGCAGCGGCCCCGACGAGCGGGGCGGTACGGAGGTATCTCTCGGGCGCGAACCCGGCGCCCGCACAGAGAAGAGCCGCCGCGACCAACCGCATCAGCGGAGTGCGCACAGTTGAGGATACCCGGGTTGATTATAGAGCACACGCCATCTGAAATCGATTACAAACCGCGGCCCGCTGCGGGCGGGAACCTCGGCTGGATAATCAGTGCCGCTGATACGAGAACAGCGTATCGCCGTTGTGTTGCCGGTCGAAGGCGACCGTCGTCATCAGGCCGGCCGACGATTCCATCGGCGCGGCCGGCACAACCGCATAGTTGGTCAGCAAAAAGCCGCCCGGCCGCAGCATGCTCGACACGTTGGCCAGGGCGAGCGACTGATCGAAGGCATCGTAATACACGAGGATGTTGGTCGCGACGATCAGGTCGAACCGTTCATCGGCCGCCAGCGGCGCCAGCCGTTCGAGCACGATGTTCAGGTCCCGCGGGGTAATCGACATCACGATCGAGGGAGCGACACGCACCGCTCGAACCTGCACCGCGGTGCCCGCCGGAGCCGCGATGGCCGGCACCTCGTCTCCAATACCGTCGCCCCATCTCCGCCAGTACCTGACGAGATCCGGATTCCACTGATGTGACGGGTCGTCTCTGCTCAGCGGCAGCTGCAGCACGTACGGGTCGCCGCCGCGGGCGCGTTGACGCGCGGCCTCCAGGTGCTGGTTGACTCTCGGGCTGAGATCGAACGTCGTCATTCGCAGCTCGTCCCGCTTCGACAGGTGGAGCCGAATCAGGGAATCGATGACGGCGAACGGCTGGATCGTCTGTTGGGGATAGAAGTCGTAGCCTTCGGCCTTGTCCGTGAAGTCGAGCCCTGGTCCAACGATCGCGACGCGCCGAACGCTCCCCGCGCCGAGCTTCCCCTGCGACGTGAGCGCGCCGAGCGCCTGGTCCAGGGCGAAATCAGCGGAGATCGACGTATCGGACGAGAGCCCGCGGTCGCGAAACAGCGTTGCGAACGCCGCAAGCGTGGCGCGCTGATCGGGGAGCTGGCTGGCCGATAGTGCCGTGCGGCGATAGCTCTGATTCTCGGCGATCGTCCGCTCTCGCGCCTCGACGAGGTACGCTCGCGCCTGGTTCCCGCCGGCCGGCGTCGTGGGATCGATTCCATGGCGCTCGACGACCTGACGGGCGAAGCGCAGCCGCTCGTTTCCGCCGGGCGCCGCGAGGCCGGCGACCAGATCGTCGAGGCGGCGCAGCAGGAGATCCTCCGAGCGGGCGCGGTCGCGGAACATGGCGAGGTCCCGATCTGTCGCCCGCGGAAGCGTCGTGAATGTCGTGCCGTACAGCCACAGATTGACGATCGAGTCCTCGTCGCCGCGTTCGAGCCGCGAGCGAATCTCGGTGTTGTGACGCGACACCCACGCGGGCCAGAACGATTCCAGCTCGATTGGCGTCTTCGCGTTCAACTCGGCCGGGAGGCTCGCTCGATGCGTGTCGAGAATCGGCCGGGCCTCATCGTAGGAAATACTGACCTTGAGCGAGGCGAGAGCAGGGGCGGGTGCCGCGTTCGTCGGCGGCGCCGCGTCGTTCGCCCTGCGCCGCATCAAGAATGCGGCACCGACGATCGCGACAACACTGACGATCGCCATGCCCCATCGCGCGCGCCGTACCCGCATCGGTTCCGGTCTCCTGCACATCCCGACGGCGTCTGCGCTCCCGCGTGAGCGGCCGTGATGGCGAAGGCATTACTCAGTGATTTCGGGGAACGTGCCGTTTGCAGAACTGGAAAGAGGCCGGGTCCTTCCGAGACCCGGCCCAGCGGGCAGGTCCACAAGGACCTGCCCCCGTCGCTCAGTGCAATTCCGTCAGAACGCGAACCGAATCTGCAGCTGCATGTTCCGCAACGGCTGAGCGCTGGTCGCGGCGCCGAACCCGGCGGTTCTCGGCGTCAACCGGTTCGGATCGAGCGAGCCGTCCGGCAGATACTGCGAGTTCACGATCGTCTGATCCGTCGGGCTCCGGTATTGCACGGTCGTCACGCGATCGTTGTAGATGACGGTGTTGAACACGTTGAAGACGTCGAGCCGGAACTGGAGCGAGCGACTGCCGCCGACGCGGAAGTTCTTCGCCAGCGCCATGTCCACGGTATGGTCCGGGCAGCCGCCGAGGAGGAAACGGCCCGACTCCAGGCCGACGCTGCCGTAGGTCGGTCCGGCGACCGCCGACGTGTTGAACTGCCGGTACTGGTCGCTCGAACAGCCGCTCCCCGGATCGCCGACGTAGACAATCTTCGCCGCGTAGTCCGGTGAGCCGGTCAGGTTCACGCTCCCGCCGTTGTTCTGGTAGGTGTAGCCGAGATCGTACCGGCCGTTGTTGGGCGCTACCGCGTTGGAGGCGGCTCCCGGGTTCGCCTGCGCGTTGCCGTTGGCCTGGATCGCGCCGGGCCGGAACGCCGAGCCGGCCGTGAGGACACCGGACAGCTGCCAGTCGCTCAGCAGGATTGTTCCCAGCGTGCCCCACTTTGACGGCGCGTTCGGGATGTCCCACACCGCGTAGCTCTTGATCACGTGCTTCTGCATCGCGAGGTTCTCGTTCAATGCCTCGTACGCCGCCTGATCCGAGCGCAGCGAGATCGTGCCGTCGGCGGCGTGCTGCAGGCGCATCTGCAGACCGGTGTTGCCCTTGAACGACAGGCCGAGCGAGTAGTTGGTGCCGAACGCCAGGCCGTTGCGGAGGCGACGGTTCAACGACATCTGGATCGCGTGGTACTCGTCCCAGTACTTCGTTTCCTGTTCGTTGATGTTGCTGTAGCCGCGGAACGCGCGCAGCAGGTTCGAGGTGTACGCCGACGCGCCGGGCACGGCGCTCGGTCCGAGCGTCGGATCCTGGTTCTGCGGGAGATACGCCGCGCCGATGTCGATGGCGTTCAGGTCGACCGCGCCGGCGGCCCCGCCCTGAAACGCGCGCACGCGGTTGAAGCCGTGGTTGCCGACGTAGGCGATGTCGACCATCATCGACCAGGGCAGCTGTGTCTGGACGCCGGCCTGCCACTGCCAGGACGAGGGCAGCTGGGCGTTGTATTGGAAGTCGATCAGCGCCGGCACGCCGGTCGTGCTGAGACCGGTGCCCAGCGTCTGCAGCTGGCCGTTCCGGAGGTCCTGCGACGTCGAGATCGGCGGGTTGCCGGGAATCGAGAAGACCGTGTTGCCGTCCGGGCGGTCGTAATAAAGTCCGCCGCCCGCGCGCAGCACCATCGTCTGGTCGCCCTTCAGGTCGTAGGCCATGCCGAAGCGCGGCG